>Ga0182738_1000735_pt1 | contig 43869 bp, 31 predicted proteins | sample eDN5th30CBELigMG_FD_128876 | JGI IMG/M metagenome (GOLD analysis project Ga0182738, IMG submission 128876) | Enriched Miracle-Growth compost microbial communities from Emeryville, California, USA - eDNA 5th pass 30_C BE-Lig MG (version 2)... ...
AAACCATCAAACAGCGCCGCTTGCTTCATCGAGATGCAGCGGCCTAATGTGACAAACCTGATGGACCAGAGCCTCCGTTAGCTCACGCCGCCTGTTGTCCCAAAAACCCTGACGACGGACAATGGATCCGATCATGGATCTCGCAGCCGCTCACGGCCTGAAGGTTATCGAGGACTGCGCCCAGGCTCATGGCGCACGCTACAAGGGCCGCTCGGTTGGCTCGATCGGGCATGTCGGCGCATGGTCGTTCTGCCAGGACAAGATCATCACCACCGGCGGCGAAGGCGGGATGGTGACGACGGACGACCCCGATCTGTGGTCGCGCATGTGGTCCTTCAAGGATCACGGCAAAAGCTGGGAAGCGGTCTACGAGCGTGCCCATCCTCCTGGTTTCCGCTGGCTGCACGAAAGCTTCGGCACCAACTGGCGCATGCTGGAGATGCAGGCGGCGATCGGGCGCATCCAGTTGCGGCGCATGAGCGAATGGACGCTGGCGCGAACGCGGAATGCCATGGCGATCCAGGAGGCGCTGGAGGAGTTCGCGGGCAGGGACGGCCCTGTGCGCGTGCCGTCCCTGCATCAGGATGCAGCCGGCAGGAATGACGATTCGAACCACGCCTTCTATAAGTTCTATGCCTTTGTCCGTCCGGAGAATCTCGCGGCTGGGTGGACGCGGGACCGTATCGTAAGCGAGGTCAACAGTGCCGGCGTTCCCTGCTATCAGGGGTCCTGTTCCGAGGTGTATCTCGAGAAGGCGTTCGACGGTACCGGATGGCGCCCCGCAGAACCATTGCCCATCGCACGCGAACTTGGCGAGACGAGCCTGATGTTCCTGGTTCACCCGACACTGCAAAGCGAGGAGATCGCCAAGACGGCTGCGGTGGTGTCGGATGTCCTGCGCAGGGCCGCGGCCTGATCATTCGGAAGGTCGGCCGCCGTTCGAAGGCGGACCCCCGCGCCATTTCGGATTCTGTCATCGCTGGTTTGCTGGTAAGGTCGACCGATGCAGGAAAGATATGATCGGAATGACGTCTTGCGAAGGTTGTCTATGAGAGTGTCGCCCGCCTTGCTTTTTCGCCTTCCGTCGTCCAGCCCGCGCCTGTAGAAGGCCTGCCTATGGCACCCATACTGGACATTAGCGTAAAACTGATCGGCCTGCCGCGGCGACAGAAGCAGCTTTTCGCCCTGTTTGCCGATGTCGTGATGTCGCTGGTGGCGATGTGGCTGGCTTTTTCGCTCCGGCTGGATATGGATCATTCGCCTCGCAATTTCGAATGGGTCCCCTACGGCCTGGCAGCCTTCCTTTTCGTGCCGTTTTTCATCAGGCTGGGTCTCTATCGAGCGATCTTCCGCTATTCAGGAGCCTCAAGTCTGGCCTCGGTGGCGAGCGCCGTCTTTCTGTACGGCATCTTGCTGAGCCTCATTCTTTTCATCGGCAAATTTCCGGATGTGCCCCGTTCGATCGGCATTCTTCAGCCTATCCTGTTCTTCACCCTGGTGTTCGGCAGCCGGGTGGTCGCCTCGCAATTGCTCATTCGGGCCGTGCCAGGGGTGGCGACGGTCAAGAACGTGCTGATCTATGGTGCCGGCCAGGCGGGCGCGCAGGCTTGCGAGGCCCTGGCGATGACCCCCGAATATCGGGTCAGGGGTTTCCTCGACGACGATCCGGCCAAGCATAACTGGCGCCTGCACGGCCGCCCGGTCATCGATCCGCGGCACGCCGCCGAAGTTGTGGCCCGGTTCGGAATCAGCGACATACTGATCGCGGTCCCGAGCGCGGGTATAGAACGGCGGCGCCAGATCGTCGATTCGCTAGCCGCTCTCCAGGTTCGCGTGCGGACAATTCCCGGCATCCTCGATCTGGCGCGCGGCACCGCGCGGATCGATGAGATCCAGGAGTTGCAGATTATCGACCTTTTGGAGCGGGCGCCGATCGTCACGCCTCTGGACAGGTCCAGGATAGCCGGCAAGACGGTCCTGGTTACCGGTGCCGGCGGCTCGATCGGCAGCGAACTGAGCCGTCAGATTCTCTCGTTGGGGCCGGCTAAGCTGGTCTTGTTCGATCACAACGAGTTCAGTCTCTACATGATCGATGACGAACTGCGCCGGCTGGCGCCGCAACTGAAAGTTCCGACGGAAATCGTCTCGTGCCTGGGCTCCATCCGCGACGAAATCCGGGTCAGGATGGTGATGGAGGACCACAAGCCGCAACTCGTCTATCATGCCGCCGCCTACAAGCATGTGCCGCTGGTCGAATCCAATCCGATCGAGGCGGCGACGAACAACATACTCGGCACGGCAATCGTGGCGAACCAGGCGGAAGCGGCAGGCGTCGAGCGCTTCACTTTGATTTCTACCGACAAGGCCGTCCGCCCGACGAATTTCATGGGCGCAAGCAAGCGTCTGGCCGAGCAGATCGTCCAGGGGCTGGCGGCGAAACCGGGACAGAAAACCGTTTTTTCCATGGTGCGCTTCGGCAACGTGCTGGGCAGCAGCGGCTCGGTGGTTCCGCTTTTCCGGCGCCAGATTGCATCGGGTGGTCCGTTGACTGTCACTGACCCCGAAGTCATCCGCTATTTCATGACCATTCCGGAAGCCGTCGGCCTCGTCCTCGAGTCGTCGCAGATGGCACACGGCGGAGAGGTCTTCGTGCTCGACATGGGCGACCCGGTCAAGATCATCGATCTTGCGCGCAAGATGATCCGCCTGTCCGGTCATGTCGAGCGCACGCCTGCCAATCCCTATGGCGACATCGAAATCAAGACCGTCGGTTTGCGGCCTGGCGAGAAGCTTTATGAAGAACTTCTCATCGGCAACGATCCGCAGCGCACGTCGAATTCGCATATCATGATGGCGCGCGAGAACTTTTTCCCGCTTGAGCAGCTTGTCGGGGAGATCGAGATCATACGCCGCTGCGTCGAGCGACAGGATGTCGCCATGCTCGCCGGCGTGCTGATGCGCACCGTTGCCGGCTTCAACTGGAACGGCGAAACGGTGCCGACCACCGCGAATGGCTGGCACCAGCAACCCCCGTTGGAAGACGAGCCCTTCCTGGACCGGAGAGCCGGCTCGTTCTGATCTGCGACGACGGCTGCCTACAGGTGGGCCGGAGCGCAAGGGGCGCGTGTCTCACCATCAAGCTGCCTTGAACGGGAGCAATACGGCTGCTTCTTCACGGCTTTCGGAAAGTGGCTGGGGCGCCAGGATTCGAACCTGGGAATGTCGGTACCAAAAACCGATGCCTTACCACTTGGCGACGCCCCAACGTTCGATCGCGTCGGATCGAATGTGAGCGGCCTTATAGGCAGAGCCGTCAAAAAGCACAATCACCTACGATCGCCAAAGCGCCTAATCTCCCCATACGGCCAGTTCGTTGCCGGCGGGATCGAGAAAGTGGAAACGCCGGCCGCCGGGAAAGGAAAAGATCGGCTTGACGATCGTTCCGCCGGCGTTGGTGACGGCAAGCAGCGTTTCCTCCAGTTTTTCCGAATAGAGGATCGGCAGCGGCTTTGCCGCCACCTCCGACGCATCGGCCTGGAAACCGCCCTCCAGCCCTTCATCGAAGGCCGAATAGGTCGGCCCGTAGTCGGTGAAGGACCATGAAAAAGCGGCGCTGTAGAACGCCTTGACGCTGTCGAGCCTGCCGTGCGCCGCCGGCAGTTCCAGATAGTCGAGCTTGCCTGTCTGTTTCATGGCACCGTCCTTTTGTTCCCTTTATGTTCTAGAGCTTGCATTCCAACCGGGCAAGAGCAAGGGCAAGATTTTTTCTTAATCGATTGTACGCTGTCGCACTTCTTGCCTTTCGCACCGCAGCATTCTATCGCTCGCGGCGAACGTCCGCACAGGATGTCCGCCAACCTGGACGACTAGGGAGCGAACATGACCAAGTGGGTCTACACCTTCGGCGACGGCGCGGCCGAAGGGCGCGCGAGCGACCGCGATCTGCTCGGTGGCAAGGGTGCCAACCTTGCCGAGATGTGCAGTCTCGGGCTGCCGGTACCGCCCGGCTTCACCGTCACCACCGAAGCCTGCAACTGGTACTATGCCAACGGCCGTTCCTATCCCGCGGCTCTCGAAGGCGAGGTCGAGGAAGCGTTGAACCATGTCGGCCGGCTGACCGGCCGCCGCTTCGGCGATCCTGAAAAGCTGCTGCTGGTCTCAGTCCGTTCCGGTGCTCGCGCGTCGATGCCGGGCATGATGGACACGGTGCTCAATCTCGGCCTCAACGACGAGACGGTCGGGGCCCTGGCCGCCGATTCCGGCGACGAGCGCTTCGCCTATGACAGCTACCGGCGCTTCATCCAGATGTATTGCAATGTCGTGCTCGGTCTCGATCACGAGATGTTCGAGGAAATCCTCGAAGATCGCAAGGCGAGCCTCGGTCACGAGCTCGATACCGACCTGACCGCGCTGGAATGGCAGGAGGTGATCGCCCTCTACAAGGCGCGGATTGAGGAAGAACTGGGCAAGCCGTTTCCGCAGGACCCGCAGGAGCAACTCTGGGGTGCCATCGGCGCTGTCTTTTCGAGCTGGATGAATACGCGCGCCATCACCTATCGCCGGCTGCACGACATTCCCGAAAGCTGGGGCACGGCCGTCAACGTGCAGGCCATGGTGTTCGGCAACATGGGCGAAACCTCGGCCACCGGCGTCGCCTTCACCCGCAACCCTTCGACCGGCGAAAAGGCGCTCTATGGCGAATTCCTGGTCAACGCGCAGGGCGAGGACGTGGTGGCCGGCATCCGCACGCCGCAGAACATCACCGAGGCCGCCCGCATCGCCGCCGGCTCCGACAAACCCTCCTTGCAGAAGTTGATGCCGGACGCCTTCCAGAGCTTCGTCGACATATCGTCGAGGCTGGAAAAGCACTACCGCGACATGCAGGACCTGGAGTTCACCATCGAGCGCGGCAAATTGTGGATGCTGCAGACGCGGTCGGGCAAGCGAACCGCCAAGGCGGCGCTGAAGATCGCGGTGGACATGGCGAACGAGGGCCTGATCACCCGCGCGGAAGCGGTGGCGCGTATCGATCCGGCTTCGCTGGACCAGTTGCTGCATCCCACCATCGATCCGAAGGCCAAGCGCGACGTGCTGGGTATCGGCCTGCCGGCCTCGCCAGGGGCCGCCACCGGCGAGATCGTCTTTTCCTCCGACGAGGCGGAGGAGGCCAAGGCGGTCGGGCGCAAGGTCATCCTGGTGCGCGTCGAAACAAGCCCGGAAGATATCCACGGCATGCACGCGGCGGAGGGCATCCTGACCACGCGCGGCGGCATGACCAGCCATGCTGCGGTGGTGGCGCGCGGCATGGGCAAGCCTTGCGTCTCAGGCGCCGGCTCGCTGCGTGTCGATCATCGCTCCGGCACGCTGATGGCGATGGGGACCACCCTGAAGAAAGGGGACGTCATCACCATCGACGGCGGCAACGGCCAGGTGCTGAAGGGCGCGGTGCCGATGCTGCAGCCCGAGCTGTCGGGCGATTTCGCCGCCATCATGGAATGGGCGGATGCGGCTCGCCGCATGAAAGTGCGCACCAATGCCGAGACGCCTGCTGATGCGCGCATGGCGCGCTCCTTCGGCGCGGAAGGGATCGGCCTGTGCCGCACCGAGCACATGTTCTTCGACGGCCAGCGCATCGTCGCCATGCGCGAGATGATCCTGGCCGACACGGAAAAGGACAGGCGTGCCGCGCTTGCCAAGCTGCTGCCCATGCAGCGCGCCGACTTCCTTGAACTGTTCGAGATCATGGCAGGCCTGCCGGTGACGATCCGCCTGCTCGACCCGCCGCTGCATGAATTCCTGCCGAAGACCGAGGAGGAAATCGCCGAGGTCGCCGCGGCCATGAACGTCTCGGCCGACAAGCTGCGCCAACGTACCGAGGCGCTGCACGAGTTCAACCCGATGCTGGGTCATCGCGGCTGCCGCCTCGCCGTCTCCTATCCGGAGATCGCCGAGATGCAGGCGCGCGCCATCTTCGAGGCCGCCGTAGAGGCCGGCCGGAAGGCCGGGCAACTGGTGGTGCCGGAAGTGATGGTGCCGCTGGTCGGCCTGGTCAAGGAACTCGATTACGTCAAAGCCCGCATCGACCAGGCCGCGAAGGCGGTGATGGAAGAGACCGGCGTCCACATCGACTATCTCGTCGGCACGATGATCGAGCTGCCGCGCGCCGCGATCCGCGCCAACGTCATTGCCGAGACGGCCGAGTTCTTTTCGTTCGGCACCAACGACCTCACCCAGACTACTTTCGGCATTTCGCGCGACGATGCGGCGTCGTTCCTGGAAACGTACAGGCACAAGGGCATCATCGAGCAGGATCCGTTTGTTTCCCTCGATATTGAGGGCGTCGGTGAACTGGTACGGCTGGCGGCGGATAAGGGCAGGGCGGCCCGGCCGGGAATAAAGCTCGGCATCTGCGGCGAGCACGGCGGTGATCCGGCTTCGATCCGCTTCTGCGAGGAGGTCGGGCTGGACTACGTGTCCTGTTCGCCCTTCCGCGTGCCGATCGCCAAGCTGGCCGCCGCGCAGGCGGCGGTGCGCGGCAAGAACTGACCGGCCGGGTTCAGGGTATCGGCCTGTCCGTCGCGGCTGCGGCCGTCGCCTCGATCGACACCTTTTCGGGGTAGAAGGCGCCGTGGCCGCGAATGGCGAGCATCTCGTCGTAGGGATGCTCGTACGCCCACATGATGTCCGGGCGCGCTTCTCCCGCCGCGATCACGCTCCAATAGCTCGCATCTCCCTTGTAGGGGCAGTGCGTCGCAGTCTCGCTGCGGCGAAGGAAGTCGAAGTAGATGTCTTCGAAAGGGATATAGAACACGTCGGCGTGCCCGGCCTCCTTCAGGACCTTGGCGTTCTTCGTGGAAGCGATGACCGCACTGGAAAAGTACACGGTCACCACACCATCGAACGGGTCGATCGTAATGTGGTGCGAAGGATTGCTCTTAAAACCCGGTGAAGGATTGTCCATGCGGCGTCTCCATCTTAGCCGCATAACGTGCGCCGAGCCGGCATGTTCCGCAACATCGCGGCTTCGCCGGACCGGCTGACCCACGTTTGCCTCGGCGGAGACCTTTGGAAGGGCCGTTATGCGGCCGCCTGGAAGACATCCATCAGTCCGGCATAGGAAGCGGCCAGGCTGGCGACCGGGTTCTCGCTTTTGGAGGCTGCCTCCACCTTCAGCGCCCCGCCGCTGGCGGGCAGGGTGAGCACGAGGAACTGGCGCTCGCCGCCGTCGCCGATGGACGCGGCGGCCACATGCTCGCTCTCGCCGTTCCTGTCGAGCCGCATCTTGAACAGCAGCCTGCCGCCGACGGCTTCCAGCGCTCCGCCGACGACCTCGGCGAATTCACCTTCGGAAACGGTATGAGTCTCCGGCACGAGGTCTGCCAGGCTCTCGGCCAGCTTTTCTTCCAAAGCCCCGTCTTCGAGGCTCTTGTTTTCCATGTCCTTGTCTTCGAGTTGCGCGCCCATGCGAACCTCATCCATTCGCCAACGGCACCCCGCCAGAAATTACGATTCCCGCCGACAATGGCCGGATTGTGACGCATTCCACCTTTGTTCAAGGCTCGAACAGGTCGCTGGACATTGTCGGCGTTCGCTTCACAATGCCTGAAAAAACGGGAGGAACGACATGCTCGGTCTGATGCAGGAATGGCCGCTGCTTTGCCATAAGCTGATCGACGAGGCGGCGATCCAGCATGGCAGGCGCGAGGTCGTGTCGCGCTCTCTGGAAGGGCCGATCGTGCGCACCACCTATGCCGAACTGCGCGCCCGCGCGCTCAAGGTGGCGCAGCGGCTGGAGCGTGACGGCTATGGCTTAAGCGACCGCATCGCCACGCTGGCCTGGAACACGGCGCGCCACCTGGAAGCCTGGTACGGCATCATGGGCATCGGCGCGGTCTATCACACGCTGAACCCACGCCTGTTCCCCGAACAGATCGTCTGGATCATGAACCATGCCGAGGACAAGGCGGTTTTCGTCGACCTCACCTTCCTGCCTCTGGTCGAAAAGATCGCCGGGCAGGTGAAGTCGCTGCGACAGGTCATCGTGCTGACCGACAGTGCGCACATGCCTCAGACGACACTCCCCAACGCCGTCGCCTACGAGGAATGGCTGGCCGAGGCGGATGGCGATTTCCGCTGGAAGACGTTCGACGAGGGCACCGCGGCCGGCATGTGCTACACCTCCGGTACCACGGGCGAGCCGAAGGGCGTCCTCTACAGCCACCGCTCGAACGTCTTGCACGCCATGATCGCGGCCATGCCCGATGCCATGGGCCTTTCCTCGCGCGACGTGGTGCTACCGGTGGTCCCGATGTTCCACGCCAATGCCTGGGGTCTGGGTCAGAGCGGGCCTATGATCGGCGCCAAGATGGTGATGCCCGGCGGCAAGATGGACGGCGCCTCGATCTACGAGCTGCTCGATACCGAGAGGGTGACGTTCAGCGCCGCCGTGCCGACGGTGTGGCTCATGCTGCTGCAATATCTGGAGGAGACGGGACAGAAACTGCCACACCTCAACAAGGTCGTCATCGGCGGCTCGGCCTGCCCGCGCGTGATTACGAAGAAATTCCAGGACGACTATGGCGTCGAGGTCGTCCACGCCTGGGGCATGACGGAAATGTCGCCGCTCGGCACGCTGTGCACGCTCAAGCCCGAATATTCCGGGCTGGAAGGCGACGCCCGGCTCGACGTGCAGCAGACGCAAGGCTATGCGCCGTTCGGCGTCGAAATGACAGTTACCGACGACGAGGACAACCACCTGCCGTGGGACGGCAAGACGTTCGGCCGCCTGAAGGTGCGCGGCCCGGCCGTCGCGCGCGCCTACTACGGCGGCGCCGGTGCCGAGCAGTTCGACGCCGACGGCTGGTTCGACACAGGCGATGTCGCCCACATCGATCCCAACGGCTACATGCAGATCACCGACCGCGCCAAGGACGTCATCAAGTCCGGCGGCGAGTGGATCTCGACCATCGAACTGGAAAACCTCGCCGTCGGCCATCCCGACGTGGCGGAGGCCGCGGTCATCGGCGTCGCCCATTCCAAATGGGGCGAGCGGCCGTTGCTTGTCGCCGTTCGAAAGCCGGGCCGAGAGCCGTCGCGCGACGATATATTGGGCTTCATGGAGGGTAAGGTCGCGAAGTGGTGGATGCCGGACGACGTGACTTTCGTCGCCGAGATTCCGCACACCGCCACCGGCAAGATCCAGAAGACGGCGCTTCGCAAGCAATTCCGCGACTATCGCCTGCCCACGGATTGACGGGAGAGGGCGCCTTTCGGCTTCAATCGCGTCGCAAAAGCCGATAAGGCTTCGACGCGGGGTGAGTGGTGCGGCGCAGCAGATGACCGAATATCCGGAACGGCGGACGACGAGGGCGGCCGGATGGGCACGACGGACTGCGGCCTTCTCAGCCGTTCTGCTGATCTGCGTGTGGGTCGGCCACCATTTCGGCCTTGTCGAGCATCTGGCCTACCTGTGGGTGCTGGCGATCGTCGCGCTGCTCGCGGCCGTCGCGCTGATCTTCGCCGGCTTCGCCTTCTCGAAGCTGTGGCAGTACGGCGATCTCGGCGGCCGCGACCTGACGGTCGGTGCACTGATCGCCTTGCTGGTTTTGGCACCCTATGGCGTCGCGGCCTATTGGATCGCGACTTATCCGCCGCTGCGCGACATAGCGACGGATGCGGACAATCCCCTGCCGCTGGCGACGGCGGCTGAGCGGACGCCGGACATGAACGCCCTGACGGAACCGACGCCCGGTGAGCGGCGATTGCAGGACGAGACTTATCCGCTGGTGGCGGGGCGCCGCTACGACCTGCCGTTCGATGCGGTGGTGGATGCGGTGGCGGCCGTCTTGCAACGGCGCGGCTGGCGGCTGGCGGCACCGATCCCGCCGGCGGACGAGGCGAGCGGCGAACTGGTCATCGCAGCGGTGGCGCCGAGTTTCGTTCTGGAATTGCCGGCAGACGTGGCGATCCGCGTGGTTTCGGAAGACGACGCCACGCTGGTGGATATGCGCTCCGCTTCCCGCTATGGCCGCCACGACCTCGGCGACAACGCTGCCCGCATCGTCGAATTCCTGGCTGAGCTCGACCAGCAGATCAACGGCCAGATCGGTCCCGACGCGGCCCAGTAACGGCTCAGCGCACCGGCAGGAAGACGCCATCGAGCGCCGGTTCTCCATCCGTTTCGACCGCGCCGCGCGCCGCCAGGTCCTCCAGGTGGGCGAGCACGGAAAGGCCCGCGGCGCCGTGCAGGCGCGGATCGGTTTCGCGGTAGATCGCCGCCACGATCTCGGGGATCGTCCGGTCACCCTTTTCGATACGGTCCAGTATGGCCTGTTCCCGCATCTTCCGATGGGCCTTGAGGCCGCGCATGAAGACGCGCGGTTTCGTGACGGGGCCGCCGTGCCCCGGCAGCATCAGCCGGTCGTCGCGCGCCAGGAGCTTGTCGAGCGAACGCATGTAGTCGGCCATTGCGCCGTCCGGAGGCGCCACGATGCTGGTCGACCAGGCCATGACGTGATCGGCCGAGAAGAGGATTCCGCTGCCCTCCAGCGCGAAGGCGGCGTGGTTGGCGGCGTGGCCCGGCGTCAGCACCGTGCGGATCGTCCAGCCGTCGCCCGATGTCAGCGCGTCGTCCGCCAGCGTCACGTCGGGCCGGAAGGCAAGGTCGCCGCTGGCGTCGAGCCGGATGTCCTCGCCCGTCCGCAAGGCGCGGGCCGGCCTGTGCCGTCCCTCCGCCAGCACCGTCGCGCCGGTTTCCTGCTGGAGCCGTGCGGCCAGTGGGGAGTGGTCCTTGTGGGTATGGCTGACGAAGATATGGCTGACGGGCCGCCCGCCGATCGCCCGAAGCAGCGCTTCCAGATGGGCGTCGTCGTCGGGGCCTGGATCGATGACCGCCAGCGTATCCTGGCCGACCAGATAGGTGTTGGTGCCGTGGAAGGTGAACGGGCTCGGATTGTTGGCCGTAAGCCGCATCACGCCGGGCGCCACCGCGACGGCGCTACCGTAGGCGGGATCGAAACTGGCATCGAATTTCAGGGACATTGCATGCTCGCGCTGGGGACGGGAGGCAAAATGGATTGCCGCAGGACGCCGGACTCAATATAGGAAAATGAGACGCCTTGTCAGGCGCCGGATTGAACTCGGGAATGGAAAGACAAATGGCTCTCGCTACGACAATGCGTCCCCTCGTTTCACTGGCCCTGCCGCAGAATCGGGCGGCGCGCCTCGCCATGCAGTTCGGCCTGGCGGTGGGCGGAACCCTGCTTCTCACCCTGTCGGCCAAGACCAAGGTGGTGCTTGGGCCGGTGGACATGAATTTGCAGACGCTGGCGGTGCTTCTGATCGCCTCGGCTTTCGGCCTGCGCCTTGGCGTGGCCACGCTTCTGCTCTACCTCGCCGAAGGCGCCATGGGCCTGCCGGTCTTCCAGAGCACCCCGGAGAAGGGCATCGGCATCGCCTACATGCTGGGCACCACCGGCGGCTATCTCGCCGGCTTCGTCGTCATGGCGGCCATCGCCGGCTGGGCGGCCGACCGTGGCTTCGACCGCAACCTCTTCAAGCTGTTCGGCGCATTTATGGCAGCCGAAGTCGTCATGATGGCCATGGGCTTCGCCTGGCTGGCCACGCTGATCGGAGCGGAAAAGGCATGGCAGTTCGGCGTGCTTCCGTTCATCGTGCCGGACCTGGTCAAGCTGGCGCTGGCCGCGGTTTCTGTGCCTGCCGTATGGTCGCTCATCAGGAAATAGGCTGAAGGCCGCTTGGCGTACCGGCTTGCCGGAGCACGCGACTGCCGCGGCAGACGATTTCAGATCGACATGCGGCCCGGCGATGACCGGGCCGCATGTGCATCAGGCGCATGGTAGGAATTTGCGTCTTCGCGTCGAATGGCAAATATAATGTTCGCAAACCGGAACGATCCTGCGGGCGCCTTTCTGTAAGGGGGCGTATCGACCTGCTAGAACGCGGGGCACGACCGGACGCATACTGCCGAAGGCGCTACCGTCCGTACCCGCCTAGCGAGCTTTCCAGGCTAAAGCCATGTTGACCCACCTCCAGCGCCTCGAAGCGGAATCCATCCACATCTTCCGTGAAGTGGCGGCGAACTTCTCCAAGCCGGTGATGCTCTACTCCGTCGGCAAGGATTCGTCCGTCCTGATGCACCTGGCGATGAAGGCCTTCTATCCGGCCAAACCGCCGTTCCCCTTCCTGCATGTCGACACCACCTGGAAGTTCCGCGAGATGATCGCCTTCCGCGACGAGATGGCGAAGAAGCTCGGCTTCGACCTGCTCGTCCACATCAACGAGGAGGGGGTGAGGGACGGCATCAATCCGTTCGACCATGGTTCGAACACGCACACGCACATCATGAAGACGGTGGGGCTTCGCCAGGCGCTCGACAAATACGGTTTCGACGCCGCGCTGGGCGGTGCGCGGCGCGACGAGGAGAAATCGCGCGCCAAGGAACGCATATTCTCCTTCCGCAATGCGAGCCACGCCTGGGACCCGAAGAGCCAGCGGCCTGAGATGTGGAACATCTACAACACGCGCATTTCGGCCGGCGAGTCGATCCGCGTCTTCCCCCTGTCCAACTGGACCGAACTCGATATCTGGCAGTACATCCTGCAGGAAGACATCCCCATCGTGCCGCTCTATTTCGCCAGGCCGCGGCCGGTGGTCGAGCGCGACGGCATGCTGATCATGAAGGACGACGAACGCATGAAGCTGAGGCCCGGCGAGCGCGTTGAAAACCGCATGGTGCGGTTCCGTACGCTCGGCTGCTATCCGCTGACGGGCGCCATCGAATCCGACGCCGGCACGCTGGAAGCCATCGTTGGCGAGATGCTGACGGCGCGCACTTCCGAGCGGCAGGGCCGCCTCATCGATCGCGACGAAGCCGGCTCCATGGAAAAAAAGAAGCGCGAAGGGTACTTTTGACGATGCGCTCGACCGCCGAGACCCTTTCCGAAACCGGTGCGGCCGCCGGAACAGACAGCGTGCGTGACTACCTGCTCGCGCAGGAGAAGAAGTCGCTGTTGCGCTTTTTGACCTGCGGTTCGGTGGATGACGGCAAGTCCACGCTGATCGGTCGGCTCCTGTCCGATACGCGCCAGATATTCGAGGACCAACTCGCCGCGCTGGAGCGCGATTCCCGCAAGCACGGCACCACCGGCGAGGAGGTCGATTTCGCGCTACTGGTCGACGGGCTGGAGGCCGAGCGTGAGCAGGGCATCACCATCGATGTCGCCTATCGTTTCTTCGCCACGCCGAAGCGCAAGTTCATCGTCGCCGATACGCCCGGCCACGAGCAGTACACGCGCAACATGGCGACCGGCGCTTCCACCGCCGATCTCGCCATCGTGCTCGTGGACGCGCGCCAGGGCGTTCTGCGTCAGACACGGCGCCATTCCATCATCGCTTCGCTGCTCGGCATTCGCCATATCGTGGTGGCGGTGAACAAGATCGACCTCGTCGGTTTCGACGAGGCGGTGTTCGCAAAGATCGCGGAAGACTATCGCGCCTTCGCGGCTGACCTCGGCTTCAAGTCCATCGTCCCTATCCCCTTGTCTGCTCGCTATGGCGACAACGTCACCGCGCGCTCGCCGCGCATGAACTGGTATGCCGGGCCGACGCTGATCGGGCATCTGGAAACCGTTGCCGTCGACGACGAGGCACTTGCGCTGCCGTTCCGGTTCCCCGTTCAATACGTGAACCGGCCCAATCTCGACTTCCGCGGTTTCGCCGGCACGATAGCGTCAGGCAGCGTTGCCGAGGGCGACGAGATCGTCGTCGCCAAATCGGGAACGTCGGCGCGCGTGAAGCGCATCGTCACGCGGGACGGCGACCTGAAGGAAGCCGTCGCAGGACAGGCGGTTACGCTGGTGCTGGACGAGGAGATCGAGGTTTCGCGCGGCAACATGCTGGTGGCGGCGGCCGCAAGGCCCCAGGTTGCCGACCAGTTCGCCGCCAACATCGTATGGTTCGACGAGCAGGCGCTGCTGCCCGGCCGTTCCTATATCCTGCGCACCGCCACCGACCAGGCGAGCGCGACCGTTTCCGAGCTGAAGCATCGGCTCAACGTCAACGACTTCGCGCATGAGGCGGCGAAATCGCTGGCCATGAACGAGGTCGGTGTCGTCAGCATCGCCACGCGCGCGCCTATCGTCTTCGATCCCTTCGCGCAAAACAGGACGACCGGCGCTTTCATCCTCGTCGACCGCATCACCAACGCCACCGTCGGCGCGGGCATGATCCTGCATCCGCTGCGCCGTGCGGAGAACATCCACTGGCAGTCGCTGGACGTCGGCAAGCGCGCCCGCGCCGACATGAAGAACCAGCGTCCGGCCGTTCTCTGGTTCACCGGTCTGTCGGGTTCCGGCAAGTCGACCATCGCCAACCTCCTGGAGAAGAAGCTTCACGCCACCGGCCGCCACACCTACCTGCTGGACGGCGACAATGTGCGGCACGGCCTGAACCGAGATCTCGGCTTCACCGACGCCGATCGCGTGGAAAACATCCGCCGTGTCGCGGAGGTGGCGAAGCTGATGGCGGATGCGGGGTTGATCGTCATCGTGTCCTTCATCTCGCCCTTCAAGGCCGAGCGGCGCATGGCGCGCGAGCTGATGGTCGGCGGCGAGTTCGTCGAGGTGTTTGTTGACACGCCCTTCGAGGAATGCGCCCGGCGCGATCCCAAGGGTCTTTACGCCCGCGCGCTGAAGGGCGAGATCAAGAACTTCACCGGCGTCGATTCGCCCTACGAAGCTCCCGAAAACCCCGAAGTTCGCCTGAAGACGCTGGGCCGCACGCCCGAGGACATGGTGGATATCCTCGACCGCTGGCTGGCCGAGCGCGACCTTGCGGAGGACAGTTACGACGATGGCGGCGGTATCTGACGACGCGGCTTTGGTGGCCTTGTTCGAGCGGCTGGCGCTGGAAGCCGGCCGCGAGGTCATGCGCGTCTACCGCGACGGCTGCGAGGTGGATCGCAAGGCCGACGCCTCGCCGGTCACCGAAGCCGACAGGAAGGCGGAAAAAATCATCCTCGCCGGCCTGCGCGCCGCTTGTCCGCACGTCCCTTGCGTCGCCGAGGAAGAGGTTTCGGCCGGTATCGTGCCGACCGACCTTGGCGAGGAATTCTTCCTCATCGATCCGCTCGACGGCACGAAGGAATTCGTCAATCGCCGCACCGACTTCACCGTCAACATCGCCCTTGTTCGCCGTGGCGTTCCGCAAGTGGGCGTGGTCTTCGCGCCTTGCACCGGCAAGCTCTATTCAGGCCGGCCGGGCCAGGCCGAGGCAGCCCAGGTCGATGCCGATTTCCGTGTCGCGGATCGCCGGCCGATCGCCACGCGCCAGGGCGTGAAGCCGCTCGCCGTCGTCGCCAGCCGTTCGCACAACACGCCTGAAACCGAAGCCTATATCGCGAGCCTCGGCGGGGCCGAGATCGTCTCGGTCGGCTCGTCGCTGAAATTCTGCCTGGTGGCGAGCGCGCAGGCAGACGTCTATCCGCGCTTCGGCCGCACCATGGAATGGGACACCGCGGCGGGCGACGCGGTGCTGCGCGCCGCTGGCGGCGCCACCGTCACGCTGGACGGTACGCCGCTTCGCTACGGCAAGCGCAACCAGCCCGAAGACGCGGATTTCGCCAATCCGCACTTCATCGCAAAGGGCAGGTAGGGAAGGGCCGCTTCGCCGAGAGCGAATCGGACGCCCGAGGCTTCGGCGGAAGGGTGCTCGGCGCTATTCCGCCGCTTCTGCCGAGTTGGAGCCGACATAATTGCGGATCGTCTCAATGATCCGGTCCTGGTCGGCTTCGCTGAGATAGGGATGCATCGGCAGGCACAGGATGTTTTGCGGCAGCGTCTCCGAAACCTTCAGCCCGGTCGGCGTGCGCGGATAGTCGCGATAGGCGACCTGCTCGTGCAGCGGCTTGACGTAGTAGATGACCGAAGGAATGCCCTTTTCGGTCAGGTGCGCCCTGAGCCCGTCGCGCTTCGGCGTTTCGATCGCATACTGTGCCCAGGCCGAGCGGCCATGGCCAGGATTGTTGGCGGCCTTGACCACGTCGCTCAGGCCGTCCGCATAGCGTTGCGCCACCGTCCGGCGCGCCTCCATCTCGTCTTCGAGAATGGCCAGCTTCTCGATCAGGATCGCCGCCTGCAGCGTGTCGAGGCGCGAATTGATTCCGACATGGACGTTGTCGTACTGGGTCTCGCCCTTGCCGTGGAAAGCGAAGGAGCGCAGCCTGTCGGCAAGAGCCGCGTCGTTGGTGAACATTGCGCCGCCGTCGCCGTAGCAGCCGAGCGGCTTGGCTGGATAGAAGCTGGTGCCGGCGACATGGCCGAACGCGCCGCACATCCTGCCGTCGGCCGAGCCGCCGATGGACTGCGCCGCATCTTCGATGACCATGAGGTTCTCGCGCCTGGCGATCGCCATGATGGCGTCGTAGTCGGCGGCGAGCCCGAACAGGTCCACCGGGATGATTGCCTTCGGCTTCAGCCGGCCTTCCTTCTTCACCTGGGCGATTGCCGCCTCGAGGCTTGAGATGTCGATGTTGTAGCTGTCGGCATCGACATCGACGAACACCGGCTCGGCTTTTGCCAGCGCCACCACCTCGGCTGTCGCCGCGAAGGTGAAGCTCGGCACGAACACCGCATCACCGGGCCCGATACCGGAGGCATAGAGCGGCAGGAGCAGGGCATCTGTGCCGTTCGCGCAGGCTATGACATGCTCGACCCCGACATAGGCGGCGAGCTTCTTCTCGAACTCCGCGACCTGCGGGCCCAGGATGTAGCGGCCTTCCGCGACCACCGCATCGATGGCCGCCTTCAACCTGCTGCTGATGCGCTCGCGCTGGGCGCCGAGATCGATGAATTGCATGACCGTTCCACACGTTTCAGCCTGATGTCGGGTCGCTGGTAGCAGAGTTGCATCGGTCACGAAAGGCGCGGCCCCGTGGCGGCAAGGTGAGCATGTTACCGAAGAACCATGGAAATGCCCGGGTTCCGGCCGGATTTCCCTCCCGTCGCCAAGCTGGTGACGGCGCGCAACATATTGTGATTGGCGTGGCCTCGGCCGACTTCAGGCGATCTCGTGCCGCCAGGGCGGATTGGCGCCGGCGCGCGAAACCGTCACTGCCGCGGCGCGTGCACCGAGGTCGAGCGCCTTCTCGATGGCGTCGCGCGGCAGGGTGTCGAGGGTCGCTTTGGTCAGCAGGCCCTGCTCATGCAGCGAGGCCAGGATGCCGGCATTGAAGGTGTCGCCGGCGCCGACGGTGTCGACGACCTCGACCTGTCGCGGCATAACGGTGACGGCATCGTTGCGTGTGTAGCCTATGGCGCCCTTGCCGCCCCGTGTCAGCACGATGAGCTTGGGACCGCGCTCCAGCCAGCCCCGGATGACATCTTCCGGGGAACCCGCTTCCCCGAACCAGGCAAGGTCCTCGTCCGACAATTTGACGATGTCGGCCATTGCCATCATGCGGCGGATACGCTCGGTGTGCCTGGCACGGTCTGGAATAAAGCCGGGCCGGATGTTCGGGTCGAGCATCGTCACCCGCTTCGCATGCTCGCGCGCCATCAAGGCTTCATAGGTGGAACCGCAGGGCTCTGGAATAAGGCTGATGGCGCCGAACAGCAGCGCATCGACGTCGCCGGCGAGGTCGGGCAGGTCCTCGGGCGAAAGCATGCGCCCGGCCGTGCCTTCGTCGTAGAAGACGTAAGTAGCATGGCCGTCCTTCAGATCGACGAAGGCGAGCGTGGTCGGACGCGCCGAGAAGTGGGCGTAGCGCGTGCCGGCCTTGCTTTCGGCCAGGACGCTCGCGATCTGTTGCCCGAACAGGTCGGTGGAGAGGCCGGAGAAGAATTCGACCGGCACGCCGAGCCGGCCGAGGGCGATGGCCGTGTTGAACACCGCGCCGCCGGCATAGGGCGCGAAGGCTGGTTCCCCGGCGTCCGAGCGGCGCGGCAGCATGTCGATGAGGGCCTCGCCGCAACACAGGATCATGACGGTCTGCTTTCTTCCATGTGGGTCGTGCCGGTGAGGGCCGTGGCGCCGAAGAGGAACCGTTCGGAAAGAGGCAGGCTCGCCCCGCCCAGCGCACGCGCATGGATGCCGACGGTGCCCTCGCGCACCATTGGCAGCTTGAGGCCCTCGGCGTCGATCCGGCCGACGGCTTTCGCTACCGCCTCGACCAGACGGCGGCGCACCGCGGCCGGCATCCAGCCGTCGATGACGGCCGCCTCGAAATCGATCACCGAAGAGGCGGCGACGATGGCGTAGGCCAGCGCGTCCGACGCGTCGGCGATCCAGGTGTCCAGTTCCGGGCCGATGTTGCCCCAGTCCTGGGGCGAGGTCCACAGATGCGACGCTTCGATCCCGCGCGCGGCGAGCGTCCTTTCCAGGACGGCGATGGAAGCCCTGTCGATGAGCTGGGTCGGCCTGCCGTCCGGCCCCGGTACCGGCATTGAACCCAGCGCCCCGGCGTTGCCGGTCCTGCCGCCGTAGAGCCTGCCGTCGAGCACGATGCCGCCGCCGGCGAAGGCGCCGATATAGAAATAGACGAAATCGCGCAAACCCGCCGCCTGCCCGAACACCATCTCGGCACCGCAGGCGGAGGTCGCGTCGTTCTGCAGGTAGACCGGGAAGTCGCACAGGGCCTGGATCTCGGCGCGTATGTCGCAATGCCGCCAGGCATCCATGACGTCGCGGGGCGCGCCGGCGGCATCGATCCAGTTCCAGAGTTCGAACGGCATGGCGATGCCGAGGCCGGCGATACGATCGTTCTGCCTGGCGTCGAGACCGCTGCGCAGTTCCTCCAAACCTGTGGCGACAAACGCCACCGTCTCGCCGGTCGTCGGGTAACGATAGGAATGATGCAGCATGGAGCGCACGCTGCCGAGGAAATCGATGAGCACCAGTTCGGCGCTGCGCCGGCCGATCTTGAGGCCGATGAAGAAGGCGCCGTCCGGGTCAAGCGCCATCGGCACGGACGGTTGGCCGATGCGCCCGCGCACCGGCGCCTGCCGCACGAGCAGGCCGTCGGCCTCCAGCTCGCGCATGATGACGGAGACCGTCTGCGCTGAAAGGCCGGTCATGCGGGCGATGTCGGACTTGGCAAGGCTGCCGTGCTGGCGCACCAGCGACAGCACCAGTCGCTCGTTATGGGCACGCATTTCGCTCTGGTTCGTGCCGCGATGGAGCAGGCCCGTCGCGGCTTCGCGCGAACCGTGCCTGATAACGTCGCCGTCCACCCCGTCCTCCCGCCGTTGCCTTCCGCGCTGTTTTCTCGTCAAATTGCGCAAGCTTGGCAAGGCTGTCAATAATAAATAAGAGTGATTTATTTATTATTAGACTGATGCTAAGGCGTTCCTCACAGGCTGGTTTGGGCGTTGACTATGCAGCGTTATATATTGCAGTTCGCAAGATTTAAATCGATTGAAAGTGACAAGAGATATCGGCTAGCATGAAACGAATGGGATGATAGAACGGGGTGAGCGGCCCCGGCCGCACCGTTTTCGAAAGCCAGCTACCAGAGGCGACATGGTGAGCGCAAAGACTGTTCAAATTCCGCAGGCTCTCCCGGAAGATCCGGACCCTCAGGCTCTCGCCGCCGAGATTCTCAAGGTGCTGCGTTATCGCGTCGGCAAGGACACCACCGTCGCCACCCGCTATGACTGGCTGACCGCGTCCATACAGGTGGTGCGCGACCGCGTCATCGACCATTGGATGGAGGCGACCAAGGAAGCCTACGACCGGCAGGAAAAGCGCGTCTACTACCTGTCGCTCGAGTTTCTCATCGGTCGTCTGATGCGCGATGCCTTCTCCAATCTCGGCATGATGGAGACGATGCGGCAGGCCCTTGTTTCGCTCGGCGTCGATCTCGATGCGATTGCCCAGCTCGAACCGGACGCGGCGCTCGGCAACGGCGGGCTGGGCCGGCTCGCCGCCTGTTTCATGGAATCGATGGCCACAGTCGATATCCCGGCGCACGGCTACGGCATCCGCTACGCCAACGGCATGTTCCGCCAGGAAATCCAGGACGGCTGGCAGGTCGAGCTGCCCGAAACCTGGCTCGATCACGGCAATCCGTGGGAGTTCGAGCGCCGCGAGCGCGCCTTCGAGGTCGGCTTCGGCGGCTCGGTCGAATCCGTGACCGACAAGGACGGCCGGCTGGAGCGCCACGTCTGGAAGCCGGGCGAACGCGTGCTCGCCGTCGCCTACGACACCCCGGTCGTCGGCTGGCGAGCCAATCGCGTCAACACGCTGCGCCTGTGGTCGGGCATGCCGGTCGACCCGATCCTGCTCGACAAGTTCAATGCCGGCGACCACATGGGCGCGCTGGCCGAAAGCAACAAGGCCGACGCCCTGTCGCGCGTGCTGTATCCGGCCGACTCGCACAAGGAAGGGCAGGAACTCAGGCTCCGGCAGGAATATTTCTTCTCCTCGGCCTCCTTGCAGGACATCCTCCAGCGACATCTGAGCCAATATGGCGACCTCGGTTCGCTGCCGGACAAGGCGGCGATTCACCTGAACGACACCCATCCGGCGGTCGCCGTGCCGGAACTGATGCGGCTTTTGATGGACGTCCACGGCATCGATTTCGATCAGGCCTGGGACATCACCAAGCGCACCATCGGCTACACCAACCACACGCTTTTGCCGGAAGCACTGGAAAGCTGGCCGGTGCCGCTGTTCGAGCGACTTCTGCCGCGCCATATGCAGATCGTCTATGCCATCAACGCGCAGGTGCTCTTGGAAGCGCGTGCAACCGGCCGCTTCAACGGCGATCAGATCGCCCGCATCTCGCTGATCCAGGAAAACGGCGACCGCCGCGTGCGCATGGGCAACCTCGCCTTCGTCGGCTCGCATTCCATCAACGGCGTGTCGGCGCTGCACACCGAACTGATGAAGCAGACGGTGTTCGCCGACCTGCACAGCCTCTATCCGAACCGCATCAACAACAAGACCAACGGCATCACGCCGCGCCGCTGGCTGTTCCAGTGCAATCCCGGCCTGACAGAGCTGGTCCGCGAGACGATCGGCGACCGTTTCCTCGACGACATCGAGGCGATCCACGATCTCGATCGCTTTGCCGAGGATGCCGGGTTCCGCGAGAAGTTCGCCGCCGTCAAGCGTGCCAACAAGGTCCGGCTCGCCAACCTGGTCGGCGAGAGGCTGGGTATCAGGGTCGACCCGTCGGCCCTGTTCGATATCCAGATCAAGCGCATCCACGAATACAAGCGCCAGCTTCTCAACATCCTCGAAGCCATTGCGCTCTACGACCAGATCCGCTCGCACCCGGAACGCGACTGGGTGCCGCGCGTGAAGTTCTTCGGCGGCAAGGCGGCGCCCAGCTACCACAATGCCAAGCTCATCATCAAACTGGCCAACGACGTCGCCAGGGTTATCAACGGCGATCCATCGGTGCGCGGGCTGCTCAAGGTGGTATTCGTGCCCAACTACAACGTCAGCGCCGCCGAGGTGATGATGCCGGCAGCCGACCTGTCGGAGCAGATATCGACGGCCGGTATGGAGGCCTCCGGCACCGGCAACATGAAGTTCGCGCTGAACGGCGCGCTCACCATCGGCACGCTGGACGGTGCCAATGTAGAGATCAGGGAGCGCGTCGGCGACGACAACATCTTCATCTTCGGCCTGAAGGCCGACGAGGTGGCCGAGCGGCGCACCAACGGCTACCAGCCGCGCGCGATCATCGAAGGCTCGCGTGAACTGTCGCAGGCCACAGCCGCAGTCTCGTCCGGCATGTTTTCGCCCGACGATCCGGACCGCTATCGCGATCTGATGAACGGCCTCTACGACAGCGACTGGTTTATGGTCGCCGCCGATTTCGATGCCTATACCGCCATGCAGCGCTCCATCGACGACGTCTGGCGCGACAGTCCCGACTGGTGCGCCCGGGCTATCCGCAACGTCGCGCGCGTCGGCTGGTTCTCCTCCGATCGCACCATCCGCGAATATGCGAAAGATATCTGGAACGTGCCTGCCTGATGTGATTGCATGAGAAACGGCAACGTATTGTTGTACCCGGAAAGGGGAGCCGCTTGACGAAGAAGCCGCGTGCGACCGCGACGATAGGCGGAACGGACGGACTGGCATCAGCCGGCGATGTCTCCGCCATTGTTTCGGGCACGCATGGCGATCCGTTCGCGGTTCTCGGCGTGCAGGCTGCCGGCAAGAGATTCGTCGCCCGCTGCTTCATTCCTCATGCCGAGCGCGTGACGGCCCATACGCTGGCCGGCAAGGAAATAGGCGAGCTCGAGAGGCGCGATGCCGCCGGTTTCTTCGAGGGCAAGCTGTCGATCCGCAAGCGCCAACCGCTGCGCTACCACGCGGAAAATGCCGGCGGCGAATGGTGGCTGACTGATCCCTATTCCTTCGGCCCGGTGCTGGGGCCGATGGACGATTATTATATCGCCCAGGGCTCGCACCTCAGGCTTTTCGATAAGCTGGGCGCCCATCTGATCGACCACGAAGGCGCCAGCGGCGTCCATTTCGCCGTCTGGGCGCCGAATGCCAAGCGCGTTTCGGTGGTCGGCGACTTCAACGACTGGGACGGACGCCGCCACCCCATGCGCCTGCGCCGCGACACCGGCATCTGGGAAATCTTCATTCCCGATGTCGGCGCCGGTCGGCCCTACAAGTTCGAGGTCATCGGTGCGCAGGGCGTCCGGCTGCCCCTCAAGGCTGATCCTTTCGCGTTCCAGTCGGAGCTGAGGCCGGCCACGGCTTCGGTGACGGCCGAGCCGTCGCAGCACCAGTGGGGCGACGAGGCGCACCGCACGTTCTGGCGCGGCGCCGATCCGCGGCGCCAGCCGATGGCGATCTACGAAGTCCATGCCGGTTCATGGCAGCGCAACGAGGACGGCACGTTCCTGACCTGGGACGAATTGGCCGGCCGGCTGATTCCCTATGTGGTCGACATGGGCTTCACTCATATCGAGTTCCTGCCGATCTCCGAGCACCCCTACGATCCGTCCTGGGGCTACCAGACGACCGGCCTCTACGCGCCGTCGGCGCGCTTCGGCGACCCCGATGGCTTCGCCCGCTTCGTCGACGGCGCCCACCGCGCCGGCGTCGGTGTCATCCTCGACTGGGTGCCGGCGCATTTCCCGGTCGACCAGTTCGGTCTGGTGCGCTTCGACGGCACCGCGCTCTACGAGCACGAGGATCCGCGCAAGGGTTTTCACCCGGACTGGAATACGCTGATCTATAATTTCGGTCGTCGCGAGGTCATCGAATTCCTCGTCAACAACGCCCTCTACTGGGCCGAGAAATACCATGTCGACGGTCTTCGCGTGGATGCCGTCGCCTCCATGCTCTACCTCGATTATTCGCGCAAACAGGGCGAGTGGATTCCCAACGAGAAGGGGGGACGCGAGAACCTGGAGGCCGTCGCCTTCCTCCAGAAGATGAACAAGGAGCTTTACGGCCACCATCCCGGCGTCGTTACCATCGCCGAGGAATCCACCTCATGGCCGAAAGTGTCGAAGCCGGTACACGAAGGCGGCCTCGGCTTCGGCTTCAAGTGGAACATGGGCTTCATGCACGACACGCTGCAATATTTCGCGCGTGAGCCCATCCACCGCCAGCACCATCACGACGAACTGACCTTCGGGCTGATGTATGCCTTCAGCGAGAATTTCGTTCTGCCGCTGAGCCATGACGAGGTGGTTCATGGCAAAGGCACGCTGATCTCGAAGATGGCGGGCGACGACTGGCAGAAGTTCGCCACGCTCCGGGCCTTCTATGCTTTCATGTGGGGATATCCCGGCAAGAAGCTCCTGTTCATGGGGCAGGAATTCGCCCAACGCCGCGAATGGAGCGAGGCGAGGGGGCTCGACTGGGACCTGCTGCAATATGCGCCGCACAGCGGCATGCAGAAGGTGGTGAAGGACCTGAACGGCCTCTATCGCTCCTGTCCGGCCCTGCATGCGCGCGACTGCGAACCGGAAGGGTTTGAATGGCTGGTGGTGGACGACAAGCAGCGCTCCGTCTTTGCCTGGCTGCGCAAGGCGCCCGGCGCGAATCCGGTCGCGGTCGTCTGCAATTTCACGCCGGTGCCGCGCGAGAACTATCGGCTGCCGCTGCCGCACGCCGGCACATGGCGCGAGATCGTCAACACCGACGCCGCCGACTATGGCGGGTCCGGTGTGGGCAACGGCGCGGCCGTGAAGGCCATGGCCGAAGGCGAGAGGGCGGCGGCTCTGCTCACCTTGCCGCCGCTTGCCACATTGATGCTCGAATTCGTTTCCGAATGAGGGTCTTGGGAGGGTAACATGGCCGATATGAAACGAACCCAGCCGCTGGCTCGCGATGCCATGGCCTACGTGCTGGCGGGTGGGCGCGGCAGCCGGTTGAAGGAACTGACCGACCGGCGCGCCAAGCCGGCCGTCTATTTCGGCGGCAAGACCCGCATCATCGATTTCGCCCTGTCGAACGCGCTGAATTCCGGCATCCGCCGCCTCGGCGTGGCGACGCAGTACAAGGCCCATTCCCTGATCCGCCACCTGCAACGCGGCTGGAATTTCCTGCGCCCTGAACGCAACGAGAGCTTCGACATTCTGCCGGCAAGCCAGCGCGTGTCGGAAACCCAATGGTACGAAGGCACGGCCGATGCCGTCTACCAGAACATCGACATCATCGAGAGCTACAACCCGGAATTCATGGTCATCCTGGCCGGCGACCACATCTACAAGATGGACTACGAACTGATGTTGCGCCAGCACGTCGACGCCAATGCCGACGTCACCGTGGGCTGTCTCGAAGTGCCGCGCATGGAGGCGACCGGCTTCGGCGTGATGCATGTCGACGGCAAGGACAACATCATCGCCTTCGTCGAGAAACCGGCCGATCCGCCCGGCATCCCCGACAAGCCGGACTTCGCGCTGGCCTCGATGGGCATCTATGTCTTTCGCACGAAATTCCTCATGCAGTTGTTGCGCGAGGACGCGGCCGATCCAAATTCGAGTCGTGATTTCGGCAAGGACATTATCCCGAAGATCGTCAAGGGCGGCAAGGCGATCGCCCACCGCTTCGCCAAGTCCTGTGTGCGCTCCAGCCAGGAAGCGTTGCCATACTGGCGTGACGTCGGCACGGTCGACGCCTATTGGGAGGCCAATATCGACCTGACGGATGTGACGCCCGAACTCGATCTCTACGACCGCGACTGGCCGATCTGGACCTATGCCGAACTGAAGCCGCCGGCGAAGTTCGTGCATGACGAGGAGGGGCGCCGCGGCGAGGCAATCTCGTCCCTGGTGTCGGGCGACTGCATCGTTTCCGGCGCCTCGCTGCGCCGCAGCCTGATCTTCACCGGCGCGCGCATCAATTCCTATTCCAAGCTGGAAGAGGTGGTGATGCTGCCCGACTGCACCGTCGGCCGCAACGCACGGCTGAAGCGTGTCGTCATCGACCACGGTGTGAAGATCCCCGAGGGGTTGGTGGTTGGCGAAGACCCGGCGCTGGACGCCAAACGCTTCCGCGTATCGGAAAAGGGCATCTGCCTGATCACCCAGCCGATGATCGACAAGCTGGGATGACGGTTCCGGAAGCAGGCCGAATGACTGACAAAAACATGCAGGTGCTCTCCGTCGCGTCCGAAATCTTCCCGCTGGTCAAGACCGGCGGCCTGGCGGACGTCGCCGGCGCGCTGCCCATCGCTCTGAAGGCAAAGGGCGTTGCCATGCGCTCGCTCGTGCCCGGCTACCCGGTGGTGATGGATGCGCTGAAACAGGCAAAGACCGTGGCGGATTATCCGGCCCTGTTCGGCGGCAAGGCTTCCGTGCTGGCGGCCGAGGCCGCGGGGCTGGATCTTCTGGTGCTCGACGCGCCGCATCTGTTTGACCGCCCGGGCGGTCCCTATGGCGATGCGGCCGGCCGCGACTGGCCGGACAATTGGCGCCGCTTCGCCGCGCTCAGCCGCGTCGGCGGCGACATCGCCGGCGGCTCGATCGCCGGCTACGTGCCCGACGTCGTCCATGCGCATGACTGGCAGGCGGCGATGACGCTGGCCTATATGCGCTATGGCCGCGCGCCCGCCACGCCTTCGGTGATGACCGTCCATAACCTTGCCTTCCAGGGTCAGTTCGGCGCCGGCATCTTCGGCGAACTCGGTCTGCCGGCCGAGGCGATGACGCTGGACGGCGTCGAGTATTACGGCGGCGTCGGCTATCTCAAGGCCGGCTTGCAGGCGGCGTGGGCGCTTACCACCGTCTCGCCCACCTATGCGCAGGAAATCCGCACGCCGGAATTCGGCATGGGCCTCGATGGTCTCGTCAATCTGCGTGCCGCCGATCTCCATGGCATCGTCAACGGCATCGACACTGACATCTGGAATCCGGCCACCGACAAGCATCTTGCCGCACCGTATTCGGCCAAAACGCTGAAAGCGCGCGCGCGCAACAGGGCCGCCGTTGAGGAGCGCTTCGGTCTCGATCGCGACAATGGCCCACTCCTCTGCATCGTCAGCCGGCTGACTTGGCAGAAGGGCATGGACATCCTCGCCGCCGTGGCCGACGGCATCGTCGCCGCCGGCGCGCGACTGGCCGTGCTCGGCTCCGGCGACGCCGGGCTGGAAGGCGCGCTGCTCGCTGCCGCCGCCCGCCATCGCGGCCGCATCGGCGTGGTGATCGGCTACGACGAGGCGCTGTCGCATCTGCTGCAGGGCGGCAGCGACGCCATCCTGATCCCGTCGCGCTTCGAGCCTTGCGGGCTGACCCAGCTCTACGGCCTGCGCTACGGCTGCGTGCCGGTTGTCGCCCGCACCGGCGGGCTGGCCGATACCGTCATCGACGCCAACGAGGCGGCCGTCGAGGCTGGCGCCGCCACCGGCTTTCAGTTCGCACCCAACAGCGGCGAGGCGCTGCTCCACGCCGTTCACCGCATGGTCGAACTGCATCAAAACCCGGTGATCTGGGCGTCGATCCAGCGGCAGGGCATGAAAGCCGATCTATCTTGGGACAGGAGCGCGGAAAAATATGCCAGGCTCTACCGCTCGCTCCTATCGAGAAAGGCTGTTTGAAGAATGATCCGCACCGTCGCCACCAAACCCTTCGACGACCAGAAGCCGGGCACCTCCGGCCTGCGCAAGAAAGTGCCGGTGTTCCAGCAGCCGCACTATGTCGAGAACTTCGTCCAGTCGATCTTCGACGCGTTGGACGGTTTTGAGGGCAAGACGCTGGTGCTGGGCGGCGACGGTCGCTTCTACAACCGCGAGGTCATTCAGAAGGTGCTGGCGATCGCTGCCGCCAACGGCTTCGGCAAGGTGATGGTCGGGCAGGGCGGCATCCTGTCGACGCCGGCCGCCTCCAACATCATCCGCAAATACAAGGCCTTCGGCGGCATCATCCTGTCGGCCAGCCATAATCCGGGCGGCCCGCACGAGGATTTCGGCATCAAGTACAACGCCGAAAACGGCGGCCCGGCGCCGGAAAAGATCACCGACGCCATCTTCGCCAAGTCGAAGGCGATCAGCCAATACCGCATCGCCGACATCGGCGCGATCGACCTCGACCGGATCGGCACCGTCGAGGTCGCCGGCATGACGGTCGAGGTTATCGATCCGGTCAAGGACTATGCCGAACTGATGGAAAGCCTGTTCGACTTCGATGCACTGAGGGCGCTGTTCAAGTCCGGTTTCCGCATGGCCTTCGATTCCATGCACGCGGTGACCGGCCCCTACGGCAAGGAGATTCTGGAAAACCGCCTCGGCGCGCCGAAGGGCACATGCCGTAACTTCCATCCGCTGCCGGATTTCGGCGGCCATCATCCGGATCCAAACCTGGTGCATGCGAAAAAGCTCTATGATGACGTCATGAGCCCGTCCGGTCCGGATTTCGGCGCTGCCTCCGACGGTGACGGCGACCGCAATATGATCGTCGGCAAGGGCATGTTCGTCACCCCGTCCGACAGCCTCGCCATCATCGCGGCCAACGCCAAGCTGGCGCCGGGCTACGCCAAGGGGATTTCCGGCGTCGCCCGCTCCATGCCGACGAGTGCCGCCGCCGACCGTGTCGCCGAAAAGCTCGGCGTCGGCTGCTACGAGACGCCGACCGGCTGGAAGTTCTTCGGCAACCTCCTCGATGCTGGCAAGGTGACGCTGTGCGGCGAGGAGAGCTTCGGCACCGGCTCCAATCATGTGCGCGAGAAGGACGGGCTGTGGGCTGTACTGTTCTGGCTCAACATCGTCGCCGCTCGCGGCGAGAGCGTGAAGGACATCGTCACCAAGCACTGGGCGACTTACGGCCGCAACTACTATTCGCGCCACGACTACGAGGAGGTCGAGAGCGAAAAAGCCAACGCACTGATGAAGGATCTCGGCGCGAAGCTGGGCTCCTTGCCGGGAACGCAGGTGCGCGGCCTGACGGTCGAGAAAGCCGACGACTTTTCCTATCACGATCCGGTCGACGGCTCGGTCAGCGAGCACCAGGGCATCCGCGTGATGTTCGCCGGTGGCTCGCGCGTCGTCTTCCGACTGTCTGGAACGGGTACTTCCGGCGCCACGTTGCGCGTCTATATGGAGCGCTATGAGGCGGACCCATCCAAACACGGCATCGACACGCAGGAAGCGCTTGCCGACCTGATCGCCGTTGCGGACGAGATCGCCGGCATCCACAGCCATACCGGCCGTCCCAGGCCAAGCGTAATAACCTGAAATCTCCTTTGCCCATGACTGAAACGAGCCCACGAGTTGGCGCCCTTGTTGAAGAGGGCGGCATCCGCTTCGCTGTCTGGTCCGGCGCCGCGGAACGAGCCTGGATCTGCCTGTTCGACGACGATCGGGAGACGCAGCGGTTTGAGCTGAAGTCGGAAGGCGAGGGCATACATGCCCTTTTCGTGCCGGGGCTCAAGGATGGTCAGCGCTACGGTTTTCGCGCGGATGGACCTTACGCCCCCGAAAAGGGCCTGTGGTTCGATCCCGACAAACTTCTGGTCGACCCCTATGCGGTCGAGATCGACCACCCCTATGTCTATGACGCGCGTCTGGCGGCGCGACGCGGCGAGGGTGGCGATACGGCCGCGCTGGTGCCAAAAGCCATTGCTCGCGCGTTGCCTGCGCCGCCACCGATGCAGTCGCCGCTGTTCGATCCCGGTGGGCTGATTTACGAACTGCCGGTCAGGGCGTTTTCGATCCGCCATCCCGGCGTGCCGGAACAGGATCGCGGCACGCTGCGTGCGCTGAAGGCACCGGCCGTCATCGATCACTTGAAAAAGCTCGGCGTCTCGGCCGTCGAACTGATGCCGGTCGCGGCCTGGACCGACGAGCGCCATCTGGGGCCGCTCGGCCTGGCGAACGCCTGGGGTTATAACCCCGTCACCTTCATGGCGCTCGATCCGCGCCTGGCGCCGGGCGGGTTCGCCGATCTTCGCGAGGCGGTTTCGGCGCTGCACGACGCCGGCATCGGCACCATTTTGGACGTGGTTTTCAACCATACGGGCGAGAGCGATGCGCAGGGGCCGACGCTGTCGCTGCGCGGGCTGGATGCGCAGGCATATTATCGGCATGATGCAGGCGGAAAGCTCATCAACGACACCGGCACAGGCAACACGCTGGCCTGCGACCATTCCATCGTCCAAAGCCTGATCCTCGACAGCCTGCGCCATTTCGTGCGCCATGCTGGCGTTGACGGTTTCCGTTTCGATCTCGCGCCGGTCCTCGGCCGAGACGCTGACGGCTTTCACAAGGATGCGCCGCTGCTGGAGGCCATGCGCACCGATCCGCTCTTGCAGGGTAGAATCCTGATCGCCGAGCCGTGGGACATCGGCCACAACGGCTACCAACTCGGCAATTTTTCGCCCCCTTTCCTCGAATGGAACGACCGGTTTCGCGACGACGTGCGCCGTTTCTGGCGCGGCGACGCCGGCACGGTGGGCGCACTGGCGACGCGGTTGGCCGGTTCGTCCGACGTATTCCAGCGCGGCGGCGCGCCGGTCAGCCGCACGGTGAACTTTGTCGCCGCGCATGACGGCATGACGCTGGTCGATCTCGTCTCCTGCGCCGGCAAGCACAACGAGGCGAATGGCGAGGGCAACCGCGACGGCCACGACGAGAATTTCTCCTGGAACGACGGCGTCGAGGGCGCGACGGACGATCCCGCCATCCGCGCGCGGCGGGACATGGACAAGCGCGCGCTGCTCGCCACCCTGTTCGCCTCGCGCGGCACCATCATGCTGACGGCGGGCGACGAGTTCGGCCGCAGCCAGCGCGGCAACAACAACGCCTATGCGCAGGACAATGACTTGACCTGGCTGGATTGGGCAGGGCGCGATACGGCGCTGGAAGATTTTGTCGCGGCGCTGTCGGCGCTGCGGCGGGCGGCACCCGCCTTGCGGGATACGCGTTTCCTCACCGGCCGGCCGGATAAGGGGCAAGAGATACCGGACGTCGAATGGCTGACCGAAACCGGCACCGCTCTCGATGATGTGACCTGGCAGGACCCTGCGCGCCATCGCCTTGTCATGATCCTGCGGGACGGCAGCGTTGAAGGCGGCCGGCTGGCCGTACTGGTCAACGGTGACCGGCGCGCCTCGACCTTCGTTCTGCCGGACCGCGAAGGCCATCGCTGGTGTGCGGCGCTCGAAGGCGGCCCGGCGCCCGGCGCGGCGGTGCCGGGCAGGGCGGTGGCCTTCATGGTCGAGCGCGGGTGAGACAGGAGACGACGATGGCCGAGGAGACGACAAGCGAATGGTGGCGCGGATGCGTCATCTATCAGATCTATCCGCGCTCCTATCAGGATACGACCGGCGACGGCAGCGGCGATCTCGCCGGCATCACCCGCCGGCTCGGCCATGTCGCCTCGCTCGGCGCCAATGCCATCTGGCTGTCACCCTTCTTCAAGTCGCCGATGGCCGACATGGGCTACGACGTGTCGGACTATCGCGCCGTCGATCCGATGTTCGGCACGATGGCCGATTTCGACGCTCTGGTCGCCGAGGCGCACCGGCTGGGCTTGAAGGTCATCATCGATCAGGTCCTGGCGCACACGTCCGAAAAGCACGACTGGTTTGTCGAAAGCCGCTCCAGCCGCGACAATGCCAAGGCCGACTGGTACGTCTGGGCCAATGCGCAGCCGGATGGCACGGCGCCCAACAACTGGCTGTCCGTCTTCGGCGGCCCGGCGTGGGAATGGGACGCGACCCGCCGGCAATATTATCTGCACAATTTCCTCGCCGCCCAGCCGGCGCTGAATTTCCACCAGGGTGCGGTGCAGGACGCGCTACTCGATGACGTTCGCTTCTGGCTGGATCGCGGCGTCGACGGCATCCGCCTCGACACGGTGAACTACTATTTCCAGGATCGCTGGCTGCGCTCCAATCCGCCGCTGGCCGAGAGCGTCGCCGGCACCAACGGCCAGAACACGACCTACCTCTTTCAGGAACATCTGTTCGACAAGACGCAGCCGGAAAACCTCGATTTCCTGCGCCGCCTGCGTGGCGTGCTCGATCAGGCGGGCGACCGCGCCGCCGTCGGCGAGATCGGCGACGAGGACCGTTCGCTGCAAACGCTGGCCGCCTACACGAGCGGAAGCGACAAGCTTAACATGTGCTACACATTCGACATGCTCGGCGCGGATTTTTCCGCTGGCCATGTGCGCGGCTGCGTCGAGGCGTTCGAGCGGGAAGCGCCGGACGGCTGGGTCTGCTGGGCCTTTTCCAACCACGATGTCGTGCGCCATGTCACCCGCTGGACGCGGCCCGGCGGGGACCCCGTGTCGGTCGCCAAGTTCGCCATCGAACTGCTCTGCTGCCTGCGCGGTTCGATCTGTCTTTATGAGGGCGAGGAACTGGGGCTGGAGGAGGCGGAACTGGCCTATGCGGACCTGCGCGATCCCGTCGGCATCCGCTTCTGGCCGGGCAACAAGGGCCGTGATGGCTGCCGTACGCCGATGGTGTGGGAAAAGGATGCGCCGAACGCCGGTTTCTCCACGGCAAAGCCGTGGCTTCCGGTGCCCGACGAGCAGCGAGCCCGCGCCGTCGACGTGCAGACCCCGGACGTGAATTCGGTTCTGACCCATTACCGCGCCGTGCTCGGCATCCGCCGCGCGCACCCGCCGTTGTTGCGCGGGTCGATCCGCTTCCTCGATACCGACGGTGACGTGCTGGCCTTCGTTCGCGAAGACGGGGGCGACAAACTGTTGTGCGCCTTCAACTTCGGCGACGGCGAAGCGCGCTGGCCGCTGCCCGACGGTCTCGGCCCGGTCAAAGCCGTCGATTACGCTGGCTATGGAGCGGCCTTGCAGGGGAGTACCCTGTCCCTGCCAGGCTTGCGCGCCTTCATCGGCCAGATCGGGTAGCGGCTTCCTGCTGTCCCTACTGGACCAGTAGTGCGCGCCCGCATGTTGCGCCGGTGACGCGCACGTCGGCTTCGCCGAGCCGCACGCCGAAAGCGGCGAAGACATTATCGAGCAGGATATCGACCGGCTCGGTGACTGACTTGAGCAGTGTCACGACGGCCGGCTTGACGGTCCCCAGCAGTCCGGTGACGTCGAGTCCGAGGCCGAGGGCATTGACCGACAGGGACAGGTCGTTGATCAGCGATAAGGTCAAGGTCTCGGTGATGTTCCGCGTCGATGTCGACTTCACGGTCTTGTTGGCGATGTCGCCGCTGTCGAAGGTCAGCACGGTCGCGTTCGTATTGGTCGATGCGGCCGAGGCCGAGCCGTCCACGCCCAGAAGGTCGAGCGTCAGAAACAGGAGCTTGAGGCTGACTTCGGCGATCCGCGCGTCGCGGAAGGATTGCGGTCTGCTGAAATCGGCGAAGTTTGCCGCGTCGCTTTCGGCGAGCCGGAGCGAGGCGATGCCCGGGCGTACCGCAACGGAAACCCGCATATTGCCCTGTCTGCCGGCCGGGCAGGAAATGTCCGCCAGCCGAGCTTCAGCAGAGGCCACTTCGACATGCAAAGGCAGCGTCACGGATAGCAGCTTGATGCCGCCGCCCAGATTGGAAGCGGCGCCGCCAATGGTCGCCTTGAGGCGAAGCCGCGTCTGGGCGGTCCTCACAATCGTTCCCGTTTCGCCCACGGTCAGCCATGGTGACGATTGCGGTGGTTCGCCGATGGCGACAGCCACCTTTGCCGAAAGGAGGCCGGGCACCGACGCACCGAGATCGACTTCGACCTGATGCGAACCGTTCGCCAGGGTCGCGGCCGCTGTCAGCAGGCCGAGCGCGCTGGCGTCGATCGGCAGGCCTGCCGGCCGCTGGCCGAGCCCGAGGCGGCCGACCGAGCCCAGGTCGATGACCTTGCTGAGGGGGATTTTCGCGTCAACCGCCGAGCGGGCGGCAATAGCCTGCAAGGCGAGCTTGCTGGCCTGGCCGACCCCGCTTGTACTGGCGAGCGCCGTCGCGATCTGCCCGACCGTGGCCCTGGATTGCAGCACGTCCGTATAGGTCGCCGCCGTCAGGTGCTGTTGCACGGCAAGCGTGTCGAGAAAGGACAGCGCGCTGACATTGGCGGCGGCCAAGGCGTTGTAATCCATGACGCTGAGCGAGAGGCTTCCGCCGATCAGGCCGCCGAGAAGGGCATTGAGAATGCCGCCGTCTACTTTGGCCAATCGCGATCCGACGGAAAATGCGGCCTGCGCTCGGGTACTGGCGATGGCGGTCGTCGAGATCGTCGGCGCAGCCATGATGGCTGAGCCGAAGAACAGGGAGCCCTTCTTGCGCAAAGTCACCTTCACCGCATTGTAAGGCTGGGCCTCCGGCACGAAACGATTGGCCGCCGCAACCGCCGGGTCGGGCGAATAATGGCCGCGCACGACGGTTGCCAACGGGATGTCGTCATTGGAGGTGCCTGCAGGCTGGCTGCCGCCTGCGCCTTGCACGACGGCGGATGGCAGGCCGTTGTCCGCAAGCGTCGCAAGCACGGCTCCCTCGGCATTGCCGATGTTGGCGGCGGCGGTGATGGCGGCAATGTCGACCAGCGACTGTGCTGCCCGGCGTTCGGTGTAGAGCGATCCTTCATCGACGGCGAAGGCCGCCAGCGTGATCGCCAGGGGAGCGGTGATTGCCGTCATGACGGCGAAGTTGGCGCGGCTGTCGGAAACGAACCGGCGGCGGATATCCCGAAAGATCGAGCGCGGATGCATCACAGGCCCCCGATGCGGATGGTCGAGCGTTTGGCGATCGTCGTGCCGGGCAAGGGCAGACCGCTGAGCAGGTTCCAGATCGGCAGGTCGCGCGCGTCGTATTGCACCGCGACGACGAACTGGTCGGCATCGGCCGTGCTGTCTTGCGCGGTGACCGAGATCTTTCCCGGATCGATGAACGGATAGCCGGCGGCATTGCGTTGGACGAACGCCGTCACCAACGACTGCCGCTCGGCCTGATCCAGGCCGGACAGCGCGGTCCGCGCGGCGTCGGCAGCGATTTGCTGGACCGAGTGGCTTGCCCCGAAATAGATTCCGTATGCTACCATTCCGAGCAGGAGCAGGATGAAAATCGGTGCCAGCATGGCGAATTCGATGGCCGACGTGGCTGCTCCGTCATTTCGGAAGCGTGTGAAATTGGATCGGTTAAACAAGGGATTGTGCATGGTTGCAGAATGCATCGGCGACCTGTTGGAAGGTTGAACCGATTATGCAACTTAAGATTGATTTCGAGTTGTGCCGATGAGACTGTGGGAAAAGACCGGGGCAGCTGGATGTGAGCTTGCCTTGCGTCACCCAAGGAGGCTGTTGAAATAAGATTTCGTCGTGTCTAGTGTCCTGACACCAGCCGCGGCCAGGGACCGCCGGCTCGCCAACGAAACCGGGTGAACCGGTTCGGGGCGTCAACACTCGCGAGGCGTGTTTGAGGGGCGCACGCCACTAGGGAGAACTTCATGCTGAAGACAATGCTCAAGGCGACCGTATTCGCCGCTACTCTGGCTGTTTCGGCCGGTGCGTTCCAGGCGCCGGCTTTCGCCGATGTGGTCTATAACCGCGGCAGCGCCGCCGAGCCCGAATCGCTCGACCCGCACAAGACCTCGACGATCTATGAAGCCAACGTGCTTCGCGACCTGTTCCAGGGCCTCGTCATGCAGGACGAGAAGGCGAACGTCATTCCCGGTGCGGCCGAAAGCTGGACGGTTTCGGACGACGGCACGGTCTACACCTTCAAGCTGCGCAAGGACGGCATGTGGTCTGACGGCAGCCCTGTCACGGCGGAAGATTTCGTCTACGCGTTCCACCGGCTGGAAGATCCGGCGACCGGCGCCGAATACGCCTCGATGCTCTACCCGATCAAGGGTGCCGAAGAAGTCAACACCAAGAAGGGCAAGCCCGAGGACATGGGCGTCAAGGCGATCGACGCCACGACGCTGGAAGTCACGCTCAAGGCGCCGACGCCGTACTTCCTCGAAATGCTGACCCATCAGGCGACCTATCCGGTCAGCAAGGCCTCCATCGACAAGCTCGGCGCCGATTGGGTCAAGGCTGGCAAGCTGGTCTCAAACGGTGCCTATACGCTGGCAGAGTGGGTGCCGAACGATCATATCAAGCTGGTCAAGAACCCGAAGTTCTGGGACGCGGATACCGTCAAGATCGATACGGTGAACTACATACCGACCGAAGATCGCGCCTCCGCGATCAAGCGCTTCGAGGCCGGCGAGCTCGACAGCTACGACGACCTGCCGACCGAGCAACTGGCAGACCTCCAGGCCAAGTTCGGCGACCAGATCAAGGTCGGCCCCTATCTCGGCACCTATTACTACGCCATCAAGACCGACAAGGCGCCGTGGGACAATGTCGAGTTGCGCAACGCCATCTCCATGGCCATCGACCGCGACTTCCTCGCCGAGAAGGTCTGGCAGAATTCCATGCTGCCCGGCTATTCCATGGTTCCGCCCGGCATCGAAGGCTACACGCCGGCGCTGGCCAAATACGCCGACATGCCGCAGATCGACCGTGAGGACGATGCCAAGAAGATCCTCGAGAAGCTCGGCTACACGCCCGAGCATCCGCTGAAGATGGAAATCCGCTACAACACCTCGGAGAACCACAAGAACACCGCCGTGGCAATCCAGGAGCAGTTGAAGCCGCTCGGCGTCGAGGTGACGCTGCTCAACACCGATACCAAGACGCACTACAGCTTCCTGGAGCAGAAGGGCAACTACGACGTCGCCCGCGCCGGCTGGATCGCCGACTACAAGGACCCCGAGACGTTCCTCGGCATCTCGCGCAAGGCCAGCGGCAACAACTATTCCGATTTCGACAACGCCGATTTCGAGAAGGCCATGGACAAGGCCGCCGCTGCCGGCGGCAATCCGCAGGAGCGCATGAAGGACCTCTCCGAGGCCGAGCGTGTGCTGGTCGACAATGTCGGCAACATCCCGCTTCTCTACTACAGCTACCACGACATCGTTTCGCCGAAGCTGCACGGCTTCGTCGACAACGTGATGGACGTCCATCCGTCCCGCTTCATCAGCAAGGACTGACTTAGTCAGCCGCCGTTCCCATGCCGGGAGCGGCGGCCCCTTGCTCAAGCGGGGAGGGGACGGTGCTTCTCTACGTGTTCCGGCGGCTATTGACCGCCATACCGACGCTGTTCGTCATCGTGACGCTGGCGTTCTTTCTGATCAGGGTCGCGCCCGGCGGCCCGTTCAACCAGGAGCGGGGCCTGAGCCCCGAGATCAAGGCCAACCTGGAAGCCCAGTTCGGCCTCAACGATCCGCTCTGGGTGCAATATCTTCACTACCTGAAGAACTTGGCGCACGGCGATTTCGGCCCGAGCTACAACCTGCCCGATTTCACCGTCGGCGAACTTTTCGCCAAGGGCCTGCCGATTTCGATCCAGCTCGGTGCGTCCGCGCTCGTCCTCGCTTTGCTGCTCGGCTCCTTGCTCGGCACCGTGGCGGCGCTGAACCAGAACAAGGCGGGCGACTATTCGGTGATCGCGCTGGCCACCGCCGGTTCTACCATCCCGACCTTCGTCATCGCGCCGATCATCCAGCTCGTCTTTGGCCTGACGTGGAAGATGTTGCCCATCGGCGGCTGGGGCGATGGCGCCTTCGTCAACAAAATCGGGCCGGTTATCACGCTCGCTTTGCCGCAGATCGCCATAGTCGCGCGCCTTATGCGCGGCTCGATGATCGAATCGCTGCACTCTCACCATATCCGCACCGCCCGCGCGCTCGGCCTTTCCGACTGGTCGGTGGTCGTCAAGCACGCGCTGCGCGGCGCCGTCCTGCCGATCGTTTCCTTCACCGGCCCGGCCGCTGCCGCGCTGCTGACGGGTTCGATCATCGTCGAGACGATCTTCGCCATTCCAGGCGTCGGTCGCTACTTCGTCGACGCTGCGCTCAACCGCGACTACACGCTGGTGATGGGCACGGTGGTAGTGATCGCCATCTTCACCATCGTCTTCAACCTCATCGTCGACATCATGTATGCCGTGGTCGATCCGAGGGTGCGCTATGACTGAGGTCGCCGCTGCCGCTCCCGCCGCCATCGTCGGCCGATCGCTGTGGGGCGATGCCTGGGCACGCCTGAAGGCGAACCGCGCCGCCATGGTCAGCCTATGCTATCTGATCCTTATGGCGATTGTGTGCGTCGCCGGCCCTTGGTTCGTGCCGCACAACTACACCACCATCTATTCCGACTATGTGCGAACGCCGCCGAGTTTCTCCGCCTACCCGAAGGCGGAGATGGTGCAGGGCGCGCTGGACGACGTGCTGAAGCGCATGCGTGTCGATCTCAAGGATTGGAAGCTGGAGGACAGCCGCGCCGTCGTGACCGTCACCGCGACGCGGCCTATCGACGAGCGCTATCTGCGCTACATCGACCGCTCCGACACCTTCGACGACGCCAAGGTGGAAGCTAAGTCGGCTGACGGGCTGGAAATGACGTTCAGCGCCGCTGTCAGGCAGCAGTATTTCTTCTTCGGCACCGACAATGTCGGCCGCGACCTGCTCTCCCGCACCCTGATGGCGGGACGCATATCGCTGTCGATCGGCCTGCTCGCCGGCGTCGTCGCAGTCGTCATCGGAGTGCTCTACGGCTCGACCGCAGGATTCATCGGCGGCAAGGTCGACGAGATGATGATGCGCGTCGTCGACGTGCTCTATTCGCTACCTTTCATCTTCTTCGTCATCATGCTGGTCGTCTTTTTCGGACGAAACTTCGTGCTGATGTTCCTCGCCGTCGGTGCGGTTCTATGGCTGGACATGGCGCGCATCGTGCGCGGGCAGGCGCTGTCGATCCGAAGGCAGGAATATGTCCAGGCGGCGGAAGCGCTGGGCGTCGGCGCGCGTGGCATTCTTTCGCGCCACGTCATCCCCAACCTGCTCGGTCCGGTGGTGATCTACATGACGCTGCTGGTGCCGCAGGTCATCATCCTGGAAAGCTTCCTGTCGTTCCTCGGCCTCGGCGTGCAGGAGCCGATGACGAGCTGGGGCGTGCTGATCTCGACGGGCGCCAAGAACATCGGCACCGCCAACTGGCTGCTTTTGTTTCCGGCCTTCTTCCTCGTCTCGACGCTGTTCGCGCTGAACTTCGTCGGCGACGGCCTGCGCGACGCACTCGACCCGAAGGATCGCTGAGATGAGCGACGCAACGATCCTCGACGTGAGGGACCTCAGGGTCCGTTTCCGCACACTCGACGGCACGGTCGAGGCGGTGAAGGGCATCGACATCCATGTCGGCGCCGGCGAGACCGTGGCCGTCGTCGGCGAGTCCGGCTCGGGCAAGAGCCAGACCATGATGGCGGCCATGCGCCTGCTTGCCTCCAACGGCGAGGCCAGCGGGACGGTCGACTATCGCGGCCGCAATCTTCTGGAGCTCGGCAAGTCCGATCTCAACAAGGTGCGTGGTTCGAAGATCAGCATGATCTTCCAGGAGCCGATGACCTCGCTCGATCCGCTCTACACCATCGGCAACCAGCTCATCGAGCCGATCCGCCGCCATCGCGGGCTGGGCGCCGCCGAGGCGCGCAAGGAGGCGCTGAGGCTTCTGCGCCTGGTCCGTATTCCCGACCCGGAACGGCGGATGAAATCCTATCCCTACGAGATGTCCGGTGGCCAGCGCCAGCGCGTCATGATCGCCATGGCGCTGGCCAACGATCCCGATATCCTGATCGCCGACGAGCCGACGACCGCGCTCGACGTCACCATCCAGGGCGAAATCCTGATGCTGCTGGCGGAACTGCAGCAGAAGCTCGGCATGGCGATCGTCTTCATCACCCACGATCTCGGCATCGTGCGCCGCTTCGCCGACCGCGTCTATGTCATGCGCTCCGGCGAGGTGGTGGAGGAAGGGGAGACCGAGGCGCTGTTTTCAACACCCAAGCACGACTACACGAAGATGCTTCTTGCGGCCGAACCCACGGGCAGCAAGGATCCGCCGCCGCCCAATGCGCCGGTGCTTCTGGAAGGCCGCAACGTCGAGGTGACGTTCAGGATCGGCGGCGGCTTCCTGGCCGGCGAGCCGATGCTGCTCAGGGCCGTCGACCGCATCTCGATCCGGCTGAAGCGCAGGCAGACCATCGGTATCGTCGGGGAGTCGGGCTCGGGCAAATCGACCCTTGGCCGTGCTCTTCTCAGGCTGCTGCCCAGCGATGGCGTCATCCGGTTTGACGACAAGGATATTTCCCACGCCGACCGGCAGGCGATGCGGACGCTGCGGCGCGAGTTGCAATTGGTCTTCCAAGACCCGTTCGGTTCGCTGTCGCCGCGCATGACCGTCGGCCAGGTCGTCACCGAGGGTTTGCTGGTCCACGAACCGCAGCTTTCAGGCAGGCAGCGCGACCAACGGGCTGTCGAAGCCTTGCGCGAGGTCGGCATCGACCCTAATGCCCGCAACCGCTATCCGCACGAATTCTCGGGCGGCCAGCGCCAGCGCATCGCCATCGCCCGAGCCATGATCCTGAAGCCCAAGGTTGTGGTGCTCGACGAGCCGACCTCGGCGCTCGACCGCTCGGTGCAGAAGCAGATCGTCGACCTGTTGCGCCAGCTTCAGGCGGAGCACGACCTGTCCTATCTCTTCATTAGTCACGATCTCTCGGTGGTGCGCGCCATGGCCGACTACATCATCGTCATGAGGCAGGGAAAGATCGTCGAGGAAGGGCCGACGGAGGCGATCTTCGATCATCCGCAGGACGCCTACACGCAGACCTTGATGGCCGCAGCCATCGACTCGACACGCTTCCGCGCCAGCGCCTGATGGCAAGGTTTCGCATGGACGCGTGACACGTCACGCGTTCCGCATTCATTTCTCAGGAAGGCATTTTAACGCGCTGACTTGTCAAAGAAAAAGCCGCCTCAAGGGCGGCTTTCAGTCTGGTCGGAGTGGCAGGATTTGAACCTGCGACCCCATCGTCCCGAACGATGTGCGCTACCAGACTGCGCTACACTCCGTGACCAGACGGCGGGCTTATAGCCGCCGTGCTGCTTTCCTGCAAGCACCAATGGCGACGATCGTGGCGCAATTTGCGGCTTGCGTTGCAACCCTAACGAAAGATGAAGGTCATTCTTCATCTTCGGCTCTTCCGCTCCTGTCGTGGAGCGATATGGTCGGTCAGTCGGCTCTGGCGATGAGATTCGCTTGCCGATCCGTATGGGGCTACTGGGTGGGGTGGCAGTGGAATGAACGAGCAGGTGGTCTGCTTTGTTCTGGCGGGAGGGGTCGGAACGCGGCTGTGGCCTTTGTCGAGGCCCGAAAAGCCAAAGCAATTCCATGATTTGTGCGGCATCGGCTCGATGTTGGCGCGGACATTACACCGGCTGACGGGACGGCCTGAAGGAGCGACTCCGCGCTTCGTGATCGCAGCCGAGCGACATGCGGATCTGGTGCATCGGGAACTGGCGGAAATCGACCTTGCCGGCGGCGGAGTCCTGCTTGAGCAGAGAGGACGCGACACGGCCGCCGCCGTGGCTCTGGCGACGCTTGAGACTCTTCACACCTTCAACGATTCCCTCATGCTGATCGCTCCGTCGGACCATGAGATCTCGTCCGTCGCCCAGTTCTGGGAAACCATCGAAAGTGGCATCCCGGCCGCCAATGCCGGTCGGGTGATGTTGTTCGGCGTCGAACCGAGGCATGCGGACACCGGTTACGGCTACGTCGAAGCCGGCGAGCGCCACGGCACCGTTTTCGACGTGCGGCGCTTCATCGAAAAACCGGAGAGGGAGACCGCGGAGCGCTTCGTGCGCGACGGCGGCTTTTTCTGGAACGCCGGCATCTTCCTTTTCCGTGCGGAAACCATGCGGCGGGCCTTCCAGGCCTTGCAGCCGGCGCTCTGGGTGGCGGTCGAACAGGCCTTTCAGGCTGCGACACGCGAGAAGGAATCGCCGCATCTTTCGATCGACTATGGGGATATTCCGGCCGTGTCATTCGATCGCGCCATTGTCGAACGGTTCGACAATCTGGCGCTAGTCCCGGCCAGATTTGCCTGGAACGACCTCGGCTCATGGCAAGCGCTTCTGACCGCAGCCGGGCCGGACGAGAACGGCAATGTTCTTGTCGGCGACGTGGCCGCCGCCGATTGTCGCGGTTCCTATCTCAGCAGCGAGGGCCGGCACCTCTCCGTTGCGGGCGCCGAGCATCTAGCCATCGTCTCGACGCCGGATGCGGTGTTTGTCGCGCCGGTACGTAACAAGCATGAGATTGGCCGGACTGCCGACAGCGTGAGGCATCAGGGCCTGCTTCCGGAGCCAACGCGGACGGGATTGGCCGGCGCGCAGCGTTGGGGGCACTGGCGGCCGCGCGTTCGGCGCTGGCTGTTCGAGCAGGCGCTGCCGCTTTGGGCGAGCGTCGGCCCGGACACGCGCCATGGCGGTTTTCACGAGGCCATCGGCTTCGATGGCAATGCGCTGGACAAACCGAAGCGCATGCGCACGATGGCGCGACAGGTCTACGCCTTTGCCGCGGCTCAACGATATGGCTGGGACGGCCCGACCGACCAGTTGATCGACCAGGGCCTTGCCTTCATCTCTCGGCACGGCAGGACTGCCGCAGGCGGTTGGGCGCGCGCGCTCGATCGCGACGGCACGGTTCTCGACGCCACCGAAGACAGCTATGACCATGCCTGCGTGCTGCTGGCGCTCGCCGAGGCGCATCGGTGTGGCCATACCGGTGCGCTCGCGCTGTGCCATGAGACGCTCGCCGCCCTCGACGCCAATCTGCGGACTCCCGGTTTGGTCGGCTATCTGGATGCCTCGGACGCCGATCCTGTTCGGCGGCGCTCCAACCCGCATATGCACCTGCTGGAGGCCTTTCTGGGCTGGCACGCGGCGACCGGCGACGACCGGTTTCTCGCTCGGGCGGAGGAGGTGGTCGATCTTTTCGCATCGTGCTTCTTCGACCCGGAAAACTGGACGCTGGGCGAATGCGCGGATGCCGGCCGGACGCCAGCCAACGGGATCGGCGAGTTCGAGCCGGGCCACCATTTCGAATGGGCGTGGCTCATCGTCGATTTCGCGCGCCGCGCCGGGCGGCCTGAGTTGGTCGCCTTTGCCCGTAAGCTTTATGCCACGGCCGTCGCCAACGGCACCAACCGCGCCACCGGCCTTGCTTTCGGTCGCGTTTCGACAAGCGGCGTGCCGCTCGATCCGGTATCGCGCAGCTGGCCACAGGCTGAGGCGATCAAGGCCGCGATCGCGCTGGATTCGGCCGGTGAAGCAGACTTGAAGCCGGAGATCGAGGAGCGCGTCGGCCGGCTGTTCGCATGGCACCTCGATCCGGCACCCAGCGGCCTGTGGATAGACAGGATCGGACCGGAAGGCGAGCCGCTGGCATCCGAGGTGCCGGCCAGCATCCTCTATCATCTGGTCAGCGCCCTGACCGCCTATCTGGACTACAGCGCGGACGCTGCTCAATAGGGGCTGGCGACGTCGCCGGTCTCCACATAGACGGTCTTGATCTGCGAATAGTGCTCCAGCGCGGCGAGCGAGTTCTCCCGGCCGATGCCGGATTGCTTGTAGCCGCCGAAGGGGATCTCCACCGGCGTCAGATTGTAGGCGTTGATCCAGCAGGTGCCGGCCTGCAATTCGGAAATCACACGGTGGGCGCGCGGCAGGTCGCGCGTGAAGACGCCGGCGGCGAGGCCGAACTCGGTGGCATTGGCGCGCTCTATTACTTCGTCTTCATGGTCGAAGGACAGGACGCTCATCACCGGCCCGAAGATTTCCTCGCGCGCAATGCGCATGGAATCGGTGACGCCGGTAAAGACCGTCGGCTCGACGAAAAAGCCGCCTTCGAATCCTTGTAGGCTCGGAACGCCGCCGCCGCAGGCCAGCGTTGCACCTTCCTCGCGGCCGATGCCGATATAGGACATGACCTTGTCGTGCTGCGCCTTGTTGACCAGCGGTCCCATCTGCGTGTCGGGGTCGAGCGGATCGCCGAGCCGGATAGTCTTGGTGCGTTCGACCAGCCGCTCCACGAAGCGGTCATGAATGCCTTTCTGCACGAAGACGCGGGTGCCGTTGGAGCAGACCTGCCCGGCGGAATAGAAATTGCCCAGCATGGCGCCGCCGATGGCGTTTTCGATATCGGCGTCGTCGAAGACGATCAGCGGCGACTTGCCGCCGAGTTCCATCGTCGCGTGCTTCATCTTCGAGCCGGCGAGCGCCAGCACCCGGCGGCCGGTCGGCACCGAGCCTGTGACGGAGACCTTGGCCGTCACGTTATGCTCGACCAGGGCGGCGCCGACGTCGCCAAAACCCTGCACGACGTTGAACAAACCGTCCGGCAGGCCGGCCTCGGTGTAGATCTCGGCTAGGTGACCGACTCATAACTGCGCAACCAGATGCGGATTGAAGAAAGCTGGACCGCAGCGAGGAAGTTGTCGTCGCGCTTGTCGTATCGGGTCGCTACGGCTCTGAAGTGTTTGAGTTTGTTGAAGAAGCGTTCGACGGCGTTGCGCTGGCGGTAGACCCAGGCACT
>Ga0182738_1000736_pt1 | contig 43798 bp, 48 predicted proteins | sample eDN5th30CBELigMG_FD_128876 | JGI IMG/M metagenome (GOLD analysis project Ga0182738, IMG submission 128876) | Enriched Miracle-Growth compost microbial communities from Emeryville, California, USA - eDNA 5th pass 30_C BE-Lig MG (version 2)... ...
TAGAACGCCGCCAGCGACCTTGGTCTTAAGATCCACGGCGCCACCTCACGACACCCGCCAGCCAGTCCACACAGCGCCGGAATATCGGGTTCTTCTCGTACAGTTCAGGCAGCTTGATGGCAATGAGGATCAGGACATACAGGGCCCACAGCAGCGGCACCAGCACACTTAGCGTCACCGCCCAGGCTGCGAGCCCCGTGCCGGTGCTGATTGCAAGGTTCAGGCTGTCGTTGTTCATCCGCAGAATCCTTTGAGGCATGGGCACCTCCGGCAATAGGAGTGCGATGGCCTTGATTCTGAACGGTGGCGAGAGGTTTACGTGCCCGGTGAGCTAAAAGCTCTCCGTCAGGGGCTGACACTTCACCCAATGCTAAGCATAACTACCCTTGCTGTGGCACCATCCGGGCGCCGGATTCGAGGCCCCCTGGATTGCCGGCGGCCTTTTTTCTCAAAAAGGGCAGCTCAACGAACCTGAAGGTCAGACTGGATACGAGAACTACCAAAAAAGCCAATACGAACGTCACCGCGACAAAATGCGGGCTGGTTCGCTCCACCGTTTGTAAGTATGCTTCGGCGTTTCGCTGAAACAAAAACAAAATGAGGAGATGGAATAGGTACACGCTATAGCTAATCTCGCCCAGGTATACGAGGGGCCTGCAAGAAAATATGCTTGAACGCGACAGAAGGACAGACAAAAAAAGTACGGAGGCCAGCACATAGCGAATCCAGCCGAACTGTGGGAGGTCCAGGTAGATGCTTAATGCTCCACACAGGAGCGCGATCACTCCGAACGCAACGCTCGTGGCTGTAGACGTTACGTCGATATTTCTGTACAGGTAGGCAGCGAGGAAACCGGTCAGAAAATATAACGCGAAACCGGAGTCAGAACTGAGCAAACCTATAAACAGGTAAGCCCACAAAATGGCGACACTAGTTCCAAACAATTTTTTATTTGTGTAGATCGCAGCTATGAACGGCACCAAGAAGTAGAACTTCCACTCTACCGCCAATGTCCAGATTATCGCCGTGACAGTACCTGTGTTCAGGCCTCCAATAGTGAACGAGTTGCCGGAAAATCCAAAGCCGAATATCTTCAACGCTTCGGGCACAGACCTCAAGTCAAGCGCGCCCCAATCACTGTACGCGACAATTGTTGCCAGCGATATGACCGCCCAGAACACGTAGACAGGAACTACCCTCTTAATCCGAGATCGGTAGAAGGCGACCCAGTCCAGTCTTCCGTCAGCCTTCATGATCTGCCCGAAAAACAGAAATCCCGTTATACAGAAGAAAATCTGAACTCCAAGCGAACCCATGTTTGTGTGGCATGCATAGACAAACTGGTAAGTCTCGCGATCTGCCGGCATTACATACTTCAGCCACTTAATGTGGGCGCACACAACAAGTATCGCTGCAATGCCGCGCAGCCCATCCAAGTGGGCGACACGGCTGGCGCGCTCGTTCAGGTGCGGTAAAAACCCAGCGCGGCTGAACACCGCGCCGCAAACTAGAAACGACGCGAACACGAGGGGCGCCAAGAGAAGACTGTAATTATTATCTGGCAAGGGATGAGGTAAAAACGATCGCCGACGCGGGAATTGTACTGTAGTGCCTAAGTCTGCGCACCGACGACAGTGCCGTCGGTGTCGCTTGAAGGGTCACCGTTTTTAATCCGCAGCCTCCCGCTTGAGTCGACCCAGAACCTGTATGGGCCCAGCCTGAGCAGCTGTCCGCTATTCCAAGCCCCTGTTCCGATAATCGTCGTACTAGGAATGGACAGGTTGTTACCGTTCACCATCAGGTCCACAAACCCTGCACTACTGCCCTTACGGCGCAAGCGCAGGACCGCGGACGCATTAACCGCAGAGACCTGCACGCAGTTTCCGAATTCGAAAAACTCGCCGTCATTACTGCCGGTCTTATCGAAAGCCCCAATGCTGGCGTACTCGGCCGCAGCGGCGAACGTACCGACAAACCGCCCTCCGCCGCCAAGGCTGCGCAATTCAAGCAGTGTCGTTGGATCGCCTGCCGAAGCAGCGAGACGAGGGCCCACGACGCTGGTATTGCTTTCCGGCCTCGCCCACACCTTGAGTGAGCAACCCCTTACCGCGTGCTCTAGCCCGGTCCCGATAGGGTTATCCGACTCGACGACAGCGCGTGTGACACCATAGTTAGTAATTTCCAGGTCAACACCTTCGGCGATTTCAAACGGTCGCGTCAGTACCCCCATGATAGGAGTGGGGCCCGCCCGGTAAATGTAGTCACAGTCCACCGTCACGACGCAGTCCCGCACTTGTAGGGACTTGCTTAAGCCTCTGACAACAGCGCCGATCCGCCCATACCCGCTCTCGTTCTTGCCCCTGACCCCAAGGATACTGACTCCTGCTGCTCTATCTATGGCGAACAACGCGCCGCTAGTCCCAGTGTCCGTGTACTTGACCTTCGCGCCCACCGTGTAAGTGGTCGAGGGGGACCACTCGGCTGCGCCAGGGTCGTAAACCGAAAGAAGCCAGTCGTAGGGGTCGTAGGTTGTCCCTGCCCGCGCTGGACTAGCGAACGGCAGACAATTGCCATTATTGTTCTGCCGAGTCCATGAGCTATTCGCCTGCCCGAGGCGGCTCCTTCCGCAGTTTCGGAACGTGACGTTGCTAAAAACGACCCCAGTAGTGTCCATGTTGTAGGGGTCTTCGTTGAGTCGCAAGCCGGCATTGGGATCGTTGCTAATCGCCTCAATTACGACTGCGCAGTCCTCTGCATGCAGGCCAACAACACTGCAATTCCAGTTCGGGTTAACCATGCTCCCCACCACGTCTACGGCAAAGTCGCAGTCGATGCAGGTCGGACTAACTACGTGAATGTTCTCGTTTCGAAACTGAAACGTTATCGCCCTACCGCCGCCCAGGAATGTTGTGAGCGGATCAGCTGCGAAATTGCCGGACCTGCACCGATAGATCGTCGGGCGGATGAAGGCGATGTTACGGGCGGAGGAAAAACCAATGCCGTTCGACGCCGAGAAGTTGCAGTCGATAATGATGTCGGATATGGCGACGTGCTCTTCTCGATCCGGAGCCGTGCCGCAAAACACATGGCGGATGTCTACACCTGGCTCCACCAAGATTCTGGTCCCATTTCGAAACTGGACGTGGGAGCCCGCTTTGGGGGTAATTCCATAAAAAGGAAGCGCCTCGAGACCAACCTTCGTCACGTAGTAGTAGCCGTCATGCCCGGCGTCAATCTCACCGCCGACGTCAAAGAACTTTTGCAAGGACTCGGACTGATCCACGTCCACGTTCGGCAAGGCCCCGAAGAGCTCCGGGCGTATATCGACCGAGGGGTCGAGCACCCATCGGCCCGCCCCTGTGACCGAATCCGGCTGGATTATGGTCCCGCCGTCGTCCGTCAGAACGCTGCCCGCGTCCCAAAAATAGCGCGCGCCACCAACAGTTCCCCCTGGGTGGTGGCTGCAAGTCACTGCGTAGTCCCCGTGGCGACGACCAGGAAACTCTCGAAGGGAACGGTCGGAGCCGTACAGGCTATCTAGGACCACGGCAGAGCCGGCGACCATCGCCGCGCCGCGTTCCGGGTCCGAATCATCCCCTAGGTGCTCCGTAAACACCTTCAGCGTATTAATTTCCTGCCCTACGCGTTGGCCCAGTTCGTAGAAGATCGTGTCCGCCATGTCGTCGTCCAGTGTTTAGCTCAGTGCGGCGTCGAAGGCCGTTTCGAAGTCAGAGAAGGTGCCCAGGTTGGTCTGCGCGGTTTCTACCAGCTGCAGCCTGCCGTCCAGGGTGTCAGCATCGTCCTGGGCGTCGCTGGCCGCACTGGCGGCGCTGTTGGCGATGCCTAGCACTTCGTTGATGGCGGCCACGTAGGAGGCCTTGGCCGTGGTGCTCAAGGACGCCAGGCCTGTGCTGAGCGCGTTCAGGAAGTTCGCCTGGGTGTCGGTGAACGCGTTGGTGTCCATGTTCTGTTCGTACAGCGACTTGATCTGCGCGGCCGACAGCTGCTCGCCGAGGGTGTCAGGGTCGGAAACCTTCACGAAGTCGCTTGGGCCGATGGCGGTAACCATGTACAAGGCCCAGCCCGAGTCGCCGTCATCTTCGACAAAGACATGGTCGCCCACGGCCAGGTCCACCAGGGCGTCGCGGGCGGTAATGTTGGCAACGGTATGCGTGGTTCGGTTGCCGGCGATCAGGGCGTACAGCTTGGCCAAGGTGTCGCCGGCCTGCGCGACGCCCCCGCGCAACTGCGTAACGGCTGCGGTCGTGGCAGCTTCGGCCTCGCTAACAGCGAGGTTACGCGTTTCCTTGGTCTTGCCACCGACGAAGGTGCCGATTTGGGTTAGAACGGTTGCCATAGGTAGTCACCCATCACGTTATTCAAAGGCGGCCTGAAAGCCATCGTCCAGGGCCTGCTCGACGAAGTCATCGCCCAGCGGCCCGACGTACTCGGGGTCGATCAGGTGCATGTCCAGGGTGTCGATGACGCCGTCCACGAACTCGTGGAACTCCTGGCCCAGCACCTGGCCGTCTACGTTCGGCACGTACCACGATGTGCCATTGAAGGTTTTCTCGACGCCATCGGTGGTGTTGTAGTAGCGGTCGCCTACCTGCATGGCGGTGCCGTCCGGGCGCAAGGTCGGGTCTGCCGACAGCGCCCCGTAGTAAGCGTTCTTGATCGTCGTCAACGCGGCCTGCGCGGCGTTCTTGGAGTCCAGCGCGCTGGCGGCCGCCGCCTCGGCGTTGGCCTCGGATGTGTTCACCTCGACAAGGAGATCGGCCCAGAACTCTTCGGGTGTGCGTTCGTCGGAGATAGGCACCTTGACCGAACGACCGGCCTGCTCGGCAATTTGCTGAATCTGGATGGTGGCGCGGTCCAGGGCGCGGTTGATCGTTGCCGGGTAGAAACCACCCAGGTTTGTCAGGTCCAGCGCCTGCAGGTTGGGCGCGTTGCTGGTAATGGTGAGCTTTTCATCTGCCGGCAGCGGGTCGCCGCTGACCGGGTAGGTAACGGAGCCGCCCGGGGAAACGTCCTGATCGCCGTTCAACGACACGGTGTAGTCGCTGTCCAGCGTCAGCACCGTTTCAACGCCCTCAGAATCGGTATGCACCAACATCACGTGTCCGGGCGCCTGCAGCGTGAACTCGAAGGGAAACACGGTCGTGCCACTTCCGGTGTAGGGCCCGGCCTTGCGGACTTCACTGGATACGGTCATGCGGGACTCCTGAGAATGCCAGAAGGTTAGCCGCGCGGGTGCGGGTTACGTGCACCCGGTTACCGGCGCACGCCGGCCAGCGGCGCCAGCGGGTTAGCCGTCTTGCCCTCGATCAGCGCGGCCGCCCCCTCGACCAGCCTGTTCACCTGGCCGGCCGGGTAGTGGAATAGGATGCCGGCGGTGTTGTTGGCGGCCTTGAACAGGGCCATGTCGGGCTCACCCTGGTCGATCTGCTTGGCAAGACGCTCAATTTCGCCGATCAGGCGCAGGCCAGCAGGCCCGCCGTACTGGAACGGGCCGCCCACGCCGGCCAGGGCTTGCGCAGCGCCCGCCATTTCGCGCAGGCCGACGAACATGCCGAAGGGGTAGCCCACCAGTTCGCTCAGGATGTCTTCCAAGTACTTGTCCTCGTCGTCTTCACCCTTGAGCACGTTGCGCAGCACGGCGCCCAGCACGGCCGGCAGTACCAGGAGCAGCACGTAATCGCCCGCCAGGGCAGCGTATTGCTTCTTGCCCAGGCGTGCGCGGGTCTGCTCGGTGGTCAGGTTCATCAGCGTGCTGAAGTAGCTGTAGAAGTTGGTGAACAGCTTCATGGCTGGATGGCCGCGCTGGATCTGGGCTAAGTCTTTGATCTGGCCGCTGCCCTGCGAGTCGATGACGGCCTGGTCGGCCAGTGCGATGGCTCGGTCTTCTTCCTGGCCTGCGGCGATGGCTTTCTCGTAGGCGCCCAGCCAGGTCGGATAATCGACGCCAGCTTGCACCTTCTGGATGAACACAAAGAACGAGGCTTCAAGCTTCAGGCCCCAGTCGCTGCGCGCGGCCAGCCGGTTGCGCACATCGTTGATTTCCCGGTTCATGGTCAAGGCCCGGTTCTCCATCATCGGGCTCTTGGCGCGCACCTCGCGGGCCTTCTCGAGCATGTGCAGCGGCGAACCGTAGTATTGCGACAGGCCGCGCGCGATCCACTTGCCACCCACGCGCACGATAGATTGCGTCAGGCCCAGCGGCTGCAGCAGCGCGGTGGTCAGGTTCCAGCCCAGGCCGGCCACTGTCGCGCCGGTACGCACGTGGTTCAGCGAGCGCTCCATGGTGTTGGCGGCGGGAATGTCGCCGCGCGCGGTGTCTTTCACGGCGTTGCGCAACACGTCCATGTACTCGGCGCCGTAGCGGGTGCGGATGGTGCCGTCCAGGCGGCGCAACAGCTTGTTGGCGTCGATCAGCCATTCATGCCAGGCCAGGTCGTGGATGACCTCGTTGGCGCCCTGCCAGATACCGTCGAAGGTGAGCAACAGCGGGCGCCCTTTTACTTCTTCGGCGCGGGCCTTAGTGAAGCTGCGCCGCGTGGTCGAAGCCGTGTGCGCCGCGCGCATCATGGTCTTGGCCTCTTCGGCCTCGGCAAACTCGCCCGCCTTGCCCGACTGGTTCGGGTCGTACTTGACGGGGTAGTAGCCCCCGCGCAGGCTGATGTCTTGGCCATCAGCCGTGCGAATCGTGAACGGCGCGGCCTCGATCCACTCGGGCTCCTTGCCCATAACCCGCCGCTCCTTGGCAGCGATCTGGGGGCGGTAGGATTCGAAGAAATCCCACACACCCTGCACGAACTGCCATTCGGTGGCGGTCAGGCTGTCCAGTACCGGCTGCAGCTGGGCGGCGGTCCACTCCTTGCCGCCCATGAGGCGCTGCCGGTTGGATTCGTTACCCCAGTTGAGCGCAATGGCCAGGCGCTCGCCACGGTTCAGGCTGCGACCCAGCGAGGGGAAGGACTTGCCTTTGCCGCCCATGGGGCCGCCGGCGATAACCGACTTGGACAACGCATGCAGGCGCCGGGCGGCGTCGGCGCGCATATCGGCTTCGCGGTCGCCCGCCTCGTTCATGGTGCGCGTGAAATATTCCCACAACGGACCGCCGTCCTGGAAGCCGTCCATTTCGCGCACCACGCTGGCCGCTTTGCGGTGGGTGGCCAGGGCGCCCCGGAAGGCATGTGCCAGCTTGGACGACAGCACATCACGCCGCTCGTTGTCGACCGTGCGCCCCCCGCTGGCCTCAACGATGCTGGCCTGAATCTCGTTCACAACGGCGTCCAGGTCACGCTGGTCCTTGGCGGTGAGCAAGCGCTTTTTCAAGCGGCCGATGTGTTCGACCTGGCGCACCGTGTCGACCAGGCCCCGGAACTCTTCCAGCGTCATGTTCTTGTAGTGCTGTCGGTTGGCCTCGTGCAGCAGGTAGGCGGGGATGTCGGGCTCGATGCCGGCCTGCTCCTGCTCGGCCACCCACTCGGCCAGCGAGGTGCGCTTATCAATCGCGCGCAGGCTTTGCCCACGGCGCAAGTCGAAACGCTCGAGCAGCGTGTCGATCTGGTCCAGGTAATCGACGTCCAGGTTCTTGCGCGTGCCCTCGGAATCGAACTTCTTCAGGTAGCGCAGCGCCGTGTCGACCTCGTCCATGGCCGCGTGGGTCGCCTTGGCGGCATACGTATTGACCAGCTGGTTGCGCTTCTCAGCAGCGGCCTGTTCCAGGTCGCCTTCGCGCAGTGCGCGCTCGGCCGCCTTGGCGGCGCGGGTTTCGGCGGCGGTGTACTGGCCGGGGCGCAGGTTGCGGATTTTCAGGCGCGACACCATGGTGCTGGCGAACTGGCGGGCGGCCTGCGGCACCAGGGCCGCCGTGCGGGTGCGCCCCCGGGCGTCGGTACCCGTCGCCACGCGCGGGCCTACCGCTGCGGCCAGGGCCTGGTGTTCGGCGGCGATGACGCGGGCGCGCAGGTCGTTATGGATGGCGGCATCGGCCGCACGCGACAGGGCCTCGGGGGTTGCCAGGTCGCCGTGGCGTTCGAGCATGCGCAGGTCGGTCAGGGCCTCGATTTCAAGGTCGGGCGGCTGCGCGCGGGCCAGGGCCTGCACCAGTTCGTCGCCGGACGTGAAGCCGAATAGCTCGGCGACCAGGTCGGGGTGCAGGCCGTCATTCACAACCATGCGGCGGGCATCGAGCGCTTTCCATACGGCGTCGTCCGCGTCGCCGTACTCAGCGCGCAACTCGGGGCGCGACAGGCGCCCGGCAAGCACGCCTTCCAGGTTCACACCCTGGCCGGCCAGTTCGTCCTGCTGGGCGGCACCGTAGTCGTACTGGTTGGAATAGACCGTCGAGCCGCCCAATTCGTCAAAAAACTTCCATTCGAACTCATTGGGCTGCCAGTCGGGGCTGGTCTGATCGCGCTGCAGGTAGCCCAGCTGGCCCAGTGCCTGGCGCATTTCATCCAGCGTAAGGCCGCCCGTCTTACGCAGCACCGGCTTGCCGAAGACCGGCTGGGCGATTTTCTCTTTTGGGTCGACACCCCACTCGCTTTGCGCCTGGTCGCGCTGGATACCGCCCAGCTTGGCAATCGCCACGAAAAGGGAGTCTTGCGACGGGTCCACGATGTTCGGGTCAGACTTAGGCCCCGCCTGGGGTTGCACGCGATCTTGCGCCGACACCTTGCCGGTCAGGAACTGCCAGGCGCGATATACCGGCTGGCTCATGACTTCGCGCCGGGCGTCCATGCGCTCTTCGGCGCGGCGGGCTTCAGCGGCCTTCTGCAGGCGCTTGAGCTCCCGGCTCTTGCCATTGGTCAACCATTGCATGTCGCGCAGGCCGCGCTCGGACAGCTGCTGCTGGGCGTCCCACGTGGCGTCCTGACCCAGCGCCTGGTAGGCGGCAAATTCGTCTGGCGTCATGCCGGCCTGCTCGGGCGACTCGAACAGCGGCATCATGCTGCGGGCGTATTCGGCCGCCTTGATCTGCTCGTCGGTGGCCACCATACGGTCCATCACCGAGCGCACTTCGTTGGTCAGCTCGACGTTCAGCGCCTGCAGGTTCTTGTAGACGTTGACCAGCCAGGTGCGAAAGCGCTGGAAAATGCCCTGCATTTCGATGCTGGGGGCGTTGCCCTCGAACAGATAAGCCTCAAAGCCCCGGGCGAATTGCTCGTGGTAGCTGCGCTTTTCTTCGAAATCAAGGTTGTACCAGGTCGTCAGGTCCGTCACGCCGAACCAGTCCAGCAGCGCCTGGGCATCTGCGACAATCTGTTGCTCACCCTCGGTCAGGCCCTGGCCTTCCTGCGCTTGCTGGGTTAATTGCGCGGCCAGGTCCAGCTGCACTTCCAGGAAAAAGTGGCCCGATTCGTGCAGGAAGGTGGACAGGTCGGCGGCTTTGAGCAGGCCGATGGTGTTGGTTTCGGGGTTAAAGAAGCCGCGCGCGCCTTGGTTCAGGATGTTGGGGTCGTTCGGGTCGAAGGTGCCACGGTTGCCTGTGGCACTCTTGATTTGCTCGGGTTTGAACGCAACCCACTGGGCTGGTTGCCCTGGTTCATCGAGCGCGGGGTCTGCTTTGATCGGCTCAACATATAGACCGTCGTAGCCCCCACGCCGCAGTTTCTTCAACACATCGGCCATGGGTTCCGAATGCGCCATTTCATCAAGTTTGCGTTGCGTAATTCTGCGCGGTTTCTTGATATTGATATACACCGGCATCACGCTCGATCCGTACTTCCCCGCATCTGCCGCATCTGTTGCGAACCAGAAGCCGACGCCGGAGCGCATCGACATACGATTTACTTCTGGCTTTTGGAACACTTCGAAGTCGGTGTTGGTGCCGTGATACACCACCAGCGGCTTACCGGCGGTGTCCACCACCTGGCTGTCGCCGAACCACTCGCGAAAAGCGGGCGTATCGATGGCCGCCTGGTCAAATTGCTGGCCGCCGCCCGCACCCTCAGCCACCACGCGCAGGGGGTAACGCTCGTACATCTGCTCGGCGGTCATGCCGCCGCGCGCCGCCACGTTGGCGTAGAACTCGCCCACCAGTGCGGCATAGGCGTCGTTCACCTGGGGCGTGAAGCGGTTGGCTGCGTCCAGCTGGGCCTTGACGTTGTCGCGCACGACCTCCACCGACGCCCGGGCGGCGTCGTCGGCCTGCTGGGTCGCCATAGTCTGCTCGAAGTCCTGCTCGAACCGCTGGGTTGCTTCCTGCAGGTAGGCCTGGGCCTCGATGCGGCTCATGCCCTCGGGGTCGGTCTTCAGGTGGTCCAGCAAGGGCTGGGCAAAGTCGGTGGGGGCGATGCGCGCCGCATACTCGGCCACCGGGATCTGCACACTGCCGCCAGACAGCGCGGCGGTTTCCAGTTGCTCGGCCACGCTGGGCGACACGGCGGCAAGCTGCTCGGCCAGGCCCGATTGCATCAGCAGGTTCGCGTCAATGTACACATCCTGCACCGGGCCGTCTTGTGAGGCCCGCTCGACGAACTGCTCGAAGGTGCCCGCATCGCGCTTTTGCAGGTCGGACGCTGCCGCGAGCCGGTTCAGTTCTTCCAGTAGCCGGGCGCGCTGTTCTGCTTGCTCCGCCTGCGCACGCTCGCCGGTAGCGCGGCGCACCGCCGCGTCCAGGCCGCGCATGACCGTCACCTGGCCGCCGGTACCCACAACCGTGGCGATCAGGGTTTGCGCGGCCGCACTGGGCCGCTCGGCCAGGTACGCGGAAAAGGGTTGATCAGGGTTCAGCACCGCCCATTCGTTCAGGTCTTGCAGTACCGTGGCGATCTGCTCGCCGGGCACCTCCAGCAGCATCTGGCGGGCCACCAGCTGATAGAACGGCGTACCGGCCTTCAAGTCGCCCAGCAGGCGCGACAGCGGCAAGCGCTCGGTGGCGTATTCGATAACTGCCTGCGAGGCCCCGTAGCTAAGGGCCTGCCCAACGCCCAGCCCCTGGTCGCGTGCGTCACCGTATTCCTGGCCCGCTACGGGGGCGGTCATGGCTGTGAGCGCAGCGGCCTGCCCGCCCGGCAGCAAGGCCAGCGGCAGCGCGGCCAGGTTACGCGACAACGACGCGATGCCGCTGTAATAGCCTGCCCCCAGGATGCCGTCTGCCTTCGGCATGAGCGCATCGGCCTGGGCCTTGATGCCTTGGCGGTAGGACGACAGCCCCTGCAGCACACGACGCATGGGGTTCTCAGGCAGCACGGTGCCGGTAAGCGGGTCGAACAGGGGCGCCGCCACATCAAAAGGCATCTGGGCCAAGCCGACAATGCCCTGGTTCGCGCTGTACAAGCCAGACAGCGCAGCGCGCCCCGTGTCCTTCGCGGCGGCAAAAGCTTTCTCGACCCCGCTCAGTTGCTCGACGTCCTGCTGGGCGATCTTGGCAAAGTTGGGGTCGGCCATCTGGCGCGCCAGAATGGGCGACGTGGACATGAGGCTCTGCAGCTGGCGCGCCTTCACATGCTTGTCCACCGCCTGGAAGTTGCGCTCGACCACGTCCTCGGGCAGGCCGCTGGCCTTGGCGAGTTCTTGCGCCGTCGCGGCGCGCTCGGGCGCTACCGCGAGCGCCTGGTCCAGCGATACCTGCAGCTGCCGGTCTTGGGCTTTCTGGTCTGCGTCCAGCAGCTGGTCGTACACGTCGGCCTGCGGTGCAGCCGTAGCGGTCTCGGTTTCCTCGTCAAGCAGTTGGTCGTAGATATCGGCCATGCAGCGCCTCGATTATTTGGGTTTGCCGGCGCGTACCCACAGTTCGGCAACGGCTTGTTCGGTAACGGGCCGGCCGCGGGCCTGCAGCTTGGACGCGATCAGCACCCGCTGGTCGGTGGGGATCGACGACAGCGGCACGTCTTCACCGTTGACTGTGACATACGCACGCGCCAGGTCTTCAGGCGCCATGAGCGCAATGGGCTGCTCGTGGTCGAACCACAGGGTTCGCGGCACGAAGGCCTTGTCAATCAACACGTGATCGATAATGCGCTGCAGTTCTTCGCTGTTGGCCTTACGCTTGCCCTCCAGGTCGACGCGCTCGAACTGACGCACGCGGTCATCCACCAGCTGCGAGAACTGCGCGAAGGCCTTGGATTCGTCCTCATCGGGCTTGCCGTCGGCGGGCAGAATGCCCGCGTTGATGGCGCCCTGCTTCACGCGGTTCGCCGTGGTAATGATTTCCAGGTGCTTTTCGCTGGCCACGCCTTTGGCGTCGTCCAATAGCGCGTAACCCTTTTCCAGGTGGGCGTCATCCAGCACAGGACGAAACTGGCGGTAGAACTCGATGGGCGACATGGCCGCAAGCTCGCCGCGCGGCAGGCTCAGTATCTGGGCCCAGGCCTCGGGCCGGTGGGTAATGCCGTCCTTTGCAAGTTTGCGGCCGAACTCCATCACGCTGTTCAGCTTGTCGCCCGGAATGGCTGCGCGCAGGCGTGCCGGCAGCGCAGCGAAGTCGCCACCGTTGGCATACAGTTCGCGGTATGCGGCGTCCACGGCTTCCGCTTCGCGCTGCTCGATGGCTTCGGTGGTCGCCTTGTAATCGGCCTCCAGGCGGTCTTCGGCGTGCTTCAGCCGGGCCGGGTTGTTGGCAAGCTCGGGCTGCTCGCGCAGGGCCGCGCGCATTTCGGCCAGGGTCGGGCGCGGTGGCTTGCCGGCACCGGCGCCGTATTCGGCGGTACCACGCTGCACATAGTCGCGGGTTTCCTTCGGGGCAGCTGCGAACCAGGCTTCCTTGTGCTGCTTGATGGCGGCGTCGAGGTTGCCCGGCCCCCAGTTGTAGGCGGCCAGGGCCTTGGGCACATCGCCGTCGTAACGCTTGAGCATGGCGGCCAGGTAGTCCCGGCCCACACGTGCCCGCTCTTCGGGGCTGCTATCGCGCGCGGGCGTTACGCCGAAGCCGGGGTCTTTGTTGGTGCCGTCGAGCACCTGCATTTCGCCCTTGGCGCCTTTGGACGACTCGAGCAACTGGCCGTCATCGCCATACCGCCGCCCGCCTGATTCCATGCCCATGACGATGTTGGTCAGCCGGTCGAAGTCGCCAGGCTCGACGCGGGGCGAATAGCGCGCAAAGACCTGGGCGCCGATGTTGTCGCCTACCTGCAAATCCATGGTCTTCGTGATCTGGCCGCGCACCTTGAGAATATCGTCGGCCTGCATTTGACCGGCGTACTTCTTCAAGTAGCCGTCGGCGTACAGCACGTCGTTGTTTTCCAGTGCCGCCGAGAGGGCCAACGTGTGCGCCTGGCTGGTCATACTGCGCACCTGCGCTTCCTGCCACTCTGCCGACTTGCCCAGTAACTGGGCCTGTTGGTGGGTGTGGGCCTTGATGCGCTTGATGGCGTTGTCGATCGCTTCGGGGTTGTTCCACGACAGCGCGACCTCGCGCAGGGCCGTGGCCTGCACGCCCTCGGACACGCTCAGCGCATAGGTGCGGAACTCGTCGGCCTCGTGCTTGATGACCTGGCCGCGAAAATTGGTCAGAATTCCGCCCGCCGCCCGCGCAAACGCCGCGCGCTGTGCGTCGTTGCCCAGGCCCTCGCTGATGCTCGACACCTGTTGCTGCAGCACGTCGCCGTACTCGTCGGCCAGCGGGCGCCCATCAGGACGCTGCAGCGCGTTGACGCCGCGAAGATTGCTGTAGCCCGCTTCCGGGTCGTAGGTCAGGCGCAGAGCCTGCTCTTTGATCTGGTTCAGGGCATCGTCAACGCGCAGCTGATTCGCCTGTTCCTGCAGGTCCAGCGCCACGGCGCCCGCCTGCTGGCCGGCGGCACCGGCCATTTGCCCCATCTGCTGCAACTGGCGGCCGGCCACGTCGGGCATGTCCAACGGCTGGATGCCTGCTTGCGGCAGCGCGTTCTGCGATACCTGGAAGTTGTCATAGGTGGGTACGCGCGGCATTACTACCACCATCCCTTATCGGCGGCCAGGGCGTCGATGGATTCGTACTGCGCACCGCCGCCGAAGGTGCCGGCCTGGCTCATGCGGTACCAACTGGTGGCCACGTTGGCGGCGCCGCTGAGCAGGTTGGTCGCTCCCACGCCGAACGGGCTAATGCCGCCGGCAGCGGCCCGGGCCATGCCGGCCTGGTTCTGGTAGTTCACCCCCTGGGTGCGGTACCCCCACGCACTGCGCAGCGCGTTCGCCCGGATGGTGTTGGAGTCTATTTCCTTCATGAGGTCGGTTGAGGCCTGCGCCTCGGCTGCGTTGCCGACGCCCAGGTCTACCCCGTTGGCGGCCAGGGCGGCGCGTTGGCGACCCTTGAGCCGTCCGGCCTGCAGGGTAAGCGCGGCATTCTGCTGCTTGCCCTGTTCCAGCGCGGACTGCGCACCAAGCTCGGCAATGCGCGCGTTGATCCCGGCCAGGGTGGCCTGGTGCTTCAGGTTGCTGGCCTGGGTCTTGGCGCCGTAGTAGCTGCCAAACGCCGACGACACAGCGCCGAACGTCTGCAAGCCCAGCGAGAGATTGCCCCAGAATCCGGGAGTAGATGCCATGGTCGTGCTCGTATCAGGTGGTTGACGCCACCATAAGGGCGCAACCGGCGGCTACGTGCACCACTAGCCGCCCAGCGCCACTTCCAGCGTCAGGCCCACCACGGTTAGGGGCAGCGGGTCGTACTGGCGTACGAACACCTGGCCGCTGTCGCCCCAGCTGGGCGGCACCACGATCAGGATTTCTTCTGACTTCAGCCCGGGGGGTGCCCCGTAGGGCTCGTTCGTGCGCTGCTTGGCCTCGACCAGGTGGTCGGCGTCGGGTCCGATCCAGATGCCGCTGGATTCATAGACGCGCAGCCAGGCCTTGTTCACGTTCTTGTACCGCCCCTGGCCGAAGCTGCCGTCAGGCAGGCCCACGGCAAGCGGCAAGGTCTGCATATCGGCGAAGATCGGCAGACCCACCTGCACCGTTTCGGCGGGGTGCTCGAGGGTTACCTTGCCGTCGACGACGACCTGCTGGGGGTGCACGGCGCCATCGGCCAAGATGCTGACCAGTTCGCCTTCCAGGTGATCCAGGCCGCTGATGACCGTGGCGGCCGGGCCCGTGTACGTCAGGCCGCAATCTACGAAGAACGCGTCGGCCTGGTCAACGAACTGACGGCTGGCCATACGCTCGACAAAGCGCCGCTGCACGCCGTTGATTTCACGGCGCACCACAGCGTACAGCACGTCCTCGTGCCCCTCGGCCACCACGGCCACCGACTCAAAGGTACCGGCCGTGTCGTGCCAGTGCCACGCGCCGATCTGCTGCTCGGGTACATAGGTCAGACCCAGCAGCTTGCCGTTGGAACTCACGAACCACACGATGGGAATGGGCGCCTTGGAGTAGCCCATGTCGGCAATGCCCAGGTTGTCGAACAGGTGTGGCGCACGCAGGCTAAGGTCGCCCGTGACAAACCCGCCCGACTGCCAGTTGTAGCCGCATTCGCGCACGTGTCCGCCGCGCGAAGCGCAGTAGATCAGGGTGTTGTTGATGATGACCGGCTGCACGTTGCTGGCGCCCACATACGACTGGGGGCGCACGCTGATGGTGGTGGGTGTGATGGCATCGCTATTGAGCGAGGTAACCCGCCACTCGGCTGAACTCGTCAGCAACAGCAACTCGGTCAGCGGCACAATGTGCCGAATGGTGTTGGCTTCGCGTGCGGCTACGCGAAAGCTGATGCGGTCGTCGTCCACCAGGGGCAGCGAGTACGACATATCCGATTCGGTGCCGCTGCGCGTCATCCAGATGTTCTGAGGCTTGTTCAAGGTGCCGGCGAAGGTGCGCCGCTGCTCGAAGTAGCTCACGGCGCCCGGGTAGTTGCCGGCGGAATTGAACACGGTTTCGTACAGCGGGGGTGTTTTCGACAGGTCCGGGTCGATGTCGTCATCCAGAATCGACAGGCTGCTGGTTTGTCCGATATAGCCGTACATGCCGCCTTGCAGCTTATACACGTTGTAGCGCGTGGCGCCCGACACCGCCGCCCATTCCACCTTGATGCGCTGGCCGGTCTGGTACAGGTTGGCTTCGATGGTGGCCGTGGGCGAGGCCGACGACTCGCTGATTTCATCGGCGCCGATGGCCGTAACCACGTAGGTGTAGTCGTAGCGGTCTTCTGCAGTGCCGTCGCCGCTGAACAGCCGGGTCAGTGAGGGTGCAGAGGGCGCCGCCGGCGGTGCGAAGCTGATTACGGCCAATTGCCAGTTCGTTGCGCCTAATCGCCGCAATTCGCGCGGTGCATAGTTTGGGTGCACCAGGGTCAGCACGTCCGCCGACTGCACGTAGTGGATGTCGAACAGGTCGGCTTCGGTGTAGGGGTTGGCCACCTCGTAGGGCGAACCGCCATCCAGCAACGTGCCGCCCATGGTGTGGAAGCGAAAGAACCCCGGGCTCATTTCGATAACCATGGTTTGCGTGGTCGAAAAGGTAAACGGCAGCAAGCGCGTGCGCTTGCTCGAGTCTTTTACCTCGCGCACAAAGGCCAGGCCGGCCCGGTTCTCGGCAGGGCCGTGCGGCTTGGTGATGAAGTTGCGGCACTTGGCCAGGCCGCTCTGGTATTTGACATCGTCGATGCGACCGAAGAACTCAGGCGTGACCTCGCCCCCGCCGAACGAACGCTGCAGATATCGCACGTTGGCCATGGGCTACGGCCTCCAGCCGATAGGCATATCGAGCGCAGCACCGCGCGCGGCGATCCACGAGGGGCGATGTTGCAGCTGCAGGTGACGCTGGTTGGCGTCCTGCGTCTTGGCCTGCGAGACAAAAGCCTGCATCATCTGTGCACAACGCTTGGCCTCGGCCATGCCGGCATCGCCCTTGATAAGCGGGCCGGCCAGCAACGACGCCAGCTGCCAGGTCAGGGCCGTGACGAATAATGGTGAAAAGCGCGCCGTGTCGCGAACGCGCACGATGTAGCGGGCCGTGGCGTTCTGCACATTGCAGTAGATGACGCCGGCACCGTTTGTCGTAGATTCGCGCACGAAGGGGTGCTCGGGGATTTGCGGCACGGCGCCTGGGTCGGCCTCGCCGGGCGCCATCACGGCCAGGATGTCGAGGGCATCGGTGGGCGTGGCATAGGCGTAGTTCCACCCCACGGGCGCCGCCCCCAGTTGAGCCAGCGCGATGCGCCGCGTGGCAAAACCCCAGGTGTGCATCGACAACAGCGCGTCGCGGGCCTGCGGGTAGAACCGGGCGCAGTGCTCGGCCTGCGCAGAGCCTTCGGGCGGGTCCAGGCTGGCTACGGTGGCGGTGTCGCCCAGGTGGCCCAGGGCCACGTTGCAGATTTCAACTTCGCTTGCCATACGGTCCTCGGATAAAGAACGGGGGCGCGCGGCCCCCGTATCCTGTCACTGGCCGGCGGCCTGGCTTAAACCAGGTCGTCGGCGCCCTTGCCCTTACCGGATGCGGCCTTGGCTTCGGCTTCCGCTTTGGCCTTGGCTTCGGCTTCCGTTTTGGCCTTGGCTTCGGCGGCAGAGGGTTGACGGGCCGGGGGCTTTCCGACCGGCTCGTACCAGGAGCCCTTCGAGCCGTCCGCGACGTCGAACTTGTCGCCAACCTGGCGTAGCTTGCCGTGGAACCCCACGGCGGTGGCAATCACTTGCATGGCGCGGCCTCCTTACGCTGCGGGGTGCGGGGTGTTGGCCTGCACACCTTCGACCACCTGGGCCGAGAACTTGCCAGCCGTAAGCGGGCCGGTGCCGACGGTGTAGTTGGCGCGTACGTAGCGCCGATGGGTCGCGGGCATGGGCAGGATGAATTGGGCGCCGGCCACCAGACTGGCCTTAGGCACGGAGCCACTAGATACCACGGTGGCGAAGCTGGAGTTGTCCGCCGAGTCCTGAATGGCAAACGTGACAGTGGCCGCGCCTTCGGCGGTCGCCGTTTCACCCACGGTAAACACCATGTCCAGGCGATCGTGCAGACCGGTGTTGGGGTCGGTTTGGCCGAAGTCGATAACGTCGGTGGATGCAGCAGTAGCCGTTACCGCCTGGTCGTCCGACACCTTGAGGAAGTGGTCGATAATCATGGTTCTAATCTCCATTTCTGCCCCGGCACGCGGCCGGGGCGGGTTGTGTCTTAGACGACTCGCGCTTCGGTGTTCAGAAGCGCATCGGTTTCGCGGATGGGCACACCGCGCATGGTTTGCCAGAACTTGCCTTCAAGCTCCTGGGTCTTGAGCGCCAGCGCGGTCTTATCCAGGCTCTGGATGTCCAGGGCTTCGGCCACTTCCTTGTTCATGTAGAACACGGGGCGACCCATGCGCAGGTTAGGCACGCGGTGCAGCGCCCGGGCCATAAGCTTGAGGATGTCGGCCGGACTCGAACCACCTAGTTCGGACACGTCGATGTTGGCGATACGCACCACGTAGCGCCAGTCGCGCAGCGTCAGGCCCAGGTCCCACTTGTAGTGAGTGCGGTAGCCCTGATACTGGCCGCCGTCCGCATCGAACAGCGTGTGCTCGCCCAGGTCGCGAGACTGCAGGCCGGCGGTAGAGCCCTTCGGGAAAATCGAGTGCACGGTATTCGGACCCCAGACCATCAGCCAGATCGAGGTGTTGTCGTCGCCGGTACCCTTGGCGTCGATGATGTTGCCCTTGTTCTGGGCGTTGGTCAGGTCCGAGTAGCGCGGCGCCAAGCCCATGAACTTTTGCGGCTCCAGGGCGCTATTGCCGTAGAACAGCGTGCCGGCCATGGTCTGGTTCAGGCCTTCGATAAAGGCACGGTCTTCCGACAGACGCCATGCGGCCTTGTTGTCGTTCAGATCGGCCAAGGCCTTGTCGACCTCGGCATAGGTTTCCAGCATGCCCATGCTGTCCTTGACCGGCACGGTGCGCGACTTCTCGGGCTGCACGCCGTAGTTCAGTTCGCGCCAGGTGCCTTGAGGCAGGCCCGAACGCACGGTGGTCTTGTGCTCGGTGTAGCCGTTGGCCTCGATGACGGTCATGTCATCCAGAATGGGGTTGGTTTCGGCCAGCAGTTCGACGATTTGCGGGTCGATCTTGCCGTTGCTGTCCATGCGGGCGGTAAAGTCCGCCAGCGTCGGGTTCAGGGTGCTGAGGGTTGCCATGTCTGGTTCTCCTGGTTAATTCATATTGCTGTTCGGATAGAGCCGCTTCGGATCGTGGGTATTGCTCTTGCCGCCATTGCCACGTACAAAGCCGTCTTCGCTGATTGCCTTGCCCGCCCGGACCATGAAGCGAATCACCTCGGGGTGATTGCCCAGACCGGAGTCGTTCAGCAGCGTGTGCAGTTCAGGCGTCGCGAACGCATCGAGGGCCTTCTTGGCGTGCGACAGGTTCTCGGCCAGGTGTTCCCCGCCAAACTCCTTGTCGCTGCGCGCCTCGTTGGCCCAGTGTTCGCGGGCCGCGTCCAGTTGCTCGGCTTGACGGGTGGCCAATACCGGCGCCATCTTGTCGAGCATCTTCTGCGCGGCGTCCTGGGGCAGGTTCAGTTCCTTGGCCACCTCGGCGAAGCTACCGATCACAGCCGGGTCGATATCGAGGCCTTCGGTCGGCTTGAACTCGTACTGCTCAGGGGAGCCCTCGGGCTCTTCCTTGGCCTTGGCCTCGTCCGGTTTGGTTTCCGGCTGGGCTTCGGCTGCGGGTTGGCCTTCTTGCTGCTGCTGTTGACCGGCAGTGTCCGCACCAGTAGCGGCTTGCTGTTCGGTCGTTTGCGATGCGGACTCGCCTTCAGGGGTCGTTGCGGTCGTTTCCGTCACCAGGGTTTCGTTGCTCATTAGCTTCTCTCACCATTACCGGGTAAAGCTCCGGGCACGTCGCGTGGATCTGCATCAAGGTGCGAAGCCCTTCATTCCTGTTTCCCTCGGCAAAGGCCATGGCCATTGCGTTGGTGTTGAATGAAAGGTGGAACACCCCCGCCCGATCCAGTTGACGCCAAACAATCCGGCGCCCGCGCTTACTGCCCATGAGCCACTTGAGGTCACCCTCTTCGGTATCCTTGGCCAGGGTGCGGCGCCGGTCGGTGTCGGCCTGCGCGCGTTCCTGGCTGCGAATATCGGTCGGGTCGTAAGAACTCATGTGCGCACAATAGGCGGGCCGGCTCGCGGTACGTGCACCCTGCGCGCAAAAAGAAGCCCGCCAGAACAGCGGGCCAAAGGTGGGGGGCTGCGGGTAATTCGGTCAGTTCATGTTGCTGCTGGCATACAGGTTTTGCGGGTTGCTGGCCTGCCCGCCATCGGGCTTCAGTTCCATGTCGGTAATCTGCAGACTGATGTCGCGGTTCTTGCCGTCGGTGCGTTCGTACTGCGATACCGACGTCACCTGCACACGCGCTACCAGGTGCATCACGGTGCCGACATCGGGCAGCTGGTCGATGCCCAGCTTCTGCAGCGATTCGTCATCCAGGCTGAGGCACAGGCCGTAGGGGTATTCGGGCTGGTCGTTGGCGCAACAATCGCTGAGCATCGTGGCGTCTTTGTGCGCGCGTTTCATGTTGATCATGGCGTCGGTCCTTTAGGTGTAGCCGCTGAAAGCGTCCATCACGCTGGTCAGCGCGCTGGGCTGGCTGGTCTGTGCAGCGGCCAGGTCTTTGGCGGTGGCAGCGCCCTGCTGCATCATGGCGGCGTCTTGCTGCGCCTGGGCCGCCTGGGCACGCTGCTGGCGCACCAGTGCCACCTGTTCGCCCGGCACAATCAGTTCGGGGTCCAGGCCCAGCATGTCGGCGTAGGCATCGGCCCAGCGGTCGGCGTCGAACTTGTCGAGCACTTCGGGCTTGAACTGCGCCACCTGGCCCAGGTTCATGACGAACCGGTCCACGCTGTTGGTGGCAATGGCGCGCTGCGCCTGCGCCAGCATCGAGACGAACTCCACGTTCAGTTCCATACCCTGCAGTTCGGGCGGGGGCGGCGGCACAATACGCGCCTCGAGCATCCGGTCGAACGTCATGGAAATGAGCGGGTCCAGGATCTCGTTGTGCAAGCGCTCAAGCACCGGGCCCAGCATTAGCAGCTTCTCTTCGTGCCGCTCGGCCACCTCCGTGGCGGTCATGTTGCGCAGATCGCCCCCGGCCAGCATCAGGAACAAGTCAGCGTAGAAGCTGGCCTTGATGCGCTCGCGCACGTCCACAATGTCGTTCAGCAGGTGGCTCAGGTCGATGTTGACCTCGAACGCGCTGCGAATCCCTGCCTGGGGTGCGGTGGCGTCCACGTAGGAAATGCCGCCGGGCAGCGTATCCAGTTCGCGATTCTTGAAGGCCATGGGCACCTGCAGGGGCGGGTTGGTCTTGTAGTCGATGCCCTGGGCCTTGCGCAGCTGCTCGTGCTGCAGCTGCTTGATGTCGCCCAGTGCTTCCATGGCCGGGCTGTTGCCGTAGATATCGCCCCCGCTGGTGGCCCAGCGTGGCGACAACGACGGGTACCGGCGAAAGCCCGATTCACGCAAGAACTCGTGTTCACGCGACCCGGCCTCGAAGTAGTTCGACATCCAGGGCATGTTGCGTGCATCGCGCTTGCCGTGTTCGCGGTCGGTGCGCGGCTCGATGGCGTGCATGACCGTGACCCACTTATCGAGGTTGCCCCGGTCGTACAGGTTGCGCACCTGGTTGCTGACCTTGTCCAGCCCGAACTCGGCCACCGTCTGTCCCACGGTCAGCTGGAACTCGCGGTACAGCGTGTTCACGTGGCCTTCGTTGTCGGTCGTGATGGCGTACTCGCCCGCCGTCAGCACGTGCTGGTGGATGACCCGCTCGAAGTTGGGCAGCACGATGGAACTGGCCGTGCCGAACGCGCCTAGTTCCTCGTACATGGAGTGCAGCGCGCGGTAGGTGTTGCTCTTGGCGAATACCATCTGCATCAGCGTGGTGACATCGGCCAGCCACGCCTTGACGCCGGCGGACTCATCTAGTTGCGGGTCGCTGGTAGTCAGGCGAAACCAGGGGCGCGCGGGGCTTGTCATGCCCGCCATCATGCCGGCGGCCAGCACACGCAAGGCGCGCGTGCCGGTGTTGTCGTAGATGCGGTTATGGCGCTGGTCGCCTTTATTCTGGTCGTTCAGAAAGAAGCGGCCAGAACGCGGCAGCAGGTACTCGCTGATATCCTGCCAGTGGCTGATCCAGCTTTCACGCTCGGACTTGAGCCCGTTCCAGCGTGCCGACAGTTGCTCGCGCAGCTTCTGCTTGTCCATGGGTTTAGCCACCCAGCAAATTCGTTTTGCCCAGGTTCAGCTGGTTCGGGTCTACACCTTGCGCACCAGTCAGCATGGTGCTGGCCCCGCCCGGCGAGGCGGCCTGCTGCAGCAAGGCGGCGGTATCGGGCGTGTTGCTGCGGGCGCGGTTCGTGTCCTGCTCGGCCTGCTCTTCCTGCTTGCGGGCGCGGTTCTCTGCATCACGCTGAGCGCTGCGCGCCTGCTTGGACTGCTTTTCGCCCGAGTAGATGCTGTAGGCCGTGCCCACAACGCCGGCAATGGCGGCGGCTGTTACTGCTCCAGACATGGCGATTTCCTCTCGTTGGTGGTGTTGCACTGAAGCTGGCGGCGCGACAGCAGCCGGTCGGCTTCCTGGGTGAATTCGTCCTCGGCCTGGGCCACGTGTTGCGCCTTGGTGGGAAAGATCATCGTTACGTGGGTATCGGCGTGCGTGACAAAGGCCTGCTTGCGCCCGGCCTGGGCTGCAATGACGTGGTAGCCGGTCAGGCGCTGCGTGCCCTCGCCCGTGAACACGTCCACATCGCCCTGGATGATGAGCAGCGTGGCAAGCTCGATGAGCGCACCGGTCAGCATGGTGCCGGCGGGAATCGTGATGGTGCGGGCGTACATGCCCGCGTGCAGCACGTGATCGGTCGGGATGTCCACCTGGGGCAGTTGCAACGTCATGGTCTCGAGCTCGCGCACCTTTTGCACGGCTTCGTTGCTCATGGGGGCGATAGCGTCCAGCGTCATTGCAGCCCCCGAAAGAACACACGGTTGGTTTCTTGGTAACCGGCTCGCGGCATGATTTTGGCAAGCCGCCCACCGTGGGGGGCACTGACCAGCAGGCCAACGGCGCCCAGCCCGCGCGCATGGTCTTCGGCACGGCGCAGCAGCTTCATGCCGGTGCCGCCGGCACGGGCGTCTTCGGCCACGAAGAACGATTCGGTCGTCGCCACTAGCGCGCCGTAGTGCGGCAGCACTGTGACGATCATCGACAGAAAGCCCACCAGGTCGGGGCCACGGTAGGCCACGAAGGTGTGCAGCGCGCCGGCCGCCTCGAGTTGTCGGTACTTGTCCAGCTGCACATTGCAGGGCCCCAGGCCCGGAATCGACGATTCGCGCTGATACGCAGCAAAGAGCACGTCCAGGTTGCGCGCCTGGGCGAACTCGTCGACGGTGCAGGAAGTGATGGCGATTTGTCCCATGCCACGCAGGTTAGGCGTGGGTGTAGCGGGTACGTGCACTGCCTAGAGGTGGGCGTAGGGGTCGTACTCGCGCTGCTTGCCCTGGCGCTGCGGTGCGCCTCGGTCATCGCTGGTGAACTCCGGCACCGGGTGCGCGAACGTCACGGCCAGGGCGTCGGCGTCGTCGGGCGAGGCAAGGCCGCGCTTTTTCATCGACTCTTTGCTTTCAAGCAGGATCTGGTCGCTGACGGTGAAGCCATACTCCACACCGGTCAGGTCGGTGGCCAGGGCTTCATCCTTTGCCAGGTAGCCGATGGGTAGCCACTGCTTCATGCGGCCCCACATTTCGGCGCGCTTGTTGGCGTACTTGCGCGGCTCATCGGCTTTGGCACCGAACTGCACTTCGATGACGTCGATGGCCAGCTGCTGTAGCCGGTCGACCACGCCGCCGCCCACGCCGCCGCCGTCAACAAACACGACCACGCGCAGGCCTGCATTGCGCAGCATGGTGACGTGCTCGACCACGCGGCTGGCAAGCTGCATGGTGTCGAGTTCGCGAAAGCGCAGCGGCGGGAAGGTCTGGGCATCGCGCCCGATGCGGGTACGGATAACCGACTGATCGCCCCCGAAGCGCGCCACATCCACGCCGACAATAGCAGTCCGCCCTGCGAGCGGGCCGGCTTCGGCAACGCGGCCCATGGCGTCGTCCACCAGGTCGCGCGGGATGAACTGCAGGGTGCTGGCCCGAGGGAACACACCGCGCACGCGAACGCGCACAAAGTCGGAGTCCTCGCCGTAGTCGTCAATCCATTCCTGGATCTGGGCCTTGTTGGTAATCTGAACCGTGCGGCTGTCGATCTGGCGGGCGCGCCAGCGGTGGCGCTGCTTGTTGAAGCACTCGAAGAAGCGCCCCGTGTTGCGGGTCGGGTTGCCGAACACGAACCACATGGGTTCACCGTCCGTCATGCCGCCCTCGGCCACCTCCCAGATGGCGTCGGGCACGGCCGAAGCCTCGTCGAAGATGTAGAACGGCGTGGAGTTGGCCGCGTGAAGGCCGGCAAACGACTCGCTGTTTTCCTCGCGGCAGGTTTGCGCGTCCAGGCGCCAGGATTCCGGGTGTTGCGTGTGCACCATGCGCATCGCACCCTTGCCGGTGGTGACCGTGAACCAATGGCCGGTAATGCAGCGCTTGGTCCACTTAGCAATCTCCGCCCAGGTCTTGGAGGCCAGCTGCTCGGCCGTGTTGGCCGTGACAACGCCCTTGCAGTAGGGCCGGGTGGACATGATCCAGTTCGCAATCCAGGCCGTGAAGGCCGACTTGCCGATGCCGTGGCCGCTGCCGATGGCTTCGCGTATGGCCTTAACCGGCCTGGTGCCGTCAAAGCCGTTGGCCCGTACCTGCTCGCCGATGGCTTCCAGCGCTTCGCAGGCCCAGGCGTCGGGGCCGTACTCAGTGCCGTAGACAAGGTCCCACGGGCTTTCGAGCTTCACGACGCGCAAGGCAGGGTCGTTGTCCCAGTCGTAGGCATACATCACGAAGCCCAGCGGGTCGTCGAAGAAGCGGCCCATATCCTGGGCCAGCATCAGGTCGACGTTTTCAGTTGCCACTGCGCTTTCGCGCGGCTACGATCGCCGACGCAATCTCGACCTGGCCGGAAAGATTGATGTCCTGCCGGTCGCGGTACTTGTCCGGGTTGTGCGCCTTGAGCAGGAAGATGGCCAGCGTGTCGCTGTACTTGCGCACGGCCGCCACCTTGTGTTCGCCGTTCTCGTCCAGTACCGGCTCGCGCACCGGGAAGCCCATCTCGTTGAGCACGGGCTCGCCATTCTCGTCCAGCTTATCGCGGTACAGGTAGGTGAACTGGCCCTGGTGGGTCAGCGGGTCCTGCACTCCCTCGAAGGCGCGTCGGTGCGCTTCGTCTTCCAAGGCCGTGACGCCGGCCTGCATGGCCTCTTCCCACGCCTTGGCGAAGTCGGGCATGTCCTTGCGCCACTTGTAGGCGGTATAGCGCGAAATGCCCACGGCCTTACACGCTCGGCCGACGTTGCACGTCTCGGCCAGGGCGGCGCAGAAAGCAGCGAGTTTTTCAGGTGTTAGCTTCATGCGCTCAAGTGTCGCCCGCCTCATCTGCAGGTACGTGCACCTCCTTCCACGCAACAGGGCGCTGCGCACGCCGTTGGTACCGGCAAATCCAGCCGATAGCCGACTTGCTCACTTCGAATTTTTCGGCCAGCTGCGAGTACGACATGCCGCCTTCATGCAGTTCGCGAATAAGCTCAACCTCTGCGTTCGTCAGTTTTGCCTGCTGATGGTCCTCACCCAGCCTGATGCCGCGTTCGTTTACGGCTACGGTCCGCTTAGCCATAGCTGCCTCCTATGTGCAAAATTTTGCCCCTTAAACACGTAATTTTTTGCAAACCCCATTTACCCCATTTAGAACCTGTTTTTGGGTATCTTTTCTTATACGTACGCATAGGAAAAAGATAGGAAAAATAGAATTTAAATGGGGCAAACGGGGTAACGCCCTCGAACAAAACCGCGTTTCATGCAAGAATTTGCACACAGACACCAACACGTAAAAATTTGCACGATTGAATAGGCGATTTCCTGCATGAACGTCCTGATTCGTATTTTCGAACCGCGCGAATGCCGCGAAGTTCGGCAAGAAGCTGCGCGCATCATCAAGCAGCACACCGATCTTGCAGCCGGCACGTTGAGCGATTTCTGTAGCCAGTTCATCCGCCGAAATCGTCGCGCTGTGCGTGATGTCGTGCGCATCGAGCAGATTCCGGTGCCCCGCTGCGCCGCCTTCCTCGTGCTCAACTGCATCGATAAGCTTGTGTCCAGCGGACAGCACCATTCGTATCGAGGCGTACTCACTGCTATTGGTAAAGACCTGCTGACCGCCCATACGCGCCTGTCCGGCTACCTGGTCGAATCGGGCTTCATGAACCACGAGGAAGCCCAGCAGGCCCGGGAAGCCCTGCGGCAAGAGGTTGCAGAGGTCGGCTGACATGTCAGCCTTCCAACTCGTCGCGCACATGCAAGCCTAGAAAGCCGCGCCCACGCAGCCCGTGCGAGTCCTGCGCCGACGCAAACCCACGCGACGACAGCCGGCGCCCCAGGCTCTTCGAACTTGGAATGAACCGCAACTCGCCCCGGTTGCGCGCAAAGTACTCCCAGCTATTCCACAGTTCCGAATTGCTAGCCACGTAAGACGGCCCCACCTCGCAGCACGTGTCGAGCCATTCGGCCAGCAAATCCATGTCCTGCCGATAATCATCGTGAGCGGCCCGCACCTTGGCCGGCGGGTTGAGCCCCTCGCGCTGGTAGGCCAGCGCCCCCTCGATGCACCACCGTAAGATGCCGGCCGCCTCGCGTTCCAGCTTCTCGGCGCGCTGGGGGTCTTTCTTGACCTGCTTGTCTTTGTCGAAGTTGCGCGTGAACGGCACGGGCAGCAGGCGCCGCCAGATGGCATGATCGTCGCCCTTGACGATGGGCCGGTGGTTGGTCGGCATGAACGCCACCCACGTAGGCACGACCTCGACCGTGACCTTGGACCACAGCCCGCGCGCCGGCATCGGATCGCCCCCGGTCATGGACTTGATCAGGCCCTCGCGCAACTCGCTGCCTTCGTCCGGCTCGCCCACATACACGAACCGCGCACCGCGCAGGCGCAGGATGTCTTCGCGCGCTGAGCCGGCGCTGGCGCCTGCCGCGCCCGAGGCCAGGAACGTATCGGCATTGGCCGCTCGGGCGTGGTCACCCAGCGCATGCCGGATCGCCCCCAGCACGGTGCTTTTGCCGTTGCTGCCTGAGCCGTAGGGTATGACCATGACGTCTTCCTTTGGCTGGCCCAGGATCGAATAGCCGACCACCCGCTGGAAGAACGCGACCATGTCATCGTCGCCGTGGAAGACGTCGCGCACCGTCTGTTCGAAGAGCGGCGCCTTGGCCGCCGGGCTGTATTCGATGGGCGTTATGGTGGTAATCCAGTGCTCGCGCGCCGGCGGCACCAGGTCGCCCGTGGTCAGATCCACGGCGCCGTTGCCCACACCCAGCAGGTGCTGGTGCTTGTCCAGTTCGCCCACCGGCACCACGACGCGCGGGTCGCTCGAGGCCAGGGCCACCATGTTGCGCACCATCATCGCCCGCTGGCTCACGGCGCAGAACTTGAAGAACGCCACGCGCTCGTCGTCGTTCTCGATGGTCTTGGATTCATCGGCCAGGGCCCGCACGGTTTCTTTGGCCAGGTGTTCGAGGTGCACTTGCGGCGCGCTGCGCCAGCAGGTGCCCTCCCACGTGTACCAGGCGCCCACCTCAGGCACGAACATCAGGCCCTCGCCGTATTGGTCGAGCATGCGCTCGGCGTTGCCAAACTCGGTCATCTGTCGCTTTGTGCGGTTCAGCACCGGCACCTTGCGCCCGCCGGCCATGGCCGTACGCACGTCCGCCACCGGCAAGAGCGTGCCGGTCAGGTCTTTGAAGCGCAGCCGGATCAGACCGGCCAGTTCCGCACGCAGGGCCATGTCGTCGGCGAGCTCGCCTACCTTGGCGGCCACCTCGTTGATAAGCTCGATGGAATCGTTGCAGGCCGTGATCTTCGCCTTCGCTTCGTTCAGGGCGTCGCGCTTCTTGCCCAGGCGCTCGGCACGCTCGCGCTGGCGGCGCAGGCCAAAGCCCAGGTCTTCCTTGGCCGTGTCCATCTGGTCGCACAGCCACAGCGCAGCCTCGAAGGCGCTGATAATAGTGAACTCGTCGTCGAGCATGCGCGGCGCCCACTCAAGCACCACATCGACCGGCGTGCGCTTGCCTTCGCGCTCATCACCCATGTCGGCCACACCGAAGTCGACAATGCCCTCGGGCACCAGCGACAGGTCTTCCTCCAGGTCTCGCATCAGATCCACTGACGCCACGCGGTAGCCACCCTGATAATCGCGCGCCGCCGGGAACAGCACCGGCACCCAGGCGCCCAGCTGGGCCAGGGCCGCTTCGTTCACGCGCCCGAAGAAATCATCTTCGGCCGGCGGCTCACGGTCGGGCCGCTCGATGGGGGTCAAACTGCCGGCGCCCTTGCTCTTGGGCTTGCGTTGCAGGCCCTGCTCCAGCGCCAGGCGTTCGAATTCGGCCACGGCGGCCAGCACCTGCTCTTCAGACACCTCGGGCAGTTCGGCGGCGCCGACGTGCTCGATGCCCCCGAAGAAATCTACCCATTCGTAGGGCTGGCCGGTGTCCGGGTGCACATGGTAGGCCACAAACTGCTGGCCCTTGCCCAGCACCTCAAGACGGTGCACCGGGTCGCGGTCGTGCAGCCGGCCGTCAGTGCCTTGCACTGCTGCGCCCGAAAAGTGCTTACCATTGGGCCCGACCGCCCAGTGTTCGGCAAACCAGGCGCCCGTGGCCTTGCCCCAGCCCTCAGCCGCGGCGCGGTATACCAGCAGGATCTTGGGGGCGTTGCCCACGCGCTCGCAGGTGGCGCCCAGGTTGTCCTGGCACCAGGCAACGAACCGGCCGGCAAGCTCTTCGTCGGACGTGTCCACGTCGATGGCCACCAGCGGCCGGGCGCCCTGCCCGCACAAGATGCCAACACCATGGGCCCCGTACCGCGCCAGGTCAGACGCCCCCAGGCGCGAGCTTTGCCAGTTGTCCAGGGCCGGGCGCTTATGCCCCGGCTTGATAGGGATGATTAAATAGCCGTTGGATAGCAGCGTACGGCCTTGCTGTTCGAAGTAACCCGCCATGGTCAACGCCCGTCGGTCAGTTCAAGCAGCTTGGCCGCTGTCTCGCGTAGCTTCTCGACCACGCTGTAACGCGGGTCTTTGTGCTGACCGCTTAGAATACGGCTGATGGTCGCCTGGGTAACGTCCACCGACGCGGCCAGCTGTTCCTGCGACCACCCCTCACGCAAGATGGTCCGTACTAGTTCATCGGGCTTCTTGGTGTAGAGTTCAAGGATCTGGTTCATGATGCGCTCTCGTATTGACCAGCCCTTATTCTATACGAAAACGTATTCTGTAATTAATCGTATGGCCTATTGCGCTAATTTATGCGCTGACGTATATTCCCCCTCTGTGACTAAACTTCGACACGTCCTCCAGCACCTGATAGAAGAACGCGACACGAACCCCACGGCGCTCGCGGCGGCGACGGGCGTGCCTCAACCGACCATCCACCGCATATTGTCAGGCGAAAGCAAAGACCCGCGCACGGCTACGCTGCAACCGCTTGCCGACTTCTTCGACGTATCGGTCGAGTTCCTGCGCACCGGGGGCACCCTGGCAGAGAAGCGAGGTCCCATCGGTGTCACGGGCGTAGTTTCCTCTAGGCTGGACCAGGTGGCGGAAGCCCCCGCACCGTATGAAATCCGGCCGCTGCGTGCCGCCCCCTCGCGGACAATGGTTCTGCAGGAGTTTCGCGACCATCTATCCCCCGAGCTACACGAAAACATCGAGAACAGAGTCAATCTGCAAGACCATCGGTATATGCTGGATTACGGCTCAGACAAGGTCGCGGCAGAACTGAAGCACCTAGTCGTCGACCATCTACCGAACGGGCGCCTCGTTGTACGCTGGCAAACTGCCCGCCCGGCGCTCTGGCGCTTGTCATCGGTGCGCCTGCTCACTAAAGATACGCTGCCCAACCGGCAGTACATACTCTTCCTGATCATGGTCGGGCCGCCCGAAACCGCGCTGCCGGTACCGAACCTGGCGCAGCTACAAAACGAGGCCCGGCTGCACGGCATTAATGTTGTCCTGGCCGATGCCAGGTCAGCTGCCCAGTGCATAGAAGGCGTCGAAGCCGGCTTTATCGACTTCGCTGATAACTTCGACAGCGACGACTACGACGAAGATTACTAAAAGCGCCCCGCCCACGTTTCAGCCCCGCACGCCGGGGCTTTTTTACAACTAAATCCATACGTTTGCGTATTGACTTACCCAATACGACTCCGCATAATACGTCTACGTATTTCAACCGGAGCCGTGAAAATGTCCGCAATTCCTATCGTTCCAGGCCTGATGTACCAGGTCAAAAGCCAGGGCCAGACGCGCATCATCTTCGCCCGCAACCCGGTGGATGCCCTGTGCATCGCCCTTGGCCTGCAGGTGTCGGCATGAACCTGCGCACCTTGTCCGACAGCGAATTCCTTCGCTACGCCGACACCCAGATCGACGACTTGACCAGCAGCGACATCGAGCGCGAAGCATTGCGCCGCCTGGAAGCCGCCGAGCAACGCATGCAGAACGCCGAGGGCTTCCCGGCCTTGGCCGACGAATACAGCCTCACGGCCGACGAAGTTCGCTCGATGGTCGAAGCCCACCCCGGTACCCACGAAGAAATTGTCGGGTTGCTGGCCGCGCTGGCCGACAAAGGCATCGAAAGCCCTAAAGCGCTGACCGCCTTCCTGCAACACCTGGACAAGGCCGGCATCACCGAGCCCGACGAGCTCAAGGCCGAGCTCGAGCTGGCCACGAAATTCAAGTCCCTGGCGAACGATGCCGGCGACCTCTTCAACCGCCTTCACACCCTTACCGAAGCCACCCAGGAGGATTAATCCATGTTCCCCGTCACCATCACGCTGCACAACCCCGCCCAGCTGAACGCCGTCCTGGCTGCCATGGGTACCGATGCCCCCGCGCCGGCAGTCACGGCCGCCGAGGTGCGCCAGCACGCCGAAGCGAATCAGACCACCATGAAGGACGCCAAGGCCACCGTGCAGAAGGAAAAGGCCGAAGCAAAAAAGCCCGAGGCCAAGGCACAGCCCGCCAAAGACGCGGCCCAATCATCGGCGCCGACCCAGACTGCTGCCGACAACTCGACGAGTTCCTCAAGCGGCACCGACGCGAGTGAAACCCCCGAAGCCACCTACGAGGACGCCAAGACGGCCGTACTGACCCTGTCCAAAGAGAAAGGCCGCGATGCCGCCAAGGGCGCACTGCAGCGCTTCGGCGTCGAGAAGCTGCCCGACCTCGCGCCCGAACACTTCGGCGCGCTGGTCGCCTTGGTCGACGAAGTGCTCGCTGGCGCGGAGGTCTGACCATGCAGACCAGAAAATACGAGTTCGTTGAAGACGACGTCAAAATCATCGCCCCGGGCTTGGTAGCCCGACGCATTCGGGCCTTGGTTGCTATCGCAGCCACGACATGGGCGCCCGCTGTCACCCCGGGCGACCTGGGCGGCTATGTCCAGGCGATCGATAACCTCAACGCGCAGGTGTACGGCAACGCGTGGGTGTACGGCGACGCGCTGGTGTACGGCAACGCGCGGGTGTCCGGCAACGCGCGGGTGTCCGGCAACGCGCAGGTGTACGGCGACGCGCTGGTGTACGGCAACGCGTGGGTGTACGGCGACGCGCTGGTGTACGGCAACGCGCGGGTGTCCGGCAACGCGCGGGTGTCCGGCAACGCGCGGGTGTCCGGCAACGCGCAGGTGTACGGCAACGCGTGGGTGTACGGCGACGCGCTGGTGTACGGCAACGCGCAGGTGTACGGCAACGCGCAGGTGTACGGCGACGCGCTGGTGTACGGCAACGCGTGGGTGTACGGCGACGCGCGGGTGTCCGGCAACGCGCAGGTGTACGGCGACGCGCTGGTGTACGGCAACGCGTGGGTGTACGGCGACGCGCTGGTGTACGGCAACGCGCAGGTGTACGGCAACGCGTGGGTGTACGGCGACGCGCTGGTGTACGGCGACGCGCGGGTGTACGGCGATGGTCTGATCTTCTGGGCCTCCAAAGTCGGCACAGAAAATGGCACGCTAACCGTCTACAACGGCAAGGACAATACGCTGCTTGTCACGCGCGGTTGCTTCTCGGGCACCGTCGAGCAGTTCCTGGCTGCCAGCGCAGCCAAGCACGACGAACGCACCAGGCGCGAGTACCAGCTGCTGATCGAAGTGGCCACGTCGCGTATTGAAGCCGCCCGTGCTGCCCTGCAGGCGAAGGAGGCGGCATGAGCCAGCACGCACGCCTATCCCCCTCGGGCGCCCACCGCTGGGCGCGCTGTCCCGGCAGCTTGGCGATGGAAGCCCAATACCCCGACGAATCCAGCCAGTTCGCCGACGAGGGCACCGCCGCGCACTTTCTTGCATCCGAAAGCCTCACGCAAGGCGTCGAGGCCGCAAGCCACATCGGCAAGCGGATCATCGTGCCCCAGTGGACAGGCATTGCCGAATGGGAAGAAACCAATCCCGCGAGCGATCCGCTGCCCCTGGACGCAGTACCTGACATCCGCGCCTTCGAGGTCGACGATGAAATGGCCGCCTACGTGCAGACCTACATAGATGCCGTGCTGGCCGCCGCGCAGGGCCACGAACTGCTGGTCGAGCAGCGCGTCGAGTTCTCCGAATACGTCGGCTACCCCGACCAGTTCGGCACCAGCGACGCGGTCATCCTGGCCGACGACGAACTACAGGTGCATGACCTGAAGTACGGCAAGGGCGTAGTCGTATCGGCCGAGAACAACGAGCAGCTGCGCCTGTACGCCCTGGGCGCGCTAAACGAGTTCGGCATGCTTGGTGGCTTCGAGAAGGTGCGCATGGTCATCCACATGCCGCGCCTGGACTACGTGTCCGAAGAAGTCATCACGGTCGAGGAGCTGCTGACCTTCGCCGACTCGATCAAATGGCGCGCCGAACTCGCCATGGCATGTCTCAACCTTGGTGTGGACGAAGCCGAAGACCTGGTACCCGGCGAAAAGCAGTGCCGCTTCTGCAAGCACAAGGCCAACTGCACCGCGCTGGCCCAGCACAACCTGAACACGGTGGCCGACGACTTCGTCGACATGACGCGCGACCTGGCCCCGCAACTGGGCGGTGCCGTCGAGCGCATCACTACGGCCGACAACCAGCACGTCGCCAGCCTGATGCCCTTCCTGGACATGATCGAGTCGTGGTGCAAGGCGGTGCGGGCCCGCGTCGAATCCGAACTGCTGGCCGGCCACGAGGTGCCCGGCTACAAGCTGGTCGAAGGTCGACGCGGCAACCGCCAGTGGTCGAACGACGACGAAGCCGAAACTACGCTCAAGGCCATGCGCCTGAAGCTCGAGCAGATGTACGACTTCAAGCTCATCAGCCCCACCACCGCCGAGAAGCTGCACAAGGCCGGCACCATCGGCCCGCGCCAGTGGCCCAAGCTGCAATCGATCATCACGCAGTCTGAAGGCAAGCCCTCCGTCGCCCCCGAATCCGACAAGCGCCCGGCCCTAGTCATCCAGGCCAGCGCCGACGAGTTCGAGGACGTGTCTGAAACAGCGGACGACCTCGTATGAGCAGCCCGCACCAACCCTTCGTTTCAACGCTGCTGCCACCCCAAGTCCGCCAGGAACTGGTCAAGGCCGCAGCCGTTGACAACGTCCGTACCGACCCCCTGCGCCGGCAAAAGGCCATTGAACGAGCCACCCAGCGCGCCAAGTTTCTTTGCCCCCACCTTTTTAAGCACCCGGAGATTTAACTATGAAAATCGCCCTCAAGAACGTTCGCGCCGCCTTCCTGAACGCGCTGTTCGAACCCAAGACCGTCAACGGCGAAGGCAAGCCCGCATTCTCGGCTACCTTCCTGCTGGACCCCGCCGACCCCCAAGTCAAGACCATCGAAGCCGCTATCGAGGCGGTCGCGAAGGAAAAGTGGGGCGCCAAGGCCGAAGCCATCCTGAAGCAGATGCGCGCCCAGGACAAGCTGTGCCTGCACGACGGCGACCTCAAAGCCAACTACGACGGCTTTCCCGGCATGTTGTACGTCTCCAGCCGCAGCAACACCCGGCCCCTGGTGATCGACGCCGACAAGAGCCCGCTCACCGAGTCCGACGGCCGCCCGTACTCGGGCTGCTATGTCAACGCCAGCCTGGAACTTTGGGCGCAGGACAACAACTACGGCAAGCGCGTGAACGCCCAGCTGCGTGGCGTGCAGTTTTTCAAGGACGGCGACGCATTCGCCGGCGGCGGTGCAGCCGATGCCGACGAGTTCGACGACGTCACCGAAGGCGCCACCGCCGACGACCTGGTGTAACTCATGGCCCGCATCGACCTCATCGCCTCGATTCTCATCAGCACCGCCTTTGCCCTGGGCGTCGCGGCGCTGCGGGCCCATTTCGGTTGACGCAAATCCCTGGGCCCCGCGCCCAGGGCTTTCACACAAGGCGCCTTGACCGGGTTGCACGCCGGTACGGTGCAGCGGTAGGCGGTACTGCGATTAATGCAGCGCGCCGAGAAGGCGTCTTCTGCGAAAGCACCCACCAAAGGAGAAAACCATGTGGTTCAAGAATCTGAAAATTTACCGCCTTCAACCCCACGCGCTGAACGACGCCGAGGCGCTTGCTCAGGCCTTGAGCAATTACCAGTTCAAGCCGTGCGGAAGCCTAGAAATGCAAAGCTTGGGCTGGGTCGCGCCCCGTGCAGACAGCGGCTTGGTGTACGCCCTGGACGGTCAGTACTTGCTGAAACTGCGCACCGAAAAGAAGCTACTGCCCGCCAGCGTGATCAACGCGACCGCCCGCGAGCGCGCTCTACAGATCGAAGAACAACAGGGCTTTAAGCCCGGTCGGCGCCAGATGAAGGAAATCAAGGAGCAGGTTACCGACGACCTGTTGCCCAAAGCCTTTAATGTCGCTCGCGATACCTCTGTTTGGATCGACACCCGTAACCACTGGTTGATCATCGATGCGACAGCGCCAGCCCGGTGCGACGAAGTGCTGGGCCTGCTGGCAAAAGCCATTGACCCATTTCCAGTGTTTCACCTGTACGTCGAGCAGTCGCCCGCAGCGGCCATGACCAATTGGTTGATTGACGACGAGCCGCCCGCCAATTTCAGCATCGACCAAGACAGCGAGCTTAGTTCGACCAGCGAGAACCGCGCCAAGGTCAGGTACGTGCGCCAGAGCATTGAAATTGAAGACGTGCGCAAACACGTACAGGCTGGCAAGCAGGCCACGCGCCTTGCCTTAACCTGGGCCGACCGGGTTTCTTTCGTTCTGACCGACGGCTTGGACGTTCGGCGGGTGGCGCCGCTTGACGTGCTGCGCGAGAACCAAGACAACACTGCTCAAAACGACGCCGACCAGTTCGATTCAGATTTCACCCTGATGGCCGGCGAACTGTCACGTCTGTTGGCCTGCCTGGTCGAAGCCCTCGGCGGGGAAAAGCAGGCATGACCCATTTCGACGAATACGACCAGGACCTCGGCCGCCGGCGCCCCAAGCGCGACCGCCAGCCGCTTGTCACGCCACCGCCCCGGCAGTTCTGGGACGGCGCCCACGCGATCTGCCCGTACTGCCAGGGCAAGGCCCTACTGGTCCAGTTCAAAGACCCCGGCTACCCGTACGCACGCGACTGGGGCCAGGTGTGGGCCTGCCCATGTCCAGCCAAGGCTTACGTTGGTGTGCATCGCGGTACCAACATCCCCCTAGGCCGCCTGGCCGATGCCGACCTGCGCAATGCACGTCGGGCTGCGCACGCCGCATTCGACCCGCTGTGGCAACGGCGCGCGGATCGCGGACAGCAGCAAATCCTTGCCCGCACCGACGAGTACCGCAAACTCGCCCGGGCGCTGGGCATCCCGGCACGGGAATGTCACATCGGCTGGTTCGATGTTGAGCAGTGCGAGCGCGTTACGCACTATGCCGCATCGACTGATTTCGAGGCGCTGGCATGACCATCTTGTGGCTTGATCTTGAGACGTTTTCCGAAGTGCCGATTACCCACGGCGTGCACGCCTATGCCGAAAAGGCTGAAGTGATGCTGTTCGCCTGGGCAATCGACGACGGCCCTGTATCGGTGTGGGATTGCACCCTGAACGACAAGGGCGTCGTCCGCGTACCGATTGATCTACTCGAAGCACTGGAAGACCCCGAAGTGCTGATCTACGCCCACAACAGCGGGTTCGACCGCACCATTTTGCGGCACGCCGCCCCCTGCAAGGCGGCAAAACCAGCCGCCGAAGACGTGTACCGCTGGCGCGACACGATGGTACGGGCGCTGGCCCACGGCCTGCCCGGCGCGCTGGGTACGCTTTGCGAAGTGCTGAAGATCGACACCGACAAGGCGAAGGACAAAGAAGGCCGCCAGTTGATCATGCTGTTCTGCAAGCCGCGCCCGGCCAACAGCGCGATACGCCGCGCCACCCGCCTGACGCACCCGGCCGAGTGGGCCAAGTTCATGACGTACGCCGGACAGGACATTGAAGCCATGCGGGCCATCGATAAAATCCTGCCCGAGTGGAACTACAAGGGCGCCGAACTGGACTTGTGGCACTTGGATCAGCGCATCAACGACCGTGGCGTGGCCGTCGATGTAGAGTTGGCCAACGCGGCCATCACCACCGTCGAGCGCGAACAGAAGACCCTGGCCAAGCGTACGCAGGAATTGACCGATAACGAGGTGCAGAAAGCCACCCAGCGTGACGCCATGCTGGTGCATATTCTGGATGCCTATGGTGTGACGCTGCCCGACATGCAGCAATCGACGCTTGAACGGCGCGTCAACGACCCCGACTTGCCGGCGCCGTTGCGCGAACTACTGGCCATCCGGCTGCAGGCCAGCACGTCCAGTACTTCAAAGTACAAAACCCTGATTAAAGGTGTTAGCAGCGACGACCGATTACGCGGCACGTTGCAGTTTTGTGGCGCCAGCCGTACCGGCCGCTGGTCCGGCCGCATGTTCCAGCCACAGAATCTACCCCGGCCCACGCTCAAGCAACCCGATATCGACTTCGGCATTGAAGCGCTGAAAGCCGATTGCGCCGACCTTGTGGTGGGCAACGTCATGCAACTGACCAGTAGCGCCATACGCGGCGCAATCGTCGCCCCCGACGGCAAGAAGCTGGTGATTGCCGACTTGGCCAACATTGAAGGCCGCATGCTTGCATGGCTGGCGGGCGAGGACTGGAAGCTGCAGGCATTCCGCGACTACGACGCCGGTACCGGTCCGGACCTTTACAAGCTGGCCTACGCCAAGGCATTCGGTGTAGACCCCGACACGGTCGTCGGCGATCAACGGCAAATCGGCAAGGTCAAGGAATTAATGCTGGGCTATGAGGGCGGCGTCGGCGCGTATATCACCGGGGCGGCAACCTACCGCATCGACTTGGAAGCCATGGCCGAATACGCCATCGACACCATCCCCGCCGAAATCAAGCAGGAAGCTTTGCGCGCCTTCGAATGGGCCGAGAAAAGGCGCCGTACCTTCGGCCTATCAAAGCGGGCCTATGTGGTGTGCGACTCGTTCAAGCGCTTGTGGCGCAACTCCAACCCGGAAATCGCCAGCTGGTGGAAGGAAGTCGAAAGCAATGCCGCCGCCGCCATCATGAGGCCTGGCGTCACGCGCACCTGCCGGCGCGTGAAGATGCGCCGCGACGGCAACTGGCTGCGCATTGCGCTGCCCTCGGGCCGGGCGCTGTGCTACCCCAGTCCCCAGGTCGATGATCAGGGCAAGATCAGCTACATGGGTATGAACCAGTACAGCCGCAAGTGGCAGCGCCTGAAAACCTACGGCGGCAAGTTGGTGGAAAACATCACCCAGGCCGCCGCCCGCGACATCATGGCTGCCGCCATGCCCGCCATCGAGGCCGCCGGCTACCAGATCGTGCTGTCTGTGCACGACGAATTCATCACCGAGACCCCCGACACCGACGACTACAGCAGCGACCACCTGGCCGCGCTGATGTCGGCCAATCCCCCCTGGGCCGAAGGTCTGCCACTGGCGGCCGCTGGCTTTGAAACCTACCGCTATAGGAAAGACTGATATGGACTATCAAGTAACGTTCCCTCTGCGCTATCTGCAGGCTGCGCGGCTGATCGCGCCGAAGAAAGACATTCGACAATACCTGATGGGTGTCGCTGTTTCCCAGGGCCACGTCGTCGGCTGCGACGGCCACATGGTTGGCGCAATCCGCTGCGAAGCAGCCGACGGCCTGCCGGAAGTGATCACCCCCAACGACCAGATCGACTTCTACTTAAAAAAGATCAAAGGCTGGGCGGGCGAGGACGTAACCATCGAGTGGGGCGAGGACCGCAAGGGCCGGATCACGAACGGCATCATCGAAGAACAGTTTGTCGCATACGACGGGCGTTACCCCGACTTCCAGCGTGTTCTGGTTCACCACACAAAGCCCGCTGGCAATCCGCAATTCCAGTGGCACAAGCTGGTGACGTTCGAGAAGGTTGCCGAAGCGCTTGGCGTGGGCAGGAGGGACGAGCATAAAGCCTATCTGCTGCCCGACGGAAACGAGAATGCTGCTCGCGTCATCATCCCCGATCACCCGGAGTTTCAGGGGGCGATCATGCCCTTGCGCTCCAAGTTCCTAGGGCCGTCCATTCGGCTGATCGGCGCAAATACTGTTGAGACGGCGGAGGACCTGGTATGACCCGCGTCCGTTCCTTCCTAAAATTCATCAAGTTCTACCGCAGCCTGGGCCATGGTCGTTTCGACGCCCTGCGCCGGGCGTGGGGGATGGCCCGCCATGCGTGAGTCCAAAGTCGAAGCGCACCTGGTCAAGCGCGTAAAGGCCATGGGCGGCGAAGTCCGTAAGGTCAAGTGGATCGGTCGCCGTGGCGCCCCCGACCGCTTGGTGATGCTGCCCGACGTGCTGTTCTGGGTCGAAACCAAGGCCCCTGACGGGTTCCTGGAGCCTCACCAGGCACGTGAGCACGACCGCATGCGCGCCATGGGACAGGTCGTGCACGTTGCCTACACCATAGAAGCCATCGATTCGCTGATGAACCAGTACGGGAGGGCGCCGACATGAACTGCACCGTCAAGGACTGCCAGTCTCCCGCACGCTGCAAGGGTTTGTGCAACAAACACTACCACGTCTTAAAGCAGGAACGACGAAAGAAGCCATGCGCTTGCGGCTGTGGCGAACTGACCGCCTATACATACAAGCACGGGCACCATACTCGTTTGTTTACTTCCGAAGAACAACGCCGCCGGGGGCGCATGAACGACGGTTCAGCGCTCCGCGATACAGGCGAAGGTAAAACGTACAGAAAGGTCGGCCAGCGGCACGAGCATCGAGCTGTCGCCGAGCAAAAACTAGGCCGAAAACTGCTTCCCGGCGAGATAGTCCACCACCGCAACGGAAACAAGCGCGATAACCGGCCCAAGAATCTCGAAGTCATGACACAGGCGGACCATGCGCGCCTCCATATGCTGGAGAGATACGCCAGATGATCGCCCGCCGCGACTTCGTCCCTCATCCATATCAGAACCACATCGTTGCGCACCAGCTGGACCTGCTGCGGGGCGCTATCTATGCTGGCATGGGGCTGGGCAAGACAGTTTCGACATTGGTGTCGCTGGACATTCTCGAACTGGTCGAGCCCGGCCCCACGCTGGTGCTGGCCCCCCTGCGCGTGGCCGCCAGCACCTGGCCCGACGAGGCCCTGAAGTGGAGCAACCTGCGCAATGTCGAGGTGTCTGCCGTCGTCGGTACCGCCCAGCAGCGCAAGGCCGCGCTGCGCAAGCCAGCCAACGTCTTCACCATCAACTACGACAACCTGCCGTGGCTGCTAGAGACCCTGGGCGGCAAGTGGCCCTTCCGCAAGGTCGTGGCCGACGAATCCACACGTCTGAAATCGTTCCGCCTGCGCCAGGGCGGCAAGCGCGCCCAGGCCTTGGCCAAGGTCGCGCACAGCAAGGTAAGCCGGTTCATTGAGCTCACGGGCACGCCCAGCCCCAACGGCCTGCAGGATCTGTGGGGCCAAATGTGGTTCATCGACCGAGGCGAGCGCCTGGGCCGCACCTACGAGGCGTTCAAGCAACGCTGGTTCCAGGCCGTGCCCGGCGGCGACGGCTACAGCCAGATCAAGCCGCTGCCCTACGCCCAGCAGCAGATACAAGACGCCGTGCGCGACGTGTGCCTGTCGTTGGATGCCCGCGACTGGTTCGACATCGCTGAGCCAATCGTCAGTGTAGTGCGCGTGCCGCTGCCGGCCAAGGCCCGCAACCTGTACCGCAGCATGGAGCGGGAAATGTTCATGGCGCTGGATTGCGGTGCGGAAATCGAAGCCTTCAGCGCGGCGTCCAAGACCATCAAGTGCCTGCAACTGGCCAGCGGCGCGGTCTACACCGACGAGACGGCCACCACCTGGTCAGAGGTGCACGACGGCAAGCTGCAGGCCCTCGAGTCCATTATCGAAGAAGCCGCCGGCATGCCGGTGCTGGTTGCCTATCACTTCAAAAGCGACCTGGCCCGGCTGTTGAAAGCCTTCCCCAAGGGTCGCCACCTGGACAAAAACCCACAAACGATCCGCGACTGGAACGCCGGGAAGATCCCGGTGCTGTTTGCCCACCCGGCCAGCGCCGGCCACGGCCTGAACCTGCAGGACGGCGGCAACATCCTGGTGTTTTTTTCTCACTGGTGGGATCTGGAGCAATTCCAGCAGATCATCGAACGCATTGGCCCCACGCGCCAGCTGCAGGCCGGGCACGACCGCCCCGTATTCATCTATCACATTGTGGCCACCGACACGGTGGACGAAATCGTTATGGCACGTCGCGAATCCAAGCGTGAGGTGCAAGACCTGTTGCTCGAAGCCATGAAAAGGAGGCACACCCTATGAACCACGATGCCATAGCCGTGCAAATCTGCCGTGGTGCCGGCCTGCCGGACGACAAGATTGACGCCCTGCTTACCCGCCTGACGGCCAAGCCCACCGCCCCCGCACGTCCAGCGTTTACCGGGCGCGACCTGTACAAGGCGCACGCCCTGATGCGCTTCCCGCCGCTGCCCGAGTGGTGCGAACTGGACGACATCGAGCAGGCCGACTGGAACCGGCGGGCCAAGGAGTGCCAGCTATGACAACGCCCGATATTTTCCTGTCACCCGAAGAACTCGAAAGCCTTACGCGGCGCAAGCGCTGTGATGCCCAGGTACGAGCGCTGCGCTTCATGGGCATCGAGCATAAGGTACGGGCCGATAAAACGGTCGCCGTGCTGCGCGAGCATGTACGCGAGGTGTTCGGCGTTGTACCTGGCAGCGCCCAGACCGAGAAGGAAATCGAACCCGACTGGAGCGCGATCTAATGGTCAGGAAAAGAAAGCCCCACAACCGAGGCTTGCCCAGTCGGTGGATGTTCCAGCACGGCGCCTACTATTACCGCGTGCCCCCCGGCAACGAGGCGCTGTGGGATGGCAAGCAGACTTTCCGCCTGGGCAAGACTCTGCCCGAGGCATATAAAGAGTGGGCGAACCGGCTGGAGAACCAGATCAACGTGCGCACAGTCGGCGACCTGCTGGACCGCTACGCGCTTGAGGTGGTGCCCGCCAAGGCTGTCAGCACCCACGAGCAGCAGGCTATCTGGATTAAGCAGTTGCATGCGGTCTTCGGCAAACTGCCGCTGAACGCGGTCAAGCCCTCCCTGGTGTATCGGTACGTGGATCAACGTAGCGTGAAGAAACCCGAGACTTTCACCACGAAGGCCGGGAAAGAAGTCACGCGTATGCGTGGGGGCCGTGTGACGGCCCTGCGCGAAAAGGAAGTGCTGTCGCACGCCTTTACGAAGGCTGTGGCCTGGGGTTACATCGACCGGCACCCATTCAAGGGCGAACTCGAATTGGAAGGAACCGGGCCGCGAGACCGCTACGTGGAAGACTGGGAAGTGGTCGAATGCCTGGCCATGCCATCCAGGCGCAAGAAAGGCAGCGTGCTGGCCATCCAGGCGTACATGCGCATCAAGCTGATGACCGGCATGGCGCGGTCTGACCTGCTGCGCCTGCAGCCCGCCAAACACTTTAACGATGACGGCATCCAGATCCAGCGACACAAGACCGCCGGCAGCAGCGGCAAGCGTACCCTTTATCGCTGGACGCCGGAACTGCGCGCGGCCTGCCAAGTTGCGGTGTCGGTCCGGCCGGCACTGTCGCCGTTCCTCTTCTGCAATCGGTACGGCCAGGGCTATATTGACGAAGAAACGGGCAAAGCACACGGCTGGGACAGCATGTGGCAGCGCTTCATGGAGCGCGTTTTGTCCGAAACCAAGGTGTCGGAATCCTTTACCGAGCACGACCTACGCGCGAAATGCGCGTCAGACGCCAAGACGCTGGAGCACGCCCGGGCGCTCCTGGCCCACGCCGACGCCCGCACCACCGATGCAATTTACCGGCGCCGGCCGGAAGAAGTTACACCACTCAAGGGGATAGGCTGATGGAACAACACCGAAAAGACCGTATCAAATGGGAAATCAGACAAGCGGTGCGCGACGTGCGCAAAAACTGGTGGATCTATCTGCTGCTTCTGGCGTCCATTTTTCTAAGCGGCGGCCCGTTTCTACGGTCTTTTATATGGGCCTGAAGCAGAATTCAATGATACAGCGTCGCTTCAATGATACAAACGGGAAGGGGCTTCCTCTCGGAAGCCCCTAAATTTGGCGCGGCTGGCAGGATTCGAACCCACGACCCCTTGGTTCGTAGCCAAACGTACTAAGACCCGGTTTCTTTAATAGAATCAAAGTACTAAGCCCGGCTGGCTGTACTATTGATTGCCTTGTACAACCGCTGTAAGTGCTTGATTTTACGTAGGCGGGGCGCTTTCAATAGTACAGATTTTAGGGGCTCGGCGCGGTCAGTTCCCGCACCGCTGCGCGGCACAGGTCTAGCTCATTCTGCATCTTGCTCAAACCGCTTCGGAGGGCGTGATAAGTTGGTCGAGCAGCGGCAGCAAGTTCGGGGCGGGCTCCGTCGCCCACGCTGGCGTCGGCGGCTTGGGGCACACTGGGGCACGTTGCATTGACGTGCAGCCGGACAGAACCAGCATCAACAGCAGCAGCCAGAGCAGCTTCTTTCTCATCACTCAACCTCTCTATTTCTTGGTGCGCCGTTTCCAGGGCCGCCAGGCGGCTGGCGCTGGCCAGGCTCTCGATCGCAACCTGCGCAGCGTTGTCGTTCTCGGCCTGCTCATAGCCGGCGTCGTATCGAGCGTTGCCGTGCCAATTCCATGCGGCGCAGCTGGCGGCAACGAGCACACCGCCGCCCAGGGCGCCGATCAGCGCAAGTCGGATAGACATATTTCCCGCTCCGCCGCCCTACGACGCTCAAGCCCTCGCAGCTTGCTGCCGCCGGCGTACACCCATCGGGGCAGCTGGTTGCAGGCACCTCGTAGATCGCCCGCCCTCAGCTTGTGCAGCAACGTCGAACCGCCATAAGCACCTGGCCCGACGTTGTAGACGAAGCTGGTAAGCGCCACACGGACGCTATCGGGCAGTGGACGAGGTACCGAAGCGTCCACCACGGCGAGTGCCTTGCGAGCTTCCTGCGCGGTAAGCTGATCGCATCTCTGGGGCGTGGCCACGGCGCCCAGTTTCACCCCGTGCGTATAGCCTTCGCAGATCGTGGGGATGCCGACCGGATCGACATAAGCCACCAAAGACCGACCTTCCCACAGAGCGATCACGCTGACTGCCGCGGTTAGAACGCCGCCAGCGACCTTGGTCTTAAGATCCACGGCGCCACCTCACGACACCCGCCAGCCAGTCCACACAGCGCCGGAATATCGGGTTCTTCTCGTACAGTTCAGGCAGCTTGATGGCAA
>Ga0182738_1000737_pt1 | contig 43783 bp, 38 predicted proteins | sample eDN5th30CBELigMG_FD_128876 | JGI IMG/M metagenome (GOLD analysis project Ga0182738, IMG submission 128876) | Enriched Miracle-Growth compost microbial communities from Emeryville, California, USA - eDNA 5th pass 30_C BE-Lig MG (version 2)... ...
GGGAACTGTGTCAAAAGCACAAACATAAGCATTTTAGACTTAATTATTGATTACAAAATCTAGGAATATTAAAATAAAAACCAATTGAAGGTTTGATGTCTCAACCGAAACAACCCGTTATAGGAGAAAAGCCTTCGTGTCCACATCATCCTGAAAACCACCTTGATTGGACCTGCTCCGCCGGTTTGTGTCCCTACAGAGCATTGTGCAAAGAATGCCTAACTGAACATGAATTGAGCTTCCCTCATCACAGTGAACAGGTCTCTCCCCTCAATGACTGGTACAAACAATACAAAAAGTTGGCCAAAAACTTTGACCCAAGAGAGAGCTCGCAAACGTCATATCATGTTGATGAAGTGGGCATGATTCTCAAGAAGGAGAAATATGAACTTGAAAAAATCGCAAAAGTCATTGACGACAGCTTTGAAGGAGCCCTTAGCATTCTCTTTAACAAGCTCAAGAATCTTAAAGAGTATTTACATGATTATCTTTGGAGAGATTTCAACAAAGTGTCGGAAAGTTACAATAGCCTCGTCAAAAAATTCAATAATTTACATAAATTCAATCCCAAGGATGACATCCTCGATACCATGAAGCAGGATCTCCAAAAATACTTCTCGCAGGGCAATCTCAAGGAATATTTTGATCAAGTTTACAGCGGATTTTACGACAGAAAGGTCTTTAACACCAAACTCAACACCGAGGACATGATTGCCAGCCTCAAAGAAAAGAGGAGAACGCTCGAAGATAACTTTAGCGTTTTTGAAGCCGAAGAGTTTGAAAGCAAATGGACGCAAGAAGTGGATAGGTTTATTCGCACAATTGAAGCAACTTGTGATGATATAATATTTAAGAAAACAAAGCTCGACTTTTTAAATCCCAAATCCCCTAAACTTGTCCCTGGGAACAAAAATCCTGTCTCTGCAAAGATCACCTGCTTGTCCAGTCTCCAAAACGGCTCTTTTATCTCCAAAGTTGATGAAGGATTGTTTATGACCATCTCTGATTCCAGAAATCTCAATTTCCTCGACTCCCATCAAAGCTTCCGCGTCCTTAAAAACTATAGTCTCGGCGATGACATCATTGGAAGCACCGAACTCCTTTACCTTGAGCCCCAAAAGAAGCTCCACAACCTTCGCACGCCTCCACCATTCTTATTATTGCTTGGAGGAGATGATGACTCCCCATCGCTTGAAGTATGGGATTGTTTGAGGGATAAGAAGCTTGCATCCCTCGAAAATGTCCATGAATATAAAGTCTCATGCCTCCTTGTTGTCAAAAAAGAAGTCGAGGGTCTCGAGGAAACTTTCTATGTGGTTAGTGGCTCCTCGGATGACTTCCTCAAACTCTGGAAAATCGACGTGCTGAAGCCGCCTGAAGATAGTGAGGATCCGACGGATTATAAAGTCAAAATAAAGCTGATTATCAGGAAGAAAGTTCACGATTCGTTTATTGCTGCAATAGTCTCAATCCCTGCTTGCAAAAAGTTCCTGTCAGGCATTGTCATTAGTTGTAGTCAAGATAAATCAATAAACTTCTGGGAATGGGAAAAAGAGCTCAAATCCATGAAAAATAAAAGCAAGAATAAGAAATTTAGAGAAAATGGATGCAGAACCATAGAAATTAATGCTGACTCTGACGAAGAAGAAGTGGAGGCTTATTGCAAAAGAATTAAATATGCCCATACAGATCGAATCCAGGACTTGATCTTGATTCACGAAAAGGACGATTATTCAGATCTCGACTATTATGCTACTGGAGGCGGCGATGGTATGTTCAAAATATGGAGATTCAGTGACGATTCGATGGTAAAAACCTTTGCAAATAGTGATCATAGTTCCATATTCTCCATGGCATATTTAAAGAAGGACAGAATTGCTTGTACAGCAAACCAAGTATATCTAAAACACTTTTATGCCCTTATATGGAACTGGAGGACTTCAACTTTGCTCCTCTCCATTCGAGATCATCAAGCGAGAGTCTGCAAAATCACATTCATTGGAGATGGAGTTTTTGCAACCTGCGATAAAGATAAACACATAAAACTCTGGCAATTAGAATCAGACGCCTCAGAGTTTAATGATCTCAAATCTTTGGATGTAGACTTCTTGGGAAATGGAATGAAGTTGCTCAATGGATAAACAAAGGGATGTCAACATGAAAGAAATCATTTTTGTTTTTGATTTGTTTGTTTATTTGTTAAATTTTGCCCAGAGATTTATAAGAAGAGAAGAATCTATACACATCATCCTCTTTCATAGTCTCGGTTTTTGATAAGTACATTTGTATGTTTTGGATAAACTAAAATTACTTATACCAAACCTACTTGTAATGGTTTATTACTGTCAATTTATGAGATGTTTCATATTCGAATTTTAAAATCTAATCATTCTCTTCCTGGATGTTATTAAACCATTTCTGGTAACTCTTTATCTCAAAAATTACACTTCTTGAGTAGACAATAAGAGAAGTCCATAATAATACAAACCATCCATTTTCAAAGGAATATAGATAAAACTGAATATTCTTTATTTGTTACATACAGATCACTTCATATCAATATCTTCAAAAAATAAATCCTGCCACTATTACCACATCATTCCATCATTCCCAACTCTCTATACTATTTTCCAACGACGAATTTGAATTCATTAGCTTTAGCAACACGTTTTTCGATATCAGCAGTCTTTTTTCTCATATAGTCTTCTTCTTGCTAAAAAAATAAGGGTTATTTTCTATTCCCACCTCGATCCCCTTACTTTGAGACCTTCAAGTTGTTCAGTAATGAGAGATTTCATTTCTTCAAGGAGCTTATTTTCTTCAACGATGCTATTTTTCATTCTTTCTAAAGCTTCTTTTGGAATGTTCATCAATCAGAATTACGCAATTTATTGATAGTGGATTTATAGATTTTAAAAAAAACTTAGCGAGTTTCGGTAAATAATTTATCTTCAAATATTTTTGGCTCAATGGGTACTTTTCCTCTTTTTCTCCTAAAACTAAATCTAATAGATATCTTTAACGATGATGACGATGACTACCAACAACCCAAGAGAGTAAAAAAGAATAACAAGTTAGAGGAACTCTTTGAAGATGACTCAAGCAGCGCTTCATCAAATAACGATGAAGATGCAGATTTATTCGAAGCAAATATCGATTTTACTTCTTTGCAACCTGGGGCGAGTTTTGCACCTGGCCTTGATGATGGAGAACCTGAAGAAACAACTATTTCTAAAAAGAAAACCCCTGTCAAAACCGCCAACCTTGCTGAAATCCAAGCTGAACTTGGTGAGAAGCTTGGCGAACTTCAAGAAAGAGCAGAAAAGCTGAAAAATAAAGGAAAAGATCCTGCGAAAATTGAAAAGAAAAAAGAAAGCTTGAAGGCCTATGTTATTTTTCAGACCCTCATTATGAGAAATCCCCAGAACTACGACAACTTTATGAAGCTGTATATCCTTTGCGTTTTTGCAAGATGGCATTTCTACACGAAAATGTGTAATTCAAATCATATTTTGGCGTTCGCCTTGTCAAAACTTGATCTCAAAGATTTAAGACTTCTTGATAAAATCAAGAGAGACTATGCTGAGGAACCTGATGAAAATTTCAAAGATAGACTCATGTCTATGATTGGTATTATGCTCAGAAACTTTACATATGAAAGATTCAATGATCATCAAATCATGTTCAACCTTTCTGAAAACGAAACCTACTCTTATGAAAACATCCTTCAAATCTTGTATGCTCTCTTAAAATATGCTGGTATCTGTGTCCGTATTGTCAGCGCTATCGACCTTGCTTGCTTAAATGTAGATTCCTTTTTATATTCTCTTTCTAAAAATCCTCCCCATTTAGGTGAACAAGAAACATTTTTATGTGGCACCAGGACAAAGATTGCCAGGAGTGAAAGGCCCAGTACGTAAAAGAAAACTGGATCAAGTTTCAACAAATCCTGATCCAAATGCTACTGCGGTTGCTGAAGAATTTAAGCCAAAAACCAAACAAAATAAACTCAACAAAAAATCTTTCAGCTCCATGATTACAAGTTTCACAACAAGCTTTGTTGACAGTGCCGAGACAAGAGATGTCACGGATGATGATTTTATGGACATCTTCAAGGATGACTCTGGGTCAGAATTCGGTCAGTCGAATAGCAGACCTTTGTTGACAAGAGAAGAAAGAGAGTTTGAATCAAAGCTTTCTACTTTCAAGTTTGGACCAGGAAAGAAATCAAATGAATCTGAGACACAAAGTGAAAGTGGAATCAGTGCTGGACAAACATTGCCTTCACAATCACAACAAACTTATCAATATAATAAGAGCAAAGCAAACAAGTCCAATATTTCAAAATATGCCTTTGGCAAAAAGAATTCTGGAACAACGCCTGTCGATGTTGATTTGACAGAATACAAGTTCTGGCTTGAAGTTTTTGATTTTAATCAAAAGAAATGGATTCAAGTCGAACCTTTAAAAAGAAGAGTTTATGAAGATCAAGAGGAAACACGAAAGAGACTTCATGGAACTGCCCCTCTTTTCATCATTACCTTCCAAAAATACGAATTCAGACCCGAGTTTAGCAAGTTCAACCTTGAAAAATACAGAAAGCTCTATGTTAGAGATGTCTCAGTAAACTATATTGAAAGGTGGCATAAACTCCTTGTCACCAGAAGAGAACTCAATATCAATCAATGGTGGAATCAAGTCAATATTTACTTCAAATTCAAACCTGAAATCTCCAATGATAAGTGGAGATTTATTAACAAATGGGAAGACGAATCTGCTAGAGAATTAGAAAGAAAAGATATTCCTCAAAATCCCAGGGAATTCAGATTTAGTAGACATTATATCCTGCCTTCAATGCTCAAAAAATTCCAATCTTTCTATCCTGAAAGCCGTCCTCTTGAGATCAAATTCCATGAAGAACCCATCTATGAAAAATCTGGTGTTTGTGAACTTCATTCTCGTGCAAGGTGGAGAAGGTGAGTTTCAATGCTTTTATTCTTTCTTATTTTAAAAAGGGATATGAGACAAGTCAAAGAAAAAGAAGAACCAGTGAAGAAGGTTCTTTCATTAGTCGGAAATGGAGAACAATTAGTTGATCTCTTTGGAAGATGGCAGACTGAACCATTTGAGAATAAACTTAGAGATGATGGATCTTTACCCAAAAATGAATATGGAAACTATGAATTGTTTGTTGGAGAATTGCCTGAAGGTGTTGTGTACATCAATCTCCCCAGTCTTCCAAGATTATGTAAAAAGTTAGGAATCGATTATGTTGAAGCCGTCACGGGTAACCTGAGAATTAAGGTTGAAGTTTTCTAAAACGTATCAATAGGATTTGAAGTTGGAAAACAAGGAAGACCACATGCTGTGATTCAAGGTATTATTGCGTTCAAAAAAGACGAAGAAGTTATCAGAGAAGTAAGTATTGGGGGAAAATCTTTATTTATTTTTTTCAAAAAGGCATATGAAAAATATAAGGATTATATTGAAGAGAAAGAAAGAGAAAAAGTGAAAAAGACAGCTGTCAATTTATGGAAAGGGGTAAATTTTTCTGAAAACATTTGAAATTTAATCTTTGAAAAAATAGATCTTTAGAAAAATACTGGTCAAGAAATATATTCTTGAAACATATCAAAAAGAAAATGAATAATGATTGATAATTGAGAATTGAGTTCACTAAAAATATTTTATTTTCGCTTTGAGGTTGATATGTGAGTTCTATTGCATAAAAAAAGAATTCCCTTGAAAAATTTTTTATAAGATCTCTTTAAAATTACTTGACTCTACTTCTAAAATAAATTCAGAAATTTTTGAAGATTTCTTCTGCCACCGACAAATATTCTTCTTCTTTCATTTTGTTGTAAATCTCCTTTGAAAGAAGATATTCAGACAAGGCACATTTGAAAGTGATTCCTTCCAGAAAAATATTTGCTATTATCATTTCCCTCAAGATTTTCTTTGTGAAAAAGATTTTACCAATAATTTCACAAAACACCAAGAATGTCTGAATCATATTAGAATCTTCTAAGTCGGGAGCAAAAAAAAAATCTCAAATAAATAATTATAATTCGGTGTTCAAAAAATTTAAATAAATAAACAAGTAAGGAAAAATCGAACAGGCGAACTAATTTAAATAAGCAAGATTAAAATTTTTCAGGTCTTTCTCTAATAAAAATTTGATAAATTTGAAGTCTTTGGATATAGATATGTTTCGATTCTTTAGCTTTGCTAATTCTGCTCATTTAAACGAGTTACTTGACCAACCTCATCCAAATCTAGAAGAAATCCTTGATGAAGAATGTGTTGTCAACGAGGCTCGTAGCTCAAACCACAAACTCATGGCTTTCTTATGCAGAAAAGAAACTTTTGATTCACTCATTTCTTATGTCACCGAAATCCCTCATGATATGCCTTATGACCCAACTGACGCCAAAAAAGATGAAAAATTGAATAAATATCCTTACGTAGCATGTGAAATTCTCTCTCTGGAAAACGATACTTTGGCTCGATATTTCCTCGGATTGATTTCTGATGACAAACTGAGGGACATTGATTCTGATACAATCCCCGATACTGACTTTGAACGTGCTGATTCCATGAATATCGAAAACGTCAAGGACCTAAATGACTTCAAAGACTCACATGACAACAACATCAATGAAGATACACAAATGGAGATTGAACTTTTGCCTCCAGTTATAAAATTCCTCAGATTCATCAATTCCCAGCCTCCTATAAACTACACTATTGCAGGATATTTTTGCAAAGTGATAAGAAATCTATTCACTTTCAAACCTGCCAATTTGAGCGGCCTTCTATATGAAGCCCACTTCAAATATCTCCAAAGGATGGCATTAAACCTTTACTCAGACTCTATCCAAGAACTTTTCCTCACAATTCTCAAGCTTGATTGCCCATATTTTAAAACTGATACCAAGGAATATTACGTTGACCAAAGAACTAAGCTTGTCCAACAATTAATCCTTAATTTGTTTGAAAAACCTTTTGAGCATTACGATGAAAATCTCTTTCTCGATTTACAAAACAACTCTTCATCCACTCTTATCCAGCTTCTCGCAAACGTTGAGTGTATAGTTGCAGGCCATGAAATCATTTCTCCCCTTCTTCATCCTGAAGTCTTGAATAAAATCTTCGATGGCATTGGGAATCCTTCTCTCGCTGGACCCCTCACTCCTCTAGTCGCTCAGTTATGTGAATATCAAAGCCACATCTTTGCCCCGAAGCAAGGTATGTCCTTATTAGACTTGAGCAATTATACAGAACCTGTCAGTCAGTCCGAAATTCCAGAGAATAATCCATTCTTGATCTCTACAATCAATTCTATTGACTCCATCATCAATTTATTGAAAGCAGATAATAAAGATGTCAATCCTAATGAGGTTGCCTTCCAGTATGGAACAAGAGGCTATTATTTCGGCAAAGCTAGACTTGGCTTGCTTGATTTATTGCTCTCTTATGTAAAATTACAAAATGAAAAACTCAGTGCCAAGATGATCTCAAGTGGACTCTTGAATGTTTTACTTGAGCTCTACGTTAAAAACCCTTGGAGCAATATCGTACATACTTCAATCTCAAAAATCTTTGATTTTATCTTGATTCACGGTCCCGAAAGCTTTATCAGAGGACTTTTTGAACAAGCTAGAATCCTCGATTTTATCCTTGAATCTCTCAAAAACAACGAGTTTACCATAAATTCCAAAATATCTGGAAAAATCGGCAAGGGATATATCGCCTATATTCATCGCCTTGCAATGACTATTGAAGAATCGAAATTTAATTTTGTTCAAGAATATTGTAACAATCATAAAGGCTGGCAAGCTTTCAAAAATTCTGAGCTTAAAGATGTCAATGATAAACTCAATATGAAGCTTGGAGGAGAGGACACAGGCAATTCTCAAACCTTGTCTTTCTCGGGGTTCCCCAGAACCACATTATATAATGGAGAGATTATTGGGGAATCAGATTACAACGATAATCACAATAACGAAAATGATGTCGCGCATTGCGAGGACTCTGATGAAGAAATCAAGATTGACTCTGAAGATCTTGCAGTAAAGCACGAAGAAGATGAGGATAATTTGGTGAATAGCTATAATAATGAACCTCTTGACGATGGGGTTAGTCCCACAAGTCATGCTGAATTTATTGATGCAGATATTCAAGAGAGACATTCTTCTGAAGTAAAATACCCGCAGTCTGTTTTGATAAAGAAATTATTGACAAATGAACCGCAAGATGACGTTCTCATAAATCAAACAGCTGGACAAATGGAAGCAGAAATTTATAGCCCAAGCTCTAGGGTTAATGATAACCAATCTACCAAAGCTGATTAATTTGAGAGTGAGAGAATCTTCTTTTTGTGTGAATAAAAAAAAATTAGAGAATTGAATTCTAAAGGTTTTAGAATGAGTGTAGCGATAGTGTGTCTATTATTATTTTCATGTCCCCATTTTTTTTTATTTCATCTTATCATGCCAAAGATAAAAAACCATCGAGAAAACTCTGTATTTTTCATCTTATCGCTCATTATATTTTCCAACACAATATTAATTTTCTTCTTTTAAAAAAAACTCTGCGAATAAATAAAAGGTGAATAAACCTATGAATTACTTGGGATAAAGTTTAAGTCGATCAAATGCTGCATAGATTTTCAAATAATTTAATTAATAATTAAAGCACTATTCCTTTTAGTCTTTTGCGAATAAACCAATATGTTTAATGTTTATTCATATGACCGCAAACTTGCCCAAGCTGAAGACCTGAAGCAAATGAAAGAAGACTTTATAAAAGATGAACTCAAAAGAAAAAGTATCTTGATCATTATTCTCTTCTTTTATCCAATTCCCCAGAAAACCAAAATAAAATGGTCGTCAATTATAAAAGAAGAATTGAAAACTTTGTGCTACAAGTTCATAATCATTACTCAATAAGAATCAATCTCACCCCTCTTAGATGTCTGAGAAGCCAATTGTGAGGCATGAAGTTAATCTTGAAAAACCCAAACATCGTGATGAAGATCCTTCAAAATTCCTTGGGCCTCCTAAAATGATTATTAGAGCCTTTAAACATGAAAAAGATAGAATCCAAGTATTCCAAATATAAACTCTAAATCTCAAACATTGTAGGAAGCAATAGAGAGAAATAAAGAATATAGAGGCGGATTTGTTAGTCCTCCTTTTGAATTCAGAAAAAGAGATACTAATAAAGAAATCCAGCCTCAAATGAGATTCATGACCAAAACTCGTCTTGAAAAACTTTCTGACAGACTTACCTCGTTATTCCAAGCTTCTGTTCATGCTGTATCCATTTCTACTTTCTCTTTCTAAAAAATCCTTTAGTCTTCAGGAACCAAAGTCCCTCCTAAACTTGATGAATCCTTGCTTCAAGAACTCAGGTTATTAATCCTTGATTTTCAAGAAACTAAATGAACGTGAATAGTAAATCTCCTCAAGCCACCAATAAATTCTTGGCTCAACATTTACTTCCAGAATTTAATATGAAAACTCATTTTAGAGCCGCGGAGGGTCTCTATTTAGACTTACCTTGTAACGCCATTATTTAAAAACTCTTTTTCTAATATTCTAGTGTCACATATTGATAAAAAAGTCAAGAAACCATCCGCTCCAGCTGGCCAAAAACCAAGAAGCCCAGGATATAGTGCAAGTCGAAATGAAGTATAGTTTATTTTCTGAGCTCTTCTCATTTTTGAAAGATGTATAAAGAAAGTGACGGTGGTGAATCAGTAAAGAATGGTGTACTTCAACTTCAAAAGAGCGTCACTTTGATAATGGATGATGAGAATGAGCTTGCAAAGAGACAAACGGATAAACAAGCACAGATCGAAGTTATTGATCCTAGTGAGGCTTCAAAGGATGTGCTGTTAAAATGCAATATTATCAAAACCAAAAAGCCAAATGCTCATAACTTGAGAAAAGGTGAGGGTCACCTCATGGGAATGTCAGATCTCACTCTTGGAGAGATTTATCGGGAATTCTATCCTGATGTTATTGATTTGCGTGCAAGCATTTAATAATAAAGGAAAATAATATATTTTTAATTTCTACATATCAATAAATATATGCTTTGTCAGCATATATTATTTGCTCTTCATATTTTTTTCTGGATTCGTATCAATAATAAACATTCACTCATCGAAATAATTTTCGAAGGACATTTTTTCATTTCGTTTTCTTAGCTCTGCTTCTGAGAATTTTTTTTTCGAAAGCCGTCATTTAATTTCCATCTTTCATCTGCAACAAGTTAAATGTAAAGCTTAAATCTGATGGAATTGCAGTAGAAATATATTCAAAGGATTCGTGTAAAAGATTTTCAGAATTTTTTTTTTCAATCAAGACATTTCCAACAGGATGAGAAATTGTCCAGATTTTGAAAAGCCTTTTTCCTGAATCAAAAAGAGAAAAAAATTCTACAAAATTTTTTTCTTCAAAGCTCTCAAAACAAAACTTCTCAATTGAAGACTTGATGAGAATCAATCATGAAGCTTTGAGAAAAACATCATCATAAAATAATGTGTTTTGGAAAATTTCCTTTGACTATACAAAAGAAAATATCGTCATAATGAATTTAAATTCTCCAACTTGACCAATTTATCAGTACAAAGAAAAAAGACAAGATCAAAAGTAAACTCTTCCCTTCTAAGCTTGAACTTCAAGAAGAACATTGGGCATGCAGAGAGAATTATAAAATACAACCAGGAGATAGAGTGGAAATTATTAAAAGAATCTAAAGGTTCTCTATGAAAAAGAGAAACAGACAGACCTTTCTTGAATTCCGAGATGAAAAAAACCAAACCTCACCTGGAAATATTAGAAGCTGCCATAGCACCTTTTCACAATATCCCCATATTAGGACAGCTTTAAGCCTCTTCTTGCAATCAGTCACTCAGATTTTATTTATTTGTAATGTTTTTATAACAATAAAGAACAAAAAGTTGGAAAAAATGAAATCGAAATAAAATTCAGTTCAAATAAAACAACAATCAAATTTCAAGGAACAGTAAGAAAAAAAATTCCAACAAAATTCTCTTCCTCAAAATAAAATATCTCTTTGATTTTGATTTGATAGGTATTATATATTTTTTATCGATAATTAATTCCAGCAAGTATCTTCCGCAAAATAAATACAATAAACTTGAAAGTTAATTTTTCTGCACAATGACAGGAGATTTAGTGCAGCCTTATGACCCAAGCATTCCAATCCTCTTTGGTTTCATTTGCTCAATATTCTCCTTAATTGGATCTCTCTTTACGATCGCTGTCTACCTCTTTGTTCCCTCAACCAGAAAGAACTTCTTCTTTTTCCTAGCCTTCCATCTCGCCATCTCAGATTTCTGCATTTCTATTACAGGTCTCACTTTAAAAGATCCTACACAGCTTCCAGAAGGAGTATGCACGGCATTTGCAACTGTCAGAGGTTTTTCCTTCATTTCCTCCTGTATTATAAATCTCGTCATTGCATTATTCATCTATAAAAGAATACAAACTGACTCCTCATCACAAGGCCACGAAAAACAAAAAGTCACCTTCTTTTATACCAACTACCTCTTCTCGTTATTTGGAAGCATTGGACCATTAGTCTCAGGCTCTTATGGACCTTCAAGTATATATTGCTGGATTAACCCTGGCAGCAAGACATATTTGGCGACTTTCTGGATGATCTGCGAAGCTTATATTGCTCTCCCTTTATTTTTAATTTGGGTCATTTTGCTGTATACCTGGATCATTCGACAATTGAAAGGAATGGTTAGTCAAGAAAGAAGAAGAGATGTCAACAAACTTGCTGTTGTCCCATTATTATTTGTTATTATCAACGTGATAACATTAATTGATATTCTCAACGATTCAGTCTTTGGTCGTCATCTGACGATAAAACTTATTCATACTTGCCTCAGGCAAATGCAGGGGTTTTTCCATGCTCTTGTCTATGCTTTCGGAATTGTCAGAGATGAAATTCTGAACAAAGTATATGAAAGAAAAAGTCATAGCCCAGCTGAAAGACTTTATAAAAATAGTGAATATAGTGCTGATAATAACGATCTTTAGTTTCTTTCCCAAAAATAATTTATTTATGAACACATACACAAATTTTGTACTTCTATTATATTTGATCACTATCATCAACTCTAAAACTCCATCATATATAACGAGGTTTTTCTAATCAAAGAATTTCCCTTAAAAAATCCACCTGACAAATTAACACCAAAATAAAATAAACCTTCTTTTGTTTAATTAATGTTGAAAACAAAAAAACTTGAGATTCTGTTGACCTTAGTCTTTCCAACACTCAAAGATATTCTATGCATCATTCTCTTTCGGAAACCTCAAAAAGACATTACCAAAATTGATTTCGTCATAGAACACATTTTAATGCGTAATCCGAGCGTTCTATATCTATCTTCGTCTGGTTTAAAAATAATTCAACTCACTTGTTCCCAAATATAAATTCTTCCCTCATTGTTTAAATTCCATTTTCATTACAACAAAAGATAAGGAAACCTCAGGAACCCTAAAAGTTTGTACGTTTTAATCAAAGAATGAAATGGAGCTTTTAATTTGTCGAAAAATTTTTCCTCAATCCTTAAAAAAATGGCTTTAATTAATATCACCAAAAAGCCAGCGTTTACCTATCAAAAATCTTCATCTCAAACTCGTCCTGTCAAAGCATGCTCATTCTTCACACTCTGAATCTAATCTTAGGAAAGTAAGTCTTGAATAATTTCAGAGTGCTTGTAATTCAAGGTAGAAAGTACATCTCAAGGAGTTTCAACAATGGTATTGACAGTTTTAACTTATAATTAATTTAATTGCTTTCCCAACAATAACTCAAAATTTCTTAACTAAATTAGAGTTCTTCTGTCTGTTTAATAGACTAACTCATCAGTTTTTTATCTCAGAAGGTTAAATGAACGACTATTTTGAACGCGTTGCAACCTTCAACAAACCGTCACCTCAAAAAATCAATGTCATCTACGTTGATGACAAACCTGCAGAGAATGTCGGCTCAGGTGGTCGTGGTGGTTCAGAAGGAAGCATTGCGACTGAAGAAAATCTTCAACAACTACAAAACCCCAGTGAATATGGCAACAATGGATTCGTGGCCAGCAATTTTGATATCATGAGAGCCAACAGTAAAAATTCACTGCCCATCAAGGAACAGTTTCGTAAGAACTTCACTCTTTCCTTTAAACTCAAACTTTTCAATTAGCTCGAACCAGTATTATGCAACCAGAGTCAGCTGACCCACAAAGCAATAATAGTTGGAACTCTTACCTTGTAAGTTTAGTGGTTTCACCTCAAATAAATCCTTTGGAGAACATAGAAAGCGCTACCAGTAACCCCAGCAGCGTTAGCATGTCAAACGTCGTATTCAGTCCACATGCTGCTGGAAACCCAAATATTAGTGTTAATACTGGCGGCCAAAGCCCAAATCGGAACAGGAGGCCTAGTCGCTTCTATACATATGAGAAAAAGGATCCAATTTCTGCCACCGTCCAACCTTCGATAACTGATAACAAAATCGCCAAATCATCAAAAAGCCAGGAGTTTATGAAAGGAGAAATAGTTGATCCCGACTTTGATGGCAGCAAACTCTCAAAAAGACCAAGCATCTTGTCCTCTTTCTTGAAAAGAAACTCCATCAAAAGAGGCTCCAGAGACTCCTCCAGAGGATTCAGTCCAGAACAAATGAATTTGATTGATGATAAAGTTTCAGTTTACAAAGAACCAAAAACAAAGAGCCTTGTCAACATCACAGACAGGTCAAAGCAAAGAAAAAGCAAGCTACTGGATAGAATTTCTTTGATTGCCGTAAGAGGTGGTGGCAATGCTGGCTCCCATGACGAAGTCAAAGGGGATAACCCAGCTGCCATTTTTAAGCGTGTCCTCGTAATTCAAATCTTTTTCTCTTCATATTCTAACCTCTTCATGTAGAAACAAGTCAATCCTGCCTCTCTTCAAAAAGCCGAGAAGAAGATCAAGAGAAGATATTTAATGAGTAAATAACAAGCTTGAAGCTTTTCGTTACTTAACTTGTTAGGATTGCAAAAAGAATTTATGGCCTTCATTAGAGCTCCCTTAAAAGTTTTTTCACCTGAAGATTATTTCTCATTGTTTTGGAATGTCATCACTCCCATTATGATTTGTTACGACACCTTCTTTTCTCCTCTTCAAGCTGCTTTTTTCATGGAAGATAGAAGTGAATGGACAACATCTGCCATTATTTCTCCAATCTTCTTCAGCTTTGATATCCTCATCAACTTTAGAATGGCTTTTTACAACCAAGGTGTCCTCGTCACAAACAGTTCACAAATCATCAAACACTATCTTCGAGGCGGCTTTGTTGAGGACTCCTTCTCTGTCCTAACAGATATCATTTCAGTCCTTTGTCAAGATTCCCCGCTCTGGTTTGTTAAAATCGTCAGTATTATCCGTCTCATCAAACTTTGGAGCATCATTACTCGTTCTGAAGATTTCTTGATCATGTCCAGAGTTTTGAATGCGTTCTTAAAAATGGTTAAACTGTGGGGATCTATTATTATTGTTGCCCATTGGCTGGCTTGTGCGTTCTATACTGTCGCTCATATTGAAGAAAATCTCGGTATTGGGCCAACTTGGGTTGAACAAAATCACCTTGAAGATTCCCATGTCACAGCAACTTATATTGCAGCCTTTTATTGGTCTATCACAACAATGGTTACAGTCGGTTATGGTGATATCGTCCCAGGAACCTCAGCTGAAAGAGTGTACACTGTCGTGGCAATGATTATTTCCAGTGCTCTGTTCGGTTATTCTTTGAATACTGTCGGTGATATCATTCGTGAAATGAATAGAGAAAAAGATCAAAGAAGGTAATGAAAATAATTGTTGAGAAGAATCCTCTTAATTCTTTTGATAGAGAAAAAATTCGAAGCGTCAGAAAGTATATGAATCAGAAAAATCTTGGAAAAGGAATTCAAACAAGAGTTAAAAATTACATTCAATATATGATTGATTCAAGAACACTTTATAAAAATGATGATGAGGAGTTTTTCACTTTACTTTCTCAAAATCTTCAAGACGAAATTATCAGTGAAGTCAACGGAAAAATTCTTGCTGAAAGCAGAATGTTTTCTATCAACTTTACTGCCAAAGCTGCTTCTAGGCTCGCAAAGTAACCATCTTGTTACGAGAATAAAAATCTAACTCCTCCTAACCTAGATGCATGAAAGAAATTTTCGTCCAACCAGAAGAAATTATATTCGATGAAGATGCTCAGGATGACCTTTCCCTTTATTTCATTGTTTATGGCAAAGTTCAAATTGAGTATAAAGTCAAAAAGGTCAGAGTTATCGAAAAGGGTGCAAGCTTTGGAGAAATTAGTTTCTTCAGTGGTATGTCTCGCACTGCAAGAGCAAAGAGTCTTTTCTTCACAAATCTCTATAAACTTGATAGAGATTTAACCATGGACCAACTCAGATCGATTCCTTCCGATTTCGTAATTTTTTAAAGATAATTTTTCTCACCGAGATTCCCTAGGAAATGTTCCATTTCATAAAGGATAATATCAATTTATATCAAGATTTCAGTCAGCTTCAGCTTGAGTGTTATTTCTGTAATTCAGTTAATCACATTGGAAGAAACTGTAACGAAGCTCATTTCAAGCCAAATAAGGAAGAAGTTATAAAGGATTATCTCGCTAAAGAAAAAGCCAAAATGAAAAAATTCAAAAGGAGAACATTTGAAAGGTTTAATCCCAGAGAAAATCTTAAGGAGTTGACTTCTACTGCCATCATGATTCAGGAAGATTACAATGATTATACCCTCTCTGACGAAGATCTTTCTCAGGATTCTTTGGACAATATTCTTGAAAGAAATCTGTTTTTGATCCCTGGTGCTGAAATGCATGATATCAAACACAGAAAAATGGATCGTAAAAGAAAGAGTACCAGAATGTCGCAGAATCTCATGTTTGAGCAATTGAATGCTTTGAATGATATTATCGGAAGGAGAGGGAGTCAAATTACCTCAAACGTTAATCAACAAGATGTCCAGCAAGATCCTATGGTTATCAAATCTAACGGAGAATTCATCTTCTTCTCAATCGATAAAGTTGAAAACTTCGAATTATACTATCCACAAAACAACATCATCAAAATCATTACGGAATTTGAAAGATCGAGATTTGAAAGGCTTTTGGAAAGTAGGCAAGGAGCAGCAAAAGCCTTGGTCATTAGAAACTTTGGTTCCATGCTTAAGAGTAACAAAGGACCACATAAATCGCCATTGTTCTATGCAAACTTATCGAAAGAGAGAATTATTCAAAGAGGCCGTAAAAAGACAAAGGTTATGCAGAACGTTCCCATGCAGAGACTCAAGACTCTCATGGAGAATGCCATCTCTGACAAAAAGAAAGGAAAGAAAAAGAAGACCAAGTTATATCCTAACGGGTTCCCCAATGATTTCACAAGTGACACTGACGATTTCTACAGCAGAAGGGACTCTGACAGCAGTGTCGACGCCCAAGGGCAAATCACGGTCCTGGCAAAACCAGGAACCCTCGAAGATGATGAGGCTACCATTACTAAATCTGAAAGAATGGTTGAAAGAAGACAAACTAATCCTTCTTTGTTTATGAATAAGCTGGGATCGTTGACTCCAAAAATGATGAACAAAATGGCTTCGGATGCAGGAAAATTAGAAAGCAGAGCTTCGTCTATCGACACACCGCTGAGAAGCCCCAACGTTAAAGATAAAGACTCGGAGCATGAAAAAGATAAAATTTCCCCTCCTCCTCAGGGACGCACTGCAATTGTGCCACAAGACAAGAATACAATGAAGAATATGCTTATGGAAATGCTGCTGGAAAAGCCTCCTAGTAGCAGAAGAAGTTCGAGAAAATCAGATGGTGGTAGAAGAGAAAGTAGATCAGTGTCAAAACTGGATGAGATGGATAAATTAATTGATAAACTCGAAGAAAAAGTTGATATGTCCCAGTTATTCCAGAAAATGGTTGAAAGAAAACTCTCAAAAACTTTAACGGCTCACTTTGGAAGTTAAATTCAACACTTTTTCGGAATATCTTTCTCAACTTTTTTTGATAAACCACTTTTTATTTTTTTTTAACAAACTGTACCTAACTAAATTTCTCAAACGTAAATAATAGAGTTTAATTTTATACATCTCTCGTCAATCTGTGTAATTTTGATTCTTTAATTGAGACACTCCACTCAAACAGATTATCCTCCTATCATCATAATGTATAAAAAATTTTAGCATCTTAATTTAATAATATATTTTGAATTTTAAACAAAGATTCGCTTTTGAACCTAGATTGAAGTCTAGAATAAAGTAGTCTTAATTTAATTGAATTCAATGGGACTCAAATCGGATACTGAAATTTAAATTTTCTATAATTCAAATCTGACAAAGAACTCTCCCAAAGGATTCTCAACCCCAATCTTCCTTGAAGAGTATTCTCTGTTGATCTTGGAATTTTCTTATGAAACCTTTTTGTCAGTTATCAACCAACAGAATCAACAGAAAGTTTTAAATGGAGAGGAGGTAAAAATGAAAATTAGCTACTTTCGTTGGAAATCCGCCTTTAATTCTTTAATAGTCTAATATTTTGAATTCTATTAAAAACTTGCCTTAAATGCATAAAATTAAGCTTGCCTTAAAGCTTGTCAACACCAAGTCTCAAGGAGACAGAGTCCTCATCAATCTTGCAGAGGATCCTAACCCCAATATCGTCATCGAAAAGCAACTTGATCGTAATCAGCCTTTCTTGGTTTCAAAATTTAATCATTTTCAAAAGAATTAGTTGAAAGTTTGAATGTTCACAAGGCAATCAGTGAAGATCCTCATCCCTATGAAAAATTCTTGAGTCAATTAAGAAAATGCAACAAATGGCAAAATGCTATCAAGCTCCTCTATGCTTCTCATTATCTTATGGATAGAATTGGCCAACCTTTCTGTACAGCTTTTGCAAGAGAAAAATTAAGTAATATTGATAAATTACCAAAAGATAAGCATGGAGCTGGTATAACAAACATTATTAAGTCCCCTTATAATAATCCTTTCCCCTAGAATATTTCTTTGATGTTGTTACTGCCAATTATTATGCTTTACTCACTTGCTATGCAAATTCTTTTAATATTATCCAAAAAATGACCAGAATCAGCATCGAATCTATCGTTGATTCCATCACTTCTAATGAAATGACCTTCCTTTCCAATCTCCTTGAAATCAAAGACTTCATTAAACTTCTCACCATGGTATATTGAAAATCTACACATCTTCTCATTTCACATTATAGACACAAATGGGAATACATGAAGCACTTGGAAATAATAAATATTCACAGATCTTTGAAAAAATCGCAATGAGAATCATCAGGGATATTATCCCTGCTTACAATGTTTTGACTGAAGTTCTTGACAATTCTAAAGGTACAAAACAAAAAATTAGAGCACAATTGTCTTAGACTAAAATTAGAAAAAATTTTCGCGCTGGACAGGCGAACAGCTTTAATGTTAGACGAGTTATATTCTGAAACTATCCTCATCACCAAGAAGCTCAGAGTTTTCCTTGGAGAAATTCCTCTGAAAGACAAGAATTACTTGAATCAAGTTGACTATTTTGAATTTGATCCCGAATTCAATAAAAGAGAAGAACTCTTTATGCTTGATATGAGAAATCTTGATAAGGATACTCCAAGAATTAGAGCTCAACATACTGAAGGCGATGATTTTTCTGCAAAGGATGTTGAATTGAAATCAAGATCCAATAAACCCCTTGGAGTAAAAGACATTAATGCTCCTCAAATCATTGTAAAGGCCGCTGGTTCAAAGAATGCTTCTTCTTCATCAAAGAAAAAAACTACACAGAAGTATAATTTGCTCAGTCCTGAAGCCTCAAATGACGAAAATAGCGCTTTAAGAATGGGTTTCAAGTCTCCAAGCGGCGACTCCCTCAGTTCAGAGGATCTTTTGAACAATGAAAATTCTAGTGAAGTCAATATCCAAGGTTCTATCCTGCCAAAAGAAGATTATGATCTCTTAAGTAGTAATCTTTTAACTGTCGATGACAAAACTAAATAAATCAGTAATTTTGGTGTTTATTGAAGATCATAATAATCTCGTAAATAATATTCTCACAATACATGTATAAATCAATTATAAGTCGTTCTCTGGTATATAAATTTAGTATGATATGGTATTTTGTTAAAAAGTTGTTCCAAGACTTCAAATGTACTGAATAATAAAATATAAACAAATAAAGCAAATCATGGTCACTACAATATAATATTTACTTATATTGGAAAATAAAAATTCTCATAATCCTCCTCACACTTCCTGCTGCTTAATTAGAGATATCATAATTTTCTTTGTCAAAGTAATTTTGTCCATTTCTCGGCATCATATTATCTAGACTCTTTAAAATATGTTTGATTTCTTTGTTAAAATAACCATCTCCTTCGACACTTTTCTGCATCTCCTGTGTGTTATAAAAATTTGATACAATTGTTGCATCCAATTCTTCTCCAAAATTGGCATATTTATAATCCTTTGCTCCTCCTTTTCCTGAACTTGGATCAGTACTCAAATAAATAGCATTATATCTCTTCTGTCCACCGTATGTTGGACTTTTTCCTGCTCTCAAAATATCATCACCCATTGAACTTCTCACTTTACTACTCATTATTCTCTTTTCTTGCTCTAATAACATGCTCTCTTTTTGCTTCAATGAAGATTCCTTTATTTTCAAACTCTTTTCTAATTCTGCAAGATTCTCACTCTTTACCTTCAAATCCTCTTCCTTCTTTTTTATCGTATTCTTCGAATCTCTCAATCTCTTATCCCTGAGTCTCATTGATATCTGTGGGATATTTAACATATCATCAATTGAAGGTCTTGCTCTCCAATCTCTATTCAATATCCAAGTGATAACTCTCTGCAATTCATCAGAATATCTTGATGGGATTCTTTCAAATTTCGCACTTTTCACTTTCAGAGCCAAAGACAGAGGATTACTTGCTACAAAAGGAGGAGCCAAAGCGCACATCTCATAAAGCAGACATCCACAAGCCCAGACGTCTGATTTCTCATTATATCTATCTTCCTCTAATTGCTCAGGAACCAAATAATAAGTATTCCCATAATCAGTTGAAGCCATTTGTACACTCTGATCTATCACTTTTGCAAAGCCAAAATCTCCCAATTTTGGGTTACTATACGAATCCAGGAAGATATGTGAAGGTTTAATATCCCGATGGATGACCTTGTTGCGGTGACATTCGTGCAATGCGAGGACAATCTGCATGAAATATTTCCATATAGTGTCTTCTGGAAGGTAGGATTTGTCTCTTTTGGACTGTTTGAGAAGCTGAGAGAGATTGCCTCCTTCACAGTATTCTGTGATCATGTAAATTACACAGCTTGATTTTTCGACTATACGGTCATGGTAGCGTGTGATATTGGGATGTTTGAGGTCTCTAATGATGTTCACTTCATTTACAATTTGTTTCTTTTCTTTTTCAGACATATCTCCATAAAAAATCTCCTTGCAAAGAAGGACTTTGTTGTCAGATTTTCTGCTCACCTTGAAGACTTTGCCAAAGGCTCCGTTCCCAAGGTGCTGGATGACATCGTAGTTCTCCATCTTTTGAATTTCGAGAGAGTGGAAAGGTTAACGAGAGGATGAATATATTAGTTAAATTTTTGAATGTTGTCTGTTTTAAATTGAATTAGGAGTATTTGTTAATAGTTTTGCTGCGAATAGCTAAACTTTCAATAATAACTCATTTTCCCAATACATATATTCAAAAAACTGCTTTTTAATATGGATACCACCATAAAGAGGAATTCCACTAAAATTGGAGCAGTCACTCGTAATAATGGAGTTTCTGAAAATTCTGTCGAAAAATCCTCCAAACAACTCAACGATTTAAACAATTTCCTTGAAGCAATGATCGATTCTAATTCATTGAAAACTGTAGAGTAATCTCATCTCTGTGAATAGTTATCAATCTCTCATAGACTATCCAAAGTTAAAGATATTTTAAATAGCGTTGCTGTTACTGCTCAAGAGTGGCAAACCCTTCCTCAAGAGGTCCAAGATAGATTCAGTAGGGAAGAATTACTTGGTAGAGTCATCCCTCTTATCCGCCATGAAAACACTCCTGTAATATTCGCTGTTGAAATCACCATCATAATGTGTGGAAATAGTTGAAATTTAGAGTTATAAGAACTGCTTTATATGTAATGAGAAGTGTTGGTTTTGCCGACTATATTTTCAATGCAAGAAATTCTACATTTTCACTCTCCAAACTTGAAGATGATTCTTCATTTGTAAAATATAGTGATCAAGAAGAAACTGGGCAGATGACAGATCTGTCTTTGGTCTTGAAAACTTTAGCGAAATTGAGTAAAGAAAAAGAAAATGATGAATATTTTCTTCAAGAAGGAATTTTTGTTTTCCTTATTGAAATCATGGAGACCGTTGTCAATATAAAACAAGGCCCACAAACCAACTTGCTCGTTTTATTACTGAGCTCATTGAAAAATATTGCAGGAAATGAAGAAATCAGAAAGAAAGCTCTCAAACTAAAGAACTGTGAAACATATTCTAATTTGCTCGATTACATGAATGATCTCAGCCAAATTGATAATAACAACAAGTTTTCAATAAATTTTTGATGTTTTTCCTCATTAGTTATACAGGAATAAAGGGAATGATATCAGCAAAGTTGTCCTCCAATTGTCTGGTTTCTTGAGAAACCTTACCACTAAGCCCGATTGTATCGAAATCTTCTCTGAAGCTGGGGTAATTTTGGACTTAAATATAACGATTAATTAAGGGATTCCTAGGTTTTACACAGTCTATTCCCCGCAATTGAGAATAATATTCAAGAAGTCGATATAGCCTTAAACTGCTTGAGAATCTTATCCAAAATGTCATTGAGCAAAGAATGTTGCATCAAAATCGTTCAGAATGAACAAAATGTCCCCAGTCTACTCAAAGTTCTTAAAATCCACAGAAATGGTCTTGCTGTTGTCTGCAGGATCTGCTTTATCTTAGCGTACTCTTCCTGAAATTAAATCAATAATCTTGCAATAGGAATATCACAACGTTTATTGCAGAAATGAGAGAAGCTTTATATTTCGAATTCCAAATTCTCCCTCAATTACTTGAATGCTTCAAATTCTATTTGACAAAAGTCTGATGACCATTTTAAAAATTCAAAAACTCAGTATTTTAGGGAAGTAATGATATGGAGAAACTGATGAGATCTAGTTTTACAAAATTTGATAAAGCAAGTGGAAGCGAGTATATTTTTGTTGATAAACAAAATCTTATTGATGACAAAGAAACAACTTGGATGCAATTACAAAATTGGTCAGATTAATGGCTAATTTATTTACCTTGGATAAAATTGGTATTGATTTTGTTACAAAACATGGTGGAGAATACAAATTCCTCCTTCAGAGTCTATGTGCCAAAATCAAAGACAAAGAAGCCGAATCTAGTACTGTACGAAAAAACTCTGTGCATCCTTCTTTACTGATTTTTCACAGGAATTCTTGGTTTCTTCATTGAGTTTTCTTGCGAATATCATGTTTTTTGAAAATCAGACATTAAAACAAGGAGATTTCTCACTGACAACATTAAAAACAGAAATCCTTTTCACTCTGTCTCGTTTCATTATCCAGAGTTCTAACGAAGAAATTTGCTGTGAAGCTCTAAGAGTTCTTTCAAATCTATCTCGAGATAAAAATTTGGCTCGACAAACCACCAAAACCAAAATTGTCGAAGCACTCATAGCTCTCTTAGGACATACTAATAAAGATATTGTCTATTATTCTCTTGGAATTATCATGAATCTCATGGTTACTGATGAAATGAGGTACAAATTATTCAGATGGATTTTCATAAAAATTTTCTTAGAAAAGTGGACACCTTACAAGCAATTTTGAGTGGTGTTACCAATATTCTTTTCTATTCAACCATTGAAGAATTTGACATTGTCTCTTGTTGCCTCAAGGTATATTAAAACCTTCTTTTTCATTCAAAATTGACCAATGATAGTGCACAACAAATATTCTTGATACATTGAATAAGCCTGATATTGATGGAAATACCTTGAAAACCTTGGAAGAACTTATTCAAAATTTCGGAGAACAATGCGATGTTCTCATGGTAGTTTTTTGACAAGAAATCAACTCATTATTCTAGTCAAATCAAGGAATGGATGGAGATCAAACCAGTGGAGTCGGAGATCTTCGAGCAATTATAAACCATTTACTGAATATTCTGCCCGAACAAGGATATAATTGTCCAGATTCAAGTAAGATTACTTCAAAATTCCCATGAAATAATCATCTTCAAAGGCTGTGGAAGAAAGTTCAAATCAGAAGAAGAGTTAACGAAGCATGTGACAAGAAGACATGGAAAATAAATACTTATTTATCTTTGGAATTCAAAAAGAAAGGCAGACCAAACATAGTTTCCTGTGAATAGTTCCTTTAATATTTTCTGGTCATTTCAATATGATAAGAATTATATCATTCATTGTATTAAAGTCCAAACTCATTTTTTTATGAATGAAGTTTCTCATATCATTATTCTTTTCCAAAGATAACAAGCATTTTTCCCAATTTAAATCTTAACAACTAACTCATTGAATAACTAACACACTCGAATGGAGTCAATACCAGAAGTTAATAATACACAAACAAATCCCAATCATACCACTGTACACTTGAATTCATTTCTCCAATACTCAAAACCCCCTATAGGAAATGAGCCCAGATGAAAAACGACCACCATCAAAAGTTAGAGATAGAAAAGATATGGAAAAAATATTCAAAAGTGTAGGTGTCCGTACAATTGGGCAAGTAACTCATTTCGCATCTTTCCCAATCTCACCCTCGTCAGTCAGATAATCAATTATTATTCGAAGCAGCAAAGTATGGAGAAGTTGATATCATTGATTTTCTTGCAAGCACTTCATCTTCTCTTGATATTAAAAATTCAATTGGAGAGACTCTTGTCCATGCTGCAGCCAAAAATAATAAAGTCAGTGTCCTCAAATTTTTATTCTCTGAAGGGATCAAAATCCACACTAAAAATGGGGTATATTCGGAGTTATTATCAATTTTTGTCAACTCCCTTTAGCTTCAAGAAACACCATTAATGTTGGCAGCAGAAGAAGGAAGTGTTGATGTGGTCCAGTATTTGTTAAGAAAAAGAGATGTTGATGTACAAGACCTCAACGAAGTAAAATCATTCATTTTGCAATTTCCATAAACACATCTCAAGTTTGGAGAAACATGTTTACATTATGCAGCAAGAGAAGGAAGAGCAGATATATGTGATTTAATTCTCAAGAAAATTCCTGATATGATCAGCATTGAAAATAAAGTAAAATAACTACTTCTTATCTTCTTCTTACCTATCCCCCTCCTTAGCAAGGAAAGACAGCGTTGACGTATGCATTTGAGAATAATCATAAGGAAGCTATCAAGATATTGGACCAGGCAGAGAAGGAATATAATACCAAAATGATTCAGCAAAAATCACAGCCACAGTCAGAGGATTTGAGCGATCTAACTAATTTGTAATTTTATAAGAAAAGTATTTTGTTTTTGTTTGTTTGTAATTCTCTTTTTAAATTACAACTTTCTCCACAAGTTTTTTTACTCAGTACCAATTCATGTCTTTTATCTTTTTATTTTTGAAGGCTTTCAAAGATTCGAGACATTGATTAAAAAATATGAAAACTACATTAAACTTTTAGTAGGAACAATTATTGAATCACCTAATAAACAAATCGTTTTGTTGAAAGCCAGCCAAAGAGCCAAAGGCAGTCTTCTTTTAGTTGTTGTGGCCTACAGGCTCGGCGACCTGTAATTTTTTGGTGATTTCTTCAAAATCATTCAGATCATGACTGGTCTTTCTTTTGTGATTCAGGCTCTCGTGGCTTTTGGAGAAAAGATCTTGAGGATTTTCGGCTCTTTTCCCTTTCTCACCACCGTGCGAGCTTTGATTAGGTTGTTTGTTTTGTTCTTTTAGTTTATTATTTTCATTCTTTATCTCCTTTGTAAGAACTTGCGATTGAACGGTCGTTGTAGTATTAGAAACATTTTCATTTTTAAACAATGAGCTGAGATTTGCGGTCTCCTTGCTTCCTGCCTCGGAAGAGATATTCATTTTTTGGTTCTTATCAGAAGAGTTGTCACGATCGTCATGTCCGCGTCCTCCATGCTGGTGGCGGTCCCCGTGATGAGCTGTAGAAGAATTTCTATAATTATTGCGGTGATGGTGGCCTTGATTGCCATAATTGCTATTGTAATTGCGAGAACGATCGTTGTTGTAAGATTGATTTCTGTTGTGAGGGTTATTGTAATTGGCGTTCTGGTTGTAGCCTCTGTCTCTATCTCTGTTTTGCTGAGGGCCTTTCTTGATGTTGGCATTCGGGTTATTTTGGTCCTTATTGGGGTTGTTCAGAGCTGCCTGGGTATTTCTTTTTTCAACGTTAATCACGTAAGCATGGCAGTCCTTTTCAATCTTGGGCATCCTAGAGAGGATTTATTACTCACTATAATCTTTCTCTGTTTTATACTCAGAGGGTTCGCATGGAAGTGGATCTGATTTGAAATAAGGATGGTCAAGAGCTTCTTTGCATGTAATTCTGGTATCAGGATTCAAAGTAAGCATTTTATCAAGGAGATCCAACGCTTGTGAATCAATGCTATGGGGAGGTTAATTAATAAATTGGCCATTTCCAATAACACTCACTTGGTCTTTTGCTTTCTCATGTATTGCATAAGAGTTCTGGGATGATTTTTGCGGGGGATCATGTTTGTATAGAATGGTAAGCTTTTAAATCCTGGCCACTGACTTTCGTCTGGCGTTCCACATTTTTCACAGATAATCTCAAATTGATCAGGAGTTTTTTGAGCTTTGACTCTTAGAGATTTTTCGCAATATCAAATATGTACCTGGAAATAGTGCGTGACTTTTTCCAATCAAAAGCTCCGCAAAGACACACCTATTCATTTATCACTTTAGTTCACCAATTTTCAATTGTACCCAAGTGCCCAAACGTCGATTTGAGTTGTGTATTTCCTAGAACCTACAGTACATTTTATTACACAAGATTTATCTCGCCTAACCCAGTAAAAGCTCAGGAGCTCTATACCAACGCGTCACAACACGCTGTGTGAGCTTTGCACTGAGGGGATTCACTTTCTTGGCCAAACCAAAATCTGCAATCTTCACTTCTCCTCTATTATTTATCAATATATTTGCACCTTGAAGAATTAAGAAGCAATTCCCACAATATCGTACTTTTGATATCTCTGTGGATAATGTTTTTAGAGTGAAGATAATGGAGACCTTCAAGCATTTGTTTAAGAATACATTTGATTTGAGGAGAGGTGAGGGTGCAGGTGTCGATTAAGCCGAGGAGTTCATGTTCCATATACTCAAAAACTAGGTAAGTGGAGCCTCTTTTCTTTTTGCTGTCTGTATCAGATACTTTTAATATTAAAATCTGATAGATTGATTATTTAATTATACCTTTAGAAACTACGATGTCAAAGAGCCTCACAATATTTGGGTGATCACATTGCTGGAGGATGCTAATCTCTCTCAAGGCGGTGATTGGGAACTAAAACGCTTAGACAAAGCCACAGAAATTCGGAAAAGCTATGCAAAATTTCAAAAACTAAAAAGAAATGCAGAGAAGGTTCGAATAAGAAAATCTCCACGCATTCTGGCATAATCTTTCTCAAAATATATTTTACCCCTTCAGTTTCGCTCTCGTCCTTTATTTTCTTTAAGGCAACAATTTGACTTGGATCAGATTTCAACCGTGCTTTATTTACTTCCCTAATTCAAAATCAGTACATGTTTTTGGAATTTTTTGTGGAAAATAAGCCATCAAGCTGGAAACAAAATCAATTACCCATAAGTTCCAGAGCCAACTTTGCTAATATTCTCGTACAACTCATTTACATCACGGCAAGCCCATGTGGTTATGCTTTTTCTCGTATAGCATTTGGGCTCTTGCATCAAATTAATGAATTATAAAATTAAAAGAAAATAATGAGTTGGTCTTAACCTCTGTACCTTAGTTAAAGCCTGTAATCTAACAGAATTATCTTTTATTTTCGCATACATTTTCATTCACTTTTACTTCCATTTACTTGTCTATCCAATTCTAATTTCCTCGCGCAACTAAAAAACTCTCCCAATACTTGAAATTTACTTTTTTTAAATTCAACAGTGTGAATATTCCTTTGGTTTCATACTAAAATAGTTAAAAGATTTGACTTGAACAATTTTTTGGACCAGATAAATTTTTTTGAAAGAAAATTTGAAAATTTCTGTTTTGACTATTTGTTAGCATTTCTTATTGGGGTTGAAAATTTTCTGGATTCAAAGGAAAATTTAAAGGTTTTCTTGAGAATGAATCTTTGGGATTAAAAGCAAGGCAAAATTTTCCTCTTCACGAAATGAGGGCAGACTGGTGGTGATTAGGTCAAAAAAGAGATAGAATTAAATTTGATATTTTTCCCGGTTTTTAAAGGAAATCCTGAAATAATTTTTATCAAAGTCATGACGCAAACAAAAAATAATTTATCTTCGATTGTATTGATACAAATCACTTGACTCTTCTGTTAACATATCTCCTTTTCTTTGTTTCCTTTTGCCAAAGTCAATCTCAGCAACTTTCACTCATTTTTATGAAACAAAGAACAATGTCTTTTCATATCATTCCCTGAAAACAATTCCAACTTATTTTTCTTACCATTTCATGAAATAAAACTTCGACCTCAACCCTATCATATCATCCCCAAAGCAACACCGTCAAGAAATTTAAACTTTGGTTTTTATCGAATTCTTTCATCACCTTAAATTATAAATTTTGAACCCACTCTCTTGTAATATCTGTGTATCATAGTCTCATGAAGCTTCGAATCCAGCCTTTATGATTTCCAACTCAATAAAACATCTATTCCTTCCTGACAACATAAAATACAGTAGTTTTCTGGATCTATAGAAATTAAAACCTCAGAAAAAAAAAAGCCCTGATAAATTATTTTCCATTCATACTCTTTTAAATCCCAGTTTATTATATTTTATAGTTTATTATTTTTCAACCATCTTTTACTTCAAACATGTACAACCAAAACTTCGGTACGTCTCACACTCTCTCACCCTTACTAATTCTAGGCCAAGGTGGAGGATATCCTCAACAAAACTACCAACAAAACACTGGTTTCCCCCAACAATCTTTCCCTCAACAGACCTTCCCCCAGCAAACCTACGTTCAACCTCAACAAACCTTCCCTCAACCAACTTATGTTCAACCCACTGTCCACATGCAACCCCAAACATACATTCAACCTCAACAAACCTTCCCTCAACCAACTTATGTTCAACCTACTGTCCATTATCAACCCCAACCCACAGTTTACGTTCAACCTCAACCAACTGTCTATGTTCAACCCCAGCCAACTATCATTACTACTGGAGTGCACAGTGAGAATATTATCCCTGAGAAATATTAATAATTTGTAGTGACTAAATTCAATCCTCATTGTCATAAGTGTCACGGCAAAGGTATCAAGGTCAAGAATGGTAAATAATAAAGATTTTCCTCATTTCCTTAATAAAACCTAGGAAAAATCTGCAAGAAGTGCTACAAGTATGCTGGTCTCCACTACTAGTTACATACATCTCTATTTAATTCAATAAATTGTTTATTCTTTTTTATCAACACGTAAAATTTTATCTTAACACTTTTATTGAATGACCGATGATAATATAAACTCTCTCTTTCTCCATTTGGCTTTTGCTTGCGTTTACAGAGTCAGAATTAAAGGTCTAGTTGAAGAAGAAAAGAGCATATCATAATCTTTCAGATTATATTATCTCTTGAAAATACTTTTGAAAAGGGACTGCAAAATCATTTCTTTTCCTATATATAGTAAAGTCTTAAAAAAGGGGGATTTGCAACGAAAAATAGGCAAATTAATTGAATAATTCTGTTTTTTACTCTATGGGTCAAGTTTTATTATTCTGACATATTTCAGAAAAAATAAAAATACAATTTAATCTTCGCATTTATCTTCTTTTTCGAGACGTTAACTGACTCAATTTCACTATAGTTTTAAGAGATCGCTTTCATCTGCAAGCTACTTTTCAAACGAGTCTTCTATCTCATTTTTCTGAGAGAACGACTCATAAGCTTTTCTGAAATTATTTAACGTAAATTCAATTCTATTTTCGAATCTATCTGAACTTGTGAAGAATTTTTGCAGATTGGATTGCAGTATTTTCAAATGATACAAATCTAATTTGGCCTTTTTCAATATTTTAATCAAGTCCATCTATCAAAATATAATCATTTAAATTTCTTCAAAAAAAACACTCCAAGATGGAAGTCTCTCAATACTCACAATCAACTCTCCCAGAAATCAATCCAAACTATCCCATCAATCATGCACCTCTCAAAAGTAGATTTTCTAATCATACTTAATTCTAAATAAACAAATATAGCTGTACGCTTTGATCCAAATTGCAAAAAGTGTCACGGCACTGGCTTGAAAAGAAATTATTGTTGGTTCAATGGTCTCTTATTTAAGAAAATACCTTGTCAAGCATGCTATAAAGCCTCAGACGTTTGCTACAAATGTGAAGGAAGACAAGTAAACAGAAAAGGTATCATTAATTATCATTGCTATTTCATGGATTTCCAAGGCGAACCTTGCAGAAATGCATGACCAAATCAACATGACAAACATAGGAATTTCAGTAGGCATGCCGATATTTGGCGACCCTAACACTAAAGCTTATCTTTCTATACAAAGTAAACTTGAAATAAATTTTTCTACTCTCTTGTAAACTCTATTTATTACTATTATCAATTTGTTTTTGAAAAAACTCTCAAAAGTCATTTTGGAAACTTCACTTTATTTTTCATCTGTTGGACTCTGAGTTCTTAGAGGTTTAATGATACAGAAAAATAAAAATCTTCCACAAAACAACGGGTTACAAAATTAGTAAATTGACTGAAATTAAAAGTCCTTTAATCTGTGAATATACAGAAAAGTCTAGAATTTAGTTTTGTTTCCAGAAATCAAAAGATCCACGACTCTCATCTGTTCATCCATTTTAGTCTCCAACAGCCTTAAGGAAGCCAAAGATTTTCCTTCCCAGAGGAGTATTATGCAAGAGGCTCAACTCTCTATGAAAACTTTCAAGGGTTAGAAGCATTTTTGCCGACACTTTAATTGCTATGGACTCTTTTCTGTGATAAGCTCATATCATAAAAAATTAATAAGTGACTTTGAAACTAACGCTTTCCTTCTTGAATTTTAATGATTAGTTCTTTCTCGCGCCCATCCACACCATTTTTCTTCAAGAAGCTTTTCAAAGGAGTCAAAGGACTGCTACAGATGTGATTCATCCTACAAAAATGGCAAAGTTCCAAGGTGGAACAAAAAAGAAGCTCCGCGGAATCACAGAATAATGTCTAAATTGACAAATCTAATTTTTGACCTTTTAGTACACAATCTTATTCTTTCTGAGATTAAACAGAATTAATACTGTAAATTTTCTCTCATCATCCCTATAAAAGCCCCAGACTTTATTCATTTTTTATACAACAAATACTTCTACTACAACAATAATAACAATGTATCCTCAAAACTTCAGTCCTTATCCTCAAACTCCTATTATTCAAACTCAACCTCAATACCCTCAGTATATCCCACAACCTCAACCCATGTATGTTCCTCAACATCAACCTTATGTGGCTCAACCCATGATGACTCAACCAGTTACTCAACCAATGATCAGTTATCCCCAACAAGTTGTTCACACAGGAATGCCTGTTTATAATCATCCTGTTATGCCAACAACAGGTATGAAATTTAATCCAGGCTGTTATAAATGTCATGGTACTGGTTTCTCTCACAAGAAAGGTAAAGAATTTTTTGTTTATCCTGGCTAAATTTTTCTAAAGGAAAACCATGCAAGAATTGTTATTTAGCTTCAGGAATGTGCTATAAGTGTGGAGGAAGAGGCTTTACTAAAAAGGGTAAAGCTTGTAAAGTTTGCTATTACAGAAAACATGGAGGAAGTTGCCCTCTATGCTATGGCAAGAAAATGATCTATGGAAAAAGTAAAAATTTCTATTTCAACAATTTCTCTAATATTTCTTTAGATAAGCCTTGCAAGTTGTGCAAATTTGTCCAAAAAAGAACATTTTACTAAACAACATAATTGGTTGCTGAAAGAAAACTCCAGAAAAAACTGATATAATGAACCATTGTGAAAGAGATTCTTAATTGTATCAAGCAATAAAATGGTTGACAATTAAAAGAATCAACCTTTATCATTGTGATTCAGAAAATATCTGTAAATCATCATAAATAAATCATTATAATTAGATTTCATCAATCTCTTAGAAAATTTTATTTGTCCATTTTTTTATAAGTTGTAAGCATGTCTATAAATTTGATAAATCTCAGAAAAACTTGAGAAAAAAAAACTTCTGTTCATCAAAAAATTTTCAAACTTTTCCTTTCTCGTTTTTGAATAAAAATGAGTAAAAAATTTTCTATTTTCAATATAATTCAATATTTTATTATCATCCTGATCTCCCTATTGATTCAGTTTCAACTCTTTCCTGTTCCTATTGTCAATTCGTATCATAACAAAATTACCTTTTCCAAAATCCAAAAATTTAAATGTCTCAAATTTCTCTTCAAACCATTATCCACAGTCTTTTGAGCTTAATCTCGAAGAATATTGACTAGGCAAGAACCCAACGCATTCTAAATCCGATAAATATTCAATTATCCTAAATACTTAATAATCTCTCAGCAGATTTTGTCTGGAATTCCAAATCGACTATTTTTAGAGCGAGATTTAATTGAGTCTATGATTTACTCTATGATCATTTCAATACTGTCTTTATCTATTCAATCATACTGTGAACATGTTATCTATTAATTATTACACTATTGTCCTATTTTCTATGGGTTTGGGATGTATTTTAAGCTTCTAGCGACCTCTGGATAACTCACTATACAAATATTCAGTTAGAAACGCACATTGCGAAATTCTATTACTCAAGATATGAGATCTATTTTTAACATGATAGAATGTCTCCATAAGCATATTAAAGACATTAACAAAGGATTTATCCAAGTCTTGTTGAAAGTGGATCACCTAAATTTTTGTCCTCATTCAACAATACAAAATCTCACAAAGTGGTAGTTTTTTAAAAAACAGCAACCATGTTTTGCTCATTTTCATGAATAGAGGGGTCCTATTCCAAAACTGAAGATCTCTTTATTCCATTAGAACATGAATCGGATTTTATAGTGATTTAACAGATTGATATTGCAGTTTGAAACCTATTAAGTTTGATACTAAATTTAGTGATATAGAAATTTCTACATCAGCCTGCATTATTTATACTGCAAATTCAATTTCCATAATCATTCAAAAATATACTTCCAAGATTTAAACCGCTTCATCTGTTTTACCATCAAATGGAAAGCGCTAAAAGTTACCAACAAACTAACACTCAAATGAATAACCAACAACAACAACCAACACAATATTACACTCAAGATCCTAACACTGGAGCCCAACAGGTCTATTATCTTGATGGATCTGTTCAACACGGTCAGCCTATGCCTCAATCTCAGCCCCAAATTCAATACGTTCAAGCTCCTGTTCAAGTTGTTCAACTCCAACAGCAACAGCGTAATATTTATCTCTAACGCTTCTTTTCTTATCTGGTTAGCTCAAGTAATGTTTAATCCCAACTGCCCACAATGTGGTGGTACAGGAGTTTGCTCAAAAACTTTTGGTTTAAGAAAGAAAGCATGTGATCTCTGCTCCAGATATGCAGGTGTTTGTTACAAATGTGGTGGCACTGGTCAGACTCGTACAGGCAAGCCTTGTAAAAATTGTGCTTTTCACAGCAATGCAGGCATATGCCCTGCATGCACATTGAAGAAAGCACTCAGTGGCAGAAATAGTAATTGATTCTTTGAATAAAATATCCTAATGATTTCTAGATCGACCTTGCTTGGTTTGTAAAACAATTCAGAGAGTCAAATATTAATTGAAAATGACGCCTCTTTCAAAAATTAGTTATATCTATAAATTTCTCCATCTCTTTTGAAATTCATGTCTTCTGAGAAAGATCTCTCTGAATACAAAATATGAGTTCATGATTTGTAAATCTTCCGCTGTTTTTACCCTTCAATAAATCAATCTCTCAGATCATTTTCTGATCACAAAATCATTCTCAATATCTTATAATTTGAGAACTAATGAAAATTTTCGAGTCTTCCCTAAAGAGAAATCTCTGATTTCAAAATTGTTACTTTACTCCCAAAAACTTCTTTCCCATAGGATATAGATTCAATCTCAAAAAATCTCTCAATTATTTTGAAAATTTTCATATTCAAATTTTTTATTGAAGGAGAAGCTGCTTCAATCTCCATCCGAAGTCATATTTGCTCGTACCTCATACTCGTCTGCTCGAAATAGACCATAATGGATCTAAAGAATCAGTTCAACTCGGAGATGAATAAGATTTATTAATCTCTCGCCAGAATTGACCTTAATCTAAACAATTCTTAATTTAAAATTTCCCCCTATAATTAGAAAACATTTTGGAAAAGTTTGTGTGCAAGCTTTGAGATATTTACTCTATCTTAAAGGTTTATTTCCCCATTAATCCTTAAGAATACAGTAAATCTTCTGAATCTGAGCGTTTATGCTATTCAAGTCGAATTTCAACAAAAATTCTTTTGGTTTCTAATATTGCCCAGAGAAAGGTGTAATGAAGCAGTTATCCTTCTTAAGAACAAGTTTTCCGAAGACCAATGGAGTAGCTGGATGAATTGAAAAGGAAAATGACTCTATCAGTTTTATGCTCTTCATTATTCATATTTCTCTAGATTGTGAATTTTTGCTGTTTTCACCGCCACACATTTGTTTTGAAATGCTTCCATTCCTTAGGTTTTTTCAATACTTGGAGACTTTTTATCCCTTTTTGGTGATGAGGATTATTTCTCCTTCTTTCAGAGGTTGACCCTCAAACCTCATGAATTCACATTCAAACTCTTTATTTTTGTTATAAAATTATGCTTCAACGTGTCAACGCGTTCTGATTTTTATTTAATTATTTTTCTTAATGTCAGTTTAAACCGATCATTTTTAGAAGAGAATTCAGGAAAAATAAGCCTGAAAAGGACTAAAGATATGGATCTCTTCTTTCCACAGAATCTTATTCTCAGCACTGATATGGTAAATCGAGTATCACCTGATTGAAAAGGACAGTATTAATTGTTTTCTAAATTTAGTGATTAAAAAGCGGGTTTGAATTTCATAAATCTGGTAAAATCTAAATTTCTCTATGTGGATCAACAATATAAACCTTGAACGTAACTTTTAATAATCATTATCAAATAAGACTTAAAAATTTATATCCAAATGAATTACAACAATCAACAGCCACAATCAAGCTACCCGCAATTCACTCAACCCAACTATCAACCTCAACCAGGACAATACTATGTCCAAGACCCAAACACTGGAGCCCAACAAGTCTATTACACTCAAGCTCCAATCCAAGTTCAACCTCAAGTCCAATACATGCCTGCACCACAAATTCAGACACGTAATGTTTCTGTTTTTATTGAAAACTCGAATTTTATTAGCTCAATCATTCGGCAATCCAAACTGCTCTAGATGCTTTGGCACTGGTTTTGATGCAAAAAAGAGGAAGCCATGCAAGATCTGTACTGCAGCTTCAGGAGTGTGCTACAAATGTGGAGGTTCTGGAATAACTCGCAAAGGCAAACCTTGTAAAAACTGCGCTTATCATAGCAATGCAGGAATCTGTCCTGCTTGCACACTTAAAAAAGCCATCAGTGGAAAAAATAGTAATCGATTCTATGGATCAAATTTCTAATGATTTCTAGATAAACCCTGTTTGGTTTGTAAAACTATCCAAAAAGTCACATACTAAGAATGGAAACAGTAATTTTTTAACTTTGAAATCATCCTGCCATCAAGCTATTTAAATAAGTTTTATTATACTGAATAATTAAAGTTGTTGTATGTCTTTTTTTTTTGCAAACTTGGAACACATCCACAAAAAATGCCCCGAGAGGTAATTGATTTAAGATGAGAGAAAAGAATTTTTTTAACAAAAAATGTATACAGTTCTCAAAAAGAGAAAAATGTTTGTACAATAACACGAATGAAAATCTTATTTTTTGTGCTATAAATAAAAAATTGAATCCAAAGAGGACAAAAAATTATTTTCGAGTCTGAACAGCTGCTGATACATTATGAAAAGGTGAAGCCGCAGCTTTCCATTCAGATGTTTCTAACAAATTTGAAAAGGAATCTCCAGGCTTTTTCACCATTTTTTTAATTTGCATAATGCTTTTGAGGTCCTCATTGGTTTCTGCAGTCGTGAATGTCTTTTGGGTTGTCAGTGAAAGCTTTGCACTACTTCTTCTTTTAACTAGTCTTTGATGGCCAAAAGTAGATCTTGTTTCAGCACTCTCTTTAAGATCTTTGAGATGCTGTTGAAGCTTTGACTTGCTAAATGTCCTGCTATCATCTCGCTTAAATTGCTTATGATTTGTAATGTTGTATCGAGACTTGATTTTTTCAAACAAATTTGAACTTCCTTCAGTGAGTAATGTGAATGAAGCTTTTGTTTCTGATGGAGGCAACCGAGTGCGACTCTTTGTTGGGGATTTTTCAGTGTTGCGAGGGAATAAACAGTGAGGAGAATTTTCATCATATAAACTCTTTGCTGCTTCGTGGACACTCTTGGTTCGTTGTCGGACGCTTATTTGACTGTTATTCAAGCTGGGCCCTTTCTTGAGTATTTGTTTGGGAACTGGTGGGAGTTTTGTAGGCGAAGTGTCTCGCTTTGGCGAAACCGAGTCAAACGATCTTTCAGAGCTCAAAAGTGAGTTGAGGTTTTTGTGTGATATTCTGTTTATTCTCTCTTCTGTTTTATCTCCTTTGTTGTGGCCACCAGACTTCTTTTTCTTTTTTGGAGAGAGAGTAGTGTGACTAAAACAAGATTGGACAAATAACATGGAGTCTAATTTTTTCTGAATGACTTCCTGAGTTGACATTTGTTGCTTAGGCGGGATCTGAAGAGGTTTTATGCCCTTAGCAGGGTTTGTAAGTCTCTTTAAGATCGAAGCTTGCCTTGAAACTGGTCTAGTCTCAGTAGCCTTTGGTGTTTGATCAACATGAGATGTATCCAGTTGATATTTTTTGTCAAACAATACTGAATGTTCAACTGCTTCAGTAAATGTATGATAAAGAGCAGTACTCATTTCTAGGCTTGTATCACCAGCCTTCTTTTCAATTGAATTATTTCTGTTGAACAAAGGTAAAGGTGGTTTATTATTCAACACATGCTTGCTATATTTTCTTTGCTTTAAAGTCGACAAAAAACTCTCATCTGAAGGAGTCAGCCTTTGACGGCGTCCTTTAAAGGTATTTGAGGTCGGAGTAATCATTGCTAGATTTGGCAATCTTTCATCTCTTCTCTTTCTTCCGACTTCAATCTTTGATAAAAGATAATTATATGCATATGGGTTCGCTTCTAATTGCAAGAAAAAATTCTAAAAATCACATGTTATTCTCAAGAATAATAGTTCTTTCTCTTACGTATGCAGATATCTTCCAGACTTCGACTTTTGAAGATTTTACAATCATTGTAGATTCTCTTTTCACTCGACTCAGGGTATTTGTTTTGAACTTTATTTCTTCAGGAGCTTGTTTGATTATCGGTTTTGACGCAGAGTCATTATTCTCAATAAGCCATTCTCGATTAATCAAACTTTCGATTTTATTCATAAGAGCTACGCGATCAGGAAACACATTTCCCTTTCCATCACTGTAAAGCTCTTGCCATTCTTCTTTGTGTTTCAGATAATATGAAAAGACAGTCTCTTCTTCTCCAAAAAACTGACCTTTCATGACTGTTGCCAACTCGACCTGCTTGGTCACAAGAGCCTGTGAATAGGGATTAAATTTACTCGCTCCATCAATAATAAAGCTGGTTTTCTTGTTTTTAATATCAACTTCTTTTTGAGATTTCACCTCTCCAGATCTCACTAAATACACGTCATTGCAATCATCTCCTTCTTTGTAAATCACATGATTCCTTGGATAAACCTTCTTCTCAAAACATCGAACCCATTGTTGAATTGAACGTCCGCTCCATCCAATATATTTAAAAAAAGGCACTGTCTCCAAGAACTCAATTTGTTCCTGCACAGCTTTGACCAAGTTGGAAAAAATATTTCTATACGCCACTCGTTCCAATGTCGCGAAATGACAGGGCGTATCGTATTTTGAAATAATTGTAGCCTTACGCGCGCCATTTACTTCACCTGTCAAAGCAAGCTCTCCAAAATACTGGCCAACGTGTAAATCATTGATCTTGGATCTTTCATTACGCTTGCTTCCATCTTTCTTCTGTTGTAACACATTTATATACACTTCTACACTCCCTTCAAGTATCACATAAAATGTTGTTCCAACATCTCCTATAGGCATTGTTAACAAAACTTTCTTGCTTTGGTGAAAAATTTGTGGTCAGAAGAAAAAGAAGAAGGTCTAGTTGTTGTGAATAATCGTACCAATATTAAAAAGAATTTCTCCTCCAGAAATGTATGAATAATTCAAATAGCTGCACAACTCTTTAAATTTATCCTCGCCTTGCTCATCAAGGATAGTCTTGAAAAAGCTCACGCTTTTAGCATATTCCTCAATTATTTTTCGATCCTCTAAAGTTCTCATTTCTGTGGATTTCTTCAAAGATGCAATACATGCCTATTGTTCATTATTTTGGCTCTGCTTGAAAACTTTCGATCCTTACTTGTCTTTGCTTTTCAGCGAGGAGAGTTGCCTTTTCTCGCTCCTCATTTTTCTCTTGAAGGTCGTCCAATGCTCTCGACATTTTTTCAACCTCTTCAATTTTTAATTTAAAGCTTGTATTAATTAAAGGATTACCCAGATACATTTTCATAGTCTCTGACTGAAAATATAATATTTCAACCCTCCAGCCACCTGTGTTTGATTCTTAAAAACTCGTGTGATAAGCTCTGATTATTCATCATGAAAATTCACTGAATGAGACCTCTGCTTTGGGCCTGTTTTGGGTTTTCTTCATACTATTTTTAGTACTATTGTGTTTCCTAATCATAATCATAAAAATTCTTATTTAATTTTCCAGCGAGCTAAAAATAAGAACTCAAGACAATCACATTCTAAAATCATAAATTTTAATCGAAAAGAGGAGAGGAACAGCCATTGAAAGCACTCCTTCTCTTTCTTTGGTTAGTTCGAGAATCAACAGATAGCGCAAATCTCGAAGGAAATGATTCTTTTGAGGTGTAATCTCTTCTAAAAAAACTCTGTGATATGATATTGGATTATTAAATTTTCATATTGAAATCCTAAACACGTAATAAAAATTAAATCTGCATCATAAGCAAAGAGCCAATCAGAAAATACCTTAATATCGTCACCTTTTTTGATCAATTTCTCTTGCCGAGATTGAAATGATTTTTCAAACTTGGATCATAAATACAGTCACTCTGTATCATGTTTCCAATCAAGAAGGTTTATTTGACTGGAAGAAAAAAAAATTCCAGAGTTTTTTTTCTTCGGTGAAATTAGCATAGCTGAAATAAATTTTATCTAAACACAAATGAGGGTTCAACATTTTAGCAAGTCATTTCCAATTTTCTAACTTTAAACAACATCTTATTTCTTTGTTTTTGAAATCCGCATCTGGACAGTACTGAATTGCCTTGATGTTCATATTCAGGTTTAATGGACAAAAACCCTTTCTCATTATTTTTTACTCTATAAATTTCCAGTCATTCTAATTTATGTTATCTGTTTACCAAAATAATTAAAAACCTTGGAGGCTGAGAAATGCAGTCCTTTTTCACACCCCTGAGGACTTATCGTATGAGGATTAAAATTTTTAGCAATAAAATCCTCATCTCAATTATTCTTCAATTCACAGTAGGATTTTATTATCAGAGCGTTATTTTTTATAATATGATCTGTTTAATCAAGCTTTGAATCAAAATTTAACCCTTTTATTCTCCATGACTTCTTGTCATAATCCGACTTTCCCTATCATCTCTCATTTAAAAATCAGTGAAGAGTTTAATTAGATGTTTCAGGCAAGACAATAACGTTTGATATAATATGATAATGAATACTTTTCTTTTACCTTTCGAGATAAATACCTGATTATATACATCAAATCATCCAATTCTTTTACAAAAAAGAATTACACAAACAAAATATTCCCTTAAGTGGCTTTGGGCTTTTGAATGGAAAAGACTTTGACACCGAGAACTCTGGTGAGTTGTTGAGTGATACTGAGAATGTAATGGAGGTAGCAGCAGAGATTAAATACGATGGTAAGGCTCAAAAGGAGGTCTTCATTGATGATGCAATTTCCGAACCAGAATCCAATCATTGTGTTGAGAACCAAAATTGTGCTGCTGACAATAAAGCTACGTCTCCATTGGTAAAATTCATCTCCAGCGCAGTGAGCGAGTTGAATATGACCAATGACTTTGCAGAATCCCAGGCCGAAGCAGGTAATCATAGATCTGGTTCTTCTCTCAATGATGTTAGAGGGGGAGAAGCAGGCAATGGTGAGCATGCAGGCAACAAGGAAAAATGAAACCTTGAGCTTATCGAGACTTTGGCTGGGGGTTCCTTTATATTTCTTAATGACTCTATACACATTAGCAAGGATTCCAGAGGCGCAAGAAGCAACGACTGTCAAAGCAAAGATGTGATTTCTCTTGAGGCCAAAGAGGGCATCTTGGACCCAGAATTCGGGACCAACGAAACCTGTAAACAGGAACACCAAATTCATCACAGTCAAGCCTTCATCAACGGGATTTATGGCTCCGAAGTTCAAGAAATCAAGGTGGTATTCTTCCCACATTGTGAAGTAAAATCCTTGAACAGGGACAAGAACCAACACAAAATAGGAAAAGAGACCATTGCCAATCATAAGCAAATTTCCGAGATTAAGAGCCATCATCCATCCACTCACGGAATCAAGACCGTGATCATAAAGCATACCCAAAGAGCTTGAGCTGTTTGTTCTTCTGGCTTGCTTGCCGTCCATATTGTCAAAATGCATGTAGAGGAACTGGAAAATTCCTGTCAAGAAAGCGAGCCATCTGGGAATCTTGGTAGAGAGATTCTCGCCAGTGTAAAAGATGATCAGGAAATGGGGGATCAAGTTGAAGATGAAGGCAATAAGGGTGATGGTATTTGGGGCGATGGAAGCAGGGAAGTACTTGAGGTGAAGATTGGCCAGAGGACCCATCACATATTTATACACAATCGAATCGGATTGAGAATTGTACTTGTATGTTTTAATTCTCTCCTCTCCTTCAGGAGTAATGTAGTTTTTGAAAAGAGCTCGACGGGGCATTTATTGCGGCTTGTTTATTAAACACGATTTATTATTTTATTTGAATAAAAAGAGATTTCTAATTTATGCACTCGCCTGTCTCGACATATTAATAGAGGTCATATTTTACTATATTAACCGCGTGTACTGCCAAAAACTGTTTTTCTTCTTTGTTAAATACCAATTCTCGTTTGAGCTATTTTCCTTCTGGTTTGCAGGACCAGACGGGCTTGGAACCTTGATCCCGAAGGCAGGAAGGTTTTTTCTCAAAAGTTTTTGGGTGTTTTCTTGACTAAGAAGAAAAGAATAGCCAAAATTATTACTTTAATTTTCGTAATTTTTTAAGACGTTCAAGTCTAATTTATAATTTTCGAAAAACATTCGTTGGCTTTTCTTGGAGAAGCGATGCTTTTCTGCAGAAGCCAAGAACAGCTTTTACTCTCCCATTTGAGTTGAGAATCATTGTCAAAATTTGTATTCAAAAATTCACCAGGAAAGATTGAAATTTTCCTTTTTCTTGTCTTGCTGGAAAAGAATTTAATTAATTTCTCGAAGAAAAGGTCAATTTATGAATTCTTCTGAAAACCAATTTCCAGAATTCAAACTCAGAATCTTCAGAAAATATAAGAATCTTCGAAAGATTGCTGTCAAAGAGGAATGTCTTCGATTTTTCATATCCCAATTCGATTTTTTTAGGAATAATTCCTGCCAAATGTTCCAAACCAAGCAATTTGTCTGATGGTGATAATTCTAAAACTTTTCTGAAAATATTCAATCGAAAAAGGAATTTATGAAAGAAAAGGGGATTTGAAGAAAATTTTTTCAATTTAAAGGGATAGATTTGAAATGTAGCAAATCGACTAATTTAGCGATTATTCTCACTTAAATCGCTCCGAATGTGAACAACAGGTTTTTCGGATCTATCGTTTTTCAAATAAAATATTTTGTTCTTTTTCAAAATTGCAGTCAATCTTGAAGAAAAAATTTTTATGCAAAAATAAAGAAATTTCTCCCCATCCAAACTGTCAAAAAATCATATTAAAAAAGCAGTATTTCTGATCATTTTATTTTAGATGTTGATTTCGACTTCAGAATTCCCAACTCTCAAATCTCTGTCAAAACCTAGCGATCTCAAAATAAATCTCTTCTCTAATCCACTAAAAATCATCGACAGAAATGAAAATTTTTTTTGAAAAAGAAAATGATTTCGAATTAAAGGACTACTATGACTTGAGTCCGAACAGTGAAATTTCTCAAACAGAAGTAACTTTTTCTTGCAAATAAATTTGCTGATGATTCATATTTTATGCTTCATTTACAGAAAACAGGGGTTCACAACCTTTCTTCGAAATTTGAGACATTGTCACAAAACTTTTCAAAAAATCTGACATCCCTAGCATAGGGAGATAGTTTCTCAAAGCTCAGTACTTCCTATTCCAATTCAATATGATCTGACCTGACAAATTATTTCGTAGAGAAACCTCTTCCATGATGAAAAGAATTGGAGAAAAAAATTCTTAAAAAAATATTATTAAAAAAAATCCATTTTTCGTTTTAATTTCTTTTCCAAGGAAAGGGTGAGATCCGACGAACCTATCGGATGAGTTGCCCGAAGAATCCGCAAAGTCGGATGAAGTAGGCATTTTGTGAAGCCCTGACAGAAAATGCAAGCTCGATCTGAGTCTTTCACTCATTGAAATTGAGTTTGAAGGAAAATTTATGAAAAAATGTTTTTTGCCGAATTTTCTTTCTTTCCTTCCAAAAGCTCCTCGTTGGAAACTAAAAATATTTTCTGAAGACTGAGGAAGATCCCCAAAGATTCCAAAAAAGTTTCTCCTTTTTAAATTTTTCAAATTTTTATTTCCACTCTTCTCTTTTCCTCATCTTGATCAGATGTGATCGCTGAAAATCGCTTTCAAATATGAGTTAATATCTCTCTCTCTACCATGATATGAAAATACTTTAATTTTCTGTATTTGTATATCTGCTAAAAATAGATCGAAACAAATATAAAGTCAACATATTACGTCAAATTATAATCTCGTGCTAAATTATTAATCTCAAAAAAGTCCCCAACTCCACATTATGACTCAAAATCCTCTCATCAATCCAAACGAATCTACTAATCGGGCTTTAATGTACACTCTTGGCCAAGAAAATGAGAGTAATCTTGCAAATTCGGAGCAATCTGTTGCTAATCTTCATGCTTATTCTCATGCAGGTGAAATATGATTTTAAAATTTTATTAAAAGAGAAAGACGTCGTTTTTAATAAGCGTTGTGGTGACTGTCATGGCACAGGAAAAAGATGGAGAAAGATTGGACTTTTAGGTCTTGTTCTCCCAAAAGTTCCATGTGACAAATGCTACCGAGCCTCAGGAGTTTGTCTGAAGTGCAAAGGAAATGGTGTTGACGAAAAAGGTAACAAGAGGATTATTGAAGTTGATTTTGATAAGACTTTAGGTCAACAATGTAAATATTGTCTCGCCTCTATTCACTAAAAGAATCTCGAGAATTTTCTTGATGAAAATTTTATAATTTAAATACAAATTTATTCTCTTTGTTATTTATTCTTTCACGACCGTCATCCGAAATTGTTTTCTCCAATGCCTCAAAAAGATTCTCAAACTTTTGAGTTCGTTAATTTCATTGCTCAATATCGGAAAGGATTAGTTATTTTGCAATCCCATGATTAATAAGTTATAAATTCATGAAAAGACTTGAAATAGATGGAACAAAGACGTAAGAAATCAATATGTGAAAAGATTTATGGATTGATTTTTTCTCAGAATTCAGAAAAAAATATGATCGAAATTTCTAGTAGAATTTTTTTAATTTTGGTTTCTTTGAGGAAAGAACTTTTTTGCATCGTCATGTTCAAACAAGTATTTCAGTTTGAAAGTCTTCACTTCAAGTCATTGATTTAACTGATCAATCAAAACATCGAATCAGCTCTTCAAAGTTCAGTTTTTCCATGCTAAATTGAATTTGATAAAGACCAACAAGATTTAATAAGAGTATTTTTCGATTTGGAAATTTTCTCAGAGAACAAATTTGTTGATGATCTTCAAGCGAGGAAATCACGGATTTTTTTGAATGGAATAAGTTAAAATCAGAGACATAAAATCGGAGAAAATCTCTTTAAAACAAGAGATTCTCACTTAAAAGCAGAGACACTTAAAACCGGAGAAAATTTTCATTAAAAACAGAGAATTCTAAAA
>Ga0182738_1000738_pt1 | contig 43774 bp, 46 predicted proteins | sample eDN5th30CBELigMG_FD_128876 | JGI IMG/M metagenome (GOLD analysis project Ga0182738, IMG submission 128876) | Enriched Miracle-Growth compost microbial communities from Emeryville, California, USA - eDNA 5th pass 30_C BE-Lig MG (version 2)... ...
AGTATTGCCCCTCCACAGGCAGACCAACCAATCGAAAGATTTTTTGGCTGCCAGATAACCAATGTTAATGTTAATAAAAAGATAATTATTGCCAAGACTGTTTGTAACAAAGTGTCAACCTCCATTAATTACATATGATTCTAAAACCTTTTTCTTCTAACCTCTCGATTTTTTCTCGCTGATTTGGGATGTGTTTTAATAGCTCCATTATCATTTCATAATAGTCACTAGTATTATTTAATGAATAAAAAACCCACTGCCCTTTTTTTTGTTCTTTTACAATTCCCAAATCTCTCATTTTACGAAGATGCTGACTAATTGCTGGCTGTGATATATTAAAGATTTCAACAAATTCACACACACAGCATTCTTGTTCAGACAACAAGCTTACAATGCCAAGTCTTGTTTTATCCCCTAGTAGTTTTAAAACAGCTGCTGTCTCTTTTATAGATAGTTCTTTTAAAGAATGGTCTTCTTTGCTCACTTTTATCCTCCTTTCCATATGATCCACTGATAGATAAGCTTATTCTTATATAATTATTTAAAAGACAAAAAGAAAAATACTGGATTTATTTGCATTTGCATCTCTTAATTTAATATATAATTATATCCTTATATGTTAACAATACGAAAAAGATGCTGTCAATCTGAATACACTTTTTCTTCTTTCATTCAAACCACTTTTATACAAAGAATTTAGAAGTTTCCGTTTCTTTCTTGCCTGCATTCTCCTTATCTATGGTATAATACGAAACGTTATTGTTAAGAAAGAGGACGAAAAGATGAAACAAACAAATTCAATTAATCAAAAGTTAACCCAAATGATCGTTATTTTAATGCCTGTACTTGTTACACAGGTTGGCATATTTGCACTAAGCTTTTTTGACACGACAATGTCTGGACATTATAGTCCTGTTGACTTAGCGGGTGTTGCAGTAGGAAGCTCCTTATGGACACCAATCTATACAGGACTCAGTGGGATTCTTCTTGCTTTACCTCCAATCGTTTCCCAATTAATGGGGAGAAGTGAACCACAAAAGGTACGATTTTCAGTTATTCAAGCTGCGTATCTTTCTTTTAGTATGGCTGTAACGCTTATCATAATGGGCTACTTCTTCTTAGAGTCCATATTAGGAAGAATTGGGTTAGAAAAGGAAGTCTTTAACGTTGCTTACCATTACTTAATAGCCTTGAGTACGGGGATTATTCCGATTTTCTTATACTTTGTTCTTCGTTCTTTCATTGATTCCCTGGGCCAGACTCAGATTACCATGTTTATTACTTTAATTGCCATTCCGATTAATGTAATATTAAATTTTGCTCTTATCAACGGCATATGGATATTTCCCGAGCTAGGTGGAATAGGAACTGGTTATGCAACAAGTATAACGTATTGGATTATGTTTTTTATTGCCATTTATATCGTCCATCAAAAACAGCCTTTTGTTTCGTTTCAATTATTTACTCAATTTTCAAAAGTATCCTGGACTAAATGGAAGGAAATTTTGACAATTGGGATTCCGATTGGTTTTTCCGTGTTCTTTGAAACAAGTATCTTTAGTGCTGTGACAATTCTAATGAGCAATTACGATACCAATACAATTGCTGCACATCAATCGGCAATTAACTTTGCCTCGCTCTTGTATATGGTTCCCCTTAGCATTTCTACAGCATTAACCATCCTTGTTGGTTATGAAGTTGGAGCCAATCGCTTGAAGGATGCAAAAGCATATAGCTGGTTAGGAGTGGGGCTAGCGTGTTTCATTGCATTTATAAGTGGAATAATTCTGTTAACATTCCGAATGGATATTGCTGAAATTTATACAAAAGATTGGGAAGTGCTAAATCTAACAGCTCACTTTCTTATTTATGCGATATTCTTTCAATTATCAGATGCTATTCAAGCACCAATTCAAGGAGCTTTACGAGGCTATAAAGATGTAAATGTTACACTTCTTATGAGCTTTCTATCCTATTGGGTGATTGGTTTACCAAGCGGCTATCTTCTTGCTATGTATACCCATTTAGGACCCTTTGGCTATTGGATCGGTCTCATTATCGGTCTTGCTACAGGAGCTATTTTCTTAACGAGTCGATTAATAAAGATACAGAAGAAAAAATTTGCTTATCCGCAATATCAGCATTAAAAGAGTGATTACCACAAGGGGAAAGATGTAAAAAAAGATAAAGTGAAACTTCCATCAGTGGTGGGTTTTCCTTTATCCCCCTACTTTTGAATGGTAGAACTCTTCGGATATTACGGTGCTAATCTCCCACCTATCTCTAAGTATCAATAGAACTAGAAAATTTCTATCCCCTTAATATAAGAGAATATCTTCCATTATATAAATCTATGATTGTCACCATCCACTTTGTTGATAACTAAAAAATCATAAGTCCCTACTTTAACCTCTTACTGTTTAGTTAATAAACGTCGCTTTAGACTGCATTGTATTTCTACAAAAGTTACAAATTCCCCATTATTATTGATTTGGTTTATTTCGAACTAACTCTGTAGACACTAGTACAAAAGTTAATTCAATTTTCTGCGAAATTCGAAATCACTTTTGTACTCTTTCCTATATGCTATAATCCAAATGAATTAGATAAGTTGTGTCAGTTTTGTTAAATCTTATGGAGGTAATACATGAATCCTAACTTCTTTTTTTTGATAAGTATTTTGATAAGTATCCTATCATTATTTTTAATTTTTTTGATAACAAGTAATAGTATTAAAAATAACCTGAAAAAATTTAAATTAAACTTCATTACAGCCGTAATTTGTGGAATTCTTATTGCTCTGATTCCATACTTATGTCTTTTAACAACAAAGTCACTACTGCTTGAAGTTACGAACCTATTACATGTTTTAATAGTCAGTTTAGCAAGCATAATATTTTGCTTCCTTTGCTTTAGTCTCATGAATATTATGGGCAGAATCCCAATGATCACCAATAGTAAAAGGGATATATCCAAAGATAAATTGGCTTTTTTTATAGTAAGTGTCTTAGGATCTTCCTTCTTATTAGGCTTTACTTATTTTTTCATGCAATCATTAAGCATTCCTGTTCTTTTATTTAAGGAGCAAGTCGTAATTTCTTTAGTTTTTTTATCCACTGCAATTTATAATTTGGCAAGAATTTATGAACATTTTTTTATCGATCAATTAATTATCCAAAGGAAACTATCTCTTTTTAAAGTGTCCTTCCTTTTTATAATGTTTAGTATTTGCGTGAATGCAAGTATTTATATTTTTATCCTAAGTCTGTTGCAACAAATTAACTTTACTTTGGCGATAATTGCATTAGTGAGTTTACTTACTTTGTTTGTTTCAACTATCCATTATATAGAAAATCAGCTATTGTATCAGCAAAAACAGTTGGAATATCAAAACAAAATATTAATGATTAATGAGCAGCATTATCGCTCCCTTTTTGAAAATAACCCAAATGCCGTTTTCACGGTTGATTTACAATGGAATTTTACTGCAGTCAATGCATCAGTACTTCCTATGACAGGTTTCTCACTCCATGAACTACAACAATTGAAGTTAAAAGATTTAGTAACAGAACAAGAAATAACAAAAATAGAAATGATTCTTGAAAAAGTCTTTAAAGGCGACAATACAAATTTTGAAACACTTATGAAAACAAAATACGAAACAATTATTAATCTAAAAGTTACAGCATTACCTATCAAGATTAATAATGAAATAACTGGTGCCTATTTTATAGCTCAAGATATAACGGAACAAATTAATACACAGAGGCAAGTAAAATTCCTAGCGTATCATGATGATTTAACTGGTTTATTCAATCGAAGCGGAATTTATCGAAATTTAGAAAGTCACATTCACGCTAAAACGCTTGTGGCAACTATTCTTATTGATCTCGACATGTTCAAAGACATCAATGATCATCTTGGCCATGTCGCTGGAGATACTTTACTGAAGCAAGTTACGGGAAGATTAAAAAAGATATTGATACGAGGTGAATTGCTTGCAAGAATGGGGGGAGACGAATTTTTAATTTGCCTTATTGCGCCCAATAGTCGGAACGAAGTATTAGAAAGAATCAAGAATATTCAAGATTTAATGAAGGAGCCATTCCTAGTACAAGAGTCTTTGAAAGAAATTACTATAAGCATCGGTGTTTCCTTTTATCCAGAAGATGGCGAAGATTTAAACACGCTGATTAAGCATGCTGATATGGCCATGTATGAAGTCAAGCATTCTGGAAGAAATAATGTCATTTTCTTTTCTTCTCAGTTTGAAGAGAAGAAACTAGAACAAATCAATATGCTTCAGTCTTTAAAGATAGCTCTTAAGCAAGAACAATTTATTCTTCATTTCCAACCCAAGCATAGTGCTAATCACAAAAAAATAGTAGGTGTAGAGACATTAGTACGATGGAACCATCCAGAAAAAGGTTTTGTCAGTCCAGATGAATTTATTTCATTAGCAGAGGAAAACGGTCTAATTATTCCTCTCAGTAACTGGATTATTGAAAAGGCAATAAGCTCATTTTCGGGTTGGATACTAGAATATAATGTGAATTTTCACCTTTCTATCAACATATCGCCTATTCATTTTTTAGATGAGAACTTTATACCATTTTTATTTGCGCAATTACAGAAATTCAAACTTCCAACACATATGATTGATCTAGAAATTACCGAAAACCTAGCTATTGAAAATACAGAACAGACTAAGGAAAAAGGAATCCAAATATCGATGGATGATTTTGGAACAGGTTACACCTCCCTGACATACTTATCTCAGTTCAACCTGGATCGCATAAAAATTGATCGTTCCTTTATTAAAGAATTACCAAAAAATAAAAATGATGCGGCCATAGTACAATCTTTGCTTTTTGTAGCCAAAAACTTAAATATTACGGTAACAGCTGAAGGCGTTGAAAAGGAAGAACAATTAAATGCCCTTTTAGAATGGGGATGTGATGAAATTCAAGGCTACTATTATAGTAGGCCATTACCAGAGGATAAACTTCTTAAGTACTGGAAAGAAACGGTACAGTAATATATTGATAATGGTCCTTAGGCTACTTTGTAAAAAGAATAGTTAAACATGGAGCATATGAAAAAGGCACTGCTCTTATCTGTTTTTTTTTTTCAATATTCATTTAAAGAAATGCCAACTAGGCAAATACACACTTTTATTATGTGTGAATACAATGAAAAATAAGCATATATTTGCAAAGGTGAGAAAGGATGAATTTCCAATGTTCCCATGGAATTTATTCCCTTTTAATAAAGATTCAAAAAATAGAATGGAGCAAATGAATCCTCAAGATATCCAAAAGTATGTACAAGAAATGATGGATAAACTTATGCCTGAATCTCTTCAGAAAATGGAGCCAGATACTATGTTCCAGCAATTTTCAAAAGGTGCGAATTATCGCAATGATAACATTCACGATTCAGAAAAATTCAATTATGTCGTTTTTGAAACCCATCATCACGTTTATGTCAGAATTCCTATTCTAGAAAGCAGCTGGCTTGAACATATTAAGATCTTTTATACATCTAACCAATTAGTAATAGAGCATATTCCATCGTTTGAAGACAAACATATGATTACATTGCCTGCCATCGTAAGAAAAAAAGGGTCTGCTGCCGTTTACAAAGATCATATTTTAGAGATAAGGATTCAGAAGAATATTGATATTCAATTTTCGGAGATTGATGTAACAGAAATGAGTTAAAAAGGAAGCGGGAATTTTTATGAGTTTTGACAACTTAAAAAAAATCTATCAATTTTCAGAGAATAGTCATAAGGAAGATTATTGGAAAGAAATGTTTGGATCTAGTGACAAAGAGTGGTCTTCCCTTTCACCAACATCGATAAAAAATAGCGATACTTTCCCAGCATGTGATTATTATTTATTTGAATCTTGTTATTTTATTGATATGGAGTTGCCAGGAATGGATATAAACCTTTTAAAGATTCGTATTCATCATCATGTCCTTTATATAGAAGGATACTATAAAACCCTTCTTCCTAAATGTTCCTATCTTTTGAAAGAACGACAGAATAAACATTTTCTAAAAAAAATCAGCATCCCAAAATATGTGAATGAAAATACGATTAAAAAGAAATATGAAAATGGAATTTTACAGATTTCCTTTGCTTGCAAAGTGTAGAGATAAGAGGAGATCTAGCGATTTCCTCCTATCTCCCTTTAAGGAATCATAGAAATAATTTATCATAGCAATAAAACGGTTTGTCTTTTCCTTCAAAAAAAGTAGAACCAACTTTATTATATCCATTTTTCACAAATAAGTTTTGTGCTTTATCATTTAATGAATATGTATCAGTTTTCAAATAAAATACATCTTGTTCAATGGCGTACACTTCAGCGAATGCTAATAAATTACTCGCAATACCGCCACCACGAATATCTGGATCAACAACTAATCGATGGATAACCATGTATTCTCTATTATGATAAGTCCAGGCTATACCCTCATAGTTTTTTCCACCAATTTGATCAATTGTAATAGAACCAACCACTTTGTCATCCATAATAGCAACAAAGAGATTTTTATTTTCGATATCTATTTTAAAGCTATTTTCATTAGGGTATTTATGAGACCATTGATCATTTCCTTCTTTTTGCATAATCACTAAAGCCTTCTTAACAATCTCCATGATTGTTGGTAAATCATCTATATGTCCTTGTCTAATTTCCACTTGTAATTTCTCCTATGCAATAAATTCTTCCCTGTAAACTCTCTTTGTTAGTGTGCTTGTTCTTAAAGTAGATATTCAGGAAAAATCATTATATAAATTTATGCTCAAAAATACCACTATTTTGTTTAATAAACATCTATTTCTATAATTCTCTTTATTCAGAATCATCTAAGTAAAAATGTAGTTTCCATAGTTGGCTACTCTTTCTCGCCTGCCAATACTACTTGAACTCTAATAAGCTTGCGGTTGCTACTATAGCTAGTATTGTATTAAACTTGATGCTTTCCAAAACACTATTGATTCAAGATAATAAAAAAACAACTCTATCAGAAAAAAATTCTGTAGAGTTGCATGTTTAATTATTATATATCGATAATATTATTGATGTTACTTTCCGATAAATTGCTGTGTCCAATAATTTCCATTTTCAACATATCCAACACCTATATGTGTAAATTTATCACTTAGAATATTTGCGCGATGTCCTTCACTATTCATCCATGCCTTTACTACTTCTTCTGGTGTTTTTTGGCCTCTGGCAATATTTTCTCCTGCCGCTTTATACGTGATGCCAAATTGCTCCATCATGTCAAAGGGACTGCCATAGGTTGGGCTTGTATGGTCAAAATAATTATTTGTACTCATATCTTGTGACTTTGCTTTAGCAACCTTACTTAATTCGCTATCTAAAGTAAGGGCTGGTAAATCATAGTTAGCTCTTTCTTTATTAGTTAATTCTACTACTTCTTTTTCAAAAGCGCTTACCGAAGCAGTTGCATCCTCAACCTTATTATTAGTAGGTTCAGCTACCTTATTATTTTGTGAAGTAGTTGTTTCTGACTTTGATTGCTCTTGGTTTTTTTTGTCTATTTGTTCTGTATTATCCTTCTTAACTTCCTTTTGTTTGTTTTCAGATTGATATATTTGTTGTTTTCCAATTGACTCTTTCCATTCATTCCATACTTTATCCAAATCAATTTGATAATTACTAGAAAAATCATTTACTATTTTATTAAGTTGCTCTTCTGAAAGATTATATGATTGATAGATTACTTTAGCCTCTTTTGGTTGAACTGTAGCAGCCTCTGCTTTGCTTGCTAGTGGAGTTGCCATCAATGTTGATGCTGCTGCTACTGAAAAAATTAAATTTTTCTTTTTCATTCTATATATCCTCCTTAGTTGTCCAAATCGAAAGTTTAATAGATTTTGTTGTTTTCGACTTACTACGAAATCATAACATAGGTTTTTTGTCATATTTTTGGATAAAAAAGCCAATTATTTGTTAGATAACAAAGAATGTATATAGGAAAAAACAGGAAAATGAATAGAATAATAGATACATCAACCAAAATATATCCTTTATTTTATCCATAAATAGTATGGATAAAAAAACCAGTAATGGGGATTATTTTATGCAAACCTATATTTTGGACAACAAATGATGCTTGACAGACATTTTTTTTCGAATGAAAATAACATTAAAGTCAATGTGTTAACAAAAATGTACAAGTTGTTACAGTGGGAACTTAAAGAACTATTTGTATTAATGAGTAAAAAAGGATGATTCCTTATTTCTACTTCTGCTATATGCATAAAAAAACGATAAGATTGGAAATATAATTAGGAATAATATCTATAAAGAATGGAGTAATGATATGAATACACCGTATTGCTGCCCCAATTGCAAGACGAATCGAAGTCGCTTTAATATTATTAAGCAAGTTTCTCAATCAGTTAAATTAGATCCACAAACAGGTAATGTTATGGAGGAATATTCATCTGATAACCTATCTCCTTTCCATATGGGTTATTCTGGACCAGAATATCGAATTCAGTGTGCTGCTTGCGGCTTAGTGGAAGACGAAAAAACATTTATTAAGTTTGGAGAAATGAAGGGATAACAAAAAGTAACCTTTCAGTAAAGTGCAACTTGTGTGGGAATTTCCCTTCGTTCCCCACTGTAAGATTAGAGTAGATGAAAATTCAGAATAACGAACAGTTAAACTACCTATCTTACGCTCAAAAGCAAAAGGTAATAGTCCTGCCGCCCATAAAAGTGGGGAAAATTGAGTTTACTCAAAAAAGAGGAGTTATGGTACAAAAGTATTTTACTTAAAAGGAATACAATAACGGGAGGTCTATTATTATACCTACAGCCTGAATACCACTTTGCTTTCCAAGGGGAGAGTGGTATTCAGGCTGCTCTGTTTTTCCCTTTAATTAGTGGTTTTATCTTTTATTGAAAAAGACACTTTAAAAACGAAGTAGAAAGGAGGAGAAGGCACTAAATAAGTATAGTTCTCCAAATAAAATGAGGATTTATTTATTTGAAAGCGATCTGATCTATTGCCTCAATAGAGGAAAGGCTACAACCCCCGTCCTATCGTTCATGCAGAGAGGAGGCATAGTTTCTTCCTCTGCATGAACGAATTTCTGCATCTATAGTCAATGGAACGACTTTTTTAAAATCCATAGATAAACAATATGAGAAGGAGCATTATTTATAGCTATTAAAATAATGGTTCTTCTACTTTAACCTTCCAAGGTTCTAGTGGGGAGCTTCTGATTATTACTAGCTCCTTGTTTATGCTTTTTGGTTTCTCGTTCTTTACGTAAATATTCCACTCAATTGGAAGATTAATTTGTAATGCTTGTTCAAACTGTTGGTGGTCAGGCTCTTGTAATCGATTAATTTTTATATTTTCGATTGGTTCTAACGCTGTCCACCATTCCTGTTTCGTTGAAATGTACCGCAAAATGGTAGTATCCTTTTCCTTTAATCCAGCAGTATACGCTTTGGCAACCTCGCTAGGATTCATCTGCTCTAAATACTCTTTTAAATGGCCAGCAGCCTTATACACCATTAATTTATGGGAAAAGTCCATCTTCTCTGTCTTATGTGTGGTACTCCCTAAAAAGTGCACACAGAAATGACCAGGAAAATCGTTATTTAAAGCACCTGCGCCGTGCGGCATCCCATGCATCGATGCAGCAAACAATTGGTCATCTTCCATAATAAGAATCGCTCTTCTTCGCCAGCTCCATTTTCCGTCATATATTTCTTTCATTATCTTTGTATCCTTCACAGTTAGAGGCTGCACATCAGCATGCTGGCTTCCAGCTCTCCGTTGTACTTTAAACTGCTTCTTTGTCTCTATATCAATAATGGTAAACTTACTGTATCTAGGAATCATTTCATTTATTGTATTCCAATTTAACAGTTGAATATCAAAACTAATAGGAGAGGTTATTTCTTCTTCTGCAGCCCGCACTGAAATCGCAGAAACCAAAAATTGATAGCATATAACCATAAATAAAATTTTTCTGTACACAAAGGACCCCCCTTCACTTTTATTTGAATAATGAAAGTTTGCCCCTTTTTCTCTACTGTACTCATTCTATTTTACTCATTGCTAACAATTACCAAACTATATTATATGAAAGGATCATTGCTAAAAAAAACAATATCTTATAATTTATTTAGTGATTCTTCAACCAATTTCCAGTCTATGTTTTCCCCTATAAATACCATATTTAATGGCATTTTCATGTCTTCTTGCATGAATAAAGGCATTCCATATGAGTATTGAAACAAATCTGGATATTTTGATTGGTGAAATTGAACATATCCTTTTATTCTATAAATCGTATCTGGAAGCTCTCTTAAAAAGGTTTCAAATTCATCTGCAGCAATCATTTTTTTAAACGTATACACAAAAGTACTCAAGTGTAATTTATGGATTGACGTTTTTTGTACGTTATCGTAAACCTGTGTATTCATTTCCAATAATTTTTCAAATGGAAATTTTGAAAAGGTTGTTAATATAGTAAATGCATGTGGGCAAATGGATTGAAGTTCAAAACTAATTTTTGCTTTTTCTGCTTCCGTCAATTGATCTTCTTTATTAATGATTAATAAACTAGCTTGTCTGGCTTGCTCCAAGATTAGCTGTTGAACTGGGGCGTTTAATGTAGATCGCTCTAGCCACTGCTTTCCATTTATTACTGTTATTATCCCTTTAAATCGAAGACGATCTGCGAAAATGGGAGATAGAATTCCATCGATCGTTTCTACTGGATGTGCAGCTCCTGTTGTCTCGAAATATATCACATCTGGTTTTTCTTCCATTAATAATGTTTGAATTTGGGCTTCCACCTCATCTTGTATAGTGCAGCACACACATCCTCCGAGTAACTCTTTTAAAGGAATATCTTCCTCTATTTCATTCGAATCAATCGATACTTTCCCTAATTCATTCATTAAGACGGCTACTTTTCGTCCAATTTCCTTTTCTTTTTTTAAAATTTCCTTTAATAACGTAGTTTTTCCACTGCCTAGAAAACCGGATAATACATAGATATCTGTCTGTTTCATCTTTATAACGTCCTTTTACTATTGTCTTTTTACTATTGAAAACAGCCTATGAAAAAGAGGATGACAAATTGTCACCCTATTCTTCGATGTTAAAGCTTATTTTTCCATTTCCTTTTTTAATACTTCTATTGCTTTATTCATTTGTGTATCTGATTTTTGGAGTTTTTCACTAAGTTTATTCATTAATTGCGTAGTTGTCTTGTCAGTAATAACTCCGTCTTCTTTTAATTTTTCTTTCTTTTGGAACTCTTTTGTTGCTTTTTCAGTACTTTCATCAAAATAACCATTGGTATTGTCTACTTCATACCCTAATGCTTTTAGCATTTCTTGTGCTATTTTAACTTCTTCTGAATTACTGCCTTTTTTCAATTTACTTTCAGGATTGATCATTGTAAGGCTTGCATAGCTTGGAAGCTCCACTTTATAGGTTGGCTCAATTCCTTTTTCATGTATCCAGCTGCCATTAGGAGTTAGCCACTTATCAATTGTAAACTTAATATTGCTTCCATCTGTAAAGCTCTTTGCTTGTTGGACAGTTCCTTTTCCAAACGATTTAACACCAACTAATGGAACGTCTGCAGATTGATTAACAGCACCAGCTAAAATTTCAGAAGCACTTGCACTTCCTCCGTCAATGAGCACAACAAGCGGAATATCCATATTGTTGCTATTTTGAGAGGTAACTTTGTCAACCGTACCATTTTTATGTTCAATTTGATAAATAATTTCTCCGTTTGGAACAAAGAGATCTGCAATTTTTTTCACTTCTTCAAGTAAACCACCAGGATTATGTCTTAAATCAAGGACAATTCCTTCCATACCCTCTTCCTGGTATTTATTTAAGATTTCAACTAATTCTGACGCTGTATGTTCTGAAAAGCTTGTTATTTGTATTTTAGCGATTTTATCTTTTTCCATTTCTCCATAAACTGTCTCAATCGGAATCGTATCTCTTGTAATTGTTATTTTTAATGGATCACTTGCACCTGCACGTTCTATTTCTAAATCTACTTTTGTTCCTTTTTCACCACGTATTAACAGAACTGCTTCAGAAGAACTCATACCTTGTAGAGATTTCCCGTCTACTGTTAGAATTTTATCGTTCGGCTTAATTCCAGCCTTTTCAGCTGGAGAACCTTTAATGGGTGATACGACGACGATGCTATCATCTTGTTCCTGAATTTCAGCACCTATTCCTTCGAAAGAAGAAGAGATACTTTCTTGAAAACTTGCGGCTTCTTCCTCATTCATATAATCAGAATATGGATCTTCTAGTGCTGTGAACATTCCATCAATAGCACCATTAACTAAATCCTCCGAAGTTAAATCCTTATAATAATCATCCATTAATGTATCATACGCTGTATACAATTTATTAAATTCATCTCGTTGATTATTTACAGTTACAGCAGGTTCCTCGCCAAAAGAAAAAGCAATTGTAGTTATACCTGCTGCTGCAATTACAACAACAAATAAAAGCATGACAAAATAAAACTTTTTTATTTTTATATATCCTTGTCCACTTTCTTGTTCTAATTCCTTTTCATTACTGTTTTTTTCGTTATCCAAATGCCTCACCACTTTCGTTTCCAAGAGAGTTATACACTATGTATAAAAATAGAATACCATTTTTATTTTTATTTAATCAAATATCAGAAAACTTCTCCTATAGAACTACAGAAAAGGAATAATGTAGGATCCCACTCCTTTCCTGTATTCTTCATTAGATTTTTCGAACAACTTTGAAGTATTCTTCTAATGTCCAGTCATTTTCATATATATCTTTTGCAGATTTTTTTCCCACATATCGGAAATGCCATGGTTCGTATTTATACTGCGTTATACTTTCCTTCCCCTCAGGATAACGCAGTATAAATCCATATAGATGAGCATTTTCCTTTAACCATTTTCCTTCTTTCGTTTCTCCGAATTCTTCTGTTAATAAAAAGTCTGCACTTTTGCTTGAAATATCCATAGCTAGTCCTGTTTGGTGCTCACTATTACCAGGATAAGCAACTGCTTGTACCGCCTTTTCTTCTCCTACTCGGTCCACTTCTGCACCAAATAAGACTGTTTGACGATCATAAGAACGGTAACCTGAAACTGCGTAAAGGGTTATGCCACTCTTCTTTGCTCCATTAAACATGTCTTCCAAGGCTTTAGCAGCTTCTTCTCGCATATAACTTTTTTCAATATCCTGATTACCAAACGAAAATTCCACATTTGGTCGGACTAAATCTTCTGGTATATATCCATCTGGCAATCCAAATTCTTTATTGACAAGTGATACAATATTCATTGGATTTTGAATAATATTTCTTCCATCTACAACTTTAATTTCGTTAAAAAAGATCGATTCTAATGTCCATGGATATTCTTCTTCTTCTTCCTGGACCTCTTCAGGAAGAGTTTGTTGATCTTCCTTCTCTTGCTCCTCTTCGTTTACCTGGTTTCCGCTATCTTGCTCTTCCGCTTTTTCGTCCCAAAAAGAAATTTTATCTTTGATGGATGAAAAATCAACTTTTTCACATCCCGTTAACATAAGAGTTGCTATTGCTAGTGCAGAGATGGTTACTGATCTTCTCATTTATGTCACCTTACAAACCTTCTATATTTTCTCGTTAAAATGATTATATAAAGGTATGCCAAAGCATACCTTTATATAATCTATACTATTTTTATTTAATTGCAGCTTCTAAAGCCACTTCGATCATTTCATTGAATGTTGATTGTCTTTCCTGTGCCGTTGTTTCTTCTCCAGTTAATATATGATCGCTTACTGTTAGAACAGATAGAGCTTTACGATTAAATTTAGCAGCGATAGTATAAAGTGCAGCTGATTCCATCTCGATAGCAAGAATTTGATACTTAGCCCATTTCTCTAACTCAGAATTATCATTATAAAACATATCTGCAGTAAATACATTTCCTACTTTTAAAGATAGTCCTTTTTCAAGTCCACTGTCATATGCTTTTTTTAGTAAATCAAAGTCAGCTGTTGGCGCATAATCTACACCACCAAATGTTAAACGATTCATTTGAGAGTCAGTTGAAGCACTCATCGCAAGAATGACATCTCTTACTTTTACATCCTTTTGAATGGCTCCACATGTACCAACACGAATTAAATTTTGTACATTATAGCTACTAATTAACTCATTAATATAAATAGAAATAGATGGAACACCCATTCCTGTCCCTTGTACACTAATTCTTTTCCCTTTATATGTTCCAGTGTATCCAAACATATTACGGACTTCATTATAGCATTTAGCGTCCTCCAAGAAATTTTCAGCAATGTATTTTGCTCTTAATGGATCTCCTGGTAGTAAAACTGTTTCTGCGATTTCATGTTCTTTTGCACCAATATGTACACTCATTAGTATTTCCTCCAATTGATACTCTTTTCAATATTCCTACTCAAATATATCATACTTATGAAAACTTCACTATTTGTACTATATCATATTCTAATATGCTGTAAAACATATTTAATTTTAGCATAACTGTTTTTTAAAAGGTTATACTAAAATTAGTTTTCCTCTACTAGGAAGGAAAACAGATTATCTAACTGTTTGAAAGCAAGTAAATGATAAATGCTTAAGAGGAGGATTATAATGGGAAAAAAGCATCGAAATCGTATAAATTCTCCAAAGAAAAATAATCATATACCAAAAGAAGCGATTATTGCTGAGCACGAAGCACATGGCAAAGAATATTCTGCAACAGGTCGGAAAAGATAGTTTTTAAAAAAGCGCTGACTTTCTTCTCCATTAAATAGGGAGAAGAAAGTCAGCGCTTCAAAAATTCATTTACTTACATAAAAAAAGGGCAAGGATTTATCCTCACCATTCTTATTTTTTTATTCATCAAGTTCCTCATCAATTATGCATTTGTCCAATAAATATTCAAATGTAATGTCAGCCAATTCTTCCATTTCACCTTCAGTAGGAACGAATCCCCTTTTTAATAGCTCACGAAAGAAAAACTCTGCTATTTCCTCAGTATCTATAATCACGTCGATTTCTTTCAAGCTTATCGCCCCCTTTTTAAAGAATATATGTGACATCTAAAAAAAAAATGCTTTCATAATAAAATTATCTGATAAAACTGACTTTATTTCAAGAAGAAATATCTACAATGCCAGAAATAATGAACACAATTAAAAAATATCCTCCAGATAAGTTTAAAAAATAGACATGTTTATTAGAGCTTATACATATAGTTTTAGTAAAAAAAGGGAGGCATCCTATTATGAATAAAATCCAATATATAGTCGAAGATATAAAAGTAGATTTGAATAGTGAAAACAGTGAGATCCTTACTATTTTTCATTCCCTTTTAAAAAAGCTCTTTACCCTACTTCTACTTAGCAGTGTACCGATGTTTATCTACCTATTATTCTAAATTTTTGGTTCCATTATCCTTATCCGATTTGTTGCTTAATAGCTTCAATTTACGAAGAGTTAACTTCATTACTTGTTCATACTCAGCGTCTTTAAATAACGAATAAAGAATTCTGTAATCATTATATATATCTAACAAACCATCAATAAGCTCTTTCTTCTCCTTTGTTCTTTCTAACAATTCTTTTTCTGTCTGATGGAAGGAGCTACTTGATTTTTTAAGATCGATGGACTTTTGTTTTTTATCCATTATATATAAAAGCCCTAATTTTTGTATAAATGAATCAGCACTATCTGCATCTGCCACTAACGTTAATTCATCTTCTCCTGCCTCTAACCATTCACCATCACTAACTCTAGAAAGCTCGTAAATGACGTCTTCCCAAGCATCTGACTTATATCTCCAAATCTCTGTCCGAAATCCCATTATTTTAAAAAGGTTTGAACCATATCCTTTTACTTTTACTAAATCACCAATAAAGAAGCGATACTCTATATCGATTTTCTCTGAATCCATTATTTCTCCATCATATTCAGACAGCATCTGTAGACTGGATTCTAAATATAATCCTTCACTTTTATTTACTTCATATACATGCATTTGATCTAAATATTTCACATCGGTAATTTTACCTACTGTACCATATATCGTGATTACAACTGTATCACCAATTTTGAATTTAGGTTTTTTTCGATTCGTCATAATTACTGATCCTCTCTAAACAAGATTGTGTGGCATTGCCTACTTATGCGGTTTTCCCCCACACTCTTGAGTAGAACATGTAATCAAATGAAGATGGGGGATATTAAAGGAATATAATCCTATCTTCAGTCACCATTTAATTTTCATCCTTTTTTGTTCGTCTACACTTTCACTTTCGCTTTTGTTTCTATTATCATATGCACTTATCTGCTATTCGCTCATAAAAATTCATGTATCCTAAAATCCAGTAGTTCCTTTTACTTTAAAACTTTTTATTCATTATATGTCTGTATGTCAATAGGAAGAATACATTCTTACGTTTAAGTACATGCAGTAGCTCTTCCTTTTTTCATTTAGGATATATAATTCTTAGAAAAAGGCAGTTACTTTGAAAAAAACCCAACAAAAAACACCCAAGCAAATTCTTGCCGGATGTTATCAATAGCTGTAATTTTTCTTTTCTTCTTGAAATAAGTATTGCTCCCAAGCCTCATCAAAAACGCGCATACTTGGAAGATAGTGCCCATTTAATTCTAAATAATCACTAATTTCGTCATAATCAAAGCTATTTTTAGGAAAATCATGATCAAGATAAGCGTCATTCGCAAATTCGCTAATTTGATCATTTGGTTCAGGGTGCCGAAACTTCATTAGAAAATGATAAAAGGATTTAGTCAAGATCTCACCTTCCTCGATCAATAGATATAACGTATACTATACATAAATGGAAATAATGGTGCAAGCGATACGGCCAATTTCCAAAGAAAATCTATTTGTTTGTCTATTTTATAAAAAGTCATTCTTTTGTCAGTAGAAATGCTTAGCTTATCCTTTAGTAGGGTAATTTAATGAACAGAATAAAAATGGATCTCTATTATATAAGGAGGGAAAATAAAAAAGAAAGATGAAGAAAGGAATTAAATATTTTATTTACTCTCTTATTTTTATCGCCATTCTTGGCATGCTATATTTATTAATTCATTCGAAAAAACCGGAAAGAAATGTCTATGAAAAAATAGCCGATGGTAAAAAGGTGAACTACTTAATTGTAGGGGATAGTATAGGACGTAGCTCAGGTGCTAGCAATAATCAACATAAATGGTTTCAACTAGTAGAAAGAGGTTTAACGAAAAAATACGGTGGCGCCTTTTCTAGGCATTTAGTTGTTCAAAGCGGTGCTACAGCATTTGAAGGACTTTATAAATTGAAGAATAACTTGTCTAAAGATATAGATCTAGTCTTCATTGTTTTTGGAGAAAATGATCGTAAATATATGGATAACAAGCAATTTTATTTCTTATATCAATCCTTATTAGATGAAATTGTCATCCGATTTCCCCATGCTGAGTTAATAACCATTACCGAAAGTAGTTTGGATAACGAGGAATTTATTGATGTTATTAAACAGCTTTCAAAAGACTATTATGCTACAAACATCGATATGAGAATTCCATTTCGAAATTCTCGGCTATCTACTGAACGATTAACAAATGACCTTGTACATCCAAATGATTATGGCTACTATTTATATGCTCAAGAAATAATCCAAACAATCGATACAGCAATACGCAAAGATAAAAAAGTGCTTACTTCTTCCATCCCTGTGAATGAGGTAAGTAGTTTAGAAATGAATACGAATTATTCTTATCGCTCTATTGATCCATCTTTTCAAAATAAAAAAGGTTATTATACCTCAAATCAAATTGGTTCCACTATAGAATATCAATTCTATGGATCATTTTTAGGTGTAAACGTGATTAGAAGTGAAAAAGGTGGAAAGATGGATGTATTTATTGATGATAACTATGAAACCACTATTTCTACATGGTGGCCATTTAAGAAAGAAAGGTCTTTATATGTAACAAGTGGATTAACCAATAAAGATCATACTGTTAAATTTCAAATTTCTGCTGACAAATCTAGATATAATATTACAGATCAACAACTTATCCAAATTTCTTCCATCATTACGAATTAGCTTTATTTAAAGGAAAAGAATGAGGTTTGGACAACAGCTGATATCAAATATTTTATTATGGTTTAAAAAGTCAAGTAGAGAAAAATGCGTTCCATTAGCTATAGACTTTTGCTTTCTGTAGCGCACGTTCTTAAGCATCAGCCGGTTCACAAACACAGACCACCTCAAAAATAAAATAACCCGAACAATTATACGAAATTTCAATTAACATCTCCGTATAATTGTTCGGGTTTATATTTGGTTGGAATACTTTTATCCCTGTGTCTTCCTATTTTTCAAATAATCGCAAATACTTTCCGTATCCTTTTTCTTCTAATTCTTCTTTTGGAATAAACTTCATTGCAGCTGAATTCATACAATATCGCAAACCTGTTGGATTCGGTCCATCATTAAATACATCACCTAAATGAGAATCAGCTTCTTTACTTCTTACTTCTGTCCGAATCATCCCATGACTAATATCTTTTTTCTCCATTAATTCTTCTTCATCAATTGGCTTTGTAAAACTTGGCCAGCCACAACCAGCATCGTATTTATCGAGAGAACTAAACAAAGGCTTGCCAGAAATAACATCTACATAAATACCTTCTGAAAATTCATTCCAATATTCATTATGAAACGGCGGCTCTGTTCCATTATTTTGGGTAACTTCATATTGTATAGGGGATAATTTTTCCTTTAATTTGTCTTTTTCCATTACTTATCTCTCCAATTCTCTTGAATATAGGCTGCACGTCCTGAACCGATATGGTAACGATTGTAATGTTCAGGATTCTTTTTATAATATGCTTGATGATAATCCTCTGCAGGATAGAAGGTAGAAGCAGGCAGTATTTTTGTAGCAATCGGCTTATTGAACTTTCCACTTGCCTCTAATTGCTGCTTTGATTCTTCCGCTAATTGCTTTTGTTCTTCCGTATGATAGAATATCGAAGTTTGATAAGAAAGACCACGGTCAAAGAACTGTCCACCGGCGTCTGTTGGGTCAATTTGCTGCCAGTATATACGAAGCAGTTTTTCATACGAATATACACTCGGATCATATGTAATTTGGACAGCCTCATAATGTCCAGTAGTCTCTGAACATACTTCTTTATAAGTTGGGTTCTCTTTATGGCCTCCTGTATAACCAGAAACTACCTTTATAATTCCAGGCTCTTGATCAAAGGGCTTAACCATACACCAGAAACAGCCCCCCGCAAATGTTGCTAATTCCGTTTTCTTTTCCATTAAAACAGCCCCTTTAAAAAACATTCTTCTCTTTATATTCCCTTATCTTGATCATTTCACACTATTAGCTTAATGTTTAAGAGAGAAATATGCAAAAATAATGGCTTTAGTGGAAAGTAAAGTCCTTGCACTAATTATGCTAGGACTTTACTTTTTAATGGCGGAAAATTATCTTTTTTTGGATTGCTTTGTCATGTTCTTCCATTTTTTCTTTTCTTCAGACTGTGCTTTCTTATCCTGTCGTCTTTCTAAAAAAGCTAATTCTCGCAATAATTTTTTATAGCTTTGCAGTCTTTCTTCCTTCAATTCTCCCTTTTCAATCGCTAATTTTACTGCACAGCCAATCTCTTTTTCATGCTGGCAATCTCTAAATTTACAACTAGATGAAAGCTGTTCTATTTCCGAAAAGCTGTTAGAAATGCCATCTTCACTATTCCATAATTGAAGCTCCCTCATTCCTGGTGTATCAATTAAGATCGCATGGTTAGGTAATAATACCATCTCACGATTGGTTGTAGTATGCCTTCCCTTTGCATCCGAACCTCTAATTTCCTGTACTTCCTGCTTTTCAAACCCAATCAAATAATTAGTTAAAGTCGATTTACCAACACCTGAAGAACCTAGTAAGGCGATCGTTTTTCCTGGAAGAAGATATGTTTGCAGTTCATCTAATCCCAAATTATTTACAACACTTATTGTAACAATAGGGACACCATAACTAACACCTTCTACTAGCATTATTTTTTCTTTTATATCAACAGCTAGATCGGCTTTGGTTAAAACAATAACAGGATTTGCTCCACTCTCCCATGTTAAAGTTAAATATCTTTCTAATCTTCTTACATTCAAATCTTCATTTAACGAAAAGACCAAAAAGATTGTATCAACATTTGCTGCAACTATTTGCTCTTCCGTATTATTACCAGCAACTTTTCTAGAAAATTTGCTTTTTCTCGGCAAAATAGCAGTAATTGTTCCTTTTCTTTCTTCTTTTCTTGGAGAAACGATAACCCAATCTCCTACAGCAGGATATTCTTCCCTTGATTGAGCATCAAAAGCTAATTTACCAGATACTTCACATAATAGCTCTCCAAAAACGGACCATACTCGATACATCCTTTTATGCTCTAGCGAAATTCTGCCGATTATTTGATTTGTCTTTGCTGCCTTTTCAAATTGTTCTTTTATCTTATTGTTATACCCAATTTTTATTAACTCCATCAATAGACCTCCAAATGTTTACATAATAAAAAACCATGATACAGCCCATGGTTTTTAACAAACATTTAAAAATCCACCATAATAAATCGATTAGTCCTATTATTAAAAAAATAGGAACTTTAATACGAACTTATGGTTGTAACCGTCTGGGCTGTATGCTATATAAGCTATTTACGTGGAATAAAATAATTTTGCTCATAATACATCAGCCTCCTTTCATTAATATCTTTATTATATAAATTTTCTAACTAATTGTAAAGCTATTTTCTCGTTATTCCTTAGGCACTTTCCCTAATCTTTGGCATATTCTATTCTCAGAAAGATTCTTAAATATGGTATTTCATATACACTGAAATTATTATTCCGAGGAGTGAGTAGAATGACCCAAGATCAAAATCACTCAATACAAGAAGCTGGTATGTATAATGTATTAAGTGATTATTATAAATATACTAATCCAGAATTACATGTTTATTACTATCATAAACATCTTCAAAGCTTGAAAAGTGCTTTTAATCATGAAAGTAAATCTGCAATAGTGCCAGATATCCAACGTCAAAAGGAATATGGAAAAATAAGAATATTACATGGTTCCCTGACTACCGAAAATGTCGATATTTACCTAAATGGAATGCGTATGTTTAAAGACGTCTCCTTTAAAACAATGAGCAATGATTTAACCATACCTGCAGGAAAATACCAAATAGATATTTATGAAACTGGAAAAATGATTGATACATTATGTAGTCAGAAAATAAATGTAGAGAGTAATGTTTACCATACTTTAGCAATTGGTGGAGTAGATAATAAGCTTAAACTACATGATTATCCTGAATATCCAGTAGTACCTCCTAATGAAACAAAATTACGCTTTGTTCAACTTGCAGACAACTTACCACCAATTGATATTGCCGTTCAAAAAGGGGATGTCGTCTTTCCCTCCATCCATTATAAAGGGGCAACTTCTTACTTAGGATTGTATCCAATGTCCGTCTTTTTAGAAGCAAGAAAATCACAAACAAAGGAAGTAATCCAACCATTTCCTGCGATAAGGCTGGAAGCTGATAAAGCATATACGGCCTTTATTGTTAATGGATCGGAAGACACAAGTTATGAATTGCTTCTCTTTTCCTGTTAACAAAAAAAGGCTATCCTTCAAGCTCATACAAACAAATTTCCAATGAGAGTTTAAAGGATTAGCCTTTTTTAAGTTTCTATTCCGTTGGCAGCAATAAGTTAAATTGAATATTATTTTGTTCTAAATCAAACGTACTCATTTCAACTTGCATCCCATTTTTTAAGTCCATATCGGTTAAATGAACATATATTTCTTCATCACTCGGTTGAATATCAACCCATTCTGGGAAATTGTATTGGTTAGCGATAAAATTCATGATGTATGAAACTGGCAATGGCAGCTGACCAATGCTTATTTCTTTTTGTTTTAATAATAAATCACCGTTTTCCAATGCTATTGGTTCAAATGTTAATTTCATTTGAATATCAGTATTAAAAATTGGTAATGTTCCATATAACTCTACTTGATCTGCTATATTTATTTCATAATGAATGGGTCCATTTAATCCTTCTTGTTCTAAATAGTGATTTATTAACTTGGTTAAATCCTCACGATTTGTCGTTACCGCAAAAGGAACTTCTTCTCGCTGTTCTTTCTTCACGATTGTTGACTTCTCAACAGGTCTAAATATCATACTTGCTAAAATAATAATACTAAGTAATAGAACACCTAATAATGTTAAAAAAGCTACTTTCCACTTATTCTTAAACAACCTTTTCTCCTCAATTCTCTTCTGTTTGCAAATTCTCTAGTATATCCGCTAACGGAGCTGTTAACATTTTATTATAGATAGCCTCTGCTATGAGCTTATATCCCTGGTCATTAGGATGAAAATAATCTTCATACAATAAATCTGATGTCGGATTTTCAAAAATACTTTCAATACTTACAAAATAAGTATGATCATATTCTGCTAATACTTTTTCGCTCGTGTTATTCCAATCTGTAACAATTTGATTCATTTCTTTTATATCTGAAAACATCTTAATAAAAGGATTGTATACTCCTACCAATATAATTACTGCATTAGAATTGTTAGTCCGTACATTTGACAGTATCTCGTATAGGTTATTTTCATATTCATTCAATTGTTCATTAAAGGATTCCACTTGTAAATTGGTGAAATTATTTCTTACTACTTTCATAATGTCATTTCCACCAATAGTTATTATGACTCCATCTGCTTTTTGGATCGCTTTGCTTACTTCCTCTGTTTTAATTCTTTTTAATAATTGATCTGACCTGTTGCCTCGTACTCCATAATTAACAAAATCTGCTTTATTTACTCCCTTTGTTTCTTCAAGTAAATCTTGCAGATAAGGAACATACCCTCCTTTTCCAGTGCTGTCACCAACACCTTGTGTAAGGGAATCTCCAACAGATACTATGGATAATTCCTGTGGTAAAAAACTTACCGGAATGTCCTTTTTTTCGGTCACTACAACATCTTTTTCCTTAATATAGAGCGTCTGATTAGAGCAGGAAACAAGCATCAAAAGAGAGAATAATAAAACAAGGAAGGTAAATGGTTTTTTCATTCTTTCACCTACCTTCATTTTTTATAGTATAGCATACTGATAAGGTTTCGAAATTATTTTATGCACTTATTTTTTTACCAATAGCCTACCTATATTCATATTATTCGATTTTAAAAAAAGTGAAACGCTTTCTCTCTTTTTCCCTTCTTATTTTAGCGTTTTTATTTAAAGTAGAATTGCTGCATGTCTAAACTCAACTATGACTATCCTTTTTAGAAAGTGGGATATAAATCTTAAATATTGTCCCTCTTCCCTTCTCACTTTGTACTTCAATCCGGCCCTTCATTTGTTCTACCATTTGATAACAGACCATTAATCCCATTCCCGTTCCTTTTTCTTTTAATGAATAAAAAGCTGTTCCTAACCGATTTACCTCCTCTTTAGTCATTCCAATTCCAGTGTCCTCTATTTCAAACACGCCATCATTCATTGTTGAATATAGATTAATTGTTATAGTCCCTCCATTTTTCATCGCTTCGATTGCATTTTTTAAAATATTTATTAATACCTGCTTCAATTCATTATTATTAGCTTCTATGTATACTTGCTGTATATTCTTCTTAAAGTGAATCCCCTTACTTAGCATTGCATAAGAATGCATTAGATCGATGACTTTATTTGCTAAATCTGCTCCGTCAATCTTCTTTGATTGTTCAACGTCAGGCTTTGCTAGTGATAAATAATCATTAATTATTGTTTCGGCCCTATTCATTTCTTCAATCATCAATTTAATATAGGTTCTTTCTTCTTCACTCATATGTTCTTTAGCATGAAATATTTGTAAAAAACCTTTGACAACTGTCATTGGATTTCTGATCTCATGTGCAACAGATGCCGCAAGCTGACCAACTGCATTCATTTTCTCTGCCTTTTGCAGCTCCCGATTCATCTTCATCGATTCGACAATATTATCCATTTGCTTAAGTGCCTCTTCCATTGTCGTTAATTGAAAATCCTTAGATATTGTACCAAGCTCCTTTGCCGTATTTGTCAATCTGTAAAAAAGAGAGGCAAGGTTATCAACGACTTCATTAAAATTTCGCATTAAGCCTTGTAATTCCTTGTTTTCATTTACTTCCATCTTCACATCAAAGTTGCCGGCACTTAATTCATTTAAACTTATCATCATTTGATTTATAGGACGAAGAATTTTATTTAACCATCTTCTTACAAATAGAAAAATCATTAAATAACTTATTAAAATAAACAAACCAGTTTGAATGATTATCTTCTTAAAAAAAATTAATTGATCATTGATCTTCGTATCCATCCCTATAATTCCGACTAATTGTCCATTTTCATCATTAATAGGTGTAAAGGAACTCATATAATACTCTTCCTTTAATCTGTATATGCTACTATGCTGTATATCATGCGATGCAATTGATTTATTGTAAACAGCCATTGCTTTATCTGCTAAAGTATTAACATAATTGATTTCCAATTTTGAATCTTGGGGAGAAATAACTGCTATAGGAGCCTGTTCTTCATTTTCTTCTATTTTTGATATATATATATTCTCCGGCATCTCTGAAAGTTTATTGTTAAAATCAGTTAAATGGATCACGTTTTGTAAAATTTGATCAGAAGTACTACTTTTCCATTCTTTCATTTGAAAAGAAACATTGTTACTTAATGAAGTTAAAACTTCTTCTCCATCATTTTCAACATGTATTTTTAAATCTTTATAATGAAAATAAAAAATGAATGTCATAAAAAGAATTAAAAGGAAAAAAGGCAGAAAAAAAGATACTACTTGTTTTTTATTCACAAACGGAATATTGCATATTTTTTTTATCATACTGGCCACCTATTTCTTATATTCCTTGGTCTGTATCAGTCAATAAGGTTATATTCTATTGCTTTTATCACACAATTTCACAATTAAATACACTACTTTACTTATAAGAGTACGTAAATATAATTATTATCTTGATTCGACATTTTCGCTTAAATTCCCTTTAATTACTCCATTTTTTTATTTAATAGGCTAAGTTTTGTAAAGTTTGTTGCTAAGAGTCGCAGCCTGAATCCACTTCTCTAGTTTCATTTTCTCCCATTTTCTACAAATACGTTCACCTGTCATAGAAGATTTATTTTGCCTTTTTTTCCACTATTGTCAGAATAAAAACCCCATCTGTAAAAAGATGGGGTTTTTATAAATGCATCTAAAATCTTATCAAGTTGTTAAGATTGCTATTCAATATAGTAGCTGAAACCAATAGCTCCGGGTCCTGTATGTGTTGAAATAACAGGTGTAGTATAATCTATATCCACTTTATTAAATCCAGTGGCCTTTTCTATTGCTTCCTTCAATTTAATGGCAACTTCAAGACTACCAGCATGTGTAATTCCTACACTTTTAATTTTCTTGCCAAGACTGTCTTCTACAAATGCACCTACTAAATACTTTACTGCTTGGGAGCGACTTCTAACTTTTGCAATAGGTGTATATACGCCTTCCTCAAGCGTCGCGATTGGCTTAATATTTAGTAAAGAGCCTAGAAAAGCTTTTCCTTTTCCAATTCTTCCGCCCTTCATTAAATTCTCTAATGTATCGACTACTACAAAAAGTTTCGTATGCTTTTTCACATGATTTAATCTTTGCAATATTTCCGCTACATTATGTCCAGATTGCACCATTTTTGCAGCTTCTAATACTTGAAAAGATAACCCCTTTGAAATAAACTCAGAGTCTACTACAAAGACACTTGCCTTTGTTAATTGGCTCGCACTTTTAGCTGATTCTACCGTCCCACTCATACCGCCTGTCATATGAATGGATATAATATCATACCCTTTATCAGCAAGTTCATCATATTTTTCAATGAAAGTGCCAACAGAAGGCTGTGAAGTTTTAGGCAATTCATCTGATTCCATCATTTTATCAATAAATTCAGCAGGGGTAATATCCACTCTATCCAAATATGATTTATTATTAATATAAATTGATAAAGATATTACCTCAATTTCATATTTTTCTAATATTTCCTTCGATAAATCAACTGTTGAATCTGTTACAATTTTAATTTTTTTCATTTCACACGTCCCTATTTGTCATTCATTTTTTCATTAAAACGCTTACTTTATTATACATTTATTTTTTAGGATTTTCCTATGCTCACTCTATTGATTTTATTTTTTGAGCATATACTATTCACTATACCACAAATTATACTTTTCGTAACCTGTGAATTTTATCACATATCCTTGATGTTTCTTTAAGAATAAAATATGTGCACGCATTTAGAAAATTATTTCTACATGTCCTTGTTTCATGTTAAAAAATAGTAAAAAAAATGGCCATGCATGATTAAATTTCTCACGCATGGCCATTACCGATTACTTTAGATGTTAGACGAGCAAATGAAATAAATTAGAATCTCTATTCACTTCCGTGTAAGGAAAACCCTTTTTATCCATTCTTTCAATTAGTCCTTTATAGTCATCCCTATTCTTCAGCTCTAAGCCAACAAGCGCTGGACCATTCTCTTTATTATTCTTTTTGGCATATTCAAACCGGACAATATCATCATCGGGTCCTAACACATCATCTAAAAATTCTCTAAGCGCACCTGCTCTTTGGGGGAAATTTACGATGAAGTGATATAACAATCCCTCATATAGTAGAGAACGTTCTTTAATATCCTGCATACGATCAATATCGTTATTTCCACCGCTAATTACAAGTACAATGTTTTTCCCTTTTATCTTTTCTTTATATAAATCGAGGGCAGCAACTGGCAAAGCTCCTGCTGGCTCGGCAACGATAGCATGCTCATTATATAAAGAAAGAATAGACGTACAAACTTTTCCCTCAGGCACTAAAACAATATCATCAACATAATCTCTACAGATTTCAAAATTCTTTTGTCCAACACTTTTGACTGCTGCACCATCAACAAATTTATCAATCTTATTTAGTGATACTACCTTATTTCTAATTAAGGCTTCTTTCATCGAAGGTGCACCAGCTGGCTCCACACCAATCATTTGAGTTAATGGAGAAACGCTTTTCATGTATGTACTTAATCCTGCCATTAAACCGCCGCCACCAATGCTTGCAAAAACATAATCAATTGGAACATCAATATCATTCATCATTTCAATGGCCATCGTTCCTTGCCCTGCAATGACATTCTCATCATTAAATGGATGAATAAATGCTCTTTCTTCTGCTTCTGCACAAGCAACTGCTTCTACATAGGAATCATCAAATGTATCACCAGTTAAAATAATCTCCACATTTTCCTTCCCAAACATTTTAACCTGCGTAACCTTTTGTTTAGGCGTTGTAGCTGGCATGAAAATTTTCCCATGAACATTTAAATAACGACAAGAATATGCTACACCTTGAGCATGGTTTCCTGCACTTGCACAAACAACACCATTTTTCATTTTTTCTTTTTCTAGCATCTTCATCGAATAAAATGCACCCCTTAATTTAAAGGAACGCACATGCTGTAGATCTTCCCTTTTTAAATAAACATTGCAATCATATTTTTCAGATAATCGATAATTTTTTTGTAAGGGAGTATGGGCTACTATGTCTTTAATTCCTTGGTATGCAATAATAATATCCTCCAATTGCACCCATTTTTTCATTACATTTTGTTCCATTTCCACACCCTCATTTCTAACCATTTTAATTCGTACATTATACCATGAATTTTTCGCTTTCTCCTAATAAAATTTTAAATTTTCTTTTTTTTCATATATTTTGATTGCGTAGAATTTTTTTCCATACATTCATCGCTGTATTTGTTTGTTTTTATGGAAGTAATGCCTTACAATGAAAGAATAAGGAGTGACTTTCATTTATGAATTTTTCAATAAAAGATTTTTCGCTAAAAGAAGAGATAGCTAACAGCATTACCCATGGTATTGGATTACTTTTGAGCATTCCCGCTTTAGTAATGCTTATTTTAAATGCTGCTGAAACTGCTAACCCATGGAGAATTGTAAGTTTTTCCATTTTTGGTGCTTCCATGATTATCCTCTATCTATGCTCCACATTATTGCATAGTATTACCCATGAAAAAGTAAAGGATTTTTTCGAGATATTGGACCATTCATCCATTTATCTTCTAATCGCAGGAACATACACTCCCTTTGTTTTAGTTGCCATTCGTGGTAGCTTAGGCTGGACCCTTTTTGGGATTGTTTGGGCATTAGCTATTATTGGGATTGTCTTTAAATGTTACTATGTCAAAAAATATATTGTAACATCAACAATCCTCTATGTTATTATGGGCTGGCTAATTGTGATGGCAATCGTGCCACTTTATCATGCAATTGGAATGACTGGTTTCCTGTTTCTCGTTGGAGGTGGCCTGCTTTATACTGTTGGTAGTATATTTTATGTCATGCAAAAAATCCCCTACTTTCACGCCATTTGGCATATCTTTGTTTTAGCTGGAAGTGCTTTAATGTATTTTTGTGTGTATCTCTATGTTTAATTAATATAAAGGATTACTACAATCTTTCTATAAGAAAAAGGAAGGCGAATTCGCCTTCCTTTTTCTTATCATTCCGCTCTTTCATAGACATAAAACACATGAGGATACAAGTTTTTGTCATTTACTATCCCTTTTTGTTCACTTACAAGTTTCCATTCATGCCAATTTAAAGCAGGAAAAAAGGTATCTCCTTCAAATTCATGGTCGATTTGTGTAATGTATAATCGGTCTGTTTCACTTAATGTTTCTGCAAAAAGCTCAGCACCACCAATTACAAATATTTCTTCCTCCTGATGGGCTTTACTCCATTTATAAAATTCATCAATCGAATAGAATATTGTACATCCTTCACAAATATACGCTTGATTTCTCGTAATAACGACATTTTCACGATTTGGAAGATTTCTGCCGATTGAGTCCCTTGTTTTTCTCCCCATCACAATTGGATGCCCTGTCGTTATTTTTTTGAAATACTTTAAATCCTCTGGCAAATGCCATGGCAATTGATTATTCAAACCAATAACATTATTTCTATCCATTGCAACAATTAAGGAAATCATACACTGACCACCCCTTTAATATGGGGATGTGCTTCATAATTAAGGATTTCAAAATCTTCATATTTAAAGGAAAAAATATCTTTTACGTCTTTATTCATTTTCAACTGTGGTAATGTCTTTGGATCTCTCGTTAACTGAAGTTTTACCTGCTCAACATGATTTGTATAGATATGAACATCTCCAAAGGAATGAATAAATTCTCCTACCTCTAAATCACAAACTTGGGCGATCATATGTGTAAGCAGAGCGTAAGAAGCAATATTAAAAGGCACTCCAAGAAATACATCTGCTGAACGCTGGTACAGTTGACAAGATAATTTACCATCTGCAACATAAAACTGAAAAAGACAATGACATGGTGGCAAAGCCATTTTCTCCATGTCCCCAACGTTCCATGCACTAATAATTAATCTTCTAGAATCTGGATTTGTCTTGATTGCATGAATCAATTCAGATATTTGGTCAATTGTGTTCCCTTCTCTTGTCGTCCAAGATCGCCATTGATGTCCATAAACTGGGCCTAAGTTACCTTGCTCATCTGCCCATTCATTCCAAATTCGAACATTATGATCTTGTAAGTATTTCACATTTGTATCGCCATTTAAAAACCAAAGCAACTCATAAATTATGGAGCGTAAATGCAGCTTTTTCGTTGTAATTAATGGAAATCCTTCTGAAAGATCAAACCTCATTTGATATCCAAAGGTACTAATAGTTCCAGTTCCAGTTCGATCTTCTTTTTTTACACCATTTGTTAAAACATGCTTACATAGATCTAAATATTGTCTCATTTTATACACCCTTTATATTAAATTGCGATTCCCTACAAGCTTATTGTATTGTAGCGATATACTGATATGTTTTCGGAGCTAGTTGCGAAAGTATTTCCTTTTCCTTTCCTCCCATATAAAACATGGCAAATGTTTCTGCGAAATATTCTTCTGCATATTGAAGAAAGTATTGTCTATTAGGAAATAACTTCCCTTTTTCCTCGTTCCAAACTAATCTATATGCTTCTGTTTTGCTCGCATTGTTTAGAACTTTATAATCAATGGAATGAGCCAATTCATGATATTCTAAATTAACAGAGCTGTGCCCTTGTCCCTTTTCACTCGCACCTATTTTTACAAGAACCACTTTCCCGCCACCAATACCAGGAACATCATCCCACGTCTTTTGAGAGGTGTAGCCCCTTGGAATAATTCCAGCAAATTTCTGTGCTGTCTTATTATCTGTTAATTTTCCAGTAAATAATTTTACTTTTATTCCCCTAGATTGCACCTTATTTAATAGAGTAGAAGGCAATTGATTTAATCTTTCAATTATTGCAGCTGCTTCTTCTTGATCATAAGATTCTTCTGGCAAAATTATCATATTTCCTAAGTTTTCTTTTGCTTCTAGGGATAAATTCGCCTTAATAATGGTTAGTTCAGATAAGTTTTTTAAGTATATTTCATTATTCGGAAGCTGGGAGTTTCCCATCAAAATGCTCGTTGCTGCTATCATACATAATGGTGCTATTCTTTTGAGCCATCTCATCCATATCCCCCACAACTAATCTCTCTATGTTCTTTCTAAAAATAAGAAAGAGAAGAGAAACCTATTCTACTAAAATTATAGCATAGGTTAGGAATCTCAAAAACTAGATAAAATTACCTAAAATCTTCATAAAAAAATCCAAAAGAATGGATAGAAGAATATTTTTGCAATTCTTCTGCTGTCATTCTTTTGGGATATGACTCTTTTTAAAGACTTACAATTCTAGTTAAACTTCTAATCCATAATTACGGCACAGGGCGGCAAGTCCTCCTGAAAATCCACTTCCTATGGCATTAAATTTCCATTCCCCATTATGTTTGTAAAGCTCACAAACGATAACAGCTGTCTCGACAGAAAAATCTTCCCCTAAGTCAAAGCGTAGGATTTCTATATTATTATCTTCATTTACGACACGTACAAACGCATTGGAAACTTGTCCAAAGTTTTGTCTTCTTGATTCTGCATCATGAATAGTAACAGCAATGCCGATTTTATTAACGTGAAGAGGAATCTTCGTAAAATCAATAATGATTTGTTCGTCATCTCCATCTCCCTCACCCGTGCGATTATCACCAGTATGCTCCACTCCACCGCTTGGATGGACAAGATTATTATAAAAAATAAAATCCTCGTCATTAATAACCTTGCCGTTATCATTTGCCATAAAAGCTGACGCATCTAAATCAAAGCCAGTTCCACAATCGTACTGGTTAATATCCCAGCCCAACCCAATGATAGCTCTAGTTAACCCTGGATTTGTTTTTGTTAAATCAATTCGTTGTCCTTTAGAAAGATTAATACTCATTTCTATTCCCCCATATCTGAATAATAGATTGATTTATAGACAGCAGCTTTCTTGTGCCTATATGACAAAATTAGGAATAAGATTTAACAACTTCACCTAGACTACCTGCGTTTGTCCCTGTACCAATTGCCGCAAACTTCCAATCCTGTCCATGTCTATATAATTCACCGACTATCAAACTAGTCTTACCTGCATAATCATCTGTCAAGTTATAGTGAATAAGCGATTGATTGGATAAAGGATTGACGATTCGAATAAAAGCATTTTGAATCATGCCAAAATGTTGTCTTCTTTTCACTGCATCATATATATTTACAACAAATATTAACTTTTGAATATGTGATGGCACCTTATTTAATTCAACATTAATTTGTTCATCATCCCCATCACCGTCACCTGTTAGGTTATCTCCTGAATGGTGGACACTACCATCACGGCTTTTTAAATTTCCAAAATAGATAACATCATTATTTGCTTGAACCTTCCCCTGTTCATTGACCATAATGACAGAAGCATCACAATCAATACTTGCTGTCGAACCACCACCAAATAATGATCCTAAAAACCCTCCACCTTTATTTTGCTGAACTGGATCCCAGCCAAGACCAATTAAAATTTTACTTAATCCTGGATTTCCCTTTGTTAAATCAACTCTTTGTCCTTTTTGTAAATTAATTGCCATGATTCTCACTCCTATGTATGATAGTTTAATTAGTTATCAATCTTTTTAAAGCTTTCAATAAATGAAATACAATATTAATCCATTCTAACTTCCAAAAGAAATTTGCTATTAAAAGAAATGTGTTGATTGCAGAGAAAACAGGCATTCATAAGGAGGAAAGACGTACTTACTTAACCAACCATATGTTTTCAACTTAACTACCTATACAATAAAATGAAGTCACTACAATCAACACTGTTAGTCAAATACTTTAATAAATTGGCTCATAAATGCAGTCTGAATTACCCTTGAAGCTTCATTTGCTTGAAGTTATTTTGCAATTCTTCTAATTTTTTTGTTCCTTCTTCTCTTAAGCGTTTATTTTCTTCTTCAATCGTTTTTGTTTCCTGCATTCCTTTGATAATAATATTCCATGATTCTTCAATTGTCTCAATCTTAATGCTCGGGCTGCCTGCAAGCCTTGCAATATCTACACTTTGCTGGGAGATATTTTGAGCGTTTTTCACCAGCATTTCATTTGTTCTTCTATCCAATTCACTCATACTGTCTGCAACTAACTTCTGTCTTTTGGCTGCAACAGCTTGAATAAGACCATTTTTAAAAATAGGTATAGTCGTCACAAATGCTGAATTGATCTTACCAATTAATTTAGTGTTTCCTCTTTGTAATAAGCGTATTTGAGGAGCAGTTTGTAAGGCAACCATTTTTGCCATTTCCAAATCGTAAACACGCTGATCTAAGAGCTCTATTGCATTTCTTAAGGTATCAAGCTGCATTCCTGCTAATTGATCACCAGCAACTGCTTTCGCCTCAAGTTGAGGAAGTACATGGGTCTTTAATTCTTCCGATTTCATGCCTCCTGCTACAGCATATTTTTCTAATGTTAAATAATATTGATAATTTTGCTCGTACATTTCATCGAGCATCGTTGTAGAATCAACCATTTCATTTTGATATTTTGAAATTTCTACATAGACTTTATCTATCTCTTGTCCCATAGACTGGTATTTTCCAAAAAGCTTTTCCATTATTTTTTCACTTTTTTTAAACAGTTTGCCAAAAAAACCCTTTGATGACTCTTCAAAATCCTTTTTGTCAAATTTATCCATGATTCTACCAAGCTGTTTCAATAATTCGCCAGAGTCTTCTACTTTAGTAGTTCTCATATTATTAAGGATTTTATCAGAGAATTTTGAGATTTGCGTTGCAGGTTCCTTCCCGAATTCGAGTATTTGAATTTGATCCTTTTCGTCAATCGACTGTGCCAATTTCTGTACTTCTGGCTCATTTCTAAGCGCTAACTTTATTTCCGACACTTTTTCTTCTGTTAATATCTCTGCAACTTGATTGTCTGCATTATTTACATTTGATGGTTGCATATTCATCTTTTATTCTCCTTTTCTATTCTTTAAAAATCCGCTAAATATACCCCTTTTTAAAAAGGATGGTTCTTTATATTCCATGTCAAACACCATATCCTCAAGCCAGTGTACATCAAATAATGTATCTTTTGTATAGTTCTCCATGTCTACATGTCCTGCAGGATTATAAATAATAATATCTACCCCAAGTGTGTTCATTAATAGCAGCAAGGCTGCATCTTCTCTTGTAAACACACCATTTTGCTCTGTTTTAAACAGTACGATACTTGGTACTTCTTGTGCGTAATCAAACTTTTGCAACATTTTCAAGAAATCGTCCGGTATTAATAAGCATTGTGAAAACAGAAAAATCGCTACATCTTCGTCTGATTCATTAGCAAGCTTCTTCAGAGATGGCCTTTTGCAAACTCTTGATATAGCAGCAGCTATTCCTTTCTGCAAACCTGCTGGCAACTGTTTATACTTCCAATAATGTGCTGCCATCATCTTATCTGGATCAAGTATACCATCTGTTCCAAGTGCATCGCGATAATGGTATCGAAAATCACTAATAATAGCTCTTGTGAACGGAAAACTTCGAATTAATAAAGTTTCCTCTTTATTCACGATAGCATGGATTCGATCCCAGTACTCTTTTCGATTCTTACTTACACCAAATATTTTAGCAAAAACAGACGGGATATGCACTTCTCCATTTTTAACATCAAAGTTTGGACGAATCATTGCCAGTTCTTTCTCAAGAAGAAAGATTTCATCATACGTCGTTTTCAATGTAATGGAAATCGGTAGATATTCTCTAAATTGCCACGGTTTATAAAGATTGGAACCTTCATGGTGAAGAATACTCTCAATCTCCCTTGACGCTCGATATGCTACAGTTGCTGTTCTTTTTCGTTCTTCTTTAGGAAAACTTTCAGGTTCTTTCATTCGTGGGTATTGATGTTGAAAAAATAATTCCTTATCCAATTTTAATTTTTCTAGAATGTCATCCCCATTAGGATGTACAATGACGATGTCACAACCAAAGGTAAGAAGAAAGTAAATAAAATATGACTGACTTTTATTGGCATCACCATACCAAAGAAATTTAGGCATATTTTCATTTAATTGGCTTTCTTCTATAGCTGGTTGTAAATGATTGATGGACCATTTTATTATATCAACTACTAATCTTCTTAAATCATTATTTTTCAAGCCGTTTTCTTCCACTTCTGAAAAATGCTGAATGACTTTAATAAAGCTCTCTCTCAATTTTCGATGAATGGCAGGAATAGAGGATTTTATCAACACATTTTCTCCATCTAGAAAAGCAACAAAACGATTAATGGATAAATTTTGCTCCTGCATCCGATTAAATACTTTTTGAATAGATTGAAAATGCTGATTATCAATCGTCCGATCAAGCGATTCATCTGTCAGTAAATGTAAGCCTGTATTATCTTTATTTATCCAATTGAAAAGCTGATTATAATATTCATCCTCGTCTACTGGTATTCCAAGTAATTTTACTACAGCCTGACCGAACGTAAAAATGCGATTACTCGTATCGTGTAGCGGTCGTTCTTTAACTGGCTTTAATAGAATATCAAACCAATTTTCCGTAGACAAAGGAAGGATAACATTATTGATTGTATAATAGTCTTTATTCATTTTCTCCACTTCCTAATTTTAAACCAATGATAACTGTCTACCTTTATCATAGCATAGCTTTACGCCATGACTAAATATTCTACTTAATAATTCTTTACGAAAATGTTATAAAAAGGTTTCATTTTTTAGGCGAAAGGACAAGATTTTTCACTTCTCTCTTTCAATCGTGATGTAAGCACCTAATCTTTTACTCGAGCATATAATACAGTACATTAGGCGAGTAGGTGCTAACTATGAGATCATTTTTTCGAAAATACACGTATCATGAAATTGAAACAGATTTAAATTATGTACAAAATGTTCTATCATCAAATATGTATGTTTTTGTTGATTTAATCTTTATTTCTCTAATGATTAGTTTTTTTATGGCTATATTTTTTGAATCTATTTTATTCGGGGTTATTGTATTTATTTGCTGTTATTTATTTTTCATCTCCATTTATTGTTTATTGCTTAAATGGATTAAAGATCCGCCAGAAGATGAACTTTAAGCATGCTTACTCTTATCAAGGGAACAACCATTATGATCGTTTCATTTTACCATTCTTACTATCCATTACTATTGGATAAAGTATAGAGGCGAGTGTTTTCCATTCGCCTCTTTCTTCTAATCCTATTTATTCCTATTTAACAAATAAACTGTTTATGCACATTTCTGACGATTTCTTCACCAGCAAATGCTCCTTTTTGAATGGTTAGATGCTGTGTTGAATTTTTTATTTTTTCCAGAGTTAACTCTCCATGTCTTGGAATATAACCTATTTGACAACTATTTAGAAATGGTAAATCTAACAAGGAATCACCTGCACCAATTGATTTCTCCACTCCTTCTCTTTCTATTATGTATTTAATTGCCTCCCCCTTACAGATAGGCTTTGGCATAAAATAAAGCTTTCGTCCTTGTAAAGATATATTCCATCCATTTTCTATTGCAACTTGGATTAGCTCTCTTTTGATATCTTCGTCTATATTTGTTTTTAATACATAATAAAAGAAAAGATTATCGGCAATTTTCAACTCGCCATGTAAAGAATAAATCTGTAGCTTTTGTAGTAATTCATCTTTCTCCATACAATCTTCTTTTAATCTGGTGTGAATGGTTTTTGCCCACTCCTTTACAAGCTCTCCTTTATAATGAATTTTTGCTCCATTGCTTGTAACACAGTATGTCATTGGCATTTCTTCATTAAAAATAAAAATTCGCTTATATTGTTCATAAGTTCTCGTCGTAACAGGAACGAAAAAATGCTTAGTAGCAATCTCCTTCAATAAATCATAACTATCTTTTGTCATATAAGAAACAGGTTCACCATTTTTCACTTCCACACCAATCATCGATTCATTCCAAGGAGTTTCCATTTCATGTAATGCACGCTTTGAATATATTAACGTTCTGTCTAAATCTGATGCAAATAGATTCATCTTTTTCGCACTACCTTCTTAATTAATCCACAGCATGTATAGCTCATATTAGGATATGGAATTACTTCTACGTTTCTTTCTTGTGCTAATAAGACAATATGTTGAACATAAGGGCTATCTGGATCCTTCATTAATATCTTCCATGGCACCCTTCGTAACAATACTCTTGTTGTTTCACCGACACCTGGTTTTACATAATGGGTACTATCAATATCGAATTCTTCCTTAATGGTCAGAACTTCTTTCATCCCTTTAAAATCAACGGTTTGATCTAGTTCATTTGCACGAATACATTCCTCTATTTGGAGTGGATTTACTTTTGGAAATGCCTCTGTAATCTCGTCTAAATAGCTATTCGATACATCATATGGCTCTAATTCCTGATAATACTTCGCCCCATGAAAATCATCTTTTTTGATATACTCTTCATTTAACACAGTACGACTTACTAGTCCTGACACTGTTGAATTTAAACAAGCACTTGGAATCAAAAAGTCTTCTCTCGTTCCATAAAGTGTTGTACAGTATCCTGGATCAGCAAGCACTGCTAATGTATCATCTAATCGAATCTGATACTTTTGGTAAAACTCCTCACAGTTTTTCGTTAATTCAGTTGAAATTGCTCCTTTTCCTGTCCATCCATCAATAAATTGCAGGGCATAACCATTATGTGTTTGCAGCATGTAATGAATTGCATTTTCATCTATTCCTCTATCTCTTATAATAGAAATACTGTAGTGAGGAAGAGAAACGTCATATTTCCATTTCAAATAGCGTTTAATTAAGATTCCAATAGGTGTTCCTGCTCGTGCTAAGGAAACCAATACTGTTTGTTTACCATGTTTGTGATAAATTTGTTCTGCAACAATTGCGGTACATAGGGCTACTTTGTCTTTATAAACATCGAGCGTCTCCCAAAAAAGCTGCAAATAATGTTCAGGTGGATTGTATTCGATTGGTAATGTTTCACTATAATGCTCTCCACCTTGAACCCTTTTTTCCCTTTCCTCGGTTGAGCCCTCTAATGTAACATCACTTAAGTCTTTTAATAGAAATATAACATCCTCTTTATCATAGGAACCGAACCTTACTAGATGATCTATGTTTGCTTTCATGATTTACCTCCCGCTACAGTATACAATATTTATTTTTTTCACTTGAACTGCTGTTAATTCAGCCAGCAACTCCGCTAATCTATCCTCACTAACCTTGCGCTCAAAAAATAAAAAGATATCGTCGTATTGCTTAGCATCAATATTGTATAAATAATGCACAATATCCAAATCTTCTGGATTTGAAAAACAGAATGCATTTTTAGCCCCATAATGCTCTTCATTATTGGGATAAATAGGACTTCTAGTCGTTGATTGATAAAATATATTTTCTCCCATATAGCTTGCTAGCTTCATTGGAATATACATAAACTCCCCTGTTCCAATGCAAAGCGTAGTACCCACACGCTTTTTCTTCAGGTCATTTGCTGCGAGTCTAATCCAATCGTCTGTGAGTTCATCCATATGGATGCCAAATCTTCCTGTATCCTTTAAGTACCCATAGTCATTTTTTATCCCTGCCAAACTTGTCGAAGTGATTGGGACGATTCGCTCTTTCACATAATTTTCGAGACTAATATATTCAAGTTGCGGTTTCTTTCTATTTGTTTCAGTTATCTCCGTTTGCGAAACAAGATTAAGAGGAACACCGATAAGCTCAAAGCTGCCTTTAAGTAAAGAGACGACTTGAACCTTAATTTGTAATTCCTGTTCAAGGGATTCCATCTCTAACTGCCATTTTTCGGAACGCCAATCTAGAATGGATACAACCGTATATTTATCTCTAGGATATTTCTGATGAATATCTCGGATAATGTTTATAGCTGTTTTGCCTGTCGTTAATTCATCGTCTACTAAAATAATTTCTCGTAGATTATCAAGAATATCTTCCTCAACATAACAACGGTGAGATGTTGCATGTGAATGCTCTTCTTCAAAAGTAATGATTGGCACTAGCTCATTTACGTTTTCTCTAGTTGTGTGGAAAAAAGTAGCCTGTTTAAATGCTCGAAAAAAAGAATGCCCTAATCCCGTTGCAGTTTCTGCAAAGCCGATTATAATAGGATTTGCATGTGCACTTGAAATAAATGGCTTGTCCAAAAACTGTGAAGCTGAATCACGATAAATTGCCATTATTTCCTCTCTTTGGGGAGAAATCGTGCCAGTAATAATTTCTTCATAACGTGCTGCCAACATAAATCCAGTAAGGAGCCCTTTATTTGGCTCAATCGGTAAATGCTTGCCTAATAGTTTACTAACAAATAAAAATGCCCGTTTCTTATTTATTCGTGCTGCCATTTTAAAAAAATCTTCTAGTGGAAGATGAAATGGATTTTCTTCGATGATGATGTCCATCTGTAAATTATGAATGATTGGTAATGAAATTTTCTTGTTTAAGTAAGTCAATGTATGTAAATCCTTCATGAAACACCCCGTAAACCTTTGATTTTAAAATAATTTTTTGTGCCCAGTAGAAATGAGGCTTAATTTCATTCATCTTATTTGAAAAACTACTTTTTACTACACCAATCTCCCCATTATTACTTTCTATAATATTACAAGCATCTAAATATTCCTCATAGGAAACAACATTTAATGCTTGCACTGGTTTTATATGTGTAGGATGAATAATTGTCTTTCCGGTTAAACCATTCGTAATATCCATCATAACTTCTCTAATTAATCCATCCATATGTTTATCTATGAGCTGTGTTCGCATATTCATTCCAGCTTTTCCATACCGCTTTCGGAATGGTGTCTCTCTCAATTGCGGAATTAGAACTCGCTCGCTCGTTGTGAAATATTCCCAAACTGGTCCGGAAACAACATAGGCACTATCCGCACGTGTAAATACATTAACAATATCCGAAATACAATCTCGAATAATCGCAACATCATATACAGTCGTTTCTGCATTTCTACGAATACCATACAATCCGCAAAAATCAGTAGCGCCAATCCGCACATTTAAAATGAGATGCTTATATTCATCTAGTACTTTCTTTATGGAAAGAAGTTCATCCATTCTAGTTTCTTTTTCAATTATTTTTTTTGTTTCTAAAATCGGCATCGCATATAAAGAGTTCCCTAGCATATTATATTTTTCTAATTCTTTTAAAATGATCTCTCCCACTGCCGCTTCAAACTTAGGTATGACGATACCAGTTAATAAACTAATTTTTTCACCAAGCAAATCCATTAGATTTAAAAACTGAGATACAGAGCGTATTCTAATAAAAATCAATGGTAATTCATTTTTTATAAGAACGCTGTCCTCTAACGCTTGATATATGTTTGTTAATTCTTCGACTAATTTACGTTCAGCTATCTCCACTTCGTGATCCCCTATTGAGTCCTCTAGACAAATTACCATGGATGTTAAAGCTGCGTGTTTTTTTGTTAATAAATCGTGAAAAATATTCGGTCTTGTTGCAGGCATGTATAAAGTGGAAGCAAGTGCATAGGATAATACTTCCTTCTCCGAAGTACTAAACACCTCTTCTGGTAATTTAAAGAAAAGACGTTCCATTTGTTTTTCATTTAAGTCAGAGAATAATTTCATTTCCTTTGCTCCATTCAATGATATTAACAACTTTTTTAAAAATTATTCTGAAAATTCAAAAATAAAAATCGGATTTTATAGTAGGATAATTAATTATATCTTACAATAAAACTATTTTTTTGAAAATATTTACTTTATCATGGCGTTTTTTAGGATGTTCCATATAGCCTATCGTAAGCAATGCGAAGGATATCCTGGGCAGGTAATAGGCGGAGGAGAAAAAATAAGATAACTTTTTTGGAAGGCTGTTTTCTTCAAGATTGTTGTTCTTAAATCTTAAGTCTTTTAGTCATTAAACCGATTTAAAAACAACAATCTATTAGAAAAGAGTCTTAGGGAAAGAGGATATCTCTAGTTATGTTAATGTAATGCTACTAGAAATATCCTCAAATAATTATGCTTCGCCCTGTTGTTCTGCTTTTTTCTTATTTCTAAAATGCACAACAAAGGTTGCACCAAATGCTATAACTAATAATCCAAAGAAATAAATATGATCAATATGAATATCAAATACTCCTAGCAGCATCTTAACTGCGATAATTAAGATAAGGATATATGCAGTTGCTTCCAGCTCTGGAATTTTATCGATTAATTTAAGGAAAACACCTGCGACACCTCTCATCATAAGAACGCCAAGGATACCACCAATTAATAATACCCATACTTGATTGCTTACACCGAATGCAGCTAAAACACTGTCTACAGAAAAGGCAATATCCATTAATTCAACAGAAATTACTGTTCCCCAAAATAGACCAAATGTACGGATTAGAATCCCATTTTTATTAATGCCTTTATTTTCTTCTTCACCTTCTGTTTCATTCGCTGCTTTTCTTCGATCCATGAAATACTTAATAGCTAGATATGCTAAATATGCAGCTCCGAGTATTTTTACCCATGAGAATTCGATTAAATAAACACCAATTCCAATTGCGATAAAGCGGAATAAATACGCACCTAATAAGCCATAAAACAATGCTTTTCTTCTTTGCTCTGGTGGTAGATGCTTAACCATTACAGCTAGTACCAATGCATTATCCGCAGATAACAGGCCTTCTAATATTACTAATGTTCCAATATAACCCCAACTTACTGGGTCAGTTAATACTTCTCCCCACATTTCCCAATTAAAAAACTGGGCATATGTATCAATAATTGTCTCAAATATTCCCATGAAAAGAGCTTCCCCCTATAATATGCTGATAAAATCAGCCAACTTCTAGACCAAAGTCAGTAGCTAATGCAGCTAAACCGCCTTGGTATCCACTTCCAATGGCACTAAATTTCCATTCATTATTATGACGATATAATTCTCCAACAACTAATGCTGTCTCGATAGAGAAATCCTCGCCTAAATCGTAACGAATTAACTCTTCATTTGATTCCTCGTTTAAAATACGAACATAAGAATTAGAAACTTGACCAAAATTTTGATTTCTTCCTTCTCCATCATGAATAGTAATGGTAAATGCAACCCGTTGAATGTTAGCAGGAATTTCTTTTAATTCAACAATGATTTGTTCATCATCTCCATCACCTGCACCTGTACGATTATCTCCTGAATGAACGATGGAACCATTTCCACCTGATGGATTATTATAGAAAACGAAATCAGCATCATTTGTTACTTTTCCATTTTCTCCAAGTAAAAATACAGAGGCATCTAAATCAAAATCTTTTCCGCCATCGTACTTATTTACATCCCAGCCTAATCCAATAATCACTTTTGATAATCCAGGATTTCCTTTTGTTAAGTCTACTTTTTGTCCTTTAGATAAACTAATTGCCATAACTAAACTACCTCCAAATTTTTTCATTATAGTTTCTATACGTAATCAGAAAAGAAAAGTTTCAACTTCTTTCATTCACAAGCAACAATTGCTACAAGTAAAGCCAACTCTTCTAACTCATCCACTTAGGGGGAGTATTTTTATCCCAATAAATTTCCCCAAGTGTATAATGTGTTTGGAATTGATCATGATACGTATGATAATGGAAGTTAAAATAATACCCTTCCTGTGGTGGTCGATCCCTTCTTACATGAAAACGAATAATGTCCTCATTTTGTCTTGAAATATGAAATATCCGCTCACTTGTTCCTGATGATGGAAGCTCAGTCACATTCAAATAGCTTAACTCCTCTTCCGGAAAAATACTCGTTACCTCACTAATTGCTTTTTCCATATTTGGGAGAACGACTAGTCGAAATTCATCTTCAATTACCGGTTTGATTTTCGATCCGAATTTTAAGTAACTTTGCTCTTCTGCTCGTTTAAGCATATCACTAATAAACTCTTCTCTTGATATGCCTTTACTATCTGTCAGTATAGCCTCTTCTATACTTTCTCTAGCAAAAGACATTTCTCTTTCATCAATTGGTTTCTTATCGTTATCACTGTTATTATTTAAAAATGTGGATGGTGATGGAGACACAAGGCCAAAAGTTAAAATAGAAACAAATACAACCAGGCTTTTACGAATCCAATTAGGCATTTATTACACCTCGCTTTCCGTTCATCCTGATGAGAATAAAATGTAATAAAATAATACTGATAGTCTAAGTATATATTATTTCTTATCAAATCATCTAGTATTATCCTATATAGATAGATTATTTTTTCATTATTCTTTTTTCAGCCAAATTCCATAGTGAAATTTGGCTGACTTACGTTTTAGCTGTTCAAATTGAAATCGATCAAATCTGCTACTTCTAAAGTGATCTTTCAAAACGACCCTTTGTTTTGCAACCCGCTTTGCATGATTGATAATTTCTTCTGTCAATTCTTCATAATATGCTAGCTTTTTTAATGAATGGATACCATCAGAAGAAATTTCTTCTTCGAACATAGGATCCAAATAAACACAATCCATACTATTTTCTTCTTTTTTGATAAGCTCCTCTAATGCGTTAACATGCTTAACTTTGACTCTACGCATCGCTTTATCGATTGTCGAATGACTTGTCTTCCATTCCTTTAAACCAGTTTTTACAAGGAAAGCGATTATCTCATTCACTTCCAATCCCTCTACATACCCATTGCTTCCAACGGCATAACTAGCAACAATGCTATCTGAAGCAAGTCCTAACGTACAATCTAAGAAGCTCATCCCTTTCGATAAATTAGTTGCTTGGATAAAGGGATCATGTTCTTGATTGATAAGTCTTTTGATCCGGAATACCGCTGAATTCGGATGAAAAAAGAATGGTTGTGCTGTATTTAATGGATAATATTCAAAACGATTTTTGCCGATGATTAATATATCCATCATATAATACGCTTTAAGGTAATAAATTGAAGCCTTCTTTCGTTCTACGAATTTACATTGAAATTTTTCGGCAATTTTATTTGCGAGAATTTCCATTTCCTTATTCGTTCTACCTGCAGTAGTTATAATCATGTTGTTCTCCTATTTATCAT
>Ga0182738_1000739_pt1 | contig 43770 bp, 28 predicted proteins | sample eDN5th30CBELigMG_FD_128876 | JGI IMG/M metagenome (GOLD analysis project Ga0182738, IMG submission 128876) | Enriched Miracle-Growth compost microbial communities from Emeryville, California, USA - eDNA 5th pass 30_C BE-Lig MG (version 2)... ...
AGCGTGATCGAAACCTGCCGCCAGCAGGGCCAGAACGTGCTGAGCTACATCACAGAGGTCCTCACCGCCCACTTCGCCAGAAAACCCGCCCCCTCAATACTCAACGGGGTGTGAACGGTTACTCCCAGGTGTTTTTGTCTACTTTTATAATCTTTTTCACGGTAAAAGCGGAACGATTTAAATAGGCACCGTGAACAATTAAGTCCGGAAGCCATTCTGAACTAGAGATCCGGAGCTTTGCTTCGGATCCACTGTCGGGCGAAAATTTCAAAGAATCGGGTTCGTAAAAAAAATCAGGAGTTGCGACGCCTTGGACAACTAATTCAACCTGACCATGATTTTTCGATAGATTCTGGTCCATTTGATAGGGCACAAAGAGGACCAAGTCAAATTTTCCTCGTCTTTCTCCAACATCGGTCTTCATTTGAACCCTGCAGGACTCGCCGGGGTGAAGTTGAGGCTTAGTCAGCGTCGACACCGTGCAGGAACAACTTGCCTGCGGAGACTCAAGATGAAGGTCTGAGTTTGAAAGATTCTTGAGGGTGAACCAGGATGTTATTTAATCACCCTGTCGTACTTCTCCAACATCCTCCACTGATGGAGTCACAATCAGCGGCCCTGATTCATGGCGGGAAGAAGGAAGATGCCGTGTGGCGAGAATTGTCGTTCCACCGGCGGCAATCAGACACAATATTGACAGCGAGAGTAGAAGAGAACGCATGTGAATTCTTTCTCAGCCTGCCTCAACTCTAATTAGAGTGCATGGCTAAAATATAGCAGGTGTCCTCATGTCGTTCAATATAATTCATAATTCTTGGTATTTTTTTTTGAGTCAAGCAGGAGAGAACGCCACCTGGCAGATTTCATTGTGAAATTCGCTCAGCGTCATCACCACCAGTTTCGAATGACTCAACTTCTCGGAGGCGTGGTGGCGAATTTATTCTGCTGCCCAGGGGGCTTCGCTCGAAACTTCTCAATCAATCAATGGCTAAATACCCGGCCCCATTTTCAGAAGTGCTTTCAGTTTGCCGATGTTTTTGTCTTGTGGCAGGCTGGAAAGCAATACCCGCGTCTGAAATGGCCGATTTGCGGTCAATTCTCCCAGTTTGATTCGATCGATGACAATGTCTCTCAGGTTGCCGACCCCGAATCCCTCTCCGATCTTCCCGAATTCCACTAGAGCGGAGTTGCAAATGGTATATCACGCGGATCCTGATGAGATACAGGAAATTTAAGGCCGAGCGTGATCGAACAATGACCAAACTGGTCTAGTATCCAAAGCCGGGTTCGTCCTAGGATGTGCGATACCAAGTCCAGGGGGGAAATGATGTCGCGGGGTTGCAAACGCAGGTTTCACAATTTCATTCAACAGGCCGTCCTGCTGGCGATGGTTTGCGTGACGCTCTGTCTGTTCTCCCGGCATGTTGTTGCGGAGGCCCCGATCAAGCTGGCGGAGTCGCCGCTGGAGCAGCGGCCTTTTCTGGTGAAATCACAAATCACCACTTCTGGAAAAGTTCAGGCAGCCACCGGCAAAGGGGAAAAAGAGGAACTCGCGCTGAAGGCCAACGTTGTCTTCGAGTTTCATAGCCGTCGCCTTCCTTCCGCTGGACGGGATGCCCTGGCTCTTCGCGAAGCCCGTGAATTTTCCGCTGCGAAGTTGACGACGACCGTCTCTACCTTCGAAACACAAGCGGAACTTCCCGCGGACCGGCAACTGATTATCTCCAATGGAGACCGAGAAGGGATCGTCAGCTACAGCCCGCAAGGAGCGCTCACCCGGGAAGCGGTCGATCTCCTGGAAATTCCCGGCGATCCCCTTTCCCTGCTGGCATTGCTGCCTCTCACGGATGTTCGCATTGCGGAAGAATGGGTTCCCGCGGACTGGGTCATGCAGATGCTGACCGGAGTCGAAGCCGTCGAGACCAGTGAACTGAAATGTCGGCTCGATCAAGCCACAGATACCGCTGCCAAAGTTACTTTTCATGGAAAAATCAAAGGGCAGCGGTTGGGAACCAATACCACGGTGAGCGTGGCGGGTGCGTTTCTCTTCAACCGCGAACAGAATTATCTGTCCCAGTCCAAAACGATCTACACCATCACTTCGGATGTGGGGACTGTGAATCCCGGCCTGGAAATGCAGGTCACAACGCTCCTTTCCCGGACCCTCGACGAAACGCCGGGACGGTTGACGGATGAATTCCTCGCTTCGATTCCATTGGAAGCTCCGCCGGACGCTTTGGGGCTGACCTATCAGGCAGCCCCCTGGGGAATGACACTCCAACACGAACGGAACTGGCACCTGTTTCAGGCGGTCTATGATGCCACCGCTCCCGTGGCCATCTTGCGACTGGTGGAATTGGGGAGCCTGGTGGCCCAATGCAATATGGCTCCCGCCCCTCCTGCTCCGGATGGGAAAACGACTCCGCTGGAACGCTTTGAAGCGGACATCCAGCAATCGCTGGGAGAACGCTTTGGCGAAATCGTCTCTCGCGAAAAAATGCCGACGGATGATGGCCGGCAGATCTTTCGCGTGGAAGTGAGCGGAAACGTGGTGATCAAGAGCGTGCAGGGCCGCGCCGATATTCCGATGCTCTGGATTTACTATCTCGTCACCGATCCTCAGGGACGGCAGGCCTCCTTCGTCTTTTCAGTCGAACCGAAACTGATGGAACAATTGCGCGGCCGGGACCGGGATCTTGTCGCCAGCTTGAAATTTGTCCCTCCCATCCGGAATGCGAGCCGCTGACGCGCGGACTTTTCCCATTCGTGCCTGTCGTCGATCCCGCAAAACTTCCCGCATGTTGCTCCGGGCTGGGGACGCCATTGATTTGATGAAAAACGAGGCTCGCGTGGCGAATCCCAGCCCCCCATCGCATGGATGCACTCGATGAGGTCCTATCCCGCGTGTTTCTTCACCCAGGCCACATAACGATCCATCCAGTTCTGGAGGAGCGGTTTGCTGGCGGGGCCAATATTCCCCTGTTCGTCAAACATGCCTTCTCTTACCTGGAGAAATGCTTCCGGCTGTCCCAGGGTCGGGACATCCAGATAGGCCAGGACATTCCGCAAGTGCTGTTGCGCCAGAGCAGTGCCGATGGAACCGATGGAGACACCGATCACTCCGGCTGGTTTTCCCGACCAGGCATTCTGTCCATAAGGGCGGGAGGCGTGATCGATGGCATTTTTCAACACTCCGGGGATGGACCGGTTGTATTCCGGCGTCACGAAGAGAAGCCCTTGCGAGGCGGCAATTTCCGACTTGAGCCGTTTGACGGATTCTGCCTGATGGTCGTCATCGTCCTGGTTGTACAGCGGCAAATCGCTGATGGAGAGTTGCTGGAATGTGAATTCGGACGGCCCGAGCTTGATCAACCCGTTGGCCAGTTTTCGATTGAAAGAATCTTTGCGCAAACTGCCGACAACCACAGCGATTTGATACTGACTCATGAATAACGTCCTTTGAGGGGAAGATCGGGGGCATATCGCCGGTTCACGGGATCCCGGTCATCTGTTGGCCGCGATCAGCAACATCAAAAACTCCAGCCTCACCCCTATTCGCAACGCGCAGCAGGTCGCGGACCTGGAGATTTGAAGTTGCCGTCGTGACCGCTTATTGTAGCGAAACTTCGAAATCAGGACGACAGGATGTCCATGGAGTTTTTCCTGGCTGCCAGCTGGAATGAGAGATGGGCATTCGGGGTGTTGTCCTGCTGCTGAACCTTCCGCAGGATCCCATTGATCCCAGGAAAGCTGCCATGCCGACTGTTGATGTGATTCGCTCATTCTTTTCCGTCCCGTTCAGCTCCGCTTTGCCTGGATCGATCCTGCTGGGAACCGCCTTGTGCATGAACTTCGCAGTGGGGCAGGAGAAAATTCTCTTTCAGGCGAAGGTTCTTGATGAGAATTGTCCTGGCGGATATCAGGTCAGCGTGGCCGATGTGGACGGTGACCACAAAGAAGATGTCCTCACGCTGGGTAAGACTGTCCGTTGGTTGAAAAATGGTTCCTGGACTCCTTTTCCCATTACCGGGATCCAGACACGGGGCAATATCGATCTGGCTCCCCGCGATATTGACGGCGACGGCCGGATCGACCTGGCGGTTGCCAGTGATTTCAATCTTGGCAAGCCGACTCAAGGCAGGCTCCAGTGGCTGCGGCAAACGGACGACTTCCGAAAAGAATGGCAACTCATTCCGATTGCCGACACCCCCAGCATTCATCGCATCCGCTGGGCCAACCTCGACGATTCCGGGCATCCGGTGCTGGTTTCAGCCCCGATTCTCGGGCGAACAGCCGCTGGTCCCAGCCTGGAAGGGCCCGGAGCCCGGCTCAGCTTCTTTCGTGTCCCGAAAGATCCCTTGCGTGATCGCTGGACCGAGGAGGTGATCGACAATGAATTGCATGTCATTCACGGGTTGCTCGTGTACGATTTTGACGGCGATGCCCGGGATGATCTCCTGACAGCCAGCTTCGAAGGGGTCCATCTCTTTCAGTCACGCGGTCAAGGTGAAAAGTTGACGTGGACCAAAAGACGACTGGCTGCGGGCGAACAGAACGAAGTCAATGCCGCAGTCCGGGGATCCAGCGAGATCCGGGTTGGCCAGTTGAAAGACGACGTCCGTTTTCTGGCGACAATTGAACCATGGCATGGGAACAAGGTTGTCGTTTATACCAGCCCCGAAAAAACGGGTGCATTCTGGGATCGGCATGTGATTTCCGAGGATCTGGACGGGGGACATGCCCTGGCGGCGGTGGACGTGGATGGGGATGGCCGGACAGAAATCGTGGCTGGTTATCGAGGAAAGAAGGGAGGCGTCCTCCTTTTTCAGGCCCTTGATGATTCGGGAACTCGCTGGAGCCGGGAGACTCTCGATGAAGGGACGCTTGCCTGCCAGTGTCTGTTCGTGGCGGACGTTCCCGGAACCGGACGTCCTTCCCTGGTCGGCATCGGCGGTTCCACGCACAATGTGGAACTCTTCCGGTTTGACGGTCATTGAACGTATCAGCCCCCATTGGGCAACTGGCCCCGGAAGGCCTTGCACAAAAAATCGCGAAGCGGCCCATAATTCCAGCCCCATGGCACAGCGGATGCCGGGAAGCGACCGGAATCGACCGGCAACAGATTTGCAATCATTCCTGTTTTTGAAAGAGCTTTCGTGGTCATGACATCGAGGTGCCATGGCATTTTTTGACTTTTTTTACTTTGTTGTCATATTTCATCTAGGCGAATGATATTTTAGCGACACATAATTGAAGAATGGCCTGTTCGTCGAGTAGGATGGCCTCTTGCTTCTCTGATCCTTTCTGCCGGTTTCCCCATCTTTTCTTCATCTCAATCCGTTTTTTTGAGGAGCACATGCATGTCTGTATTGATGTCTCGTCGCGTCTCTGTTCAGCGAGGATTCACGCTGATCGAATTGCTGGTGGTGATTGCGATCATCGCTGTCCTGATCGCTTTGTTGCTGCCGGCGGTCCAGCAGGCGCGCGAAGCAGCCCGACGTTCCCAGTGCAAGAACAATCTCAAGCAACTGGGGCTGGCGATGCACAATTACCATGACACGCACTCCCGTTTTCCTCCTCGCGGTATCATCGGAAGCACCGACGGGAATATGGATAAAGACGGGAACTGGAACTGGGCATGCATGATTCTGCCACAGATCGAGCAGAGCCCCCTGTTCAATCAACTCAATGTGGGGCAGGGGAATTCCGTTCCCCGCAATTCCGCGAACATGACCAACGTGAATGATTACCGGACAGCAACCGCCGGAACGCGCGAACAACTCCTCACGACGCGCATTCCGGTTTACCTGTGCCCTTCCGCCAATGGCCCCGTCAACAATAAATATGGGTGTTACCTGGGGACGTTGATGTACGGCATGAATAACTGCATCGCTCCGCCTCCGAATGCAGCGGGTGGAGTCATCGCTGTGAAGGGATCGGCCATTTCGGATATTATCGATGGGACATCAAATACAATTTTAATGGGGGAAAAAGTCTTGACTGATGGTCCTCTGACCGCCATTGGGGCCATGTGGGGAGCCGCCCGGATCTGCAATGCCAGTCTTTCGATCGTTGCCGCCCAGAACCGGATGAATACGAACTTCGACGGCACCTGGAACTCGACAAACAATTGCTACACGGAGAACGCCGGTGGAGCACTTGTCACGCGGGCAGTGGCCGCCAGTCCTCACACGGGCGGGTGTCATTTTCTGATGTGCGACGGCAGCGTGCGGTTTATTAACGAAAACATCTCCGCCAATCCGGTTCCTGGACAAGGAGGTGGAAATTATACTTATCAGAATTTGTATAACGTCAACGATAAAAACCCCGTGGGCGAATTCTAATCTCCAGCCTGATGTGTCCTGATGGCTGGAGATGTCTGCGAGGAAGTGCTCCCGACAGAAACAGAGATTCTTTCTTGGTTCTTTCCGGTTTGCAGGCCTGGTTTCGAACGCGAAACGATAACTAAAACAATAACTAAATATTGCTGCGGAATTTCTAAGTGTTGTGAAGTCTTAATGTTTTTACGGCGGATTGCTGTATAGTCAGGTGGGAAGCGTGCGAACGATTGTCCGAAGCGTCGGCCCTTCAGGAAATGTTGGTCTGACGTTTTTGATATGCATGGTGCTGGCTGCGGTTGGTTGTGGGAACGGTCGCCCTGGCCTTACGCCAGCTGTGGGGAAGGTGACCTTGAATGGAGAACCGCTGGCGGATGCACTGGTGTTCGTGCAGCCTGTCCAGACCTCAGCCGAAGGTTTTCGTCGCCCCGCCAGCGCAACAACGGACGCGCAGGGAGTTTATCAACTGGGAACTTACGACAAGGGCGACGGCGTTCCTCCGGGAAAATACGAGGTCGGAGTCATCAAGAAGATCAACATCGGGAAGCAGCGGGAACCGGGAGATGAACGCCCCGATCCGCCGGGCGCAAAATACCAGTGGATCGTTCCGGAACCTTACAGCCATCCGGAATCTTCAGGCCTCACCATCGAAGTGACATCATCCGGCATTACTCCGGAAACTCTTGAACTCAAACGGCTCGGAGATCCGCAAGTCACCATACCGGGACAGCCAGGCGGAAATGTTCCCTGAAATTCAGAGAACATGGAAAGGAGTTTTCACTTATTCCCGAAGGAAATGCAGTGGTCCTTTTCTAAAAAACGTTTCAAATCTTGTTGATTAAGAAATAATTTCGATTATTTTTCACAAATACGTTATTCTGAATGGGACGCTGCATTCATCAGATACGTTTTAAGCCAATTATATTATTCAGGAGAAATTCATGTTGAAACGTCGTGGATTTACGTTGATCGAACTGCTTGTTGTGATCGCGATTATTGCGGTTCTGATCGCCTTGCTGCTTCCGGCAGTTCAGCAGGCTCGCGAAGCGGCCCGGCGGTCCCAGTGCAAAAACAACCTGAAACAATGGGGGCTGGCGCTTCACAATTATCACGACACTCACAGAACTTTTCCGATGGGAGCCATGGGACTGGGGGGGACCAGCAATAACTTTGGGTTTCAAGTGATGCTGTTGCCGTTTATTGACCAGGCTCCCTTGTATAACCAGTTCAACTTCAATGTGAGTTACACGGATATCACCACGCCCGCCAGTTCCACCGGGAAGGCGAATTACTATCTGGTGACCCAGAGGTTTCCGTTGCTGTTCTGTCCGTCTGCCCGGACCAGCGATCAGGGCTACAGCCTTTCCGTGGGCGGAACAACCGTGCAGGCTTCCACAGTTCATTATTATGGTGTCGCGGGAGCCTATGGGACCAATCCCATGACCGGGTCGCTTTATCCAGGGCATGTCGGGACGACAACGGGAGCCCACGGAGGGTTCTCCATCAACGGAATCATGGGGGTGAATCGGAACACTTCCATGCGAGATGTTACGGATGGGACGTCGAATACGCTGGTCGTGGGTGAAAGTTCCGATTCCGTGGAAAGCGGCCTGGGGTCTTCCTGGAGAGCCTGGACTCAAGGGGCCAGTGGAGGGACTGGCGGAGCGGCTTTCTATTCCTGCAAGAACGTCGTGAATCCGATTGGCGAGTCCGGATACTTCACCGGCTCTGGCGACACCGCCATGCGATACTTCAACAATGTTCGTTTCGGTAGCCAGCATACTGGGGGCGCCCAATTCCTGATGGCGGATGGTTCTGTCCGATTTATTTCCACGAATATCGACATGGGGGTCTATCGCTCGGCAGCCACAATGGGTTCGGGAGAAGTGAACGGCTTGCAGTAAAATCCGATGGTCCGCAAATCCACGGGAAGGGGGGAGAGGATGAAGGACGAGTCGATTCGAATTCCCGCCCCCGGTTTCCCGTCCGCTTGACGTCGTGCTTCGCCGCAGCGATAGTGCAGTTGGATCAAGCCAATGACGCCCTCGCGAGAGTCCCATTGTGGAGTCCCGCCAGTCTTCTTTCGGGAGTAAGCTTATGGCCGTTCATCAACCATCCCGCCGCGATTTTCTCAAATCGTCTGCCGCCACAGCGGCACTTTCATACGGGGCGGTAACCATCGCTCAATTCCAGTTTGGCAGCCCCGCCCATGCAGCCCCCACCGCATCCATTGAACGTCGCCGTTTCGGCAAAACCGACATGACCGTGGGAGTCCTCGGCTTCGGGGGAGCGGAGATTGGTTACAACAAGGTTCCTCCGGAAACGGTTTCAAAGCTGCTGAACAGTGCGATTGACGGGGGACTCAATGTCATCGATACCGCGGAGTGTTATCTCGATTCCGAAGTTCTGATTGGGAATGCCATCGGAGGCCGCCGGAACGATTATTATCTGTTCACAAAATGCGGCCACGCTCCTGGAGCCGAAGGCTGGACGAAAACTGCTGTCCTCCGTTCCATTGAACGGAGCCTGAAACGGTTGAAAACCGATGTCATCGACCTCGTGAATCTGCATTCCTGCTCACTTGATGAGCTCACGAAAGGAGAATGCATTGAAGGGCTGGAGCAGGCAAAAAAAGAAGGAAAAACCCGTTATATCGGCTATAGTGGCGATTCCCAGGCCGCCCGTTATGCGGTCGAGTGCGGACGATTTGACGCCTTGCAGACTTCCCTGAACCTGTGCGATCAGGAACCGATTGAATTGACGTTGCCCATCGCCATGGACAAGGGGATGGGCGTGATCTGCAAACGTCCCATTGCCAATGCGGTCTGGCGATACGACAAGCAGCCCACCAATGGCTATCACCTTGAGTATTGGAAACGCCTGCAAAAACTGGGTTATGGATTTGCCTTGGGCGAAGCTGCCAAAAAGCAGGACACAACCGGTCCGGCAGCCACAGCCTTACGGTTTACCGCCATGCAACCGAGCGTGAGCGTGCTGATCGTGGGAACAACAAAACCCGAACGCTGGAAACAAAACGCGGAACTTCTTTCCGCTGGCCCGTTGCCGAAAGAACTTGCGACATCCATCCGCGCTCGCTGGAAAGAAGTTTCCCAAGGGGACTGGACCGGCCAAACCTGATGCTCAACCAGGATGAGTGCAGTCCTTGCTCCGGGTGTTCGCAGCCGATTTCTGACAATCTGAAATTCCTTCACGGATTTGAAAATAATCGGCAGGTCATGCACGGCATGGCGATCGCCAACGTGGTCGCAAAACCGATGCCCGGGATGATATCGCCGATCTGATTGGGGCTGGCGAGAAGGACGGAGGAACCCATTGCCATCGAATGATGCTCGTGTTCGTCGGGCAATGCTTGGCCTGTAGGCTGACAAGACGTTTCTGTCGCTTTGGCCAATATCATTTTTGTGGGTATTTCACTCTTGCACTTTCTGTTCCTGGTTGTAAACTCTCGTGAACTTTCAGCTGAGATCTCAGTTGTCGTTTTACTGGAGTGGCAATGATGGCACTGAAAACGGCTCCCCCCAAAGGCACCCGGCAAAATGGCGGCACCGGTCGAAGCGAATCGTTGCTTAAACAGCGTGCCTATCTTGAGCTCAAAACCCGAATTCAGGATGGAACCTTCTCTTCCGGAGATTTTCTTTCGGAGCGGCAACTGGCAACTTTGCTGGGGATGAGCAAAACGCCCGTCAAAGCAGCGTTGGAGCGACTGGAGGCTGAAGGCTTCATCTCTGTCTCACCGCAGCAAGGAATTGTGGTTCGCGAATTGACGGTCCACGAGGTGGCAGATCATTTTGAAATTCGTGAAGCCCTGGAAACATATGTTCTTCGCGCAATTTCGGGCCGGATTCATCCCGAGCAGATTCGGCGACTACAGGCCAATCTGGAGGCAACTCGTGCCGCCGCTACGGCTCATGACGTTCCCCGATCCGTGGAGCTGGATGCAGAATTTCATTTGCTCGCCTGTGAGTTTTTCGGGAATCAGGCAATTATTGGCGTCATGATGCAGCTCCGCGACAAGATTCACCGCGTGGTCTCTTTCGTTTCCCAGCGTGACCCGGACCGGTTGATGGCCAGCTGCGAAGAACATGCGGGTATTGCCCAGGCAATGCTTTCCGGCGATGGGGAACTGGCCGCTCAGCGACTCGTACAGCATCTGGAGTATGGCAAGCAGTTTTTACTTTCTCCACGATCCCGGTAAGCCTGGAGAAAGATGCGGCAGGCTGCCGGGGGCATCCCGTTCCGGGAGTACCTTTAAAATTCGCGTTGCGAGATCCGCGGGCGATAAGACCGATTTCGATAAATTAGACCCCGTTCATTCGCCCATGGGGAAATCGTGAAAATGGTCTGGACGATGGCTATGTTATACACATCGTTATATGCATTCGGCTGTTGGTTCATTTGCAGCGGATTTATCCTGGCGGGGCTCTGTACGGAAGTCTGGGGGGCGGAATCGCCCACGTTTTTTCGCGGTCTGAATCTGAACGGCCCACCGGTCACTATTGACGGTCATGCCTGGGATGGCCAGAAAGCGGCCTGGTATCGTTGCCATGACAAGGCTTTTGAAAACCAGCATGTCCAACTGCTCGCCGAGACGGATGCGGATCGCGCGCGAATGATTCGTTCCAGTCGCTGGGGGGGAAACCGTGTCGATATTCTTGATGTCCCTGCCGGAAGCTATACCGTCTTCCTTTATGTCTGGGAGGACAACAATCGGGAAATTTACACAATCTCTTTAAACGGAAGGGAAGTCGTCCGGGATTATCAGAGTGGTCCCGCGGGTCACTGGGAACGACTGGGGCCGTGGCCTGTCCGTGTCAATCAGGGAATGATTCAGCTGACCAGTCGCGGAGGGGCAGCGAATTTCTCGGGCATCGAAATCTGGAGAGGAAATCAGACTGGACATCAACAGACAAAACTCACCCCTGATAATATTGCCTTTTTCGAAAGCCGTATTCGCCCGCTATTGATCAAGCATTGCTATGAATGTCATAGCGTCGACTCCGAAACCGTGGAAGGGGGATTGCAGGTGGATTCGCGGGCCGCATTGAAGAAAGGGGGCGGGAGCGGTCCCGTGATCAAACCGGGAAATCCATCCCAAAGTCTTCTGATCAAAGCTGTCCGCTACGAGGACCAGGAGCTTGCCATGCCGCCCGCGGGGAAACTTTCTTCAACAGAAATCGCGGACCTCGAAAAATGGGTGCGGATGGGGGCTCCCGATCCGCGTGATGCCCAGACGCTGCACTTACGGTTGCAAAGGAGCCTGGCCAAGGGGATCTGGTCGCTGAAACCGGTTTCCCGACCGGATGTTCCGGATGTCCATGCTGCCGCCTGGCCGATGAATGATCTGGATCGTTTCATTCTGGCAAAAATGGAAATGCATCAACTGGCACCGGCAGTACCGGCAAAGAAGCAAGCATTGATTCGCCGGGTGACATATGACCTGATCGGACTGCCTCCCACGCCGGAAGAGATAGATGCCTTCCTCGCGGACAATTCTCCCGATGCCTTTCGGAGCGTGGTGGATCGCCTGTTGAATTCGCCGCATTATGGTGAACGCTGGGGACGGCACTGGCTGGATGTGGTGCGTTATGCGGACACGGCAGGGGATAATTCCGATTTCCCTGTTCCGCAGATATATCGTTATCGAAACTGGGTCATTGATGCATTGAATCGTGATTTGCCCTATGACCAGTTTGTCAAAGATCAGATTGCCGGAGATTTACGGGGGGGAGACACCGTCCAGGAAACCCGGCAACGGCTGATTGCAACAGGCTATCTGGCAAATTCCCGGCGATTCGGTTCCCGTGTCGATGATTATCCCTGGCATCTGACGATCGAAGACACGCTTGATAATCTAGGGCGGACCTTCCTGGCCACCACGCTCAATTGTGCCCGCTGTCATGATCATAAATTCGATCCGATTACTCAAGAAGACTATTATGCCCTTTATGGGATTTTTAACAGCACACGTTATCCCTGGCCGGGAATCGAACTTGAACAACGGCAGCGCGATCTTGTTCCGCTTGTCTCTCCCGAAGAACTTGAATTGGCCCGCGCTGCCCGTCACCAGGAACAGGCCAAACTCGAAACGGAAGTGAAGCGACTGGACCAGGAACGGAAAGTGGCCCAGGGAGATCAGCGAAAAGATTTGGAACAGAAGTGGAAAGAGGCTCAAAACCGTGCCAGGCAACTGTCTCAGGCACCCCTGCCGGTTGAACAGGCCTATGCGGTGGCGGAAGCCCGGCAGATTGGAGATTGTGCCATTCAGATCAAGGGAGATCCCGCCCGGCTGGGAAATCTGGTTCCCCGCCGGTTCCCGATCATGCTGGGCGGAATGGCTGTGCCGGATGATGATCCGACCAGCGGGCGACTGGCCCTGGCCGGATGGATTGCTGATCCCGCAAACCCACTGACCGCCCGGGTGATGGTCAATCGGATTTGGTTATATCACTTCGGGAAGGGGCTGGTCCCCACGCCCAACGATTTTGGCCGACAAGGCAAACCTCCCACGCATCCCGAGTTGCTGGACTGGCTCGCCACCAGGTTGATCGAATCCGGCTGGTCCGTGAAGGAGATGCATCGCATCATCCTGCTGTCGCGAACCTATCAGTTGTCGAGCATCGCCGATCCGATTGCTCTGGAAAAAGATCCGGAGAATCGTTGGCTGGCTTCGTTTCCCCGACGGCGTCTGGATGCGGATGCAATTCGTGACACGCTTTTGATGCTGAGCGGAAACCTCGACACAACTATCGGCGGACCGCATCCATTCCCGCCGCAATCACAATGGAAATTCACGCAGCACCATCCTTTCAAGGCTGTCTATGACACAAACAGGCGAAGCGTGTATTTGATGACGCAGCGGATCCAGCGACATCCATATCTCGCGATTTTTGACGGGGCTGACCCGTCCGCCAGTACGCCTCAACGGCTGACGAGCACAACCCCGTTGCAGGCATTATATCTCCTGAACGATCCTTTTGTGCATGAGCAGGCTCAAGGGTTCGCCCGGCGGCTGATCAACACCGAGGCAGACTCCGCGATGCGGCTTCGAAAGGCTTATCGCATGGCATTAGGACGAATCCCCTCCGCGGATGAGCAATCTGCCAGTCGACAATTGCTCGAACATGTGCATACAGCATTACAACAGGCACAGATCCCAACGGACCAGCTGGAACAACAGTGTTGGCAATCACTGTGCCGGACATTATTTCGACTCAATGAGTTTGTTTACATCGATTAGCAGCCTGGTGAAAATCGTACCGATGGAAATGGCTGTGCTTCCTGATACTTCTCATTCATTAAAAAACTGCCTGAAAATCCGGAGGTGTAACGTGACATTTCCCCAGCCTTCTCCGCTCAATCGCCGCCATGTCCTTCAAAGTATGGTGGCCGGGTCGCTGCTGATGCCAGGATTGCTTTCGGAACTCCTGGCGGATCCCGCTTCTGGGACCGGCACAGATCCATTGGCCCCCAAATTGCCTCATTTTCCCGCCAAAGCCAAACAGGTGATCTTCATCTTCTCCAACGGGGGCGTGTCACATATGGACACGTTCGATTATAAGCCGAAGTTGTTCGCTGCGGACGGAAAGACCATGGGGGTCGGCGGAGGGCTCTCGAATCAGCAGCGAGTCCTGTTAAAACCACTCTGGAAATTCAAACCCGGTGGGAAATGCGGCACGCTGGTCAGTGACCTTTTTCCCCATTTGCGTGAATGCATGGACGAGATCGCCCTGATTAAATCCATGAATTCAAATGACAATGAGCACTATCAGGCGACACTGGGGATCCATACCGGTTCCTTCTTCTTTTCCCGGCCAAGCATCGGTTCCTGGGTCAGCTATGGTCTGGGGACGATGAACAGCAATCTGCCGTCATTTATGGTGCTGGCCCAGCATCTGCCTTATGCTGGCACGCAGGTTTATGCAAATGATTTTTTGCCGGCTTATCATCAGGGGGTTCGCGTGGTTCCCGGACCCACCCCCATCATCGACCTGGACCGGCGCACGCCCCAGTCTTCCGTCCAGCAACTGGAACTCGACCTGGCCGGACAACTCAACGCACAGCACCTCCAGCAGCACAATGCGGACCAGGAACTGGCATCACGCATTCGCACCTTCGAAACAGCGTTTCATATGCAGACGGAAGCCCGAGACGCCTTTGATATTTCTGGTGAAACGCAGAAAACCCTTGCTCTCTATGGCCTGGAGCCGGGCAAAACAAGCGGCTTCGGCTGGAAATGCCTGGTGGCGCGCCGACTGGTGGAAAAGGGGGTCCGGTTCATCGAACTGATCGATGGCAGCTCCAGCGACAACTGGGACCAGCATGGAGATATGGCGCCTCACGCCAGTCATGCCAAGGCTGTGGATCAACCGATTGCCGGATTACTCAAGGATCTCAAGCAACGCCATCTGCTTCATGAAACGCTGGTGGTCTGGACAACGGAATTCGGCCGTACTCCCGGAATTGATGGCAAGAAGGGACGCGGCCACCATAGCGCCTGCTTTTCATCCTGGCTGGCGGGAGGCGGCATCAAGGGAGGAATCAGCTATGGCAGTACCGATGAACTGGCCGCTACCGTGACGGAAAACCGTGTGCATGTCCACGACTTCCACGCCACTATCCTGCATTTGCTGGGAATTGATCACACCAGGTTAACCTATCGCCATGCTGGTCGAGACTACCGTTTGACTGATGTGCATGGCAACGTCGTGCATGACATCCTCGCCTGAAAAACCAAACATACGGCCACGGACTCGAAACGGCCACGCAAATTGGCGAAGAACCCAATTTCCGAGGGGGATTTTTGAAACGCAGAGAGCGCCGAGGACGCTGAGAGGAAAGACTGAGTAAGAGCAAGAATTCTGACGAGAGGGATGAATGGGAACAGTCCCGGCAATGACTGCCCCGTGAGTTTTCGTGGTATTTCAGGCCCGCTTCCGTTTGTTCATCATCGAAACTTCGCTGATCAATCAGAAAACGATCAGAAGAGGAAACGGATTGCTCTCGCACGGTGTTTCACTTCCATCCGCATTGGAACACGCCGACGTTTCATTGATGTTCTCCTGGAATCCTGTGGAGCGCTGGATTCGCTTTCTTTGGAGAAGCAACGCAGGTTTCCGTCCTCATACTCGACTCAGGATCAACGAGACATTTTGACCCCCGAAGCCGGCGTTGTTGGACATCACGGTATCGACTTTCAATTCGCGCGTCGTATTGGGGACATAATCCAGGTCGCATTCCGGATCAGGATATTCGTAATTGATCGTCGGAGGGACGACTCCATCCGCGAGGGCTTTCAGCGAGAAAATCGCTTCCAGGGCACCGCAGGCAGCCACCAGGTGACCGGTCATGCTCTTTGTGCTGGACATCGGAATTTGATAGGCATGGCCCCCCAGTGCGGTTTTCACCGCTTGAGTTTCCGTCCGGTCATTGGCTCCGGTGCTGGTGCCATGGGCGTTGATGTAATCGATCTGCTCCGGATTCAGTTCGGCATCTTTGAGGGCCATGGCAATCGCCCGGCTGGTGCCGTTCCCATCGGGAGGGATATCAGTGATGCGGTAGGCGTCGCAGGCGACGCCATAGCCGCGGATTTCTCCATAAATTTTCGCTCCTCGCTGGCGAGCGTGTTCGTATTCTTCCAGTAACAGCATGGCGGCCCCTTCGCCCATCACAAAACCATCCCGCTCACGATCAAAGGGCCGGGAAGCAGCCTGAGGATTGTCATTCCGGGTCGAAAGCGCGGTCAGCAGGCAGAAACCGGTCACTCCATAGGGATGGATCATGCTGTGCGAGCCTCCCACAATCATCATGTCGGTGGAGTTATTTCGAATAAATTCCGTCCCTTCGCCGATCGCCTGGGCGGAGGCTGCGCAGGCGGTGAGGCAATTGGTATTCGGTCCGCCAGCATTGAACATGCCCGCAATCCGGGCTGCCAGCATGTTCGGTTCCTGATAGCGCTCGATCTCGGCATCAAGACGTTTCAGGGCCATTTCCGTAAACAGGTCCATGTTGAATTCCTGGCCGGGGAGAGTGGCTTCGGAAATCATATTCATAAATTTGTCGAAGTCCTGGGAGCCTTCCCCCGCGCCCATGTAGACTCCCAGCCGCGTGGGATCTTTCAGGGTGGAGACATCCAGTCCGGAATCGGCAATTGCCTGGGCGGCGGCAACGACTCCAAACCGGATATTCGGTCCCGCTTTTTCCAGGGAACGGACAATTTCTCCATCCAGCCACCGGGACAGATCGAAATCCTTCACCTCTCCCGCAATCTGCGTGGGGAAATGCGATGCGTCGAACTTCGTAATTGTCCCGATTCCCGAACGGCCCGCCTGAACGGCACTCCAGGTCGTCGCGACATCATTCCCGATCGGACACACACAACCGACACCAGTCACCACCACACGTCGACGCATTGATTGACTCTTTTCCATTTCTGACCCAAATTTGCTTCCCGCCCGAACTCGCCATTTCAAAGACTTCCGGCGCGACTGGTCCGTTTCGGCCACCACCAAAGTCATTCATGCTGCACAAAGTCCTCGCGTGCTGCGAAAATTCGGAATGCTTGCCATTTGAGTGTACACATCTGGCCTTGATTTGCGAATTTTCTTCGCGTTTTTGGACTTGGTCTCTACGACCAACTGTCCATTATCGACCGATTCTCCTCCTTCTGGCGAGACTTCTTCAGGTTTCCGCAAGCTCCTGACCGGCAAGACCGTTGCGGTTCGACTTCTGACGGAAAGACCGATTGGATTTGGTTCGTCCATGGAAACTGTACTGTTTATTCTGATTTTTCTCCGTAACGGGGGACTGTTCAGAATATGACGGAAAAATTATATTTTGATTTCATTCTTCACATAGAGTCCGGGGCTTCTCCCGGAACACCCAATTTGACAGCCAGATCGCAACCGGAGGAATTCTGTATGAAGGCCACCCAGCGGACGTTGATGGCACTTGCATTGGTGTTCTGTTCTTTTTCTCCTCTTCTTGCCAGCGAGGCGAATTTGAAAATTCCGGACCTGCATGAAGGCCGGTTTCATTTCTTTTTTGGGGATATCTCCGGCTGGTGGCTGCTGCTGGTCGGGTCGTTTGTGATTGCGGGAACGCTTGGAATCAGTTTGTCTCTGCGGGCACAGATTGCGGCTCTTCCCGCCCATCAATCGATGCTCAATGTTGCGGAAATCATTTTTCAGACCTGCAAAACCTATCTGATCCAGCAGGGCAAATTTCTGATGATGCTCTTTGCCCTGATCGCCGCCGCGATGACCTATTATTTCATTGCGTTACAAGGCGAATCGTGGACGACTACCATTCTGGTGCTGCTGTTTTCGCTGGTGGGAATTGGAGGATCTTACTGGGTCGCCTGGTATGGGATCCGGGTGAATACCTATGCCAATGCCCGGACCGCGTTTGCATCGCTGGCCGGTTCCCCCTGGGATGTGGTGAACATTCCCCTGCGGGCGGGAATGTCCATCGGACTGTTCCTGATCTCGCTGGAACTGATCATGATGGTGATCATTCTCCTGTTCGTTCCACGACAGATTGTGGGAATCTGCTTTCTGGGCTTTGCCATTGGGGAATCGCTGGGAGCTTCGGCACTTCGCATCGCGGGAGGCATCTTCACCAAGATCGCTGATATCGGTTCGGACCTGATGAAGATCGTCTTCAATGTCAAAGAAGATGATCCCCGCAATCCCGGCGTGATTGCCGACTGCACGGGAGACAATGCCGGCGACTCCGTCGGCCCCACCGCTGACGGCTTTGAAACATATGGCGTCACCGGCGTGGCCCTGATCACATTTATCACGCTGGCCGTCCCGAACACGGATATCCAGGCCAAGTTGATCGTCTGGATCTTCGCCAGCCGGTTCCTGATGGATTTCATGTCCGGAGTTTCGTATTTCGTGAATCAGGCGATTTCGGAAAAGAAATATCGCGGGATGAAAGAGTTCAATTTCGAGGAACCGCTCACCCGGTTGATCTGGATTGCTTCGGTTCTGTGTATTTCGACAACCTTCCTGATGAGTTGGCTGCTGCTGGGCGATCTGGTTGTCCATGGAGCAACGGAAGGAACGGAAATCGCCTTACCCCATTTGTGGTGGCAACTGGCCGCAATTATCAGTTGTGGAACGCTGGGGGCGGTGCTCATTCCGGAATTCACCAAAATTTTCACCAGCTCCCATTCAAAACACGTTCACGAAATTGTCACAGCGTCCCGTGAGGGGGGGGCGTCTCTGACAATTCTTTCCGGACTGGTCGCGGGGAATTTGAGTGCGTTCTGGAACGGGCTGCTGATCGCTGGCCTGATGACAATGGCCTATTTCGTGAGCCAGCAGGGACTGGACCAGGTGATGGGACAGGACGCTTCCATTTTCGCGTTCGGCCTGGTTGCTTTCGGGTTTCTGTGCATGGGGCCGGTGAATATCGCCGTTGACAGCTATGGGCCCGTGACCGATAACGCCCAGTCCGTTTTCGAACTTGCGCAGACCGAAAACATCCCCGGCATTTCCGAGGAAATCGAACGGGATTTCGGATTCGTTCCGGATTTTGAAGGGGGGAAATTCTATCTGGAATCCAATGACTCAGCGGGGAATACCTTCAAAGCGACCGCGAAACCGGTGTTGATCGCCACTGCTGTCGTGGGAGCCACGACAATGATCTTCTCCATCATTCTTCTGCTTCAAAAAGCGGGAATGCTGCAATTGTCGTTGACCGATGCCCCGGTTCTGCTGGGATTCATCTGTGGCGGGGCGGTAATCTTCTGGTTTTCCGGAGCGTCGATTCAGGCGGTCACCACCGGGGCCTATCGCGCGGTCGCCTTTATCAAAAAGAACCTGGATCTCAATAAAACCGAAGCGGATATCGACGATTCCAAAGCGGTCGTGCGGATCTGTACGGAATATGCCCAGGCGGGAATGTGGAATATCTTTATCGCCCTGATGACCATCACGCTGGCGTTTGCCTTTTTCGATCCGAACTTCTTCGTCGCCTATCTGATTTCCATCGCCGTCTTCGGACTTTTCCAGGCGATCTTCATGGCGAACGCGGGGGGATCCTGGGACAACGCAAAAAAGCTGGTGGAAGTCGACCTCCGCGAAAAGAATACCCCCCTTCATGCGGCCACCGTGGTGGGAGATACCGTGGGCGATCCGTTCAAGGATACAACATCAGTGGCCCTGAACCCGATTATTAAGTTCTCCACGCTGTTCGGAATGCTGGCGGTGGAAATCGCCATTGCTGTTAAAGAAACAGCCCGGGAAGGGAAGGGGACCGACTATACTGCCTATGTCGGCGTGGTGATGCTGCTGATTGCCCTGATCTTCGTCTGGCGCTCGTTCTATGCCATGCGGATTCCCAAAGAGCCGGGAGAAGTCACAACCTCTTCGTGAGCCTGTTTTTTGGCTGGAACATCGTTGATGTCAGTCGCGCTGCTGGAATTAATGGCCGAGTACCAGGGCTGATTGAAGCCATTGTTGGCTGCAATCTGCTGATAGATGGGGGTCTGATCCATGTACGGAAGCAGACAGGTTCTTGACTCTTTGATTTCCTCCGCGACCGCGGTGTTTCCATCTTCTGATTCAAAACGGTGAGAAACGCAGAGCCCGCGGAGTTCGACGAGAAAAAGCTGGAGAAGAGACTTTGAAGAGACAGGAAACGAAGAGTGATTTCCTTCCTCTTTATGTTCGATTGCGCTTGGCCTTAAATTCCCTGTGTTTCATCAGGATCTGCGTGAGACACCCTTTGCAACGCTGCTCTAATTCATTTCCCTTCCTCCGGACCGATGCGGGGAGTCAAGTCCCCGACTCCGATTCGCATATATTCGACGTGACCTGTTTTGGGGGGAATATGTTTCAGCGTGTCAATCACTTCCGGATTCGCTCCATGTCGGGCATCTCGGCGGTATTGATCCCAGCCATCGGCCCAGAGCACCCGTTGGCCGCCGGTACTGTTCTTGATCGCTGCGCTTAAGACCTCCTGTGTCTGTGCTTCCATCCTCTCTAATGTCATCGCACTGGTGAAGGTTTTCATGCGGGCCTGGCGTTCGCTTTCGGTGAAGAGCGGGGGGATCTCCGTGCTCAAAACGGTGTCGCGAAACAATACCGGCTGGCCAGCGGGGAGAACGAAATCGGGCGCCACCACCAGCGGGAGTGGCAGACCGTGGGGTTCATAGCGATATTGACCCGACAGATTGTCGGCCCAGGGAATTCGACCATCCTGCTCCAGTTCGTACAGCCACTCCGGATAAGCTCCGTGGACCAATCGGTATTTTTCCAGCCGGGCAAGGGTGACCGTGGCCCATTGATCTTCAAGCTGCCGGTCAAATCCCTGTTTCAGGTTTTCTTCCGTCAAATCAAATGGATAGCCGTCATAAAGAGAAGTCCGTTCCCAGGCATTTACTCGAGCAGTCCAGTCTTGCCAGGGCCATGCATTCCCACCATAGGTCCAGTAGGTTTTCCAGTTCTGGAGTCGCAGCAGTCGCAGGCGTTCGCAAAGGAGTAGCGAAAAGGGAAATTTCTCCGTCAATGTATTCAGAACTGGCTGGCGGTGCCTTGCCCATTCCCGGCCCCAGCCGCGCCCTTCAATGGCTTGCCGTTTGATGACATAATCGTCTGCGGGATCATAAAAGGCGACCAGTTTCTGCCTCTTGCCGACATCCGCCAGCATCTTCTCCAGCAGTTCCGGCGTCTGCCGGTCATCCTGTGCCCAGAGCCGCAGATGTCTGTTGAGATGATTCAATCGCGGGCCATTCGCCAGCATGTCGTTCATGGTCAGCCCATGCTGTGTGGTATAAGAGACAATGGCCAGATATGTCCGCAAGTTCTCCCACTGTTCTTCCAGACTGCTGGTCTCCGCGCCGATCATTCCGTCAATATATTCCACGAAAATCGTGGGGCCGATCGTATAGATTCCATCATGAACATTCAGCATGATTTGCGGATCAATCCGGGGAGGGGAACCTTCCTGAATCCGATCTGCCACTCGCTGGGCTTTCTCCAGAAATGTGGGCCGCAAGGCAGCGCGTTCTGCTTTGGGTAACTTGGCATCGTGAATGAGTTCCTGCCACTGCGCGGTCCATTTCGAATCGAAGTTCGCCATCTGCTTCTCATGGGCCCGCCAGTCGAAACCGGGATCGACCCAGGGAACTTCCACGATCCGCCAGATAAAAATGGCTGTCCCGGAAATGAAGATCGGAACGAACACCCAGGCGACTTGTGCCCCGATCCGCCTCCAGGTCCGTGTCTCTTTGAGCCAGCCTTCCAGCGTGAAATAAGACCCCGCCAGTCCCGCTACGATGATTGGTCCACTCGAGAGCCAGAGCGGAATTCGCAGCGCTCCCAGCGCATAGTGAAACGGAAAAATCAGGCCGCAGGCGACAAACGCAAAAGCCGCTGCCAGCAATGTCCGGCGAAACCACATCGCGAAGAGCTGCACGCAGGCATACGTCATCAACAGGCAGGATGCATAAAGCTGAATCGTATCCGGCCAGGTCGGCTCCAGCGGCGTTCCCCGCCGATTCAGGTATTGAAGTGGCGGTGATCCCCGGTTGAGAAGATATATCAGAAATGCGGTGAGAATCGCTAATGTCGCCAATACGCCCAGCCAGACCATCTGCTTTGCCAGCCAGATCGACCAGGGAGACGCTCCCCGGTCCGTATAAAATTTCATCCGCCCACGATATTGATCTCCTGTAAATGCCAGCAGCCCCACGCTGCACAGCAGGAACCAACTGGTCATCACTGATAACGCGACCCACGACCCCAAGAATGTGCTCTGATTCCACTCCTTTTCAGAAAGGATCAACGCAGGAATCAAGCCGCTGTTGACGACTAACCCGGCAAGCGGCACCGGAAAGGCGGCCCGTAACTCTCTCCAGACCAGCACCCCGAACATCCGCGATTCCAGCGAAGAACGGACCGCTGCCCGCTGAAGCAGAGATCCCAGAAAACCTGTCCCGCTCTTTTCCGATGAAGCCCGCTGGAGCAGCGCCAGCATCTTGGACCAGTCCGGTCCGCCCCTGAGCCACGGAGAAACCATCGGCAGGCTGACCAGCAGTAACGTTGTCGCGCTCAGGACGTCCATCCACTCATGCCCGGACCGAAACAGGTTATGCACCAGGCTGGAGATCAGGAGTAAGAACACCACCCCGCCAACCAGCGCGGACAGCACTGTGCGGGTCAGTAACGAAGAAAGGAGTGCCGCTGCCAGACCGACCGGAATCGAAAACAAATAAACCGACAGCGACTCATTGGAATCCTGTATCGGAGGAATGCGAAATGTTCCGTGATGGATGGCCATTACTCCGGCTGCTGTCACAAATGCTAATAGTGTAAAGAGCGCCAGACTGGGGACCGCATAAGTTAATTTCCCTGTGATCAATTGCCGGGGAGCGACCGCCAGCGTCTGCAAAAGCCGGTCGGTCTCCTCTTCCCGCTCACCGGCAAATAACATGGCGCCGCAACTGACCGCGTAACAGACGCTCAGCACCGCAGCGATGGTGTATGGATACTGCGGCAATGATTTCTGTGTCTCCGGGGAAAGAATCAGAAACAGTAGCTGGAGTAATACCGCCCCCAAATACAGGGCGATCCATAACGTCCTTTGGGCGCGATACTCTTTCCAGACAATCCGGGAGAAGCTGCGTGAGACGATCATAGGAGTTAGTTAAAATTTTATGTGGGTCGGTTTGAACGAGCGGTGGGGCTCAACCCCGCCGGACCGAAAAATAGTGGGGGCATTCTGCTGCTTTTCTCTCTACGGATTTCTCTGTGAACTCCGTGAACTCGGCGTTTCAAAATGACCAATCTCGATCGACGTTCGTCCAGGGGAGGGTGAACTCCGCCGCTCGTGCGGACCTGCGAAAACACATTCAAGAACGATCAGGGCCATTCATCTCTCTCCCGGAATTGTCGAATTGTCTGCGTTCCCGGAGCAGGCCCAGGAGGATCTCTTCCAGATTGGGGCGGCGGATTTCCAGGACCAGCCCGTTTTGAGTGACATCAGGCAGGCGTGTTTCGTTCAAGTCCTGGATCATCAGGCTCCGCGTGTGACCGAACGTGGCTTGTGCCAGGACCGTTCCCGGGAGATCCGGGACGACAGCATCGCTCTCGGGAAGCGTGAGAATGACTTCCCGGGTCCGTTCCTTGAGTTCGTCCAGCTTCTCGAAGCAGATCAGTTTGCCGTTCAGTAGAATCACCACCTGTTCCGCCACCCGTTCGACTTCATTGACCTGGTGGCTGCAAAGCAGAACGGTTCGGCCTTCGGCAGCCACATCGACCATGCTTTGCAGAAACTCACGCCGGATGAGAGGGTCGAGTCCGGATGTCGGTTCGTCCAGGATCAGCAGTTCCGGCTGGTGAGACAACGCCAGTGAGAGCGCGACCTTGGCCCGGGTCCCCTTGGAGAGTTCGGAAATTTTCCTGGTCGGATCCAGATCGAACTGCCGGCAGTATGCGTCGAAGGCGGGCTGATAACCTGGAGGATAAAAACCGGCCGCAAACCAGCCCGTTTCTTCAATTGTCATCCAGTCGTAGAGCGCCGGTTTTTCCGCGACATAGCCCACGCGAGCCCGGATTTCCCGGCTGTACTTCTGCGAGTCCCAACCCAGCACCCGGCAGCATCCGGCATCGGGTTGCTCGAGTCCCAGCAATGTCCGGATGGCGGTTGTTTTTCCTGCTCCGTTAGCCCCCAGGAGGGCACAGACGGTCCCCGGGCCAATTTCGAAACTGACATCATCCAGAGCCTGGGTTTTGCGGAAACGCTTGGAGACTTTCTGCATCGAGACAACCGATTTCAGCTTCATGATTTTGACTCCCGCGAACGTTCCGATTGATGCTGAATTTCCCGTTCCACCAGTTGGCGGATTTCGTCCCAATCCACCTGATTTTGAGCAGCTTCCTCAATGACTGAACGCAGACGTTGTTGAATCATCTCGAGGCGGATGCGGCGGCAAAGTGTGGGAGCTTCCGCGGTGACAGCCAGTCCGGTGCCGCGAATGGATTTGAGAATGCCGTCGTTCTGAAGTTCCCGGTACGCCCGGACAACGGTATTGGGATTCACTGCGGAGATCCGGGCCATGTCGCGGACGGAGGGAACATGTTCAGCAACTTGCAAAGCTCCATTGGCAATGGCAAATTTGACCTGCCGAACGATCTGTTCGTAGATCGGAATGCCATTGGAGGGATCGATGTGAAGAATCATTGTATTACTGTTCTAGTTGACTGATACAGTAGTTTCAGTCTCTCCCCATGTCAAGGAATTTTTTCAAGTCTCAGCGAGCGATAGAAGTTTTTTGACGGAGACTGGTTTCTTCAATCAACAGGAAGAGTTGGAAACATGGAAAAACGCGTGGGGGATGCACCGCATGATGATTGGACAGCGTAATTTCAAAACCACGCTCCAGATTGCTCAGCAATTCCCCAGTTCATCATTGATCAGATCGACCATCTGCCGCAGGCGGCCGATTTCACGGCGATTCATCGAGAGTGAAAGACGCGGAAGTTCCCGAAGGTGGTCGTCTTCGGCCTCGAATTCATGGGCTGTGGTCAGTTCAATTTTCCCTTCCGTGAGCAGATCGGCGAATTCCGTATTTAACCTTTTCAGAAAGGCTGCGTCCGGAGCAACGTGCAACCGCAGATAGAGCTTGTTGCGAATATAGCGCATGCTGTTATAAACGCAGTAGAACTTCATGATCTCATCGACCGCCTCTTCCACGTCGGTGATTTTGAAGAGGGAGAGATCCGCGGGAGAGATCAGTTTTTCCGCGAGCAGATTTTCGACAATGAAATCATACCAGCGTTTCCAGTAAGTTCCTCCGGGAGGGTCCATGCAGACAATCGGCATCAGGTCCCGTTTGCCGGTCTGTACAAGGGTGAGCGTTTCAAACAGTTCGTCCTGCGACCCAAAGCCGCCGGGAAACATGGCAATGGCATGAACTTCTTTCACGAACATCAGTTTGCGGGTGAAGAAGTATTTCAGGTTGACGAGTTTTTCATCTTTATTGATGACGTAGTTCGCTTCCTGTTCAAACGGGAGAATGATGTTCAGGCCCATGGACATCTTGCGTCCGGCTCCCACGTGGGCGGCTTCCATGATGCCTCCTCCGGCACCGGTGACGACCAGCCAGCCGGCTTCGGCGCATTGCCGTCCAAACTGGACGGCGGCCTGATAGGCGGGATCGTCGGGGCGGGTGCGGGCGGAACCAAAGACAGTGACTTTCCGTTGTCGGCGATAGGGAGTGAAGACCTTGAAGGCATATCGTAATTCGCGCAGGGCGCGGCTGACAATTTTCAGGTCGCCGCGGGTGGCATGATCACGGGCAAACTTGTCCGCCGTTTCTTTGATTTCCTCAACGAGTCGTGCTGTGCCAGTGGAATCGACATCGTGTTCTGTTGGCAGGGAATGTTCTTCGGAAGCATTCGGAATGGGGGTCCGGATCGGTCGGCGACGGCTCATGGCAGCGCACTCCCAGTTGCGCAAAATCAGTTCGTGCATCATGAAACAAGAAAAACCAGCAGCGCCGAACAGTCGACCGGCCCGGCAGGGATGCGGGCATCACGAATGGGCATCACGGGTTCACACCAGCTCTTTTCGCAGACACGACGCAGCGAACAGAACTCAGGCGCGTGCATTTGACACCGATTTCCATCATGGCGTCAATCGTTTTCGCTGTTCTGCCCAGGGCTTTGCCTGTTGGCTTTTGACGTTGCTACATGGAATGAGGTCGGTTTGAATCCTGCCAACATGAATGTCTGCTGCAAACGTGCCTGTTTGACCAGATGTCGGCGCATTCAAGGTGTCTCTCATTCCGGCGTCTACTTCCGTCGAAGATGATCCCCAAGAGTTACTGCCTGAGAAATGGTCGTCTTGTTTCTCTTTTCAACCCCTTTTCTGTCGATGCCTTCCGTCAGTTTGCTCCCTTGGCACAAGCGATACCACAAATCACATCAATCATCTTGTCAGTCGAACTGATCCTGATCTGACAAATCGTCCCGTTCAGCCTGATTCCGTAGTGGCCATTCAGATCGCTGGGAAGCAAAGCGGCTCCGGTTGTGAAGCTGGCAACATGGGAGTCCATGTCAATACGGATGTCGGATTTCAATGTCCATGGTTCATTCTTGCGATTCAATCCAATAACAACGAATGGATTTTTAATCGACGTGTTGCTTTCACCCATTCCAAAAAGTCCGACATGCTCTCCATCAAATGTCACCGCGAAGGGAATCCAGCCGTCCGGCATACTTGTAAGATAGCCGTCATTGCCCAGGGAGGGCTCTGCATCATGTTCATCTTGGCAGCATCTCTCTGTGTGCCACTGGTTTTGTCGTGCCAATGTGCTTGCGGGACGAGTCACATGCCCTGACACCAGGAAGGGCATGGGGCTGCGCGTCAGAGAAACCGGGCATGAAGAGCAGGTGGAATCGGGGAAGTCCATCGACATTCGGCCATGCCTGTCCGTATTCGGTCCTGGGCGTATCACCCGGCCAGAGTCTCATCGCTATCTCAGGTGAGGTGAACCTGGCTCGGGGGGATGTTAGAATTTCTTTTGCTCTTCAAGAGTTGAAATGGCCGCTGTGAATGAATTGCCTCCGCAATGGAACATTTCCTGCTCCTGAACGATCCCGGTTGTGTTCGAACCCGTGCTGTGGCCTCGGGGATGTCCATTTTTTCTGTTCTTTGCTTCTGTCCGGACTGCCATGATCACTGCTGCCCATCCGTCTGATGTTTCATCCACCAATGTTCCGGTTCGTCCGTTTGCCCATCTCCATTGCCATACGCATTATTCGTTGCTGGACGGGGCGAACCGGGTGCCGGAGCTGATCAAGCAGGTCAAAAACCTGGGAATGAATTCCTGTGCCATCACCGATCATGGCAATCTCTATGGTGCCCTGGAGTTCTATCAGACCTGCCGCAATCATGATGTCAATCCGATTCTGGGATACGAAGCCTACATGGCTCCCGGGCATCGCACCGACCGCAGCGCCACCCGGATGAAAGAGGCCGCCTTTCATCTCACGTTGCTCGCAATGAACCGGACCGGATTTCAAAATCTGGTGAAACTCGCCAGCAAGGCCTATCTGGAGGGCTTCTACTACAAGCCACGAATCGATAAGGAACTGCTCAAGGCGCACAACGAAGGGATCATCTGTCTTTCCGGATGCGCCTCCAGCGAACTTTCCCGGCTTCTTCTGGCGGAAGAATCCGACAAAGCCAAACAGTTGATTCACTGGTATTCCGAATTGTTCGGAGACCGGTTCTATCTGGAGATTCAGGATGGCGGTGTGGAAATTCAGCAATCCTGCGCGGAGGCGACCATTGATGTTGCCAATCAGATGGGGCTGCCGCTGGTGGCCACCAATGATGCCCATTATCTCTGCCAGTCCGATGCCGCGATGCACGATGTGCTGTTATGCGTGAATACGAAATCGTTTCGCAGCGATGAAAAACGGATGCGGATCGGCACCGATCAACTCTTTCTGCGGTCTCCCGAGCAAATGTACGCTGCTTTTCCGAAACTGGCGGACGCGGTCGCCCGCTCCCAGGAAATTGCGGATCGCTGTGATATTCAACTCGATCTGAAAACCCGTCATTTTCCGGTCTTCACTCCTCCGGAGCAGAAGACCGATGTCCAGTATCTGCGTGAAGTTGCCGAACAGGGATTGCGGGAACGTTATGGAGAGCATCCGGATCACGTTTATCAGGAACGCCTCGATTTTGAACTGGGCGTGATCGAACGGATGGGCTATTCGAGTTATTTCCTGATTGTGTGGGATTTCGCCCGGTTTGCCCGTTCCCAGGGAATTCCGTGTACGGCCCGCGGTTCGGCATGTGGGGCGATTGTTTCTTATGTGCTGGGCATTTCCGACGTCTGCCCGATCAAGTATGACCTGCTGTTTGAGCGGTTTCTCGATCCCAGCCGGACGGAGGCCCCCGATATCGACATGGATTTTTGTCGCGACCGCCGTGAAATGGTCCTGAACTATGTGAAGGAGAAGTACGGTCACGAAAACGTGGCCCAGATTGGGACGTTTGGCACTCTCAAAGCCAAGGCAGCCATTCGGGACGTGGCCCGGGCACTCTCCGTTCCACTGAAACGGGCGGACGAAATCGCCAAGATGGTTCCCGAAACGCTGAACATCAAGCTCAAGGACGCTCTTAAGGAAAGTGCGGAACTCAAAGAGCAGTACGATTCCGATCCCCAGGTGCAGGAACTCATTACTTTCGCCATTGCCCTGGAGGGACTCGCGAAATCTGCGGGAACTCACGCCGCCGGTGTGGTGATCGCCGACCGGCCGCTGGATGAATATGTGCCGCTGCAACGCATTTCCGGAAAGGATGACGTGCTCACGCAGTGGACGGAAGTGGAAAAAGCCGGTCTGCTGAAAATGGATTTTCTGGGACTGCGGAACCTGTCCATTCTTGATAAAGCGGTCAAAAACGTCGCCAAACATCGGGGTGTGCACATCATCCCGAAAGATCTTCCCCTGGACGATCAGGAGACATTTGCCCTGCTTCAGCGGGGAGAGACCAAAGGGATCTTTCAGCTGGAATCGGGGGGGATGCGCGATCTGCTGACCAAGATGCGGCCCGACCAGTTCGCGGACATTATTGCCACTTCGGCGCTGTATCGTCCCGGTCCCCTGGAAGGGGGAATGGTGATGACTTATGTGAACGTCAAGAACGGCCGCGAACCGGTTCCGCTGGTCCACCCCATTGTCGATGAAGTTCTCGCCGAGACTTATGGCGTGATGGTCTACCAGGAACAGGTGATGCGGATCCTCAATCGCCTGGGCGGAATCGAACTGGCCAGTTCCTATAAATGTATTAAAGCCATTTCGAAAAAGAATCATGACACCATGAAAGGGTATCATGAAAAGTTTATCGAAGGAGCCCAGAAACAAGGGATGCACAAAGAACAGGCCCAGGATATCTGGGACCTGATCGAAAAATTTGCCGGCTATGGATTTAATAAATCGCACAGTACCGCTTATGGCGCGATCGCTTATCAGACCGCCTATCTGAAAGCACATTATCCCGAAGAGTTCATGGCGGCGCTCCTTTCTTGTGGAATGGAATCCAGCGATCGAATCTTCGAACATACTGATGATTGCCGTCGCATGGAGATTGAAGTCCTGCCTCCCAGCGTCAATACCAGCGAAGTGGAATTCAGCGTCATCGTCCACGATCCCGCTTCCATTGTGACATCCCCCAAGGAAACGCGGCGGAAAGGAAAAAAAGCGGACCCCGAAAATTCCTCGTCCGAATCCACTGAGCCCCGTCGGCAAATCTCATTCGGAATGGGGGCCATTAAAGGAGTGGGGCTCAGCGCGGTTCAGGGAATTGTGGACGAGCGGGAAGCCAATGGCCCGTTTAAAAGTATTTTCGATCTGTGCGAACGGGTCGATCCCAAGCTCCTTACCAAGTCCACGCTGGAAACGCTCGTCAAGGCGGGCGCGCTCGATTGCTTCGGCTTTACCCGGACGCAGCATCTGCTGGTGATTGACCGGGCTGTCCAGGCAGCCATTTCGAAACAGCGGGACAAGGCTCGTGGCCAGAAATCGCTGTTTGGAAGTCCGGAACCAGCAGCGGGTGAAGCGAATGCCACGGTTGATTTCATCATGCCTCCCGCGGAGGACTGGACGCACGGTCAAAAACTGGCCGCCGAGAAAGAAGTCTTCGGTTTCTATCTGACTTCCCATCCGCTGACAGAATTTGCCGACCAGGTGCAGGCGTTCACCCAGCACAAGGTGAAAGATCTGCGGGACCTGGAAGATGGCAAGGATGTCCTGCTGGGGGGAATGATTTCCGCGATTAAAAAAGCCACGACAAAGAATCCTTCGCGGAATGGCAACAGCAAATACGTCAATTTTGACCTGGAAGATGCCTCTGGCGTCGTTCGTTGTATTTTGTGGCCGGATGACTATGCCAACGAAGGGGAGAAAGTCCAGCAGGATGGAATCGTGATCGTGAAAGGCCGTATCGATTCACGGGGGCGGGAACCGAACATCATTGTTAATAAACTGCTGACGCTGGCTGACGCGGAAAAAGAATTCACCAGACAGATTGTCCTGTTCCTCAAACGGGGCTATCACTCTGAAGAGGAAATGAAACGGGCTCGGGAAACGATCAGCCGGTTTCCCGGGAAAACTCCCGTGGTCGTCGTGGTGGAAACGCTGGATCCGGAAGTCTCTCCGGCCATTGGAAATGGATCGGAACCCAACAAAGATGTGGCGCGTTCGGAATCGCGGCCACAGCAGTCCGGACGGGTTCGGGCGATTCTCTCGACCTCGCTGCAAGTGGCGGCCCGAACGGAATTGCGTCAGGAACTGCAAGCAATTCTCGGCGAGGAAGCCTGTCGTTTCCAGGCTGCTGGAAATGGATAAAGGAGAGAGAAGTGAGGAAACAGAAGATCCAATTTTCATGTCTTGGAGGTCAATTTCTTTCCACTTCGCAGACTCAGCTTCTCATTTCTCTTCCGCGGGAATGCAAACTCGGTCTTGCTTTCATCACGAATGAACTTTTGAAGCACGCTTCGTTGTCAGCAAAAACGGAATTGGGGAAGTGTTTTTTCCTGAGATTTGACACCTTCAATCAATAACGGTGCATGTCTGATCCATTCGGCATAGGGAACAGGTGACGCCAAAACAATGCTTTCGTTGAATTCCGTATGAAGAGTGACAACAAATGCTTGACGACGATGACTCTGTCGATAATCTGATGGAGCTTTCAGCCTGAATTGGCAGATTGAGGAACAAGCCGAGTAATTTTCTTCAGTTGTTCTTCCCGTCTCAAAGCAGCATGAATGCTGCCTGTGAATCATTTCCTGACGCCCCTGGGGTTTGGAAACCCTGGAAGTCGGCGTCCACTATTTCGACGCGTTCATTGTCTTGAATCGCTCCTCTTTTATGTCCATTTCGCACAAGTTGCATACCGCTTTCGCCCGTAGTCGACAAGCGGCTGTCCGGGGACTTTGTCTCTCCGCGTTTCTGGGATTTTTCCAGACGCCCGGACCAGGAGCGGATCTCATTCCACCCGCAACGGTGACAACCTTTAAGGAACTCGATCAGGCCGCCCGAATGCTGGCGGAGAAGGAATTTGTTCCCGAACCCGCGGTTCCGGATGCGCTGAAGAACCTGACCTATGATCAATTTCGATATATCGGCTTTCGTGACGGTCAGGAGTTGTGGACCCAGACGGTGCTTCCTTACCGGATCGGCTTTTACCATAAGGGGTTCGTCCACGTGGACGACGTCTCTATCAATGTCGTCTCTGATAAAAAAACGACATCAATTCCCTTTTCCCGGGATTATTTTCATTACCTGAACTCCGCCCGGGACTTGGAAATTCCCGCCGATCTGGGCTTCGCTGGATTTCGAGTCAAAGGCGTTTTTCCCGGTCAGAAAGAGCTGACAGAAATTTTCAGCTTTGTCGGCGCGAGCTATTTTCGTGCCCGCGCGGCCAAGACGGTTCTGGGAACGTCCACTCGCGGACTGGCGATTAATTGCGGGCTCCCCAAGCCGGAAGAGTTTCCGATTTTTCGCGAATACTGGATCGTGGAACCGCAGGTGGGAGATGGAACGCTGAAGGTCTTTGCGCTGCTGGACAGCCCCAGCGTGGCCGGAGCCTATGAATTCCTGCTTACCCAGGGGATTGAAAAAACGGACATCGATCTCCATCAGCGATTGTATTTTCGACAAGCTCCTGAGAAGGTTGGCATCGCTCCCATGAGCAGCATGTGGTTGTGGGGGGATGGTCTTCCCGGACCGAAAGGAGATCATCGTCCGGAGGTCCATGACGCGGATGGTCTGCAAGTCCAGGAGGGAGATGGCCGCTGGTTCTGGCGGGCGCTGGGACAACAGAATTATCCTTCCCTCATCCAGTTGAAATATGACGGCTTGAAAGGATTTGGTTTACTTCAACGGGATCGGCATCCGAATCATTATCTCGACGAGGAGGCGCATTACGACGCCCGTCCAAGTGTCTGGATCCAGCCGCAGTCCCATTGGGGACCCGGCAGAATTGAACTTTTGGAGATTCCCGCGCCCCACGAAGGGATCGATAACATTGCCGTCTGGTGGGTTCCTGAGCAACCCGCCTCGCCCGGAACTCCGCTCGAATTCAGCTATCGCATCTCCTATTTCTCGGGAGATTGCCCGGAACATCTGCTGGCGAAAGCCGTGGCCCATCGGGTCGAGCGTGAAGAATCCGGCAAGATTCGGTTCGAAATCGACTTTAATGGTCCGGAACTTGCGGGGTTTTCTCCCCAGAAGCCACCCATTGTGCATGTCACGTCAATTCGTGGAGAAGTCACCTCTCAAAAATGCGAACTCCAGCCTTCTGGTTGCTGGACGGCCATTCTGGACGTTCAACCAACAAAAGAAGGACCAGTGGAGTTACGGGCCTTCCTGGCGGATGAATCTCACGAATTGACGGAAACATGGGCCTATTTGTGCCCGCTCATTTCCCCCAAGGTCTCCTTACCTCCCTGGAAGATGAAGCAGCAGCACGAATTGCAAGAGACGGAGCGACCACAATGATTGACACAGTCCCCATCAGTCCGGTGATTCCGGATGAAAGTTCCCCATCGGAACGTCCGATTAACCCCGCGCATCAGAAAGCGCGGTATCTGGTAGCGGAATATCTGCATGACTGGGGTCTCCGTGATCCGGAAGTGATCGCGGAAGAAAGTCGGCGAATTGTTGAGCAGGCTGCCCATCAATTCGCCGAATCCGCTCGCCCCGATGCCGATCTCATCGCCATCGCCATTGAACTGACGCAGGCGGAAGTCGAATCCAGCATTGCCCGCATGGCTTCCTCCTCCTCCCCGTCCCGCAACCGCATTGCCACGAACAATTCCATTGTCCCGCGGATGGGGCGGGTTTTACTGGAGTTCCCCACTGCCATCCGGCATCGGGACCGCCCTCCCGCACGGTTGCTCCAGATGCTGGAACATTCCATCAATCCAATCATTCCACAATGCAGCCGCTGCGATATGCACCCGCAGCCGCGAACCCGGTTGTGGAAACTTCTTCGCAAGGGATACTGGTATCGGGTCCAGCGCACATTGAAAAGTCTCACGCAGCAGATTGCGCGGCGTTGTGCAGGACTGTGGTAAGTCATGGCTGATCCAATTCAAGATTCTCCCGTGCCGGCCGCGGAGTGCCGCCGGCATCACACCACACGCTGGTTGTTGCTGATTCTCACGGTGATTACCACCGGCGGAGCCCTCCGGTTGTTTGCCAAAGTGCTTTCGACCGGTGGCCTGAACATGGCGGAATATCTTCTCCTGCCATTGTTTCTGGTGTTGTTTTCGTGGATCGCCTTTTCCTTCTGGACGGCCACATACGGCCTGTACCTGGTCTTTCATCAAAAACCGGACGAGGACCCGGGGCGCCGGGAAACTCCGTCCGTTCCCCCCTCAGCCAGCCGATCGCAGACTGCGGTCCTGATGCCCATCTATAATGAATCGCCCGGAAGTGTTTTTGCCGGAGTGCAAGCCATGCTCCGCTCGTTGCTGGCAACAGGGCATGAAGAGCATTTTGATTTCTTCGTCCTCAGCGATACCACCGATCCCGATATCTGGCTGGAAGAAGAACGGACCTGGGCTCGGCTGGTGGCTGAACACGGTTCGCAGCCCCGGGTCTTCTATCGTCGCCGACCCCGAAATATCAGCCGTAAAGCCGGGAATATCGCCGATTTCTGCACCCGTTGGGGATCCGAATATGAGTACATGATTGTTCTTGACGCGGATAGCGTGATGGAAGGGGCAACCCTTGTTGAAATGGTCCGCCGTATGGATGCTGATCGGCAATTGGGGATCCTGCAAGTCCCTCCCACGCCGGTCAATCGACTCTCCATGTTTGCCCGATTGCAGCAGTTTGCCTCCCGATTGTATAGCGATATTTTCATCCGGGGTTTTTGCAGCTGGGCACATTTTGACAGCAACTACTGGGGACATAACGCGATTATTCGTGTGCAGTCCTTCATCAAACACTGCGGTCTTCCCACATTGCCCGGAAAAGGCCCGCTCGGAGGAGAAATCCTCAGCCACGATTTTGTTGAAGCGGCTCTGATGGCCCGGGCGGGATGGAAAGTGGCGCTCGCTCATGACCTGGGAGGAAGCTACGAAGAGTGTCCGACGACGCTGCTCGACTTTGCCAAGCGGGATCAGCGGTGGTGCCAGGGCAACATGCAACACATCCGACTGATTTTCAGTGAAGGCTTTCGCCCCATCAGCCGCCTGCATCTGACCATGGGGGCCATGGCGTATCTTTCTGCTCCATTATGGCTGGCTTTTATGATCCTCAGCGTGGTGGCAATGTGGATGGATGGGCCTCCCCGGCCGGGAGAAGCCTCCTGGCTGGCCGGCGCATCCATAATCTTCGCGCTGACCATGGCCTTGTTACTGTTGCCGAAACTCTGGAGCGCACTGGCCTTGCTCAGACAGCCGGCGCGGCTGCGGGATTTTGGCGGCTGGGACAACGTGATTGGCAGCGTGGTCCTGGAAACACTGGTCTCGATTCTCGTGGCTCCGATCATGATGTTCTTTCATACCCGATTTGTCCTCACGACTCTGGCTGGCCAGAAAGTCCAATGGAATGCCCAAAACCGGGGAGAAGACGATATTACTCTGGGAGAAGCACTCCTGGTTTATGGTCCGCATACGATTGCGGGACTCGCGACCACGCTGTTCATCGGATATACGTCTCCGGGACTGCTGTTCTGGTTTTTACCGGTTGTCATCGGACTCATCTTTTCGGTTCCGCTGGCAATGACGCTGGGCAGCGTGAAACTCGGCCAGCGGCTGGCACAGCAGGGGCTGTTGCTGATCCCCGAAGAAATCACCATCCCGGAAATTCTGCGATTGCAACAGCAGGCACTGGCACAGAATGAACGTAGCGAGAATGAATTCGATCGCCGGCAACTTTTTGGCACCGTATTGAACGATCCTTCATTTCATACCCTGCACCGGAATATTCTCTTTGCCACCGAGTCGAACCTGCCGGCCAGGCCGGAAGAAATCAGGGCCATTGCCGAACTGATTCAACGGGAAGGGCCGGAAGCTGTTCCCCGGGATGCGCGGCGGGTGATCCTTTCGGACGCAGAGGCACTCCGCCAGCTGCATGTACAGGTTCGCAGCCAGATGCGGCTGCATCGCTCCGCACTGAGTACATGAGGCTGCGGATCGGGCCAGCGGAAACGATTACCGGCTGCCGGGGGATTTTTGAGTTGCGGAAGAGGAAGACTTCGGAGCCTTGAGTTTGCTCTGGCTGGCAACTTTGTTGAGATTGTTCAGCCCTTCTTCGAATTCCTTGCCAATCATCTGGTCGATGTTGACAAACATGGAAATCGCTTTTCCGGTAAAGCTGTTTTTCCCTTCCATGATCCAGTTCACCTGGGTTCCGGAAGTTGTCGGAGAAAGTTCGAAGCGAACTTCTGAAGTCGTTGCCATGGGACGAGCCATCTCGAGTTTGATCCGGACCAGATCATTCGGGTGGGATTCTTCGATCGTCATTGTGCCGGCACCGGCTTCATCATTTCCTTCCCAGCGGCAGACCGCCCCCACTCCGGTTTCCGGTCCGGAATAAGTCTTCTCCATCTCGGGATCCACCTGTTCGAAGGGAGACCACAGATTTCCCTGACGCAGATCATTGAGAATGGTAAAGACCACTTCCGGAGAAGCCTGAACCTCGCCGGTCCGGGAGATCCGAAACGTGGAGGGTTGCAGGCTCACAATCAAAAGCAGTACGGCGACGAGCACGACGACGCCAAGACCGATTTTTTTAACCATCATTTTCCAGCCAGGCTTCCAGGAAAATACGATGACGTATCACCAGCCATTGAGATGCTTGTCATCGTGATCGTCGGATAGGCCGGAAACATCCGCTGGGACGCAGATTCCCGAAGCGGCATCTCGATTTATTCTGGCCCGTAAATGAAAATGCTTTAGAGCGGAATTGCGAATGGTGTCTCGCGTGAATTCTGGTGAAATACAAGGGATTCAAGACCGAGCGTGATCGAACAAAGACCAAACTGGTCTAGAGAATCCGTTTTCTACGCGAAATGAAGGACTGAAACAAGCGGTCGGCACTGTTAGGAAATTCACTTTCCAGCAAGCTCTGTTCACGTTTTCAATTTTTTCGGCAGATTGTCCGGCAATCCAATTTCATTGTCGGGAAGACGTTTTCCTGGGAAAAGAAGCTCTTTTGGAAAAAATTTGATTTTGGGTCGAAAATTCTGTCTGATTTTCGACGCGGATTCCTATTTCATTAATAGAGGCACGTCGAGTTCCGGGGCCACCATGTGCGGAATTCGACGTGCCTCTATTTTCGTCCGCGAAAAGAAATCGCCCTGTTCATACCATCTGGGCCATGGATTTCATGGTTCATCTTAACCCTGAGAGTTCGAAACGCGGAGTCCGCTGAGAAAGGAACGGAGGAACTGGATTGGGTGCATTTCCTGTATCTGGACATTCCATGGTCCAGCTTTGGGGAAACCTGCGACGCTCAGTCTCCAGTGCAGGGGACTTGGGGGTAGCACGCTTTTTCTGTTTGTTGTTTTCGTTCACGGCATGATTGTTCATGAGAAATCGCTGCCTGAGCATCCCAGGCAGTCTGCCGATTTCGTGACGCAGTCTTTTAGCAGCTTGTTGAAAAAACACAAAATCCCGGCCAGACAAAAATGTCCGGCCCACTTTTTTCAATGAACCGGATGCCCCTGATGGCACGGACATTTCCGTCTATGTGTTTTTCAACAGGCTGTTAGAGCGGAGTTGCAAATGATTTCTCACGCGGATCCTGGTGAAAGACAAGGAATTCAAGACCAAGCGTGATAGAACAAAGACCAAACTGGTCTAGACGCGGCCAAAAACCATCAGCGTGATGTCGTCATTCTGTTCACGGCCGTTGGCGTGTTTCCGCACATCTTCCCTGATTGAGACCCCCAGCAGGGCAGGGTTGGCAGCTCCTTGCGTTACGAAGTCCCGCAGCTTTTCGATGCCATAGAGTTCGTTTTTGGGATTCATGGCTTCGCTGACACCATCGGTATAAATCACAACAGTCTCGCCGGGAGCCAGCGGGCGTTCGACGGCTTCGAACGGAAATCCTTCGATCACGCCGATCGGAACGCCAACACTTTCGTCCGAAAACTCTTCGATGGCCCCGTCCGGTTTGCGGATCATGGGCGACATGTGTCCGGCATTCACCACGTGCATGTGATGATTTTGAATGTCCAGAATAATGAGCACAAATGTCACAAAGCGGCCTTCCACCGCCTTGGCGCACATGTGATCATTAATCCGGGAGACCGCTTCCGCGGCGTCGGTGACAAATTCACTGACGCTGCGGACCACGCTCGACATCCGGGACATCACAAGTGAAGCAGGCACCCCTTTTCCGGCGACGTCGCCAAAGGCCAGCCAGATGCGGCCGTCTTTGGTGGCGATAATGTCGTAATAGTCTCCCCCCACCGCCTGGGCGGAATCGTAAGAAGCAAAGAATTCATAACCGGTGATATTCGGCAGCGATTCCGGCAGCAGGGCATGTTGAACATTGCGGGCAATGTTCATTTCGTTGTCCTGCTTCTGCTTCTGGACATACGACTGCAAGAGCTTGGCTGATTCATAAGAGAGCGCAGCCTGCCCGGCAACGGTCATCATGATATCCAGGTCTTCGTTTTTGAACTGGGTGAGCGGGTTCTGGGTATCGATATTAATAATTCCGACCGGTTCTCCTTGCAGGTCCAGCATCGGCACGCACATCATTGAGCGGATCGTCAACGATGAAATCGATTCACTGGCATCGAAACGGGCGTCGCTGGTGGCATCGGCGGAGAGAATCGCTTTTTTCTGTTCCAGGACCGATTTCAAGATCGTGCGGCTCAATTTCACCGAGGCATCTTCCGATTCCCGGCGGTGTTTCATCGCGCGCGGAATCATTTCGTCTGTCCGGGAATCTTTGAGTAGAATGCAACCTCGATCGGCAGCCGGAAAAATCTGGAACAGCGAATCCAGAATTCGTGGCAGCAGTTTTTCCACTTCCAGTGTTCCCGCCAGCGCCCGGCTGATGTCCAGGACCGCTTTCAGTTTTTCCTGCGGTCGGACATCCAGCAGGTTGAATCCGGTTCCCGATTCCAGGGAGCCGAGGATGGTGGCGGTGGCGTTTCCCTGATCCTCGCTGATTTCCACGGCACCAGCCCGCGTGGCATTCATCAGGGCACGCTGACCGGCATCCATTTCTCCATCGCCCGTGGTTTCGTACCGCACCAGAATGGGGCCGAATTTGAGCCGGTCGTTGGACTTGAGCTGATAGACTCCTTCGATTTTTTGCCCATTGACAAATGTTCCATTACCGCTGCCCAGATCTTCGATGGAATAGCCCGTTTCCTGTGGAAAGACGCGGGCATGTTTCCGGGAAACCATATTCGAAGGGAGCTGAACTTCGCATTCCGGCAGGCGGCCAATGATCATTTCGCTGTTTCCCAGCTCGACCACTTTTGCCTGGCCATCCAGAAGGAGAACTAACTTGCTGCTCATGGGCCACCCGCTCCGCTGCCACCGGATTGAAACCGTCTCAAATCGATTCTTTCCAACGTCCTGGCGACAAATCTCCGAAATTCTCGTCTTGCAAGAGGGTTTCGGTTGCCAAATTCGCAGGATGCATCAAAGGGACGTTCAGTTCGCAATCGTACTGATGCGTTTCGACGCACTCTACAAGGATGTCTCAGATTTTGAAAACTGTCTCCACGTTTCCTCGTAAAATCTGTTTTCCGAAGGCTAGTGCCTGCGCTTCCGGCCATTTTCGCCGTTGAACAAAATCCTCCGCCAGAACCCGCGCCAGGACTCGGTGATACATCCGGAACTTTGGTAACGCGAATTCCAGCTTGTACATGTCGCTGTAATAGCCGATCTGCTTGTTTCGCGGAACCGCTTCCATCCGGCTGCGGGTATCCGCTTCAATATAAGTTGGAATATTGGAATACCACCAGTGGCCATGCGTGACCACGTTGGGGAAAATCCAGGCGTAGCTCACCAGTTCCTGGTTACTCATGTGTGTGAGCACGGAGATCGGAAACGTCACCTGGGGGAACGCATTCAGGATTTCCTTGTACTGGATCAGAGAGACTCGTTTGTCGTACAGGTCCTGCCCCTGGTAAACGCCGGCTTCATACACTTTCCGGTTAACGCCGATCATCAGATCGAACGGCAGATGATATTCCGCACAAAACTCCGTCAGCGTCCAGAAAATCCAGGCGCTTAGCAGGCTTTGTTCCCCCGGAGTCAGCGACTGCCCGGCGATGGCTCGTTTGATCACGCTGCTGGCGGCGCCGGGATCAGTTTTTGTCGGCGTGAAGGAAGGGGGCAGGGAGATTGCACAGGCCTTTGCTCCGCGCGAAGTAAAGTGTTCGAAGAGTTTTCCCACGGCAGTGCGTAATGTCACTGCATCCGCGGCATCCACCTGCGTGGACTGCGCCAGACGCTCCCGAACCTCTTTCCGGGAGAAGTGAAACACCAGGTCATCGGTCCGCAGACAGGGGACATAAACGGATGTGTCAAACCCAGTCAGCGGATCATCGAAATCGTTCGTCAGGAAAACTTTTTCCAGCCGGCTGTGCTGGAGTACCTGCTGTTCCCAGTCCGGCTGGGACATTTTTTGTTCAGCGGTCTCATAGAGTTGTTCCCAGTTTCCCGAATGAATCCGGTCGTCCTGAAAATCAAAGAATTCCCGGCACATTTCCAGCAACCAGCTGACCTGAATGGTATTGTCGAGGTCAGCCAGTTTTTCGACCAGACGCCCCACTTTCTCTTTCGGGGTGATTTCCGGACCTTCGAGAGCGGACTTCGGCAGGCCGGCGGAATGGGCCAGTTCCGTATAGTAATGATAGCCCATCAGATCGGCGAGATTTTTCGACGCGGCTGAGTGAGGATTGATGTGTGAATGTGGATCGATGAGGGACAGCCCCTCCAGTTCCCGAAAAAGCTCTGCTTCAAGCGAATCATGCATGTGGATTGAATCTTATCTGATAGAGAGGATCACCGGAGAAATGCCGGCTCTTTGATTTCGGAGGCGATGAAAAAATAGGAACGAGCCTGTCAATCCAGGTTCGAGGCCCTTTCTAGACCAGTTTGGTCATTGTTCTATCACGCTCGGCCCTGAATTCCCCGTAATTCATTAAGAACTACGTGATACATCATTTGCAACTCCGCTCTAATGTCTTGTCAGGATGAAAATGTGGATTGAGCCTGACGTAAGGCCAGCCATGATTGGCGGTTTCGTTCTGACGCATCCCGGAGCCAAGTCCTGACTGAATTACGAGTGCTTTGTCAACTTTAAAAATTCGGATGGGTCGAGCCGTAACGTCCGACAACGAAAAACATTTCGCGATGAGGCACCCTTCTGAAGTTAAGCCCTGACAGGGCAGCAGGTTGCATCAATACCGCAGGGGCCGTGTTCCGCCAGGCGGGAACACGTTCTGCGTCAAATCAAACGTGTGCTGCGCGGGCTTGGGCCAAGGCAACTGGCTGTAGTTTCGCGGGTTGCTCTTCAGACTTCAAGCCGGTCCCTGGCACGCTCAGGCACGGAAGAACACGCTGGCCCTCTCGAGCCGTCAATCCCGGATCCGCTGAGTTGTTTCCGAGGCATCCAGAAAGAGGGCCCGCATGAAGAGCGGAAAAGCCCCCTGGGTCCAGCCGCGATAATAAGGCCGGAAGGAGAACAGGTGAAATTGCCCCTGTCCCAGTTGTCCACTGACCCATCCCGCCTTCCCTTCGATAACTTCCGGACGATCAATATGTCCGGAGAGCAGAAGCTGATTGGAAGCAAACGTGAAGTAAGATTGAATGCGATATTGCTGGTTCTTGTCAGGCAGGATTTCCCAGGCCCTGGCCCCGGCAAACAAGACCGGAATCTCGGAGGGGAGATCAACAGCAAACCGATATGAGGGGCATTGGCCTCTCAAAACACTCCCCGTGCATTGAAATCCTTTGGCGGAAGCCCCTGTCGTGACGTCACGCAAAGGGAGATTCCATTCCGCGATCAGCCACTGAGCGGACCCGCCAACAGCCACTACTTTTCCTCCGTTGCGGACAAATTGTTCCAGGGCGATCAGTCCTTCCGGAGCCAATCCTCCGTTGTAGGGAAGTTCAACCTCGGGAGTGGAACGCCCGGTATTGAGAACTCCGGCGCTGAGGTCCGGGAAGACGATCACATCCACGATGTCGTTGAGTTCTCCGGCACGCAGTGTCTCGTTGTGCAGCGTCAGAAATGGGATCTCCGAATGATCCATCATCCAGCGAATCCAGCCTTCATCCATGCTGGGCTTCCAGGGGGCATAGATCCCGATCCGTGGTATTTTCTTGAGAATCTGGATCTGCTCGGATTTCAACCGCTGGGAAAGTTCATTGGCAGGCACGACCAGTCCCGCAAAGGGTCCGGACGTGATGATGGCCTGCGGCTCTCCCTGTGAAAGGCGTTTGGCCAGGTGTGTCCAACTCGAAAAATCCCGTAACGACAGGCTGGCCGGGCCGGCCTGGGATCGGCGAATGTCTCCACGATAGCTTTTGACAGCATCCTGAAGAGAGGCACATTTTTCCGCTGTGCCGGGCAGGGTGTCCCGGACTTCCACCAGATGCAGCCCGAACAATGCACCCAGCGACCAGCCCGCAATGTCATAGGGTTTTTCGTTCGCGGGAAACGTCTTCAACTCGACAAGGTCTTTGACATAGTTTCCGTATGGCTGATCCCGGCGAATGAGCAGAGTTCCCGCTTCATATAGGTGATGGTCCAGCATGACTGGCTGTGTGAGCCGGTGCAGTTCCACTCCCGATTCCATCAGCAGTTCCGCAAACCGCTGAACGGTTGCCAGATCGTCGTGGGCGAGCGGCAAAAGCCAGCCCTTCGGACTGCCGTTCCGCCCCGCATCAATCACGTTCTGGGAGGCCACCGCCTTATTTTCAAGCCAGTAACGAGGTTCCCGCGCCAGGCTGGACATCAGCGATTTTCCGAAGGCGAGCTGATGCCGATGGATATCCTGTAACCGCCACCAGCCGCCGGGCCACGGCTTGAGGAACTGGTTCGACAGTGAATACTCCTTGCGGGCATAAGGATCCTTCAAACTGCTTTCAGGAATAAATATCGGCGAAGCCATATTGACAGATGCTGACTCTGTCAGAATACCAATGATATGATGTCGGCAAGGAACCGAACGATTTCCTCCATTCCACCAGTTATCGTAGTTGGCTCCGGAGGCGATGCCATTCAAACCTTCGCGAGTCATATCCTGAATGGCCCGTTGTCCCAGCGTGTTGATTCCCGCAACAATGTTCGCGTCGAGATTCGGGTTGAGCGGATCACGATACGGGGGAACAAAAAAGCGTTCCCGGGTTTCTCCCTGCTGGTGAATGTCCCACAACACTTGTGGAGACCAGTCCTGGTAGAGCAGCTTTGTCAGCAGGCGCGTCTCATTCTGCGTTAATGCGAACCAGTCGCGGTTGTTATCGTGACCGGTGTAATACTGATAGAGCTTCAAAGTTTCCGCCCCTTCCAGCGGAGTTCCCACATCCTTCCGATACCAGTGGACGATGTGATCGACGCCATCCGGATTGAGCGACGGGAGCAACACCACAACAAGATTGTCGCGAATTCCCGTCCAGGGAGCTTCTTCCAAAGTGGCCAGTTGCCAGGCCAGTTGCATTGCCATTTCGGTGGCCGCCGGCTCGTTGGAATGCATGCTGGGGGTGATGAATAAAATCACCTTTCCCTGTTCCTTGGCTGTCGTCAATTCTTCCGGGGAGCATTGACGGGGATCTGTGATCCACCGGGAATATTTTTTGATTTCATCCAGCCGTTTCAGATTGGCTTCGCTGCTGATGATGGCATACAGCAGGTCACGCCCTTCGGTGGTCTTTCCGGCACTCTTCAGGACCACTCGGGGAGAACCTTCCGCGAGTTGACGGTAATAACTGGAGACCTGCGTCCAGTCCGCAAGCTGAAAATCGGTCCCAATAGGACGCCCCAGATGCTCCTGGGGACTGCGAACCTCTTGCCCCGGACTTCGATGGACAGCAGCCAGGAAGACGAAAACAATCAGGACAGACAGCAGATTTTGTTTCATACCGGAATCATCCGACATGGGCGGGAAACGGAAGGCTTCGCCCTTGCGAGCGTGAAGACTTCGCTATCCTAGTTGGACAGCGCCAGTTTTTCCGTTAAGTGCGTGTTGGGATTGGGGTTTCATTGATTGGCAAAGGTGAGCGATCCTCCGTGTGCAATACCGTCACAAGGACTCACGGAGGATCACCCGATGACGCTCGCTGAACTCAAAAATCTGGGCCGGATGTTGACCACGTTTCTGGCATTGTTTAAGGATTGCTTTGCAGGCATTGCCGGACGTCGGTTGCTACGGGTTTATGTTCAGGGGCAGC
>Ga0182738_1000740_pt1 | contig 43749 bp, 23 predicted proteins | sample eDN5th30CBELigMG_FD_128876 | JGI IMG/M metagenome (GOLD analysis project Ga0182738, IMG submission 128876) | Enriched Miracle-Growth compost microbial communities from Emeryville, California, USA - eDNA 5th pass 30_C BE-Lig MG (version 2)... ...
ATTGTCTTTTAGTTCCTATATATTAATAGGCATTCATATAATACGTTGTATGGATTGCCGAGTCTGAGGACTCAATTAATAATAAAAAAAAAAGATCCAATCCTGAAAAATCTCTTTCCCTTCAGAAAAAAATCTTCCAAAAACTTTTTTCCTTCACTTTTTTTAAAAAAAATCAAGACATCTCGAAATTATTTCAAACCAAATTTCCTTCAAAAACTTTTTTAAATCACATGATATTCTCACATTTCACAGAGACAATTAACATTTCATCTGAGGCTGATGTAATTTTCTCTCACGAATCACTAGTCATGAATTCAAAATGAGAAAATTTATGTATTTTCGACAAACCTTATTAATGCCCATCAACTAATGAATAAACTATCAGCAACTTTCTTGAAAAGGGTTCAAGTTACTGAATATAATTCAACTCACAAAACCAAAATATCTTTACTCAAATTGAAAGTCACAATTAGAATCGAGATGGAGATATAGAATCAGGAAGTCTTTTTAAACTATAAAATAAAAGGAAACAAGTTGAATTGAGAAAATGAGAATATTGAACATAATTTAGAGAGAATTTCCCTTCAAGATTTTTTTAAAGGCGACAGTATTTTCCAACACTGATTCTTTTATTTTATTCAAGATTCGTTCTCATTGTATCAAATTCCAAATGGAAAAAATTCAATTTTCACCTTTTGAAAACAGCTTCCTTTGGACAGTTCTCATCTTTCGGAAAATCTGAATTATTTGAAGGGAACATCAAATTTAAATTATATTTTTAGTTTGAGTAAGAATGGATTCAGCTGGTGAAAAGCCTCAACGTGAACCAAAACAAGTCAGTCCTCTCGAAACATTTCTTGAAAAATATGTTGAAATTGTCTCTACTGATGGAAGAGTCTTTGTTGGTATTTGACGAAATTTCCAACTTTCTTGAAAGTTTTATAGGATATCTCAAGGGATTAGATCAAGCACTCAATGCTTTTCTGGGTGAATGTTATGAGAGAATATATTCTGCAGATGAAGGTGTAATGACAGTCAAGATTGGGCTCTATATGATCAGAGGCGAAAATATCATGCTTATCGGTAAGCAGCACTTGAAATGTGGATGACATGAAAATAGGTGAAATTGACGAAGAAATTGATGTCCACATTGATTATCCTAGTATCAAGGCTGAACCCTTAAAACCTATCGTGAACTAAAATTTTGTCTGTAAAAAGCACAATGAACGAGTTATAGAAAGATTTATTTTGCTGTACTATAGTAAGTATCAAATTATATACTTTACTGATGAATGTTTTGAATTTATTTTTTCTATGCTCATGACAAAACCTTTCTTTTTATTTCCAAGAGAGACTTTTTAATAAAAATTGCCATACAGACATAATTGAAACTCCTCCACCTTTGATAACAAAATAGTTTGATTTTCAATTGGGGGAAAAAGTAATATTAGTACTAGATTTACAGCACTCTCATTTCTACTTCTTCAGGAGGAATGCAAGCTTTGAATATTTTCACCTTTTTATTGGATAAAACGACCCTTTGGGAAGACAAAATATACGCTTTCCCCATGAAGGAGACTATTTCCTTTTGGGTTGGAGTTATTTTATTAAAAAATAATTGCGGATAAATCAGAGTTTTATTTGTATGAGGAAACTCCTTAGACAATATTTAACCTTCAAAAATCTGCATTTTAGAGTTATGTTTCTGTAGGGGGTTGCAAGGCCATCCAATTTCATTCAATTCCTCTTCAATTCTCCTCATAATTCTTTCATTTTAGAGGAAACTATCTGGATACAAGAATAAGATTTCAACTTTGTGGATATTTCAGAATTTCCGGAAACAAAGTTCCATCAAGCCTCTCAAACTCTTCTTCGTCAGAGCAATACTCCCACAGACTTTTACAATCAATCTCTGGCAAGGATGAATTGAGTTGAAAGGCAAAAGAGAAACAGGGAGGATTCCAAAAATATTTTTGTACCAAAGAGAAACTTATAAATTTATATCAGTACGAAAAAGATTTTGAAAAAAGAGGGATAAAACTATTCAGCGCGATAGTCTAATAATAAAAGCAAATTAATTCAAACTTACGCTTTTTACTTTGGTTCAAATATCAAGGATTTTTATCCCCCAAATTATTATTCATCAGATTAAAAAAGATCAACTTGAATCCAACAGGATTCTTGAGATCGAATGAATTTTTTGTTCAAATATTCTGATAACTTATTTCTAGGCAAGAATGCAAATTTTTTGTGATCAGAGTCTGACCTTATCTCGCTCTAATAGAATTCGTTTAATATTATTTCTCAGTTCTTCTTTTATTTTCTGTACCGTCGGTTAGAGAGGCGTCGTCAAATATTCCCTCCAGGATTAATTATGTAAATTCTCCTTCGCCCTAATAAAATACCGCGCGGTCATTTAAGGAGTATAAATTGCACAATTACGCTTATTAATCGAAAAAAGTTAAATTAAAAACTTGTTTTAACTCCCAGTACTCAAATGTCTCAGACATCTCTTCAGGTCCGTTTCGACAAAAATACACAAACAATTGACCGACCTCCTTCCAACATCCTTATCCTTCTTGAAATTCTTCAAGAAATCTATCACAATTTGCCACCTACCTGGAGATTGCACTATCAAAATGGCAACAAGGAAGTCCTTCAAATAAATTCGCAGCAAGATTACAAAGAGTTTTTGAAAAATATGAAAACTCTCTCTCCTCTGATCATTAATATCGTTCCTGATCTCCAACATGAAGAGCAATTTGAACCTAAAGAGCTCAATGTCGAAGAAGAGGAAAACCCAGACTTTTTTTCTGAAGAAAGTTTCTCTTTGATTGAGGATGACAAGAACGAAGCTGATGAAATAAAAAGCTTATCGAGCTCAAGCCAAATCCTCAACCCAGAGAATATGAATGATCAAGATTCTTCTGAGGACTTTAATGTCTTGGAGGCTCAAGAAAAAAAGTCTTTTGAAATGCTGGAATATTCCATCCCAAATAATGACGCTCCTATTTCTACGCTCTCAAAACCTCAAGAACAACATTTTTCCCAAGATCAAAATAAATCAGATCTTGTTGTTCCTGCTAAAGAACACATCCAATCCGTTGTACCTCAGAACTTGCAAGCTATGGATGATTATATCGATAGATCAATTGCTAGGAAACTCCCAGAAATTGCTATGCTTGTAAAAGCCTACTTTGAGAATGATAAACAACAACATTCTGGTCGTCAAGTCGATGAAAGCCTTGAATTAAACAAGTCAATCCATAGCCATTACTACTGCGATAACTGTGGTGCCGATCCGATCATTGGAGTCCGATATAAATGCTCAGTATGCCCTGATTTTGACATCTGTGAAAGATGTGAAAGAACAATCCAACATCCTCATCTTTTCCTCAAAATAAATCATCCAAAAGACACTGAAAAATTGAAAAATTCCAATCATAATACTTATCCCAGATATACTCATCAAGAGATCCCAAAAATTACCATTGAAGAACCATCAATGGAGAGCAAAATAAAAGAGCAAAATAATTACTATTATTATGATAGTGAAGAAGAAGATGAACATTGTGGTGAAAATGATTCTGGAGATGATGAGGAGGAAGAAGAGAGTTCTGAATACGAATATGAATATGAAGAAGAGGAGGAGAAGGAGGAAGGTTTTAATTTGAAAGGATTTGGGAAAAAGTTGAAAGAAACGACGCTTGTCAAAGTCCTCAGTGGAACATATGGTCAGCTTCCAAATGCAATTAGCAGTTTTTTCGGAAGCTTGAAAGGAAGTCCTCCTTTGAGTGATGACGAAGAAAATTTTAGTGATGAGGATGAAGAAGAATACTAATTGGTTAGCTGTTTGCTAAAAAAAAAAATATCTTGTGTACTTATAACCTGATAAAATTTTGTGAATTACTTACTATATAGATTACATTAACTAAATTATCAATAGCGTACTTACTTATCCACCAAGAATTATTAAATTATAAATCAATGAATGAATGAAATCTTTAATGATTTCAAAATGTAAAAGTTTTCCCTTGAAAAAAATTTGGAGTTCATATCTCTTACGTAGTCTCACCTTTTCTCGCTTTTTGTTTAATATTCAACCTTTTAGTTTAATGCGATTAATAAATAAATCATATTCAACCCACCCCCACAATATTGATTGATCTCCAGGAAATGTATGAAAGCAGGACACCGTCGAGTTCATATTATTTGGGTGGACTTTTAAGCCCGGTTAGAACCAGAAAGAGCCCCAATAGCCTCTATGTTTCAACTCAGAGTGCGTACAATTTAAAAAAATCAGATTCGATTGGGAGTAACTATTCTCCGACTTACAGTAGTGGTTTGAGGAGAGTGAAAAGTAAAGCAAATGATTCAGCATCAAAAATATCAGATTTTTACAACAAGGACCAGATAAACGAGGCGATATCAGCTCTTGATGGGGTAAGTAGCCGAATCAATGCAATTGACTTTATTCTGAAACGCAGGGTTGAGCTCAAAGAGGTTGAAAGCCAGTATAAAATCTCAAAAGCTGCCCCTGTTATCCTCAGGCTGAACAAAAACTTCCAGAAAAGAATCTTGAAAAATAAACTGAATACCAAAGGAAATGCATTTAAAAAGATTCTTTCGCGATTGAACGAAGATGGCAGTATTATGGATTCATCACCGCCAGCACTAAAAAATGAAGAATCTATGATTCCATCCAAGACTGTTCTCAACAGATCCCAAATATCTCTCGACACCTCAGCCAACATGGGGCTGCCAAAAATTCATATTCACAAGGAGAGCATTTCAGACTCCCTTTCGAAAAACACCAAGCCTCCCACCCTGAATCAGATTGACGACAAAACTCCAGCTCACATCAAGGATGCACAAATGTTTCATAAAGCAAGACATCTCACTTTTTTGCTTGGAAAAGCCAAGGTTGCTTCTCCTAAGGCTCTTGTCTTTGGTGATGGAAACCAGGATAGCGTCGAAACTTGGGAGCAAGTCGTTGTTAATTCAAAAGCGCCCATTCAACATGCGGAAGAGGAGCAACCAAAGGGACTTCGTGCAAGTGGAAGAAAGAAATCACTTGATCCGAGAATCTATCACCTTGGCCAAAAATACCTTGAAAATGATTTGTACAAATACCTTGTTAAACATGGTCAAAGAGGAGATGGCACTCACGTCATTTTGAATGAAGATTCTGAGCCAAAAGAAAAAAGAATGAAAGATATAGAAGCCAAGGTTAAATCCAAGTACACCAAATTAGTCAAAGACAAAGTGAGAAATAGCACCTTCTTTGCAAGTCCAAGCAGAACCAATGTTTCTTCTCAAGCAAACTTGAATTCAAAAGTCTTTGAAAAAGAGTTGCTCCTTCACCAAGGGCTCTCTCCAACATCAGCAGGAGCAAATAACAAAAATAGAAGATTTACCAGTTTCGTTACAGTCAGAAAACTCGAAGTTGAACAAGAACCATCACACGATGAAGACAGGTATCAATGAATTATGAGAGAAAATTTAATTGTGGAATTAGGCAGGAGACTGTCCAAGAAACGTTAGGAGGATTTAATGAATCTTTTGCCTCATGGACTGAAACTCAACTCGATAACCTTTACCGGGAAAACACAAAAATCAAAAGAAAAATAAAAGATTTAGAAAGTGAATTAGATGAAGAAAGCAACAGATATCGTCAAAAGAAGATTCAAGATGCCAAAGAAAAGAAAAAACAAGAATTATCCCAAAATGCAAGGTAATCTTGAAGTTTATACTCTTTTTCATTAATTTTTTCCTAGTGAAATCATAAAAGCCGTTCGAAAGAAAATTGTTTATTGAATTTTGGTTAACTTAAATAGATACATATTATCTTGTAAAATTATTTTTTTTTTTTTTTCGTAATAAATAAACATCATACACACACATGTAAACCACAAATTTATTTACAAATCTATATACATATAAATACGACAAATAGACTAAATTTTGAGTCGTTTACGTCTTGGATTTGATAAGACTTCATCTTCAATGCTTTTCATGCAATTTGAGCAACTCCAGATCAGTTTTTCAAGATTTACTGTCCTTGAAACTCCAACACATTTTGGATGATACCAACCTCCACAATTCTCACAGGCTACTGAAAATGAGAATGAAATCTCAAAGAAAAAATTTCTACCAATCATCACTTCTCCACTGTAAGGTTTTTGACATATACAATATAAAGTATTTTCTTGAGCTTGAGCTGAGGATGATGATGATTTCTTTTTATAGTTTTTCGTTTTTCCAGGTCGCTGATGATGGTGGTGAGCCTTTTTCTCCTTCTATGAAAAAATTTTAATTATTCAACGCTAATCAAAATCGTGTTCGTTCTTACCTTGAGAATAATACTGTGGTACTTTTTATATTTTTCTTCTGCAGACAAATTTTTATAGGGCATAACTTGCCAAATATAATCATCTGGACGTAGTTTTTCTTTAGAGCTGAGTTCCTCAACTCCCATAGGGGCATTAATTTCAGTAATTTTGAATTCACCGATTTCTGAATTTTCAAGAGTGATCGTGATTGGACTTTGAGGATATTTTTCTTTATACTTGTGGACAAGTTTCATAAAATAATTGGCATCATCTTTTTGTTTTCTGATTTTATTTTCAGTGTAATTTTCCGTTTGTTGGAAAACATCAAGGGCCTCGGGTTTTTTTCCTGATAACTTGGGAATTTGCTTAACTTCCAAAATACTCTTTTGTACAGCCTGGAAAAATCTTTCAATTTCAATTCTCATTGTATTTTCTTTGCTATCCAACTTTTTCTGAACTTTCAATGGAGTATGCTTGCTGCAATAGATGTTGTACTCGCCCTTTGAATGTTCATCTTCAACCAAGTCTAAATAATATCCAGCACGTCTTCCACACTCAACATGAAATCTCCTCTTACACCCTTGCCTGATGCAATTCAAAGCAACTCCAACTTCTAACGAATTAAAAAGATTTTCTCAAAATATTTTTACTAGTCAAGTTACAAACTTCGCATTTTTGGAGAAAATCCTTTTTATGAATATTTTCCAGACCTAGAAATTGAGAATTTACTTCCAACTCGTGTTACCTGCAATTTGATTGACATTTTTACTATCTTTAAAGTATAAGCTCGGAATGAATAAAGCACAAGTTATATGAACCCAAACGTCTTGAGGTTTCGATTCTTCAAGGTGCAAATAATTATGAAAAGATGGATTTGTATCTTTAAAGATTGTAGTGTTCGATTTAATGACTGATTTTTTCATTGCCCCTCCTCTGACGGGACAACAAGGACACCTCAAGAGTTTTCCATTTTCACCAAACTGAGAACAAAGATCGCAAGACCATTCACCCGAAATCACAGAGTTGAGCCCATAACAAAATAAATGCACATCAATCCCACATCCCGTGCAAGTAATCATTGAATCTCCTTCTATATCTCCTTCATTGCAAATATCACAAATTCTTTCAATATGATACGATTGATCAACAAGTTCACGAGACACGGATGTCGATGCTTGAATGATTGGGTGAGATTCAGTTGTTTCTGGTTCGTCAGGATTATTTTGTTGTTCTTCAAGCAATTTTAAGAAATTTTCTTCTTCTGGAAATCTCATGGCAAGATCTACAATGCTGTCATTTGCTTCAAAATCGTTCTTAAACAGATGTGATTCTGCTTCCAATATTTTGTAAACTTGATTTTCTAAATTATGAAGACGTTTTTCGCTTTTTGCCTTCATTCTATACAAACTTCGCTCATAAAGAGAAATCAACTCCTGCAAATCCATCCTGGAAAGCCAATCCAGAGAAATGTCACTGTCGCTGTCAGCACCTAAATAACCGCTATTCAAAAGAGCTTTGTAGTTCTCGAGCATGAAAGCCCTTGTTTCAATTATCCATTCGTCATCTTGACTTGTATAGTTGAGTTTAGGAGTTGCCTTCATTGTTCTTGAGCAAGAAATCTTTTGCAGATAGTCGTTAGTGCGAATATTATCATTATAAACTTTGGCTGCGTGAATAAATTTCTGAAGTTTTTCACTTGGGGTCTTTTCAAGAATATCTGGTTGAAATTGCTCTTTTTGAATTCTTTGTGTGATATGAAACTGGATATCATTGAGTTTCTGGAATCTGAAATGGATAAATTCACGGATATTTTTGCGAGCAAAAGCGTTTCGAGGAAAGTATAAGAAACACAAAATAAACCAATACACATTTGGTGTAAATAGTTTTGCTAGAGTTTTGAGTTAGGATATTCATATCTCAAACAACAATCATCGTACCTTTAAAAGCTTTATTGTCAGACCAATCAAGGTCTAAGAGGTAATTCATTAATTTTGATAGCTCACTGTAAGTTGGGTAGGCATTCTTTTTAATATAACTCCTCTTTGGGGGTTCTCCAGGTAGGAAGAAATTGTTTCCAGGGCAGAATGAAATGTAATCTTTCACCTTTTGATCTCCAAGCATAGGCTTTGAATATTTACTGTGGGTGTTTGGCAGCGCAGCTTTTAGTTTTTTCGGAAAATGACTGCTTGAAAGCTTTGATTGTTTCATTATTTTCTTGTGGAGAATATGTGGAAAGTTCTCATTTCGAGGTGTTCCAGAAAATTGAGAGCTTTTTTGGCTTTTCGGCTCTTCTTGGGGCTCTAGCCGCATTTCACCCCTCTCCTCAAGCATAAAATCTTGTTTTGTTGGCGCTGTGTCTGTCTCATGGTCGAACAAGTCTTCAGAAGCACTCTCCTGTCCTTCATTGGGGTCCTCAGCACCTGGCTCCACCTTTTTCTTGTCTCTGGGAAAATTTTTGTCATAATTGGGACAATAGTTTTCTTGTTTCTCTTAATATATTTAAAAATCTAAAGCCTTACCTGAGTTAAAGCCTAATTCTAAGTTGGAATACTGCATTTGGTCCTTTGAGTAGATTAAACAGCGGATTAGGATAAGGAAATACACTCAAATCCTCCGAAGATTCATCATCGTATTCACTATTTTCTAGTAAATAACTGTGGTCAGTGTGGTGTGTGGCTTTATCAGGGGTACCAAATTCTGTTTTAGGAAAATAGCTTGGAAAATAGTAGTTTTGCATGATTGATGATACAAATATATCTACAAAATGAATTTCAAGAAATTTTTGGAAGGAGTTAGGTTCAATTTAAGTAAAACTTTCATACTTTACAATTAAAATTAAACTCTATTTTATTTCTATATCAATACAAACTGAGGTTATAGAATATTCTATTTCAAAATTATTCTTTCAAATTGCCTTCTTGATGTATGTGTCTCCCAAAATTCTGGAGAATATCATTATGTATTCTCAAAATCACGTCAGTTTATATGATGGTTAGAACTTTGAAAAATCGTCGAAACAAACTTAACGAATTTTACCTCATCATCCTAGAAATCGAAAAAATTTACCCAGCACTCCTCTGTTCTGAGTTAATCAGGCTATCCTCTTTTTTCTCTCAAGAAAATTCTTTTTAATAAGAAAAGACTTCATCGAAAAAATTTTGGAAAAATGAGGGCTCGGAATTTGGGTTGATGCAAAGTTTGGACAGGCTTCTGGCAAATCCAGTATTTAAAAAAAAATCACTTGGTCTTCAGTAAGACAGGTTTTATTTTTTCTAAAACTTTTCAAATGAAAAGTGAACTTGGTTTTCGAAGCAACTAGAAAAATTTTTTTTCAACTTATTTCTGATGGAGATTTGTTGAGATTTGAGAATTCAGCGAATGCTGTTCCTCCTCTTATCTATTAAAGACAATCAGGGAATATTTTAATTGAGAAATATTAAAAGGAAAGGGGAGCCTTGAATGCTTCAGCGTGTTTTTCAACAAAAATGTAGAAATTATCAAAGTCTCACACAGATTAAAAAAGAATTGGATAATTCAGAGCAAGTCATTTATAATCAGTGAATTTTAAAGTGAGTGATTTATGAAAATCTAGTTTAATATGAAGTACTCTGAGAAGGGGAATTATAGAGAAAATACTCAAACCCCTGGAAGGGTGAAATTATGTGAAGTCCTCAACGAATGGTAAAAAATTCTGGAAAATTACAAGTTCTCTTGAACTGAGGGAGTTTTTCAAGACGAGACAAAAATCGGTGAAAAGCAACCACTGTCCGGGAAAACTAGGCTTTTCCAAGCTCTGAATGGATTTTCAAAAAAATTTTCTGGGAGTTTTCCGAATTTATCCAGACTACATTTGATTTCGGGTTTTTTAAAAATAAATTTGCAAGAAAATAGCAATCAAATTTATTGACTCATCCACACATTTTTATTTATTGATTTATTCATGACTTCACTATTTGAATATTTATCAATGATCTTATTTAACTCGAAAACAGCAAGGATAACAATAAATTACGCAAAATATTAATAGTAATAGGCTTTGATTTTATATTGAGTTTTAAGGATAATTTCATTAACTTTTTGAGGAATCATGAATCCTGAATCTGAGATTTTTTTGATTTCGTCAATGAGTTTTTGATTAAGTTTGATTTGTTTAAAATCAAGCGAAAACAATTTATTTCTTCCTTCTTCCATGATATCCTTGATTTTTGTTCCAAATTTATCAATGTATAAGCTTGAATCATAGACAACAATTTCAGGGAAAGAGATGAGGTAGACAAACAGTTCTTTGATATCGAGGAATATCGCTGAAGATTCGTGATGCAATTTTGCGTGAGCTGTTAGATTACCACAGACAGGCTCAACACCTGGCTTGCATGATCTTCTGCAAATGGTATAGCCACAAATGAGACAAAGGCAGATATTGTTTTGGACTTGATGCTCTTTACAGAGAATACACTGACTCTTTAAATACCGATCATTGAATTCAAAGTACGTTGGAGGGAGTTTTGTAAAGAAAGTATTTTGTTTTCTAATAACAAGATCATTTTCAAGAGGGCGAGACTCTTGCTCGATTTCTGTATCCTCTGGAGCAAAGAAGCTGATTAATTCGTCGTAAGATTCTGTTGACTCTTTGCTGATTTTCAAGATATTTTGAAGGGTTAAGGAATTATCTTGGAAGACTTGAAGAATTTGATTATAGTAATCTTCTTCCTCAATTTGTGTGTTCGATAATAAATTGAGCTGTGACTCTACAGTATTTTTCCATTCATTAACGTCGAGTTTTTGAGCAGAGAATAAAATGTAGGTGTAAATGATGGCATTGATTGGTTGTTGAAGGCTTTCAAAGAACTTTTGTTTCAAAAGGTCTTCTGAAGAGAGGGTGTTGTATAATTGATGGATATCTTTCTGTTTGGCAAACTGGTACAAAAGAAGAGCTCTTCCTCTGATCATGAGTGCAACTAGCCTTTTGAGATGGTGAACAACTTCCTCTGGGTTGGTATAGATGAAACTCATTATTTTCATGCAATCTTGTTGGACCAAGTAATCATGATGAATGATCATGTCTTCAAAGGCTGCTGGGTCTTTACAAATGAAGTTTTCATAGGAAGGCAATGATTTTTTGGTAAATTTCGTTTTTAATTGTAAAGGATTGTCAATGCCTCCTTTCACTTCTGCAGGGGTTTTCTGGTCCAAGTCAATTATTTTGGTGTAATAGTTGATAAACAAATGGTAGAGAAGATAAAAGTCTTTTTTGAGGTTTTTATCGCTTGAATAAAGATGAGTTGTCGACAAAAAGTATTTTTGAGCCATTAAAACCCAATTTTTAGCATTAACATATTCATGGAAAGTCACCTTTTGCTGAACAACGAATGGATCTCTCTTTTCAGAATATGTGATGAACTTGATAAATTTGTCAATAAATTCAGGTTTGCTGTTGGCATCTTCTTTCGTTTTTTCTTGGACAATTTCTTCATCTTCAGATTTCATTTCGGTGGATTCGACGACTTTCCCTTTATGAAGGACAAGGAAATTATTCATGAGGGTTTTGCAAATGGGGCAGTTATAATCAAAGAAATTAAAGTACATCATTTGATTTCGTCTGAGATTTTGAGGTTCCCAAGTTTTTCCATAAATTGCATCATAGCAATCCTTATGGAAATAATGAGAGCAGGAAGATATGCGTGGATAAGAAAAAGGCTGAGTTTTGATCGTGTTTATATAATTTGGTGCAAAAATCCAGGGATCATCGTAGCCCAAATTATTTGTCATACTTACATACACAGGGATGCCATAAGCTTTGCCATTGTCGATGGAGTCTTGACAATATTGGCAAATTTCATCAGTGGTTTGTTTTTCTTCTTCCATATTCAATTTCGTTTCTTCAGATTCTTTCAGGTTTTTATTTCTGAATTGCTGCTGCTTTAACAAGAATTCTTCCTTGAGCTTTTTCATTCTTTGCTCTGCTGCGGCCTTTTTATCAAGATAGGAGGTCGTTGCTTGCTCTTCTTCAGCGAAAAAGCTATTGATGGAATCTTGGAATTCTGGCATGAGATGTTTAAGGCTCTTGAGGATATTTTTAATGCAGAGCGCATAGTCTTTGTAGTCTAGTGAGCACAAAAATTCTTGAAGTCTTTCTATGAAGCGAGAGTCGGCTCCAAAGACTTGGACAAATTTTTCAGCAAGCTTTTGTTTTTGCTCGCCTTGTTGTAAAAATTCGATCAATTGTAAATTCAAAAATATCAATCTCAATATCGGGCCTAAAAAGACGATGTACTGTTCTTTCCAAGTGTCGAGAATTCTTTTCAAGCTCAGCAACAAAGAACTTGAGAAGAACTTGATTTGTATATCATACAAGTACTGAGGTAAATCGCGATAGAATGGCCCAGAAACAGTGTCTCGGTTGGTATTTTTTTCTCGGTTAGTGTAAGCAATTACAACTTTGTTTTGCATTTCACGGGTTTTGTAGAAGAAGTAAGGATCGAACTCTTTGAGGTATTGGTCTTGAAGGCGGAATTTAAAGTTGTTGGGATCAAAGTCTGAGATTTCTGCAATGATATTCTCAGTTTGCTCGTATTCCTTGATGAGGTTTTTGAGGCTTGCTTTGATTTCTTTCAGGTTGGTCCAGTAAAATGAGGCCATCAGATTAATCAGCAATTTACGGATAACTTTGTAGTATCGATCTTCGAATTCGGGATCTTCCACAATTTTTTGGTTTTGCTTTCCAACTTGGGAGCTGAGGTAGCACAGCTCATCGTTCATAATGTAATTAATCATTGTAAGGTAATCCTCAATCACTGAATACTTTTCTTTTATACGCTCATCTTCATTGAGTACTTGTCCTTCAAGTAGGAAGTTTGTGATTTCTGAGCTATAATCAAAGAAATGTTTGGTGAAATATTCGAAAATATCTGTGTTTTGCGACATGAGGACAGTTAGTTGGAGGGCAATAATGTCATGTTCATGCATTAGATTATTGATATATAAGTAGACCATATGCAAGGGTCCGTATGTATAGTTGTGTATCAATTGGAGATATCTGAATTTTCCAAAGTTATTGAGGACATTTCTGCCGAATTTCTGCCCAAAGGAAGTTGCATCTTGTTTGTCTGAAAGGACCAATCCTTGAGTCAAAACTTTTTTCAAATTTTCTTGCGTAAGAGGCTTGACATAGGCGGCAGTCATTAGTGTTAGTAATCTCTCAAAAGTAGGATAGTACAACTGATTTGAAGCATTTACTTGTTGGAACTGGACAAACTCATAGACCATCTGGAACCCAACGTTCCATTCTTTGAGAATGACGTTCATCAATTTTTCTTTTTCTTGGTCTGGTTGGAATTTTACAGCTTTAAATCCCTTCTCGATAAAAAACTCCAAAGAACGAGAGAGAACAAAGATATCATTCATAAGTTGATATTCAATTGAAGGTGGCAAGGTTCCAATCTCAATTTTGTTGGGATAAGCAAATTTCTTGATGTGATTCAATAGAATTTGGAACATTCTCTTGAAATGATTCACATTGTAAATGAGTTCTCGTCCAGCAACATTGTTTGAAAAGTTGAAGCAGTAGCTGATCAGAGCTGCGATCTCATCAATTTGGCTCGCTATAATTTCTCCAGGATAATTGCAGCCTTCCAGAATTTGTTCAATAATATCATAAAAGTTGAGAATGGAGGAATTTCTAATTGGAATGAGACACAAACTTTCAGTGCCAAAGATCTGAGCTGTCATCCTGAAAAGATCTGAAACAACCAAGACTCCCTTTGGTTCATGTCCTTGACGTTTTGGAACGAGAAATTTCAAATATCTACAGAAGGTTTCATTCATATGTTGTTTAAAGCGATCTTCTCTCAACAGTTCTGTGAATAAATCGGTATATTTCTTTGCTATTGAAAGCTGGACTTTGCAGGAAACCCTAAAATATAACTCAAGGACTGTGCATGTGCATTCATGTTTCTCTGGAAGAAGCTCAAAAGTGTTGAGGTTTTGGCAATTGTGATAGACCAGGTTTTTTCCTTTCGGGAGAGAATTGCAGAAAAGAGCAGCAATCAAGATGATAAAAGCTTTATTCGCTTCAATCAGTTCAGTGTACAACTCAGTATGATCCAAAGCAACGAGCCAAAAGATTGGGATTTCTGGAATTACCTGAGGATTTAGGATTTGCTCTTCATGAAGGCAAATTTGCGCATAGAATGCTTCATAGCAAAGTTCAAAGAATGTTGTTGCGAGATCTTCAGGGAATTTCTTTAGCATTTCCCCAGAATCAATTTTAACATATTGATGTTTGCTGCAAAACGCAGACTCTTCAAGGCTTTGGTTATCTCCACAATCGCAGATACCAGTCGAATCATTATCTTTTAGGGTCATAAATACTCTGTGTCCAGTGTGGTCAGCGCCTTCAAAGCATTCCTGGCAAATCACGGTGATAAAAGAAGATTCTGTATTCTTGAATTTATCACAGTCAAGACATCGATAAAAGTATTGCTTATTTTCAATAATTTTTCCACAAGGCGCAGGGAACGTGATTCCATGATTTGCAAGATTCTGAGATATCTCTTCTGGAGTACTTTCTCCGAAAACCGAGTCAATATAAGTCTGAGTCAAATCGGTCTCTCTCAAGAATTGGATAAATTGTTGGAGATGTCCAGGATTCTGGGGGTCCAATGCACCTTGGAGAAGAATCGACAAAGGACTGTCTTGTGTAAACCAAAAATGTTTGAATGTTAGAGCCTGATAAGGAGGAGGTGTTGATAAATTATCTTGCTCTTGTTCCATTTCTCTATTTTGAAATTTAATTATATTATTTTGATCAGGCAGACGGGATTATTTGAGGATTATTATGTTGTTTCAAAAGAGGGAGGGAAAATTAGGAAATATTTATAAGATATCCTCGTAAATTCATCAATGAGAAATGATTTTCTTTAAATATTTCATTTTCGAAATCACTGATACGTACCTCAGAAAAAACTATTTTTTAGATGCGTAACTTTTTGTAAATTGTTACAAAAGATATTCCTAAGAATAAAATTACATATTTGTTGTATATAATTTGTTATTTCTCGCTTTAAAGTCTAGGGAATTCGTGGAATTGTAATTGGCTTTCTAGTAGTCTCATGACACCAACACATTTTTCATCTTCCCAAGGCAAAGTATAAATGCACACTGAAATGGGCATTCCAACACTTCCTTTAATGCTAGAGCAGGCTTTTTTATGGAAAATATCTCGTTCTTTACATCCGGCGCTTTCATACTCATCTTCACCTGGCTTAACCTTACCAACTGGCACGACACCACCGGGAAGATTCATGACATTTCCCAAGTACATGTAGCATCCACTCAAAGCCAAAGAATTTCCGTCACCGTGCTTGAAAGCAGGCAAGGCATCTCCTGGAAGGAGGAGAGTATCAAATCCTTTTTCTTTCCAAAAATCCAAGAATTGTTTCTTCAAGAGTGCGAGTTTATAAACGGTAGAGAAATATTCATGAGCTTTCAACTCCTTCATATTCTTCATAAGCTTAGCCCAACGGTGGTACCCGAGGACATCAATAAGGTCAGCAAAGAGCAAGCGGACCAGATATGGGACCTTGGTGATTCCAATACTGATGGCCAACTCTTTAATGGGTTTTTCTCCCTCCAAAGCTTCGTCTCTTCCTCTGGATTTTCCATCAGCATTGGAAATTGCCAAAGTTAATAAGAGCATATCTGTGAAATTTGGAATAACGATTTCTTCACATTCATGGCCAGCTTTTCTCAACACCTCAACAGCTTCTCTGACAGCTCTTTTCATGGGTGCAGAAGCAGGAAACAAGGTGTCGCTCAAACAGTACCCAACTTTCATTTTTTTGGGTAAAACTTCCTTTTTCACATCCCAAGGGACATAAGGAAGGGAGGGGTCTTCTTTTCTATGAGCTTCAGAGATGATAGTTCTCATAAATATTGAGATATCGTTGACACATTTGGTTAAAGGTCCGAAGTTGTCTTGAATAAGGGATTTTCTTGCTATACTATATGTGTTTAATGGCTTTTGGCCCATTTGACTGAATCTTGTCTGAGTTCCCTTGAAGCAGTAGATGCCGTTGAAGTTGGCTGGCACTCTGGCGCTTCCAAAACCGTCAGCACCGAAGCCAAGAGGGGAACATCTAGCAGCCACAAGACCTCCTTCTCCTCCGCAGCTTCCTCCTGCAGTTCTTTCTCTATTCCAGGGGTTTTGAGCTCTGCCCCAGATGAGGTTGGGGCTCTCGGTGAGGACGAGAAGCTGAGGAATATTGGATTTTATGAAGGGAATCACTCCTTGTTGCTTGATGAATTTCACAATCCAGCCATCGTCAGCATCAGGCTTGAAGCATCGAGCAGCGAGACCGCAGGTGGAATCTAAACCCTTGACGAGGAAAGGATCCTTGATGGAGATTGGGATTCCAAACATGAGGCCTAATTTTTCACGATCTTCCTTGGAAGTGTTTTTTCTGATTTCATCGCACTTGCGGGCGAGTTCAAGAGCGTTTTTGAAGTTGGATTCAGTAATGAGCTCTAAATCTCTTCCAATAGTTATAGCTCTTCGATGATAGGTGACGAGAATTTGTTCAGATGTGACTTCATCATCATTGAGCATTCTCATGAGCTCAGTAACGGTGGCATCTATGATCAATTTTTGAAGGTCTTCGGGGACTTCAGGAAGGTCCTTGAGTTCTTGTTTGATTATAGCGTCTCTTTCTTCTCTTTTCTGTGTCGCAATTTTGACATATTTTTCCTGGGTTTGATCGCTTTTATATTTTGCTACCATCTTTCCAATGGCAGATAAGCCGAGGGCTAAGAGGGCAAACTCTTTCTTCTTATTGAGGAGTTCTTGGGAAGTTAACAATGCTTTCATTTTTATGGGAAATTAAATGGAGAAATATAATCTTTCAGTTTATAAAATCTTTTTAATCATGGTGTGAAAGGGCAAATTATGCGTGCAAAGTTTGCAAAATAAAAATTTATTTCTGAATTATGATGAGTTCAATAAAATTTATTTTTCGCTTAAACTTTTATTGAGCAGTTAAACTATATTTCGTTAAGATTAAAATTTGCTCAAACTGACAGTAGAAGTAGCAATCTTGTTGATAGCCCAAATAGTGACAGAGAAATTTATTTTGAGAGAGTTTTCTCGAGCGAGACCATCAGTATAGGAGAAATTCTCCCAGCTATGCTTTTTTCCAGCTAGTTAGAAAATCTTTCTTATCTAAAAATTAATGGTCCCTTTGATTAGCACTTGAGGCCGACTTTTATTGGCTCCAATTGTCAGTTTTTATTTCTTTTTTGTTGACAAACATTTTCTATCAATACATTTAGCCTTCTCCCAATAAAAATTATTTCCAGACGTTAAATTTTATTGTCTTTGAAAGCAATAAAACAAATAATAGCTTGAGAGATCAAGAAAGAACTTTGATCAACAATGTCTTGCTTTTACGAGGATTATTTCAATATAGATTATTGAAATAAAAAAAGAGGAGAAATTTTTCATCGAATTCTGTTTGTTTAATTTTGATCACAAATTTCACAAAATAAAATCTAGAAGCGTTTGAACTGATTCCTTGAGTGATGATTTTTTTTTTCTCCTCAAGCAAAAATCAAATCTAAGAATCTAAAGTTGCTTTCCGGAAAAAAATGGAATTTTTTCGATTTTCTAACAAAATACTTCTTCACATATCAGACTATTTTCCTGGGATAAACATTAATTTCGGCTTATTATTAAAATTAACCTTTGATAAATAAATGCAGAAGAAATTGACACTCTCACTTTGCCTCAAAAAATCTTTGGTCGATATTTCTCTGTTTAAAGGGAAAGAAAGAGTTCTTGCCAAAGTAAATTTTTCTTTCTGGAACATTTCTTAAAACGAACCTTCTCTAGTCGAATCCAACCTTCCATTTCAGTGATCCTGAGAATAAGAAAAGCTTTGAAAAAGCCCAAAGTTTTCTATTAGTAGGAGAATTAACTCTTCGTGAACATTTAGGATAGTCTAGGAGGAAAGATTGGAGCCATAGAGCAACTCCAGATCAACAATGATAATAAGCAGCTCATAGCAATGCTAAATTGCATGAAACCACATCTACAACAAAATGCAAACATAATTCCAGTCAACGTAACAGATCTATTGGTTGAAGTAAGGCATAGAAGCGGTCGTTTTGTTGATATTTTGATAGTCAATGAGAAGAAAAAAAAAGAATGGAAATTTTGTGATTTTTAATTTTGATGAAAATGTTTCAGAAGTTTATTTTCTCTTGTAAATAATGACAAGATGTTTTTTCTTGTTTAACGCCATCATAATATAGAGAAGACAAGTTTAAAATCCCTGCTCTAACAACTGATATTTCTTTCCATGAAGCTTTAAACAAGGTAATTAATTTTATAAATTGTTATAAGTTAATGAATTTGTTGGCAAGATGTCGTCATATCTCAATCCTCAAGAAAATCTGAATGAACTGCAAATCAACAAAGAGGATCTCTACTCAGGCTGGCAGGTGTTTGATCAAAAGCTCATCAACTCTTTTCGGGTAAAGAGGAAAAAAAAATGGCTTTAACAAAATTTTAGGATTCTCAAGGAAGACAACCGTCTTCAAACTATGATTTTTCATTTCTTCCAACCTTGAAGAAATTTAATAATAAAGTAACAATTGGTTTCAATATATTATGAATCAATTAGATTTTTTTGAAAGAAGGATTCAAGAAGAGGACATATAGTTATAAGACTCCGTTAAATGCTTCAGATAAAATTTTGCTGTATGAAAAGTTTTTCTCAGAAACAATGTTTGAAATAAATTGCAAATTAAGCAATCTCTTGGGTTCTATAGATCAGCGAATAAAAAGCAATTGTTCCTATGTAACTAACTATCATAAGTTTGTCAAATCATTAATCATACCAGGTTTTCTGGGGTGAATCATTTCGAAGTGACCTTTTTAAAGATTCAATTGAACATTTATGCAAAAGCCATAAACTAACTTGCGAGAAGTCAATAAAACCTCATGACTATTCGGTAATAATTTTAGAGGAACGACCTGGAGTTAATATTTTCGCCAACAGGCAATCATCAATAGTTTGGAAACTGGTGGAAATCTCAATCAGTACTCAATATCAGAGATTGATAAAATAAAATTATATGATTTAGCTCATGTTTCATTAGTTACTCTTCCTTAATAACTCCATAAGTGTAATAAATACTTGAGATAAACATTCAAGATTTCAATCTCAAAGTCTCGATTAAAAAATAATTTTATCTTGGAGTTTCTCATGACAAAGATACAGCCAATAAAGATTCGATATGGAATAACCAAAAAAGTGAAGGGAAAATATTTCGATTTGGCCCTTTATCACATCAAATATGTTTATTCGATTGAATACCCTGGGATCTTCAATGCTCCGCAACCAGGGGGAAAAAACACTCAAGGAAAAGTCAATAATATAAAGATATTCAAGAGACTACGTGCTGTATATAAGCTGAAGTTTGATCCAAAAAGCCAATGGCTCTCTAAATCTGGATATATTCATACTGTGAAATCATCACTTCAATGCTGTGAAAAATTTCAATACATTGGATTAAATATCATCCGAGATATGAAGAGGCTGAAAGAATTCGAGTATAATTTCCCCTATCGGCTTTCTTTTGATCTCAATAAAATCAAAGATATCAACTATCTGAAGTTTACAAAGGATCTTCAAAGGCTATCAGTTTATATTGACTCTTTTGACAACAAAAATATGTACAAGAAACTTTTTGAAATTCTCAAAAAGAAGAAAAAACTTGAAGTGGCGAAGTTTACAAAAATCAATATAAGTTTGGCGAAACCACATTTTGACACACTCTTCAAATTGCAGCATGTTTCAATCATGAATGCAATTCAAATCGAGCATCTCATAAATCTCAAAAGCTGCCGAGATGAATTGAAGAAACTAGCCATATTTACAGCTCCAAAATGCCTATTGCTGCTTGAAAATATGGATTATTATAAAAATCTAAAGCATCTGGAACTTAATGATTTCATCCTCTCCTCGGATTTTGATGAAGCAAAACATTTTAAATCATTAAGATCTCTTGAAGCATTAGCTCAGCTTGAGAGTCTGATTCTGGAACTAAATTTTACACAAAAAGCTCAAACCAATATGTTCTTTCGAAATTTAAAATTGCCAGTTTCAGTAAAAAGACTTGACTTTACATTATTAAACATCTTTTTCTCATCTGAAGACTCTGAATTGTTGGAGAAGGATATTCGAGATTTCTTTCAAAAATCCGATTTGAAAGATTTACAAAATTTGAAGCTTGCTTTGACAATTTGTGAAAATTTCACCTTTATTAATCAATTTATCAAATTGTTGCCAATGACACTGACATCTTTGGAAAATGTCGATTTTTTGTTTAGAACAGAAAATGAATTTGACGAGGCAGTAAACTTGGATAGTTTTCTGATATGGACAAATAATCTAAAAAGCGTTAAGGAAATTACTTTTAGAACAACAAACTTTGTTGTGAAAGGAAGAGGTGATATTGAAAGCTTTGATTTTCCAAAATTGGAATACCTAAGGCTTTCTGAAGAATTCGGAAGAAAGAATAGTTTGCAAAGTCAACGAGATGGTGGTTCAAAGCAGATCATTGAATGCCTGCATTTCTTAAAGAACAACACAAAACGCCTTTTCCAGACAGAATTAGTACTAAATTTGACTGATCTGATTGATAATTTTCCCGAAATGATTTTTGGCTTGCTTGATAACTTGCCAAGGAATCTAAAAGCACTCAGATTAAAGATTATCCATAAAAAGGAAGAGAAGCTGAATTTAGATCAAGAAGTGTTCTCTTCTGAAGTCCAAAGGAGAGTCCAAGGTTTGGAAGAACTAAAGGTTCTTGAACTTAATATGCCTGTTTATTTCCGATTTGGCTTGGAAAATATCAACAAATACCAACGGGTCATTATACCTGGAATTTGGAAAGAAAAACCGTCCGGCATTATCTATTATTGGTAATTCAAGAGATCTATTTATTCTATGGAACTTTTACAAAACTTTCAATCTCTTTATTTTTATTTCTTCGTTTACGGGTATTTTTACAAAATATCAAGAACATTTCTGATAGAATCAAGAAAAAGAAAGCCCTTCAATTTTCAACAAAACTTTTTCCCAGTTAGAAATCTTTTGTAACGAATAAGTACTGAGCAAACTTTCAAAATACTTCAAGGTTATTCTCTTGAGCTTAAATTTTGTTTGAAATACAACTTCTCATATTTTTCTTGAGGAAGTTCAATTTTTTTACAAAAATGGGGATACAATTCTTTTTTTTCTTCTTCTTCAAAATTTCATTTTGGAATTCTCATTCCTTGATAAAAAAATTTGAATTAGTCAAAAAAGTTTCATTCTCAATTACCTTTTGAAGAAATCAAGCCTAAGTTGGAATGATTGTTTTGCTGGATCATGAATTTTTGAAAAAATCAGAAAAAAATACAATTTTATTTGCGCTTTTTTCTTATTCCGCATTCAAATTATCGAAATCATCATTTTGTGAATGCCTTGACCAAGAAAAAACCTTTCAACGGGATTAGTGTCGTGGCGCTCTGATTGTCAAAACAGCTCGTTCTCCTTTTTTTTTTTAACCAAGCTTCGTTTTTTTTCCTTTGCATCTTTTTATAACTCCCAAAAGTTTGATTCTCAAGGAATTCCAAGCAAATTTTGAAAATGGAAGATGAAGATTCAAAAACTTTCGAACAAATCAATATCTCTATTCTTTAGAATAAAAAGTTTCGAATTTTCAGAATGGAATAATTTTAAATAAACAGATGATAAATCTATTAAAAATAACCATGCAAGATTGCATTTTCTGGCCTCCAGAAAAATTGCCAAGGTAAAAAGTCGATAAATTTGAAATTGCTTCAAGCGCAACTGGCTTTCATTTAAAAGAATTCTGAGAAGATTCTTCTCAATAGGTCAAAAACTTACAAAAAAATAATCGATTCTAAAATGGGATCGGATTTTTTTTTAGATTCAAGTTTCCAAAGGTTTGAGAAAAACTTTTAAATGAATTTCATCTGGAAAATCGCCTAAATAAGATCAGAATCGTCTGTAGAGGCGTAAATCAGGGTTTTTGAGTCATTTGAAAAAATGCACCTTGAAATGTAAAAGAAGGAAAATTGACGAAAAATTTTGAGTTTGGTCTCGGAGGGCTTCATGCATTTCCATAGAGTTTTGGGCGTGAATATTAGTCTAATTTGAATGTAAATTCTCTTCATTGATATAGTTTTCAAAGAAAAATATTTCATATAACGTTATAAAGGAATAAAAAAAGTTCGGTAATGAGAAGATTAACCAATATAAAATCCATCGACACCATCAAAGATAACCATTAATAATTTTTCTCGAAGCTTTTCTTTTGAATCATATTCAGGCAATTCTATTTGCCAAGAGCTATTATTGAAAAAATGAATACATGAATTGTTAAAATGTAAAGTTTACCAGGTATGTGCAATAGGGAGAGCGTTCTTTTCATAATATTTGCTGATATAAATTGGATTATCCTTAAAACCTCCATAAGGGACTTTGAGAGTGCCTTGAACAAAAAGTTAGAAATATAAGAAGAAATTTAATGAATACCAGAGACAAAGTACAAAAAGGCACCGAGTTCCTCACGATTGAACTCAGCGAGGACTTCCCAAAGCCACTTGATAATATTGGTTGAGAGACTATAGCCACCTTCGTAGGTAGCATACCTTTTCATGTCTTCCAAATCAATTTCTGGAGTTCCTGAGATGATTAATTCAAGCTCACTACTGCTCAAGTGAGATAAACAGTCTTTGGGGAGGATAGTCTGGAAGCCTTTGAGGAAGGCTTGGATGGGTCTTTCGATTTCCTTGGTCATTTTTGCTTCACACACCTTCTTGATGTAGTCTTTTTTGTTATCTTCGGTAACATCTGTGTCGAATCCTCCTTCATGAAGTTCCTGAGTTATTCTGTCATCAAAAACTTCAGTTTCATAAGTAAAGGTTGCACACAGGTCTTCCACATCATTGTCCAACATCCATTGAAGGTTTTTGGCGAGATCTGCGTCAAAATCTTCAAGGTCAGAGATGGCAGTTTCTTTGCCTATGATGTGCTTCAGGAAAGATTTTGTAAAGTTAACATCCATCAATTGCTCATCTTCAATAGCCTAGAGAGTTTTAGAAAGAAATCCAGAGAGAAAAAGGGTACTTTAGCAAGGATAAGGCCAGCAAATTCAAAGTAAAGGAGATAATTGGGGATGATACTTGAAATTGGATTTGGTTGAATCGAGCGTTTATTTGCAGAGACTTTGAATAATCCAAAATCTGGTGCAAATAATTCTCTTCCCATCAAAGAATAATATTCTCTTCTCAAACCACCTTGAGATTGTGAGAGGGATTGAAAGGTATAAACTTACCTGCATCAATTCCTTGTTCACCTTTATATCGACAATTGAGATTCTTCAAAATATCATATTTCTCCAAATTCTTGAATAAATGCATCGAAGAATGGACAAGATTTTTTCTTTCAACCCAGATCACTCTCCTATCATCTACATATTCAAGGCCAGATTTTTTCAAATGAGCGACAATTTTTTCCCTAGAAATTAAGTTTTAAGAGGAGGAAAAAAAACATACCTGATGATTTGCTTTTTAGAGGCTAAATCGAGTAACCAAGGGCATCTTGGCAAAATTAAGAAGAAGATGTTTTGGAGAAGCTGATCATTCCTATCCTTGCTTTTTAATCGGAGGTTTGAAAGAGGAGTAGAATATTTGAGTGCAAAATTAGCAAAAATTGCCTGGAAGTCAAGATCTGGCTGACTTTTATAGAAGGAGAAGGTTTTTTGGAAAGTGGTGAGATGCTTCGTTTCATAATGGTCCTTTGTGACCAATTTTTTGAGTTTGGGAAGTTGATCCAATTCTGGAAGACTATCGCCTTTTGCTGATGGGTTTTTACTTGAAGGAGTGTTGAGCGAAGATGCCATTAACAGCATAGAGTAATGTAATAAGCACACCTTGAGTAAGGCTTCAATTGACTCTTCAAATAAAGATTCTGAAACTTGGAGACGGTCTTGCTGTTTCCGGATGATTTCAAGAATTTCGTACACGTTAACAAAGTGTTTCTGAACGTCTTCTTGGTTGAATAGTGTTTGGACAAGGGTTTGAAGGAGCGAAGAGATTTTTTCGACAATCTTTTGGTCTTTTTTGCCTTCACTGCTGAAACAGTATTCATAACAAGCGCTTGCGAAGCAGCGGTGAGTGAGTTCGACGGTTTTTGTCTGTCTCACTTTGAGGAGTAAATCCAAGGTCTTTTTGAACTCGTCTTGCGTCAGTGATTCATGTTGCTTGACGAATTGTATACTTTGTTCGATGGTTTTGTTGGCAGCTAAAAAGCTTGAAGAGAAAATATTGATCAAGTCGTCTTGCATTGAGATTAACAATTTAGGGTGTGATTTGAATGATTCAACCAAGTCAGAAAGACTCTCAGTAATATCTGAAGAGCAGCAGGTGTCCTCCGAAGAAAGGTTGAATAATATATTCAGATTTTTGGGAGAGAAGTAGTTTTTGTAGGTTTTCAAGGTGACAGCCTGGGGATTTCCTCTTCCAAGGACAATGGAAGTATGATTACTACTGGTAGACAAAATATTCTTAACAGAATCAAGAATATTTTGGACATTCTGTTCACCTTGGGTGATGGTCTTGTTTTCTAATAATCCAATCACAAGGTCCAAGATAGAGTAGCAGTTTTCAATTTTTTTATAGAAGCCTGTTTTTTCTTTGAGATTAACAAGGAGTTTGTTACCAAACTTGTTCAAAGACGTGAGTGGTGTGAAATACCTAACAGCTTTGTTGGTTTTATTCAAGCATTGATAAAGAAGTTCAATAATATTTTGAGCAGCAATTTCATAGATTTTTTCGGCATCATTTTTATTGTTGAGGGTTTTTAATGGATGAGGTAATTCATCTGAGTGCCCTTTAATCAGCTCGGGAGTATAGAGTATGAAAAGAAGAGTATCCAAGATGGCAAACTCATTCGCAGGATTGGCAAAAAGAGAATTGTTGAGGAAATTCGAAAATTCAGTGATAGGATTTACTGATGTTTTCTTGCTGTAATCACCAAAGAATGGCATGCATAATTCAAGGACTGTCTCATCATCTAATCGAAAGAAATGAATTCTTTTGGTGATCTCAGGGTCCTCCTTTGAGTCCTGGAACTCTTGATTATCAGTCGCATCAATGATTTGAGAGGATGGAGCACTTCCGCCATCTGAAAGATTGGTAACATCTTCTTTTTTTTCTTCTTCCTTCTCCTCTTCAAAAATTTTCTTTTCTTGATCCTTGACAAATTTGAAATCATCATAATCGTATTCATCATAATGAGAATTTTCTTGGATTTCTTCAGGGTCTTCGTCATTATTTTCATTTTCTTTTACTTCTTCTGGATTTTGATTTTGCCCTTCAGATACCACCGGAAGATTATCTGGATTACTTGACTCGACAGGAGGTTGAGTTTCACTTTGAGTCTTCTCGATTTTTTCTTGCGCTTCTTGTTTTCTTTTTTCAAGCAATTCTTTGTTTGCTGTTTGGTAACTATAGAAATCATCTTTGATCGCCTTAAATTGTTTGTTGAGCATTTCAATATGGGATTGCATTTCAGTTGAGAGACTTGATTGAATCTCTTTCCCAAGCGCAGTATAAATTATATTTTTATCAAACTCATCGAGACTTTTGGTAAAGTGCTTGATGATTTCTTCAATTTGGGCTCCACTGGTTTGTTCTTTACGCACCATGCTATTGTAGGTCTTTTCAAGTTGGACGACCTCTTTTAATCTCCTTGCATTCTTCAGGGTTTTGTTTACCAAGTACTTGAAATGCCCCTCACTTTGAATTTTATCCCTCACAAAATACTCTGCTTTGTTGAGATCTTCTATTTCTTTTCTTTCACTCCTTGCAGGATAAACTTTGCATTGATCATTTGGGTTTTCTTCTTCTTCTCCAAATAATCCCCCAAATGGAAGTTCATTTTCATTTTCTCCCCTTTCAACAATGGTTTTTTCAGCTGTCTTTTGATCTTCTTCATTAAAGAGCGTTTCTTGCTGACCTTTTTCTTCTTCTTCGTTCTTTGTATTGGCCTTCTCTATACTTGAAACTTTTTGTTTTTCTTGGAGAATTTTTTGCATTCGAGCTTGTTCATCTTGAACAAAAGAAGAGAACAAAGAATGAGAATTTTTTAAATCATCAGCAACTTTTTGTGAGGGCCAGAAGATATCGAGGCTTTTAAAGTGATCTTGGTTAGGATCTATCCTATTCTTGAAAGGTTGGGGAACATGTGAAGGATTTGGACGGTTTTGTCGATAATATTCGAGATACTCAATATAATTTTTCTCTTGAGGTCCTTGGTTTTGTTTTCTGTAATAGATTATATGCTGAAGATTCTGGTTTTTGAGGTTTTCCCACAGCTGTGCAAGAGTCAGTTCATCAGAAATAAGAGTACTTCCGTCCATTGGGAATTCAACGCTCAAATCACAAAGATTGGCAGGCCCAGTGATCATACTGAATTTCTGCATTTCGTATGATTTCAATTCTTTTTCATTCAGATTTCCTTCATCTTGTTTCAGCTCTAAATCTTTTTCATTTTTTCTAAAGATGAATTGATTAAATTTGGTGAATTGGAAGTTTTTATCGGGGGCGAAGCTATCTTTTTCAAGAGCTTTGAGGAGATTGATATAATCTTGGGTATTCTTTGGACCCTCAGCTTCAGGCATATTTGTGCGAATGATTTTAGAAACTTGGGTAATGAAATGGGGACCAGAGGTTTCAGCAACTAGTTTGAAGGCGTTTCCAATATTTTTGAGCAGTTTTTGTGTGGTCAGGACGACTAAGTCGTTAATTTTATCTTTGTTGTCAAATCCTTCTTCAGTAGAAGTGAGCTTGTTGATAAATGCAAGGATGTGGGCAATATGGAATCGAATGGTCGTCGTGTCAAAGTTTGAAAAAGCGGCTCCTTGGTTATTGTCAATATCTAGGATGGCGTTGATGATATCAAAAATCTTGGATAAAAAGACATTTTTGATAGTTCCTTGATTTAATTCCACGCTCAGGGTGTCCGTTTTGAGCAAGCTTCCGACTAGGAACAAGGCGTTTTCGCCGTCTCTACAAAGAGTGTAAGTTAGCAAAACATCCAAAACAGTGGATCTTTGAGGCAGATACTTTGAAAAATCAAGGTTTTGACCTCCTTCAAATTCTTGGAAGACGAGATATGGAACCAGTCCAGGATAGTTGTACATGAGTGAGGTTAACAATTCAAGTAAAATGCGAATTTCCTTGAGAGAGATTTTTGCAAGATTTTGACCTTGTTGAAGAACTTCAAGAAGATCTGCTGCTTCCTGTTGATTAGAGTCTCCAATTCTTTGCAACTCAAGTTTTGAGAGAGCTTCTTGTTGTTTTTGTTCTTTCTCCAATTTTTGCTGGGCGCAATATCGAATTGTTTCTCTTTCAAACTCGAGATTTTGTACAAAGGCGTGAAGTATGTTTTGAATGCACTTTTGGGCCAGGGGAGAAACTGCTCTTTGAAGGTACTCAATTGCATTGACTTTTTCAGTGCTTTCCGATCCTTTTGTGTAATCAATTAGTTTGGTTCGCTCAGTAAAGTCTTCTTGAATTTCAAAATCATCCAAAGTCAATTGGATGTTGACATCAGTCTTATCGTCAATATTCTTTTTACATGCCAAACCATAAGTCTTGACAGGATTAAAAGATTTTGGGTTATTTTTAAACAGTTTCATTTTGGAAAAGTCCAAGAGGGAGTCGAGTGAGAGCCTGTTTTCTCGATTTATCCTGATAAACTCTTTTATTTGTAATTCGACCTGTGTTTCGAAGGGAAGACTATCCTCTAGCAACGTGATAAATAATGAGACGAGCGCGTTCGTTTCGTTTCTGTCCCACAGTTCGAATCTCTTTGTTATGAGGAGCTTTTCAAAAAGTCCTCTCTCGACAAATTTGACTCGAAGATTTTTGTTGGCTAAAAGAATAACATTTGCAAGATTGACAAGAGTTGTGAGCAAACTACAGCTCTCTCCTTCTAAGAAACTGACATCAAAGTTGTTTAAAGCCAACTCATGAGTCAGGAATGAGTTCTCAAATAATTCCAGAGAGAGCAATAAAAAGGGATCTGACCCCTTGTTTTTAGTAATGAAATAAATAGCTAATTCTGCAAGATCATCAAGCAAGTTTGCCAGAGAGTCGAAAAAGTGAGTTTTGTTAATTTCTTCTTTAGCCAAAGGGAGGTCTTGTTGGGTTAGTAATTCCTTGAGTTTTGAGCTGATGACCTTCGAAAAGCCATAAATAAAATCAGAGCTCAACTTGAATTTTCTCTGATTATCTAAGCTGAAGAACTTTGTGAGTGAATGATAAACAAGTCTCAAGGTTGCTAATTCACCGAGTGCTTTAACAGAGGACTTAACGGTGAAAAGATCCATATTGATAGAATTTTGATCGATGTCTGCTGCTTCTTTTTCTAGTGATTCTTTGGTTTCTGCGTCACTTTCATCTAAAAGTCCACCAAGATAAAGCAGTAATGTTTTATAATGCGATTCGTATTGATCTAACCAAATTTGTTCTGAGATAGTAACGTGGGTTATTTTGAGATTCAGTAGTTTGCCATCAAGACTGGTAAAAAGCAAGAGATTTGGAAGGCACGACTTGAAAAGATATTCAACTTCAGATTTGAATTGATCATAGAATTGTTTCTTTTCATCTTCCAACTTTGCTATTCTCATCTCCATTGCATCGTCTTTGACTTCTTCTTTTTTCTTGACAGGAGAGCTCTCTTCAATATCAACATTAAATCCTCCAAAGAAGTCATCAACCTCCTCTTCTTCTTCCTTGTGAACAGCTGGAGTTGGTTGAGAATTCTCGGTATTGTCAACTTTTTTTTTTTCTTCTTCTTCTTCTTCATTTGCTGTTTTGCTTTCTTCTTCCACCAACAAATCAGTTTTTTCCTCTTCTTCATTGAGAGGTGGCGGAATTTCTTCCTTCCTTTCTTCTTCCTGTTCTTGCGTTTCTATAACTCCTCCTGTATTTCCTCTAATTTCTTCAACTGTAACTTCTGAGATTTGCGTTTGTTCTGTCTGAGCTTCTTGTACTTCTGGAACTGCTTGTACCTCTGGGATTACCTGGGTTTCTAGGACATCTACAGCAGCTTCAACTTGTGGTTCTTGGATTACTTCGGCTTGAGGCTCATAATAATCGTCAGGGTCATCAAATAAACCAAAACCCATGGAATTATCATCGTCGCTCTCGTCGAATAAACCTTTTGCTGGGCGGGGAGCGGTATCCTTTTTGTTTTTTTTCTTTTGGTCTTTTTTCAGTAGTTTGAGTTGATGGTCAACTTTATTAGCTTGGTGAGTGATGAAATAACCATAAATTTTGTAAACATCCAAACAGCAATCTATGGCACTTTCTGCATTTACAATGAGAGTTTCATTATTAGTTTTGACGATTGTGGATAATAGAGGATCAGTCAGAAATTCTTTGATTTTTTTAAAGTTTTGGGCTGTTCGGGCTTCATAGCCACTGTTATCAAAAGTAGTCACATTAAATGATTCGGAATTGTAAAAGTTTCTCAAAATTCTTTGGCTTTGAGTCTCCAAGAAATGCAACTCAAGAGATTTATCATCAGCATCTGAGCCTGAATAATAGCTTGATAAGACATCTTTTTCCAAGGAGAGGACTCTGTCAAAGATTTCTGTTTTTGAGAAAAGAGGAATAAAGACATCTTTTTGATATTGATTTCCATTCTGGCAAGGGAGAATGTTGATGAAGCAGTTGAAAATTCCAAGGTTCTCTGCTAAATTGACTTTCTTTTCTTCATAAGTAGCAGTTTCTGAACTCAGGTCGAATTCGCAAACCCAACTCTTGTAGAGATCATCAACTGTCTTTTCAGAAGATGTTCTTCTACGAATAATAGTGCAAAAGCCTTCCCATCCTCCAATAATGTTCTCTATCGAAGAAAGAACTTGGAGCCAGTCTTTTGAGAAGCCTTTCCAATTGACCTTGTTCTGATTTTTGTGTTTATTGAGTAAGCCTCTACTCATTTCTTTCAAGAGACTGTAAATAAGGTCTTTCAAGCTCTGGTTTGCTTTTGAAAGTTCTTGATTGAATTCAGGAGTAAAATCATTGTAGACAGTAGGTCTCTCATTTTTAAAGTAGCGTCCGTAATTCTTTAACATTAATATCAAAGAAGCTAGAGCAGCCTCTCTCCAAGTGAAATTCTTTGGTATGGCTTCAATTGTAACGACATTTTTTTCTGTTATTTCAGCCATCACAACAAAGATGTTTTCCATGTTGATTGAGTTGAATGTAGTTTTATCATTCAAGTTGAATGTTTCAAAAGTAGTATTCATACCAGTAATCAATCCATCAATGATTGAATTCAGCTGGTTATCTCCGTTATAATAGGTTTCTCTGAGGTAATAAACACTTTTTGAAACACAGAATGGAGTCATAAAAATGAGCAGGGGAGTCATGGCGAGCTTGCAACTTGCTTTGAGACCATCATAAATTAAGTATTTTTTCTCATGATCAATGTATCCAGAAAAGGTGGCAACAGAATATGCTGTTAGCAATCCTTTATACGTCACTCTCATGACAAAATCTTGATAGAATTGCAAATCAAAATTTTTGTCAAAAACCAGCGAATCAGGTGAAAAAGCAAACTTGAATTTCCCTTGCTCTCCTGGATTTGGCAAAACTTCTTTTTCTTCAGGATTTGGTAAGTCTTCTTTTTTCCCTTCTTCTTGTTGAACTTCGGCTTGATGATTGGCTGGAACATCTTCAGTATTCTGTTTTGCTTCTTCGTTATCCTCCTTGGCCTCTTCGTTTGCTCGAGCTGCTTCTTCTTGTTCCTTTTGCTTCTTTTTAATTCGTTCTTGTTCTTTTTCAATAATATCCGTTTCAACCTTTCGGAGTTCTTCCCAAATATCATAATTTCCATCTCGTGTTTTTGCTTGGAGGGTACTTAACAAAGATAATGTAATTTCTGCCAAGAAGGATTTATGGTCTGGATTTCTGTCCAACATATATGAAAATCTATTTCTGAAGCGATACTCTTCTCCATTACCTGAATTGATTTTCTGCTTGGGTTGGAAAAAGAAGAATTTAAAGTATAAAAAGACGGTCTGTTCATCTTGGGGCTCATTCCAGAAATTAATACTTTGCATCACCCTCACCAGATCATTTACCAAGAGGGAATATTGGAATTGGTCAATCAGTTGAAGTTCAGAGCCCATGGCGTCTTTAAAAACTAACTTGAACTTGGGCTTATAATTTTCGTCGTTATAGAGCACTGGTGAAACTTTTTCCAAGAGTATGAGGAACTGAATGATGCTCAAATAATCATTCAGCAGCGATCTATCTTTGAAGTCTGAGACAATCTTTGGAGAACGATCATATAAAGCAAAGAAGCCTTTGAAAAGTTTAGAATTTTGCATCTCAGTAAGGAGAGTATTATCGTCATTATTGAGAGAATGATAATCCCATTGTGATTGGAAACAACGTCCTATAACTCTCAGTATTCTTGGAAAGGTAAACTTTTCTTTCTTGGGATGGAGTTGATCATGAATGTTTAGGAAGAATTCTTCCAAGATTTGTTGTTCGGCGACTTCAAAGGCTTCTTTCAAGTTGAATTTGGTGAGATAAGAAGAGTCGAGTGTTGCTGCATGCTCCAAGAGATCAATTATACTTTCTTGGAAACATCTTGGAAAAGTATTTGGGGAAACCAAAAGTAGAAGGAGTTTCTGGAGATATTTGAGGTGGATTTTATTGTATTTGGGAATAACTCTGTCATAATCACCGACTCTTTTTTTCAGAAAACTCTCCTTTTGGAGATCTCTAAGCAAGTGAATCCAATTCTCCAGGAGAGAGTAATATTGAGGCAGCAGAAACTGATTCTTTGACAAAATCTTTTCAATTTTTTCTGAGTTAGTATCAAGGAATTCATAAAGTTGACTCCAGATACATTTGTTTTCTTCTTCGCCATTGAGTTCGCCCTCCAAGAAAGCATCATAATAATTTTCTCGAGTAAAGGAGGGATTCACAGAAGTAAAGCAAGAAGAGTTTGTTATTTGTGAGACTGCATCAACAACAAGAAGTTGGAATTCCAACAACTCTGCAAGATCTTCTGAAAACAAACCCTCTCGAAGCATTTCAAGGGTTCTTTGTAAAGCAGAGGACATGAATTTGGTTTGTAAAAGATGAGGCAAAGGTTGTACATGATCTAATTTGTTTAAAAGACTGGAGTCGTATTTTTGTCGATTCTCTGGAGAAAGTGAGCCCAAGCTAACTAATTCAAAATGATTAGAGATGATTAGGATGTATTATTCTTTACATGCATATAAGCAAACCACAGCTTTCAATCTCATGAAATTCACTTCTTCTTCGTTAAGGTTGCAATAATAACTGAGCAGACTCAAATAGCCTAAAAGCTCATAATATGCACCTTCATTTTTGAATTCTTGCTTCAAAGCAAGGGGCTTCGAGAACAAAATCTTCCTCTTGTTTTTCTCTGATTTCAACGCAAGTTCAAAATCACTATAGAGTGAAGTAATTTGTTTTTCATTGAGATTTATTGAATTACTCAGTAATTCTTTCGTCTGAGCAAGAAGATCTGTGATTATTCCAGAAGTACCACCAAGTTGAGCATCAAAAATGGAGGTGGAATTTTGGAAGAAAGGGATAATAAAATGCATGGTTCTTGTATTGAGCTGAATAATTTCTTTTGTGTGAATTTTGTAGCCAAATGACTTTTGACACCATGTAAACAAGAACTTGTCAAGCATTGTTGTCTCTTGGAAGACCACTTGGAGCAAATTCGCTAGATTAGGAGTGGTTTCCACATCATTATCATGCTTGACAATTCTTGGGATAGTCATCTCATATCTTAAAAGTGTTGAGATCTTCTTTCTACTCTCATTTTCTTGAGCTAAGGCACTGTTATCTTGGGAATTAAGGGAGAGGTTTTGCAGGGTGAGCAACTCTTGACGATAAATAGCGTCAAACTTCTCATAGATGTAAATAAATGATTTATTTTCAAGAGTAGGATGATCTAAAGAAAGGGATTTGGGGTATGATTCGCGAATTAAGTGAGTGATTTGCTCGAGCTTTGAAACCAGTTCTTCAAATGTCGAGAATTCTTGGTTTTTTATCAATAGAAGTTCATTCTAAATGTTGAGTCAAGTTTAAAGAAAGCTGAAAAAGTACAATCTGGTCATGAGCCTTCCAATAGTCTTGGATTTCATGTTGAGGAAATCTATACAGTTTATTCATTCAAAAGATCTTGGTTGCTTTTGTTTTTCTCAGTAAAATATAATTTATAAAAGATTAGATTTATTTTTTATTAATAAGCCTTCTGAAGGGCCATATCAAATAGCTTGTTTTATAATATATCTTTAGATGAATACTAAGATTTAAGCCTCTGAAAAACCAGATAGAAATTGAATAGGTGAGAAGATTTTTTGAAAGGTTTAAGAACCAGAACGAACATCAATAAAAGAAAAATGTAACGTGTGAATATGAGTTAATTTCATATAAATAAATAATAATTCTGATAAGATTAGGATCAGTCAACATATTTTCAAAACGTGTGGCTCCAGAATCACTGAGCATATTTTTTGGTCCACTCTCGAATATTATTCTCATATTGAGCTCGATTCGTTTTATATAAGAGAGCTGCTTCTTCTTCGAGAACAAAATTTTGATCAGGATTTGGATCAGTTAATGTATTACTCAGACATAATAAAACTATGTTAGAGAGGTTTTAATAAATGAATGAGTTTAAATCTCTTACTGTGTCGCATTGTAACTGCAGGACTCCAACTTTCATCAAGGATGGATCGACAAATCTTTCCTGTTTTACTGCAAATATTGACATGATAGATCTTTGTCGCAAAATGGACTTTTGGCGGTTTAAAAGGATAGTCTGAAGGAATTTGGATATCAAGAATAAAGATTCCCCCTCATATGGAGTTTGTTCCTAGAATAATCTGAAAAACCTTTGATCTCAACATACTGAACCCATTATTGCGCATTGCCAATGATAGAGATTGAAGCTATCAATGAGTCCAACTGTGCAATCTTCAAGAGGATCATCAACAAGCATTTTGAATTCCTTATGGTTTTTTAAAAGTAAATAAAAATCTAGACCGACAATTACATTCTTTATTCTTCTCAGAGCCATTTTTATAAAGAGTTTGTTGATTTTTAATCGATAAAAAGAGTTTTCTTCAGTCTGATCGAAAATTAAGACCTTCTTAGTTTTTTCAATCAATTCTGATCCAGTTTTTTTTTCTTCAATTAACCAGGATTCAAACATTTTCAATTGAAAAAAAAAATCTAAGGTTTCAAACTTCCCGGATTTTGCCAGACTCGGGATTTTCCAACTTTTCTTCAGATTTTCCAGTTTTAAAAATTTTTTCTCCCTTTCAAATCCTTGGATGCACAAAATATTCCCAAAAAATTTAATCGATTTTTTTTTTTCCCAATCCACATGAGCGGCCCACAAAATTTTGGAGACCCTACAAGATATCCAGGCAGCCCAAGAAAAAAGGTTTTGTCCATTTTTTTTCTGAACTTGATTGGGTAACACAAAACTACAAAAAATCCTCAACGGTTTTCTTTTCTCAAGAAAATTTTGAAATATCCGTTTTTTGTCTTGGTTGACTCAACCAAAGTCCAATACTTGACATTCTAAGAATCACGTATTTCACAAACATGATACATACAAACTTCTAGTGTTTCTTTTTTTTTTGCAGAAAGATGGCTTTAAGTTTATCCAAGAAATCTTTTATTTCATCTTCAATAACAGAAAAGGAAGAATTTTATTTCATGCACTTGAGTCATAGAACAATTTACGACCAATAATTATTTCCAAAAAAAAGAATCACTTCACCAAACCTTAAATTTGTAATTCGGTGAAGGATCACAGCCCTTTAAGTTGAAAAGGAAGATTGCAAGAGAATTATACAAAGTTTTTTTTTTTTTAATTCAGTAATATAAATTTTGGACGGAGAATCCGAACTTCTATTAAAATTTCCCAGATTTCTAGGTTTTTTTTCTGAAGTGACCTCCCCACTTCTTACAAACCCTGAATCTAAAGCAAACTGTTTTCTCAAATTTTTCCACTTCATGAGCAAAAAAATTCCAAATTATCAGAGAGTTTTTTTCGCAGGGTTTGGAACCTTCCAGATCCCCGAAAAGTCGTCTGAATTTGGTCCGGATTAAAAAAAATTTTGGCCCCATAATTTTCAACCAAAAAAGTTTTTTTCAAATAATTTTCTTGAGATTTCGAGGCCAAAAAAATCCGATAAAATCTTTCGATTGAGTGTCCTGAATGAAATTTATTCAATTTAAAGATAACTTGATCAAAATCTGGAATACTGAACAAAATCTTGACAATCTCGATCCCTGGCCAGAGGGCATTTTTTCCTATTTATGAAAATTATCCTTCAGAATGAATGCCCTTTTTGTTTATGGAAATTCCCCCCAGAATACAATCTTTTTTTAGATCATTTTTCTCTGGCCCAAAAAAAAATTGGCAGCTACAGCTCAACACATTGAAAATTGCTTCATTTGCTTTTTGATAACAAAAATGGAATTTTTAGCTTTTATAAAACTTTTAATTTCTCTGAAATTTAAAATTCCTGTTTCTCAATCAGAAAAATTCAGTAGAAATATTCACAACATTTGAGTCAGAAAGAAAGGAGAAAAATAACTCTAAAAATTTTCCAAAAATTATTTGTTTCTCAACGACATCGATTTCAAGGCTTGGAATCCTGTCACGGGGTTCATTATGGAACAGTTTCCATCTTGTCAACAAAAGTTTCAAATTTTGCTGAAATTTTTTATTGAATTCTATCTTGATCTGGATTTGTAATATTATTTAAATTTCAAAAAGATCATCCATCAATTCCCCTGATGAACAAATTTCTTGATACAAAACGCTTATTACAGTATGGAAAGCAAGCTTTGAACTCCATATGCAAATACTATGATTCGATTGAAACAATGAAGGTATTTCCCGAGATTAAGCCTGGACATTTGAGACAAGTGATTCCTTCAGAACCACCTCATGCTGGACAAGACATGGAAAAAATTATCAAGGAAATTGAAGACATCATAATTCCAAACGCGACTCATTGGCAACATCCTAATTTTTATGCCTATTTCCCTTCTTTGGTGTCACATACAACAATTCTGTCTGAAATGGTGGCTGTCGGGCTGAATTCACCAGGATTTACCTGGGCAGCATCTCCAGTAGCTACAGAACTTGAGAATATCGTGGTTGACTGGTGTGTCAAAATGCTTGGACTGCCAGAAAAGTTCTTACTGAAAAATTCAGGAGGAGGAATGATTGGACCAACTATTGGCGATGACATCTTCTTTTCAATTCATGCAGCTAAATATCGGAAAATGAAGGAGATGGGCATGAATTATACTGATCCGAGATTGCTCAAACTCGTTGGCTACTACTCTGCTATGAGCCATTCCCAGAATCCAAAAGGCTTGATTATTAAGGATGTACCCTATAGAAGAGAAATTCCTGCATATTATAATAAAGATCTCCACACTTTTGAAATAAAAGTCGAGGAGTTTGAAAGGATGGTAAAACAAGACATTCAAGATGGATTAGTACCATTCTGGTGTGGAAGCGTTATTGGCGCAACATCGACTGGATCAAGTGACCCAATTGAAGCTCTTGGAAAAATCTGTAAAGAGCACAACATTTGGTTAAATGTCGATGCAGCATGGGCTGGAAGCGCTTTTGTTCTCCCAGAAATTAGCCAGAGTTACAGAAAAGGCTTAGAACTTGCCGATTCTTTTGAAGTAAACTTTGGAAAATGGATGATGTGCGGAATGAACTCTGCGCTGTTTTATGTCAGCGATAAAAGAATTTATAATGAGTCAATGGCTGGTAAAGGCGTAGAGAATTACATTCAGCCGGAATTTCTTCAAAACAAATTTACAAATGAATATGACTTGACTGACTATAAAGATTGGCAAGTTGGGCTTGGAAGAAGGTTTAGCTCATTGAAAATCTGGGCTCTGATAAAAAATTTTGGTGTTGAAGGAATCAAGGACAATATCCTTGAAAAAATCCAAATTGCAGAACAATTTGAAGCTTTTGTAAAAAGCAGTGATCAGTTTGAATTAGTTTGTCAAAGGGAACTTTCTTTGGTTTGTTTTAGAATGATCAAAAATCATAAAGGTGAACAGTTGAAACCTTCCGAGATTAACCAAATAAACAGAAAACTCCTCCAAGAAATCAATAAATCAAACGAGTTTCATATCGTTGGAGCAGAAGTTCAAGGTATCTATTTTTTAAGATGTGCTATCTGTAGTCATTTCACGACTTCAAAACATGTTTCTGATTTCTGGAGTTATGTGAGAAAAATGTCTAATCAGGTTTTTGATAAATAATTGTTATATCAACAAACTTTTTTTCCCCTTTCATATTTGTTATTATTATTCTTTTGAAGAAGAAGAGGAAGATCAAAATTGAGTGATGATATCAATAAATATTATGGTTTAAGATTGAGAAACCGTTTTTAGATTTTAAATAAATTATTGAAAAATTTCATTGAAAATCGAAAATGGATCAACCCCCAACTAAATATCACCATAAAACACGTTTAGGAAACTGGAGCGAAGAACAGGAGCTTGAAGAGACTAAGTAGTTTTGACTCTAAGCGTTTTTAATAATGAAAAGGTTGAAAGATTTTTTGAAGAGAAAAGAAGAAGGAAACCTTTACAGCACCAAATTACAGCAAAAGTTGGATAAATCTTTACTCAAAGTAGGATATCTGGAAAGATACTTCACATTTACCCTTTAGGTTTCACTTACTTACTCAAAAGATGGATTGGTTCATTTTGGAGATCATATTATGCTTCTTAATAAAGAAACAGACGGATTTTTAGTGACTGATATTTATGACCCAATCACTGGACATGATGAAGCCTATAATGCTTCAACAGCCAAAAATGTCTCACCTTGTGCCAGATCTGTCTTCCTCTTGAAAAAGTAATGCCTATCGATTACGCTTTCTCAAATCATCAATCTCAGATACACCAAGGAAAAAGATCTATTCCAAGATGATATTGTGAGATATGGACAAAAGATTCAAATCCAATCAAACCCACTTCTTTACAATAAAGAGGTATTCTTTGACTTTGAAATCTCGATTCAATAACAAATTTAACAACAGCTTTATTTGAATTCTTGTCATATTAGCCCCAACCATGTTGCCAAGTTTTCTAGAAAGCAAGAAGTTGGATTCTATGCCAAATCCAACTATGACACTGTTTGGGTGATTGAGCATATTGATCCTAAAGTCAGATTCGAAAATGCTGGAAATCCTGTCATGGCTGGTGAAGCTATTTTATTAAAGCATTGCCAAACTGCTCAATGGCTTGCTTCAGATCTTAGCTATGGCATCAAGAATGAATTTGGGGTTGAATATGAAGTTTTTGGACATTCCTTCCAAACTCTCAACAAAACTCAAAATTTGATCTCGGAAAGAACTGGCAAAACCACCATCGATATGCCTTCAAGGAATCAAAAAGATCAAAATTGCTGGGCTGTCGTTCTTGCTGGTGAACCATCTTCTGAATTTGATGAGACTGGCTTGAAAAATACATCAACTGTTCAAGATCATTTGAGGATTATTCGTCGAAAGATCCTTGACAATGGCCAGTATGGATTTAAAACTTTATCAAACCATTTCCAACAACTTGATAAAAACAACAGTAGCCAAATTTGAGAGACCTCCTCCTAACTTTCAATTAGCTGGCAGCTTAAACAGAGAAGATTTTAAATATGCTCTCAAGAATTATGGCGTCATTTTGACTGAAGATGTTGATTTTTTCCCCTTCAAAATCTAAATTTATAATAATAGGAATTGACTGCAATTTTCGATGCATTTGATAAGAATAAGAGTGGTTCAATTAATTTCCAAGAATTCTTGGAATCCATCAAAGTAATTGATTTCTTTTGAAAAAATACTCATCCATTCCACAGGGAGCTCTCCACCCAAAGAGAAGTGAGGTTATTAGAAAAGCATGGGATGCCTTGGCTGCTAGATTCGGAGAAGAAATTAAATTCGAAACTCTTGTTCAAGCCTTTGATGATAAAAATCATCCTGATGTATGAAAGAAATTGTTCATCACTCTTAATTTTTATTCCTAGGTGAAAAGAGGATTAAAGGCAGATAAGGAGGCATTTAGAGAGTTTGTGAATGCATGGGCTATTAGGGATGCCGATCGTCTTATTAGATATGAAGATTTTTATGCTTATTATTCAGTAATATTTCTGAAATTGATTTTTTCATCAACTTTTTCTCCATAGGATGTGAGCGCAGGATATGATAAAGATGAAAACTTCCAATTGATGCTTCACTCTGTTTGGAACTTTAAGTAGGTAAGTAAATCCAAAAATAATTCAAAAGAAACGATAATTTATCATCTCAGTGTTTTCAGCATTAATACAATTGTATGAAAAACTCTATAGAACAAGATATCTTCTTATCAATACGTTTCTTTTGAACTTTATGATTTTGCTACTATACTTCAAACAAAATTTAAACATAATCTCTTTATCAATACACTTTATTTATCCAAGGTTTTCCATTTGTATCAATCAATGCTTTTCCACAGCAAAATCGTTTGTTTGAATCACAAATATCCATAAATTTAGATGGCCTTCTTGTAGGGGTTGATTTGGTCAGAAGTCAAGGCAAAGAAATCGTAAGCTCTATCCAAGCACTTGGCCAAGCAAATCTTTTCACCAGATGATAAGGGTTCATCGTAGTTTGCAAAGCATGTTTTGATACATGCCATGTAGTAAGTTCCAGAAATGGCAACTTTTGTATATTTTCTGAAATTTTCTTCATCGTCTTCCTTACGACCAAAGACACTCTTGTTCAAGATAGGATCTTGAGTTCTGGGACGAGGCCTGCCATCATAACTCATTTTTTGTCAGAAATATTTTCTTATTAATTTGTCTTTTAATTTTAATTAGGGCTCGAAATACACAATCTTAAAAAGCTCAAAGCAATGGATATATCTTCTGATCTTGCTTGAATTTATCGAATTTTCTTGCTATTGGGTAAAATCAATAATTTCCTCCATGATTCTTTAAAAATTCACCAATTCTTGTTTCTGAACAAACCTCTCACAGTTGATGGGAAATAAATGTCAGTTTTTCAACTTTTTTTTTTTTTAATTTTTTAGTGTAGGGACACGCCCATCAAATATCACAAAACATCTCAGAGCTCTTACAGCGGAGTTGAAAAAAACTTCCCTCTAAATTCACAGTTCACAACCCGTAACTCAAAGAAATTAATCCTTTACAGTTTTCTTTTTTTTTTATTGGTTTTTTATTTATAAAACCTCCTATCCTTGTTGTTGATTTATAAAGAAGGCAAGTCTTTCTCAAAATGTTTGAAACTCGTATTAACCAAATTTCTGACCTTTACTCCAGGGACTATAATGTACCAAACCCTCAATAATTTACAATTGTCTTACCTCTTTTAACAATAGGGAAAAGCAACAGTAAATTATTACGGATCAAATGCTCCAAAGGAAACTTTCATTACAGATCAAGAGATTCCAAACTTTAAAACCATGGTGAATATTGAGTATAAACAGCTATTCCTTGATTCCAGAACTAATTCTTCGAAAGGAAAAATATTGAAAGTGAATTGTATAAACTTGATGCGAAACAGAAAAATGACTACAATGTTGACCCCAGAATATTTGAACTCGAAAGAAACGCTGAAGCAGCATATATTCAATGGAAAAATGAGCAGGAAAGAATTAAAGCCGATAAAAGCAGGGATCAAGCTCTTAAAGAATCACTTGGGAGACTAAAAGCTGAAAAAGACCAACTACAAGAAACTATCAAGAAGCACCAACAAAATCACGAAAAACAACACCAGGACTTTAATCCTCTTTATTATGTAAATTGATCATCTGACTGTTTAAAATAAAGTGAGTAGCAAACCCAAAAACAAAATGAGCCTGAATTCCATCACCAAATGAGAAACTCAGACCATTTTCATCATCAGCCAAAGCAGAGACAATTCGAGACTCCTGTTAAGCCTCATCAAAGATTTGCAAGCAGTAGTAATAGTACCTCTTCAGGATTTGGACAGGCAACTATCAAAGCTCACAATGATGATTTCAATTTCCATCAAGCTGACTCAAAAATTACAACATCTTCTCCCTGGAAAAACTTCCATTATCATGATGAAGGAATGAATTACTCCAATATTGATGTCGAAAAACTCGAACTTGCAAGTAAGCATTGCGCTGCCTGTGAAGCCAAATACAAGTAAAAAAACTTTTTGATGAAAAAACTCACCATATCTCCAGGCTTATCCTTAATACAATCAATCCTTATAAAGAAAAACAGAGAATAACGGATGAAACTATGAGAAAGTTACTCATTCATCTTAAAGGCCTCTATATGAACAAAAAATTTAATGAAGCTCTAGATTTGCTTGACAGCGCCTTTGAAGATGGATACAAACATGCTGACCTTTATTACATGGCTGGTGAAGTCCACAGAGCTTTAAGTAATTTTTTTTTGGATATCAATCAATTTACTTGTTTAGAATCTTATAAGGAAGCAGAAGGACATTATCTTCAAGCTTTGACTTTCCAAGTTCATTCTCCTTATGTTTACCAGTCTTTGGGACTCACTTATATTCATTTGAACAATCACAAGAGAGCCATTCCACTTTTAAAACACTTTACTGATCGAATTGTATCGAGTTCTTATAAATTTATTTGAATAAAAATTTTCTAGACTTCGGATACATCTTGCTTTGAGCTTGGAAAATGTTTGGCAATTTGCAAGAGCTATTTAGAGGCAACTGTTCAGTTTGGAAAGGCTATTCAAATTAATTCCAAAGTTGGAGATTATTATTTGCACAGAGGTGACAGCTATGAAGCTCTCGGATTCACAAAATTAGCTATTGACGATTACAGAATGTTTAGAGAATTAACCCCTAACTACAGAGAAGTCTTTGAAGCAAACATCAAAGATTTCGAAAGACAAAAAAAATTTGATGAAGTAAGCACTTTCAAAGCTTATTTAAAGAAAATTGAAGCCTAATTTTTTGTTGATGTGATTTTTTTTCATACTCTCTATATATTCATAAAGTTTTTTCTCTTGATCCATGTTGATAAGAATCCAAACCAAATAAATGACTTCTCAAAATAAAATTACCCCTTTTTCCCCCTTAAATCTCAGTAATTTGGATGATTTATGAAACTTTAAACATTTTTCCCATTCATTTCTTGGAGAATTTGCCGATAATTTAGATTTTTGCCTGTGTTTCCTCGAATTTCGCAGAAGGATCTTCAAGGTTTTTTTCCTAATAATTTCATTTCTCGCCCGGTTACTTGTGCACCTGCAGAATCCAAAATTATCAGAAATCTACAGTAATCAATTAATGAGAAATAAATAGCCAAGGAAAACTTTCAAGCTCCGTAAGTCTTTTTGCCTCAATTTGAGCTTCAAGAAGAAAAGATGATATCAAAAGTCCAATCGGAACAAACAACACGGGCGAGTAATTATTACCAAAGGAACAAGAAGATGTTGAGATGAAATTATAAGTAAAAGACTTATCGTGAAGAGACTCATAACCTTGAAGGTACAAGATAAAAATAAACTATGGGAACTTGGATTCGCAGTTGCAACAGAGAATTGATGTGATTATTTTTGAGTTTGATGAATATTTTGGGTAAAAAGGGTAAATACTTTCAAAATTAATTCAAATAGGCCCAAAAGCGAAGCAAGAGCGATAATGAAGTCAATGAAGCACGTCCGTAGAATAAACTTTCACTGCGAAAAGTTAAATTTCAATCATAAAAACTCTCAGCACTTCACTGATTTCATTTGTTGATCACTGAATCTTGAGGGAAGGGGAGGGTCAAGGGTGAAAAAGGGGGTGAAACGTGAATGTTCAATCGGGAAAAGGATGAAAAAGGGAACTGCAAGTCTCTAATAACAATAAGTCCAATCATTTCGTTAATAAAGATGTGAAAACTATTGGTGAATACCTGAAAAAATTCAGTTCCTTACTATCCATCAATCTAGACTTTCAACAGTAAGTCACTTTTGTTTGGTGAGTTTGTTGACTTGTTAAAAGGTGCCAAAAAATCACAAATCAAGACGTGAAAAATTTCGCCAAAGGGTTAAAGCAGTGTTTAAAGTGATTTACACAGAAAATTTCGCAACGAAAAAAATTTCTGCGCAATGAAAATACTCCGGCTCGCTGAGCAAAAACAGAGACTTGCATAGAATTCTTCGTTCATTAAAATTCTGTGCAAGGTACTAAAAACAACGGTCTGTAGAGAGTCTTTACAAAC
>Ga0182738_1000742_pt1 | contig 43682 bp, 46 predicted proteins | sample eDN5th30CBELigMG_FD_128876 | JGI IMG/M metagenome (GOLD analysis project Ga0182738, IMG submission 128876) | Enriched Miracle-Growth compost microbial communities from Emeryville, California, USA - eDNA 5th pass 30_C BE-Lig MG (version 2)... ...
AGCGCCTTGTCCGCGCCCGCAGCAGCGCGCACCACGTCGCCGGCCGCGACGCCGCGGTCGAGCACGAAGGCGAAGTCGCGCCGCACCGGCAGCAGGTCGCTCGCCTCCAGACGCGGCTTGGCGCGGCTCTTCGCCTTTTGCGGAGGGAGCGCGTCGAGGAACATCTCGAACGCCGCGACCGGCCCGGCGAGGTCGAATGCCCTGAGGCTGGCCGGGTGCAATTCGCCGAAGTGAGCGAGCACCGTCTTGGGGCCGAGCCGCAGCGTGCCGGAACGGCCAGGGTGATACCAGGCCGGGGCATCGCGCGTGACCTGAACCTTGCCGACGTCGAGCCCGAGCGCGGCGAGCACCGCCACCGCATCGGCCTTGGCATCGTAGAGATCGACGTCCTTCGCGGCGCCGTCCCAATGGCGGCCGCTACCGCCGATCTTCGCCGTGCCGCCGCGCACGCCGGAGGCCGAGAGATACTGCTCCTCCGCCGCCGGGCCGCGGTACGCCTGGCCGAGCTCGAACAGCGCCTGGTCGGCGAAGCCGCGGTTGGCGTTGCGCTTCAGCGCCGACAGCAGCCCCGGCAGCAGACCGGGACGCATCGATGACATCTCGACCGATATGGGGTTGGCAAGATCCAGTGCCGCGTCGCCGCCGCCGAACGCCTTTGCCTCGGCGGACGGAATGAACGACCAGGTGATCGCTTCGACGAGCCCGCGGGCAGCCAGCGTGCGGCGCGCACGGCGGCCGCGCTTCTGCCGCTCGGTGAGCACGGGGCGCGCAACACCGGCCGGACGCGGCAACGGGATCGAGGGAATGCGGTCGAGCCCGGCGATGCGGACCACCTCCTCGACCAGATCGGCGGGGCCGTGAATGTCGGGCCGCCACGTCGGCACCGTCACCTTCGCGGATTTTCCCTTGCCGGCGATGGTGCAGCCGAGCCTTTCGAGGATCGTCTTGATCTCGGCGTCCTTGATGTCGATGCCCGACAGCTTGGCGACGCGCGCGTAGTCGAAATCTATGACGCGCTTGTCGACCGGCGGCTTGCCCGCAACCTTCGCCTTGGAAGGCTCGCCACCGGCGAGCTTCAGGATCATGTCCGTGGCGAGATCCAGCCCAGGCAGGACGGACGCCGGATCGACGCCACGCTCGAAGCGATAGCGCGCGTCGGTCACGAGGCCGGTCTTGCGTCCCGTCTGCGCTGTGCGCGCGGGATCGAAGTAGGCACTCTCGATCAGCACGTTGACGGTGCTTTCGGTCGAGCCCGACGCCTCGCCGCCGATGACGCCGCCGAGCCCGAGAGGGCCGCTGTCGTCGGCGATGACGCACATCGTCTCGTCGACCGAGTACTCCTTGCCGTCGAGGGCGAGGAACTTCTCGCCCGGCTTGCCGAGGCGCGCGCGGACGGCGCCCTTCAGCTTGTCGGCATCATAGACGTGCAGCGGACGGCCGCGATCCTGGCTGATGTAGTTGGTGACATCGACCAGCGCGTTGATGGGGCGCAGTCCCACGGCCTTCAGCCGCTGCTGCATCCACGCGGGCGAAGGCCCGTTCTTGACGCCGCGCACGTAGCGCCCCGCGAACACGGGACAGGCGTCGGCGGTCTCCTTGGTGAACTCGAGCTTGATGTCGACGGGACTGTCGAAGCTGCCCTCGACACCCTCGATCGTTGGCTCCGGCTTCAGCGTGCCGAGCCCCGCGGCTGCGAGATCGCGCGCGATGCCGCGCACGCCGGTGCAGTCCGGCCTGTTGGGCGTCAGCTTCACCTCGAAGATGGGGTCGTTCAACCCGGCGGCATCGACATAGGCTTCGCCGACGTGCGCCGCCATTGCCTCGGGCAGCTCGATGATGCCGGCGCTCTCGTCGGAAAGCTCCAGCTCGGCGGCGGAGCACATCATTCCGTTGGAGACGACGCCGCGCACCGGCTTCTTCTCGAGCGTGATGTTCGAGCCGGGAATGTAGGTGCCGAGCGGTGCAAACACGCCGATGAGCCCGGTGCGCGCGTTGGGCGCGCCGCAGACCACCTCGAGCGGCGCGGCGCCCTTCGCGGTCTCGGCCATCACGATCTGCAGCTTGTCGGCATTCGGATGGCGCTTGGCCTCGACGATGCGCGCCACGCGGAAGGCGCCGAGCTTCGCCGCCGGATCCGCGATGCTCTCGACCTCCAGGCCGATGGCCGACAGCTTCTCCTCCAGCGCCGCAATCGAGGCGTCGGTGTCGAGGTGATCCTTCAGCCAGCTCAACGTGAATTTCATGTGCGTGGTCCTAGCCCGACAATCCGCCGGAGAGCGTCGGCACGTCGAGCACCGAGAAACCGTAATGACGCAGCCAGCGCAGGTCGCCGGAGAAGAACGCCCGCAGATCGGTGAGGCCGTACTTCAGCATGGCGATGCGGTCGAGGCCCATGCCGAAGGCGAAGCCCTGGTACTTCTCCGGATCGAGCCCGCAGTTGCGCAGCACGTTGGGGTGCACCATCCCGCAGCCGAGAATCTCCAGCCACTGGCCGGGCTTGCCGATCGCCTCGGCGCCGACATCCACTTCCATGGACGGCTCGGTGAACGGGAAGTGCGAGGCGCGAAAGCGCATCTTCACCTCGTCCACCTCGAAGAACGCCTTGCAGAACTCCTCCAGCACCCACTTGAGATGCCCCATGTTCGTGGACTCGTCGATGACGAGGCCCTCGATCTGATGGAACATCGGAGTGTGCGTCTGGTCGCTGTCGCAGCGGTACACGCGGCCGGGCGCGATCACGCGGATGGGCGGCTGCTGCGCGAGCATGGTCCTGATCTGGACGGGGCTCGTGTGCGTGCGCAGCAGCAGGCGCGAGCCATCGGCCTGCGGCTGGAAATAGAAGGTGTCGTGCTCCTGGCGTGCCGGGTGCTCGGGCGGGATGTTGAGCTTGGTGAAGTTGAGGTCGTCGGTCTCGATGTCCGGCCCCTCGGCCACCGAGAAGCCCATGTCGGCAAAGATCTCGACGCACTCGTCGTAGACTTGGCTCACCGGATGGATGCGCCCGTCGGCGACCGCGCCGACACGGACCGGCAGCGTGACATCGGCCCGCTCGCTTTCGAGACGCTTCGCCAATGCGGCGCTTTCGAGCGACGACTTGCGCTCGTCGAGCGCTTCGCTGACGCGCGCCTTGACCTCGTTGACCGACTGGCCGAAGGCCTTGCGTTCCTCGGGCGGCAACTTGCCGAGCGTCTGCATCAGCTCGGCGATGCGGCCCTTCTTGCCCAGCACGGCGATGCGCGCCTGCTCGATCGCGGCAAGGTCGGCCGCGGCGGCGATGCCGGCCAGCAGCTCTTTCTCTAGCGTCTGCAGGTTGGAGTTTTCAGCGACAGAGGTCATTCGAACCGAAGCTCCACTCTCTGTCATCCTCGGCTCTATGCCGAGGACCCAAGCATCCGCTTGCTCCAGCGCGAGAGGTAAGATGGGTCCTCGGGACAAGCCCGAGGATGACACCTGTTGGGCGTAGCCAAGTGGCTTAGGCTGCCGCCTTCTGCGCCTTCTCGACGGCCTTGGCGGCCTGCTCGGTCAGCGACTTGAACGCGGCGGCGTCGTGAACGGCGAGATCGGCCAGCACCTTGCGGTCGATATCGATACCGGCCTTGTTGAGGCCATCGATAAATCGGCCGTAGGTCAGCCCGTGCTCGCGCACGGCGGCGTTGATGCGCTGGATCCAGAGGGCGCGGAACGTGCGCTTCTTCCGCTTACGATCGCGGAACTGGTACTGCAGGGCCTTTTCGACGGCCTGCTTCGCGACGCGGATCGTATTCTTGCGGCGGCCATAGTAGCCCTTGGCGGCCTTCAGGACTTTCTTGTGCTTGGCGTGGGCGGTAACACCGCGCTTGACGCGTGCCATGGGAGAACTCCGTTAGATGACGTTGCTAGCTGATAGCGCACCTGATTTGTAATCAGGGTGCCGATGCTCAGCGGGCGTAGGGCATGTACTTCTTGACGATCTTCGCATCGCTGTCGTTCAGCACCATGGTGCCGCGCGCATCGCGAACGAACTTCGCAGTCCGCTTGATCATGCCGTGACGCTTGCCGGCGGCCGCAGCCTTCACTTTGCCGGTGCCCGTCATCTTGAAGCGCTTCTTGGCGCCGCTCTTGGTCTTCATCTTGGGCATTTGGCTCGTCCTTTCTCTACTCGACGGCGGCCCTAATTCGATCGCCGGCGCATGGCCGGCGCGAAACGTCCCGTTGAGGGAGGAGCCGCCTTTTTGAGGCTGTTCAAAGCATAAAAGCCGCCACGGCATGCCCCGCCGGGCGACTTGGGGGCCCTTATACGGGCGCGCCCCATAAACCGCAAGCGCCGCCGTGAAGATTAACGGGCGTCAGGATTTCTCGCATATCCGCGCCCCGGCGGCGTCCTTGTAGCGGAAGTCTTGGGCGCAATCGCACGCCTCTGGCTCGCCCGATGCGGGATCCTGCGAGCAGGCGGCGCTGCCCGGAGGGACGACGCAGCGGAAGCGGATGATGGGCACCGGCTCGGGCGCCGGCGCTTCGCTGCGCCCCGGAGGCGAGGGCGAAAAATCGGGCGTCGCGGATTGGCTTGCGGCCGGCGCAGCAAGGGCCGTCAAAAACAAAGCGGCCGCCGGCAGCAGCCGACAGCCACATATGTCTCGTCGCACCGTGCCCATGGGGTCCGTTAGCGCGGAGCCAGGACCATGACCATCTGCCGGCCTTCCAGGCGCGGCTCCGATTCCACCTTGGCGATGGGCTCCAGGTCGCCCTTCACGCGCTGCAGCACTTCCATGCCGAGCTGCTGGTGCGCCATCTCGCGCCCGCGGAAGCGCAGGGTGATCTTCACCTTGTCGCCGTCCTCGAAGAATCTTTTGATCGAGCGCATCTTCACGTCGTAGTCGTGATCGTCGATCGCGGGGCGCATCTTGATCTCTTTGATCTCGACGATCTTCTGATGCTTGCGCGCCTCGGCGGCCTTCTTCTGCGCCTGATACTTGAATTTGCCGTAGTCGAGGATCTTGGCGACGGGCGGATCAGCTTCCGGTGAAATTTCGACGAGATCCAGCCCCGCCTTGACGGCGCGTTCCAGCGCCTCGGCATGGGTGACCACGCCCACGTTCTGCCCCGTCTCGTCTATCAGTCGTACTTCGCGGGCCCGGATTCCCTCGTTGATCCTTGGGCCGGATGGCTCGCGCTCGGGCGCGGCTCGCATTGGTCGGCGGATGTTATCTCTCCTCTGGTGGCTTCGGTTTTAAGTCTGCTTCTGCACTGAAAGCCGGCCGGCCATCGAGGCCAACCGGCGCAATTTGCTCACCGCAACAGCGCAAAAGATCGAAAAGAAACTTCGTTAAGTCAAGCCGGACCCTGGGTCGAATAGGTTACAACCCCCGAAAAATACGGCAGCAACGCCCAGCCGTGTCAGCTTCGGCTATGGTGTCGCGGCCGGCGGTAACGGGATCGCACGATGGACGCTGCCTACGCATTTCTGCTGCTATCCCTCGTCTTGGAAAGACTTTTCGATCCGTTGATCGTTCTTCCGGCGGCCCTGGCCGGACTGTTGTTGCGGCGCTGGCCGTATGTGGTCGCAGCAGCCGTCGCCATCGGCGGCACGGCTGAAATGCTCAGATACGTCAGCAACTTCCAGCCCGCCGCACTGGCGGTGGCATGCTTTGCGGCGCTCGCCTGGGGCACGCTCTGCCACGCGCTGAGGTCGTGGCTCGGCCGCCGGCGCGCGGTCAGCGCGAAAGCCCCTTCGCCGTGAGCTCCTCCAGGTACTGGCCCCAGCGCTTCTCCTTCTCGCGCCCGAGCTGCTGCAGGTAGGTCCACGTATAAAGTCCGGTGTCGTGGCCGTCGTCGAAAGCGATGCGAATGGCGTAATTGCCCACTGGCCGCAGCTCGCGAATTCTGACGTTGCGCTTGCCGCCGACCGTCTTGCGCTGCTCGGCCGAGTGCCCCTGGACCTCGGCGGACGGGCTCATCACGCGGAGTAGCTCGGCCGTGAACTCGTAGCGGGACCGGCACGCGAACTCGACGTTGAGCCCGGTGCCGCCGCCGGTGATCTCGAGCTTGGGCGGACGCACCGCGTTGCGCTTGGCGGTCTCGAGCTCGTCGAGGGCGCGCACGGCGATGTCCTTGAACAGCTTGGCGTGCAGGCTGTCGGGCAGCGTCGCCGTCACCGGCTGCCCCGTGTCGGACCGCAGCCGGACGTCGAGATCGAGCGGAACGGCACCCAGGAACGGCACGCCGAGCCTCGCGGCCTCCTGCTCGGCGCCGCCGTGGCCGAAAATGTCCGAGCGCTCTCCGCACTTGGGGCAGACGAACGTGCTCATGTTCTCGACGATGCCGAGCACCGGCACGCCGACCTTGCGGAACATAGCGAGCCCTTTGCGGGCGTCGATCAACGCTAAGTCCTGCGGCGTCGATACGATGACGGCGCCCGACAGCGGCACCTGCTGCGCCATCGTGAGCTGCACGTCGCCGGTTCCGGGCGGCATGTCGATGATGAGCACGTCGAGGTCGCCGTCCTCGCCCCAGGCGACGTCGCGCAGCATCTGGTTGAGCGCGCCGACGACCATCGGGCCGCGCCAGATGACCGGCGTCTCCTCGTCGACGAGGAAGCCCATCGACATGACCTTGAGGCCGTAGGCTTCCAGCGGCTTCAGCGTCTTGCCCGATACCACCTGCGGCTGGCCCTTGATCCCCAGCAGCCGCGGCTGCGATGGCCCATAGATGTCGGCATCGAGAATGCCGACCTTGCGACCCGCCGCGCTCATGCCGAGCGCCAGGTTGGCGGCTACGGTGGACTTGCCGACGCCACCTTTGCCCGACGCGACGGCGATGAGGGACTTGACGCCGCGAACCTCCGCCATCGGCTTCGGCCCGACGCCGGGCTGAGCGGTCCCCGGCGCGGCATGGCCATGATCGTGCGCGTGCGTATGGGCGTGCGCGCCGGCGCCGTTTCCGTTGCCCGTCGCCCCGCGCTGCCGCGCCTGTGCAACGCGCGCGCTTTCGGGTGCACGGCCAGTGCCACGCGGCGCCTCGGCCGTCAGCACGGCAGTGACGGACGTCACGCCCGGCACCTTGGAGACCACGGTCTCGGCGGCCTTCCGCAGCGGCTCCAGCTCCTCGGCACGCGCGGCCGGCACGGTGATGGAGAAGTAGACCTTGTCGTCGCGGACGAGGATCTCCGACACCAGCCCAAGGTCGACGATGTTGCCCTCCAGATCGGGGCCTTTGATACGGCGCAGCTCATCGAGCACGTGCGGCTTGGAGATCGTCATGCGGCGGGGCTCCTGGGGCGGACGACGGCGACGGCTAGTGTCCGGCCGGGCGCGGATACTGTCAGAGGCCGTACTGGAAGTCACGGGCTGCCATGGATATAGGAATTGCGGGGGGCAAGAGCAGCCCATCGGGTTGGCTCGGCTGCGTCGGAGGGAAGCAATGCAAGCGCTGCTCGCGCTCAGCCGCGGCATCGATGCCACGACCCGCGCGATCGGCCGGTCCGTCGCCTGGCTCATCGTCGTGGCCGCCCTCATCAGCGCCGGCAATGCCGCCGTCCGCAAGGCGTTGGACATTAGCTCCAACGCGTGGCTCGAGTTGCAGTGGTGGCTCTACGCCGCCGTCTTCCTGCTGGCGGCGCCGTGGACGCTGGCGCTCAACGAGCACATCCGCATCGACATCGTGAACGAGCGGCTGCCCCGCTGGATGCGTAACGCCATCGAGATCGTCGGGCACGTATTCTTCCTGCTGCCGATGGCAGCGCTCGTCACCTACACGTCGTGGGATTTCTTCGTCACCGCCTGGGACCAGAACGAGCAGTCGCCCAACTACGGCGGCCTGCCGCAGTGGCCGGTGAAGCTGCTGATCCCCCTCGCGTTCGCCCTGCTCTTCGTGCAAGGCGTCTCCGAGCTCATCAAGCGCATCGCCATCATTCGCGGTGGCCTGCCGGACGACCGCGCGGATGCGGGACATCCGGCGGCGGCACCCTCCGCCGGCCACCTCGATCTGCCCGGTGCTTCCGATCCCGACGCGAAGAGCTAGGGGCGGGAAGGGGGATGCTGCAGCTCATCGCACAAAACCTCGCGCCGATCATGTTCGCGGCGCTGGTGCTGTTCCTTCTGCTCGGCTATCCGGCGGCGTTCTCCCTCGCGGCCGTGGGGCTCATCTTTTTCGTCGTCGGCGTCGAGCTGGCGCCTTACTCCGGCGGCGCCGTCAATCTCTCCTGGCCGCTGCTCGGCACGCTGCCCGACCGCATCTATGGGGTGGTGACGAACGACACGCTACTCGCCATCCCGTTCTTCGCCTTCATGGGCCTGATCCTCGAGCGCTCGGGCATGGCCGAGGACCTCTTGGAGACGGTAGGCCAGCTGTTCGGCACCGTGCGCGGCGGCCTCGCCTACGCGGTCATCTTCGTCGGCGCGCTGCTCGCCGCGACGACGGGCGTGGTGGCGGCATCCGTCATCTCGATGGGCCTCATCTCGCTGCCGATCATGCTGCGCTACGGCTACGACGCGCGCTTCGCCACGGGGACGATTGCGGCCTCGGGAACGCTGGCGCAGATCATTCCGCCGTCGCTGGTGCTCATCGTGCTCGCCGACCAGCTCGGCCGCTCCGTCGGCGACATGTACACGGGCGCCCTGATCCCGGGGCTGATGCTCGCCGGGCTCTACGCCGCCTTTGCCTTCGTCGTAGCAACGGTTTGGCCGCAGGCGGCGCCGGGACTGCCGGCGGATGCCGTCGCTCACCGCGAGGCGGACGGCTCACGCGGCTTTGCTTCTCTCGCTGTCCTCTGCCTCGTGTGCGGGGCTATCGCGTGGCTTGCTCTGCGCAACTCCACCTATCCCGCGAGCGACCGCGTCATCCTCATGCTCACGCTCGCCGTCATGCTCGCGATCGTGGCCGCGGCGGTCAATTGGCTGAGCCGCCGCTTCGACGGCCCGCGCTTCCTGTCGCGGCTCGCCGAGCAGGTCGTGTTCGCCATGGTGCCGCCGCTGCTGCTCATCTTTCTCGTCCTCGGCACGATCTTCATCGGCGTCGCCACGCCGACCGAAGGCGGCGCCATGGGTGCCGTCGGCGCGATGCTGCTCGCCCTCGCTAAACGGCTGAGCGAAGGCAACGCGGCGCGCTTCAACTTCGAGATCGTCCGCTCGGCGGCACAGGCCACCGCGAAGCTGTCCGCGTTCGTGATGTTCATCCTCATCGGCGCCCGCATCTTCTCGCTGACGTTCTACGGCGTGAACGGACACCTCTGGGTGGAGCACCTCCTCGTCTCGCTGCCCGGCGGGGAGACCGGTTTCCTCATCTTCGTCAACGTGCTCGTCTTCTTCCTCGCCTTCTTCCTCGATTTCTTCGAGCTGGCGTTCATTATCGTGCCGCTGCTGGCACCGGCCGCGCAAAATCTCGGCATCGACCTCATCTGGTTCGGCGTCATTCTCGCCGTGAACATGCAGACGAGCTTCATGCACCCGCCGTTCGGGTTCGCGCTGTTCTATCTGCGCTCGGTCGCGCCGCGCACGCCGTACGTCGACCGCGTGACGGGCAAGACGATGCCGCCCGTCACCTCGGGGCAGATCTACTGGGGGGCCGTGCCGTTCGTCGTCATACAGCTCGTCATGGTGACGCTGCTCATCGCGTTCCCGGGGCTGGTCCGCCACGACCCGTTGCGAGCGCCGCGCGCGCTTACGCAGCCCGCCGTGGGCCGGGACAGCGCACCCGATGCGTACAAGGGCGGAAGCTTCTCGCTGCCGCCCTATCCGCCGCAAATTCCAGGGGCTCCGCCGCCGGACACGTCCGGTCCGGGGGCGCCCACGCTCGATATGTCGGTGCCGCCGGCGATCGTGAAGCCGTAGGCCGGATGGGTTAAGGTCGCCCCGGTGAGATTTCCGGGAGGCTCGCGCATGGGCGATTCCACTGGGCAGCAGACGTGCCGGCTGATCCGGCCGGACGACACCTACGACGGCAAGCAGGGCCTCACCTACTTCAACGGCATTGCCGCCGAGACGGTCGGCTCCAAGGGCATCTGCATGCACCTGCTCACCATTCCGCCGGGCGGCCGGGCCAAGGCGCACATGCACGCAAGCCACGAGACGGCGATCTATGTGCTCGATGGCGAGGCCGTTGCCCTCTACGGCGACAAGCTGCAGCATCAGGCGGTCACCAAGGCCGGCGACCTGTTCTATATCCCCGCCGGCGTGCCCCACCTGCCGATCAATATGTCCGACAGGCCGATCTCGGCAGTCATCGCGCGCACCGATCCCAACGAGCAGGAAAGCGTCGTGCTGCTGCCGGAGCTCGAGCCCTATGCCGACGAGGCCATCGCCAGACTGACCGGCAAAAGGAGCGCCTGACGGAGCCGCGAAGGGCGACTTACACCAGCCCCTTGCGCTGCTGGATCATCATGAAGGTGTCGTATGTGTGCTCGGCGAGCTGGAACCAGAGGTAGTCCTCGCCGCGGACGGCGAGCATCGCCTCATAGGCCTTCTTGAAGTCGGCGTTGTTGGCGCACAGTTCCGCAAACACCTCGTTCGAGGCCTTGAAGCACGCGTTTAGCACCGCTTCCGAGAACGGCCGCGGCTCGGCGCCGCCGATGGCGAGCCGCCGCAGCGCCGGCGGGTTCTGCACGTCGTAGCGAGTCATGGTTCCGATGTCGGCGGTGGCCGCAGCGGAGCGGACCATCGCCTGGTAGCTCTTCGGCAGGGCGTGCCATTGGTCTAGGTTGATGAAGAAGTGGAGCATCGCCTGCCCTTCCCACCAGCCGGGGTAATAGTAGTAGCGGGCGACCTTGGAGAAGCCGAGCTTCTCGTCATCGTACGGGCCGACCCATTCGGCGGCGTCGATGGTGCCCTTTTCCAGCGCCGGATAGATGTCGCCGCCGGCAATCTGTTGCGGCACGCCGCCAAGCCGGGCGATGACCGCTCCGGCAAGCCCCCCGATGCGCATCTTGAGACCGCGCCAGTCCTCCGGCGAGTTCACCTCGCGCCGGTACCAGCCGCCCATCTGCGTGCCGGTGTTGCCTCCCGGGAAGGCGATGATCCGGTAGCGCTCGAAAAAAGCGTTGAAGAGATCGATGCCCCCGGCCTGATACATCCAGGCGTTCTGCATGCGGTAGTTGAGCCCGAACGGGATCGCCGTCGCGATGGCGAACGTCGGGTCCTTGCCCCAGTAGTAGTAGGAGCACGTATGCGCCGCTTCGACGCTGCCGTTGGTCACGGCATCGGCCGCGGCCAGCCCCGGGACGATCTCGCCCGGCGCAAACACGCGCACGCGAAAATTACCGTCCGACATCTCGTGCAGAGCCTTGGCGAAGATTTCAGCCGACCCGTGAATGGTATCGAGCGACTTCGGGAAGCTCGACACGAGGCGCCATTCGACCGTCGGCTTCGACTGGGCGATGGCGGGAGAGGCGACGCCGGCACCGGCACCCGCTGCGGCGGTCGTCAGGAATTTGCGGCGGTTGAATTTGTCCGTCACGGGCGCGTCTCCGATCTCGAGCCGGACTATATCCCGCCCTTCGGGCTGGTCACAACGACGTGCGTGCCCGGTGCCTTGCCCTTCCGCCGGCCCAGCCCTAAATCGCTTGCATGCGGGAGAGCGAGAGCGACCACGAGGTGACGGGCGTGCTGCTGGCCGGCGGCCGCTCCTCACGCATGGGTGGCCGGGAGAAGACCCTGTTGGACATTGGGGGCAGGCCGATGCTGATGCATGTGCTCGCGCGCCTGCGCCCGCAAGTTGGCCGCATCGTCATCAACGCCAACGGCGACCCCGCGCGCTTCGCCGGCCATTGCCTCCCCGTCGTCGCGGACAGCATAGAGGGCTATGCGGGACCGCTGGCGGGTCTGCATGCGGGCATCGAATGGGCCCGCACCGAAACGCCGGACGCGCGGTACGTCGCCAGCGTCCCGAGCGACAGTCCGTTTCTGCCGCCGGACCTCGTTGCCAGGCTCAAGGCGGCTTTGCTGGCCAAGGGTGCGCCGTGCGCGATCGCCGCTTCCGGCGGCGCCCGTCACCCCGTCGCCGGCCTGTGGCGCGTCGAGCTGCTTCCCGCCATCGAGCAATCGCTCCGCAACGACATGCGTGCGCTGCATCGCTTCGCCGACGCACACGATTGCGCGGTCGCGACGTTCGGCCCGGAGGACATCGGCGGCACCGCGGTCGATCCGTTCTTCAACGTCAATGCGCCGGAGGACCTGGAGAAGGCGCGCAACCTCTGTCTGGCGGGAGCGACGCGTGATTAGGCCGCCGGTCTTCGTCGGTATCGTCGGCTGGAAGAACTCCGGCAAGACGACGCTCGTCGAGCGGCTCATTCCGTTGCTGGCGGATCGCGGGCTCAAGGTCATGACCGTGAAGCACACCCATCACGATCTCGGCCCGCTGAACGGCTCGACCGACGGCGAGCGGCATGCCCGCGCCGGCGCACTGAAGACCATTGTCATCGCCCCCGACGCTTGGGAGATCTCCGGTTGCCGGCAGGTCGGCCCCCCGCCGGGTCTGGTGGAGCTCAGCCCCCACGTCGCCAGCGCCGACGTCGTCATCGTCGAAGGCTTCAAGAGCGCGCCGATCCCCAAGATCGAGCTGCGCCGTAGGGTGACCAAGATGCAGACGCCGCTGGCGCCCGACGATGGTCGCATCGTCGCCCTGGCCGCCGATCACCCGACCAATGCCGGCGATCTGCCGCTGTTCGCGCTCGACGACGCCGCGGGCGTTGCCGGCTTCATCGCCGCCCTCGCCAGTTGAGGATTGGACGCCTATCGCCTTTAGGGCGCAGACGGCGCCTTATATAGCCGCGGGCGAGCAGCGCCAGGACGACCAGCACCGCCAGCCACAGCGCCCAATGGTGCAGCAGCGAGCGGCCCACCTCCGGCTCCATGACCTCCTGGGGCGCGGGAACCAGCTCGCCGGCACGGTCGGCGGTCGATGATCCCTTCCACGGCTGGCCGGCGTCGGCACCGAGCCTCGCCCCGGCGCGGATGGCGAGCCATTCCAGGAGGCTCAGCAGCGGATTGATCGCCATATCGCGTGCTCCATGGGAGCGATGCGGCACGGCAAAAGGCGTCCCTAGGGCCGCCCTTCACGGCACAACAGCGCCTTTCCTCTTGAACACCCCGCCGTGCCCGCTAGCTTAGCGCCAACCGAGGGACCATCTATCGGTTTGTGAGGCACCGCCTCGCAACCGCAAAAAAGCAGACGCAAGGACACTGTCGCCCGCGTGGTTATGCACCTCAACACACCGGTTTCGGCGGCACCGCTCGTCGATCGCTACGGCCGCTCCATCACGTACCTCAGGGTGTCGGTGACGGATCGCTGCGACTTCCGCTGCGTCTATTGCATGTCCGAGCATATGAGCTTCCTGCCGCGCCAGGAGCTGCTGACGCTCGAGGAGCTGGACCGCATTTGCTCGGCTTTCGTCGGCCGCGGCGTGCGCAAGCTGCGCATCACGGGCGGCGAGCCGCTGGTGCGCAAGAACATCATCTGGCTGTTCCAGTCGCTGTCGCGGCATCTGCATGCGGACCGCCTCGACGAGCTGACCGTGACCACCAACGGCAGCCAGCTGAAGCGCCTCGCGGGGGATCTCAAGCGCGCCGGCGTCGAGCGGATCAACGTGTCGCTCGATACGCTGCAGCCGGACCGCTTCCGCGCCATCACGCGATGGGGCGATTTTTCCGCCGTCATGCACGGGCTCGACGCCGCCGACGCGGCCGGCCTCAAGGTCAAGATCAACGCCGTCGCTCTCAAGGGAACCAACGAGGACGAGATCGAAGACCTCGTTCAGTTTGCCCACGGGCGCGGCTATGATCTGACACTGATCGAGACCATGCCGCTGGGCGAGATCGACGGCGCACGCCACGACCAGTACCTGCCGCTCTCGATCGTTCGCGCTCGTCTCATGGATCGCTGGACACTGGACGACATTCCGCTCAGCACCGGCGGGCCCGCACGCTACGTCCGCGTGCGCGAGACGGGCGGCCGCCTGGGGTTCATTACCCCGATGACCCACAACTTCTGCGAAAGCTGCAACCGTGTCCGGCTGACCTGCACAGGCACACTCTACATGTGCCTCGGGCAGGAGGATGCCGTCGACCTGCGCGAGCCGTTGCGCGCCGGCGCTTCCGATGCCGCTTTGCATGCGGCCATCGACGAGGCCATGCTCCTGAAGCCGAAAGGACACGACTTCGTCATCGATCGTCGGGTGGGACGCCCGGCGCTCTCACGTCACATGAGCGTCACCGGCGGATAGTCTGCTATGCTCCCGTACCCGTGGGGTGACGGGAGGGGAGCGATGTCCAAGTACGGGTTCGGTCTCGTGCGGGCCGCGCGGCTGACGCGCCGGCAGCTCATCGTCTTCGCGCTGACGTCCGCAATTATCAACGGCGTGGTCACGGCATGCGTCGGCGCTTGGCTGGCGCAGACATACGCCACGCAACAGGCGCGCCGAAAATCCGTCGAAGCTCTGGCGAACCTCATCTATGACCGGCGCACGCGCGCCGGCATGGTGGTGTCGTCCTTGCGCCGCAACGCACCCGCCGACGAGATCCAGTTCCGCAAACGCGCCTATGACGAGGCCTATGTCGACTGGAACAAGAATATTCTCCTGAACCTGTTCGTCATCCGCGAGGTCGGCGGCGAATTCAAATTTGCTGTGCTGGAAAAGTCGTTCGAGGACGACCTCGTCGCCGCCATGGCCGACATCGATCGCTGCCTGACTAAGGCCTACGACCGAAAGCTGGCCGGCGAAGACGCGACACCGGTTCTCGATGCCTGCCGCATGGCGCAACTGCACCAGTTCGTGCTCGACTGCGGCGCCACCTTCACGGACGAGCTCTACAAGCTGACCCGGCTTTCGTTCTCGCCTCTCTCCAACGCGAAAGCCGAGCGCCGACGGATCGCCGAGGCGAACATCAAGGCCAACTGCACCCGTCCACCCGAGCCGCCTGCCGCAGGCAGTGCGGTGCCAACCACGAGCGCGCTTCCCGCATCGCCGCCAGCGACAACCGCTGCCACGCCGCAGCGCTAGGCGAGCAGCTTGCGCACGCGTGCGCGCACGTCCTCGAGTGTGAACGGCTTCGACAGCACCGCCACCTTCGCGCCCTCGAGCGACTTGGCGCGCTCGAGCTGCTCCGCGAACCCAGACATGAGCAGTACGCGCAGGTTGGAGCGTTTCAGCGCCTGCTGCGCCAACGACACGCCATCGAGCAGGGGCATCTCGACATCCGTCACCAGCACGTCGAACTGCTGGCCGCCGGCGCCCTCGACGCATTCGAGCGCTTCGCTGCCGTCCTGCGTGACATGCACGCTGTGCCCCTCGGCTTCGAGCGCGCGCCGGACGAGATCACGGGTCGCCGCATCGTCGTCGGCAAGCAGTATCCTCGCCACAGGTTCCCCCTTTATGTCCTACTGGCGGACAACGCGCCCCACGAACGGCAGCTCACGGTAGCGGTGCGCCACGTCCATACCGTAGCCGACAACGAACTCGTTGGGGCACAGAAAGGCGTAGTAATCGGGCTCCAGATTGACCGCGCGCGGCAACTGCTTATCGAGCAGCACGCAAGTGCGGATGGACGCGGCGCCGCGCGCCACCAAAAGATCCTTGGCGAACGCGAGGGTACGGCCGGAGTCCAGCACGTCGTCGACGATGAGAGCGTTGCGGCCGCGCACGTCGAGGTCCATGTCACGCAGAATGGACACCTGGCCGGACGCGATGCGCGCCTTTTTGTAGCTCGACAGAGTCATGAAATCGACTTCGGGCGTGAGCCCCACGCGGTGCAGCGCGCGGATCAGGTCCGCGGCGAACACGAAGCTGCCCTTCAGGATCGCCACCACGAGCAGATTCTCAAGGCGCGCGTCGGCGATCTCGCGTGCAAGCTCGTCGAGGCGCACGGCGATCGCCTCCGGCGTGAAGATGACCTCGAGCTCGGTGTCGGCTTTCGCCGTCGTTTCATTCATAGCCACCGTTCCAAGCTGTGCGCGTCCCGCGTCGGGAGGATAGCAGGACATTTGCATCCCTGCGGCAATACCGCCATAACGTGCTTACCCTGTATGCACTGTCGTCTGCACACGAACCCGCCACATTCGTACCCGATTGATCGCTATCTCCCGGGATTTTCGTGAATCTCGGAGCTTCGTCCCCATGCTGCAAACCGCTGGCAGAAATTTGTGATTCGCCTATCGAACATAGGGCTCGCCTACGAGCAGGGGCCGGACATTCTGTCGGACGTGAATTTTCACCTGCGGCCCGGATCCTTCCACTTTCTCACCGGCCCTTCCGGCGCCGGCAAGACATCGCTGCTGCGCCTGCTGTTCATGTCGCGCCATCCGACCCGCGGCCAGATATTCGTCTTCAACCAGGACGTCAGCCGCATCTCGACCTCCAAGCGCGCCCATTTGCGCCGGCGCATCGGCATCGTGTTCCAGGACTTCCGTCTCCTCGACCACCTGACGACCTGGGAGAACGTGGCGCTCCCCTTGCGCGTTCTCGGCAAACGGCTGGGGGACTACCGCGAGGATGTCACCGATTTATTGCAATGGGTCGGCCTCGGCGACCGCATGCACGCCTATCCGTCAATTCTCTCGGGCGGCGAGAAGCAGCGCGCGGCCATCGCGCGCGCCGTCATCGGCAAGCCGGAGCTGCTGCTCGCCGACGAGCCGACCGGTAACGTTGACCCGCAGATGGCGCGCCGCCTGCTGCGCCTCTTCATCGAGCTCAACCGGCTGGGCACCTCGGTGCTGATCGCCACCCACGATCATCAACTCATGCGGCAGTTCAAGGCGCCGCGTCTGGAGCTGCACGACGGTCATGTCCGGATCGTATGACAGACCGACCGGTCGCCGGGATCAGGGCTCGCAGGCTGCGAGCAACTTCGATCTCTACGACACCGTGCTGACGGGCCCTTCGGGACCGGGCGACGCCTATACCTACGATCCCGGCTCCACCGGCTCGCTCGACAGCACGCCGGCCCGCAAGTTCGCGCCTGTACGCGGCCGCAAGGCGAAGAAGGCCGAGCCGACCAACACGCCGGTCGTTCCGCCCGATTCCGTCACCGGCCGCTCCCTCACGCTCGTCATCTCGATCATGTGCTTCCTCGCCTGCCTCACGGCCGGCGCGGTCTACATGATCAACGAATCCGCCAACGCCTGGCTCAAGGACATCGCCAGCGAGGTGACTGTTCAGGTCGAGCCGCGCGATGGCATGGACACCGAGAAGACACTGCAGGAGGCGGAGGCGTTCCTGCGCAACCAGCACGGCATCGCACGCGCCAACGCCCTCAGTCTCGACACGTCGAAGAAGCTGCTGGAGCCCTGGCTCGGACAGTCGGACGTGCTTTCGGCGTTGCCGGTACCGCGGCTGATTGCCGTCGAGATCGACCGCGACTCCCCGCCCAACATCGACGAGCTGCGTGGCGAGCTGACAAAGAAGTTTCCGTCCGCCTCGCTCGACGATCACCGGCGCTGGCAGCGGCAGATCCGTACGGTGACCCGCTCGTTCGCGCTCGGCGGCTTCGCCATCCTCTTCCTGGTCGGCGCCGCGACCGTCGCCATCATCGTCTCCGCGACCCGCTCGGCCCTCGCCTCCAACCGCGAGATCGTCGAGGTCCTGCACTTCGTCGGCGCCACTGACCGCTATATCGCCCGCGAGTTCGAGCGCCACTTCCTGCGCCTTGGCGTCCGCGCCGGGGTCGTCGGGGCGCTGTGTGCGATGGCCGTCTTCGTCTCAATGCCGTCGGTCATGGAAATGCTCGGGGGCGGCGCCAGCACAGCGGCCGAGATGCACCGGCTGATCGGGGCGGGCGGGCTCGACGTCGCCGGCTACCTGATGCTGGCCGGCGTCGTGGTCGCGATCTCGGCCTTGTGCATGCTCACGTCGCGCTTTGGCGTGTTCCGCATACTGAACTCCAAAGCCTAGCTGCCGCCTAGGTTTTTGGCGCCGCAGCAGCCGGTGCGGGCCGCTGCATGTGGCCGCAATGGCCTGTCGCAATCCAGCTCAAATCGGCTAGTGTGCCCCATCGCTCAGCCGGCGCCTGGGCGACTGGGGTCGGAAATTCAGGCGACAGCCTATCGATGAGCAGTTTGCGGCGAGCCATCGTGATCGGAGTAGGCGCAGCGCTATCGCTGCTCGTGATCGGGTTCCTCCTGTTCGCGAGCATCGTCACGCGCTATCCAGCCGACGGCAACCCGCACGCGGACGGCATCGTCGTGCTGACCGGCGAGGGCCAGCGCATCGCCGAGGGGGCTCGCCTGCTGGACGAGGGCCGGGCGCAGAGAATGCTCATTTCCGGCGTCTACAGGCGCACGGGCAAAAAGGAGCTCATCGAGATATCCGGCCTGCCGGAGGACAAGTTCGATTGCTGCGTCGACATCGGCTACGCCGCGCTCGATACCGTCGGCAACGCCAGCGAGACGCGCACCTGGGCCCAATCGCATGGCTATTCCAGCCTCATCGTCGTGACGGCCGGCTACCACATGCCGCGCAGCCTCGCCGAGCTGTCGCTGGCGATGCCTGCTACCGACCTGATCCCGCATCCGGTGATGCCGAACCATTTCCCCCAGGGCCGCTGGTGGCTCAATCGCACGGTCGCGCGCACCCTTCTGTCCGAGTACGTCAAATTCCTGCCGACGGCCGCTCATTTGACGCTGTCGCGGCTGTTCCATGCGCGCCCTCCAAGCTCCGTGGCCGAGGCTCCCGAGGTGCCCGAAAGGCCATCCGGCATGCCGAAGATCTTTTGAGCGAGCCCGTGCCCTATCTGCGCTCCCTCCTTTTCGCGCTGCTGTTCTACGCAAGCACGGCGATATTCGTCGTCGGCGGGGCATTCCTGCTGCTAGGGCCGCGCCGCTACGCGATGATGGGGCTCAAGGCCCATGCCATCGTCTCGCTCTGGCTGCTGCGCACCGTCGTCGGCACGCGCATGGAGGTGCGCGGGCGGGAGAAGCTGCCGGCGGCTCCGTACCTCGTCGCCAGCAAGCACCAGTCGGCGTGGGACACGTTCGCCCTCATCCCTATCTTCGCCGATCCCGCCATGGTCATGAAGTGGGAGCTGACGCTCATCCCGTTCTATGGCTGGTTCTCGCGCAAGTTCGAGCACATCTTCGTCCGGCGCGAGCGCGGGCCGGCAGCGTTGCGGCGCCTGGTGCAGGACGCCAAGGATCGCGCCGCGGCCGGGCGCGAGATCGTGATCTTTCCGGAGGGCACGCGGCGGGCGCCCGGCGCCGAGCCCGACTACAAGCCGGGCGCGGTCGCGTTGTACGAGGGCCTGGAGCTGCCGTGCGTGCCGCTGGCGCTCAACTCCGGGCTCTACTGGCCGCGCCGCAAGCTCATGCGCTATCCGGGCACGATCGTCGTCGAGATCCTCGACCCGCTGCCGCCGCGCTTGCCCCGTCGCGCGTTCAAGGATGAGCTGCAGCGGCGCATCGAGGCGGCGTCGAGCCGTTTGATCATCGAGGCGGCGCGCGCCTCCGATCCCCCGCCAATTCCCGCTGAGGTCCTGGCGCGCGCGCAAGCAGAAGCGGACGGCCGATAGATCCAATTTTAACGGATCAGTTAAGGGCTGGGATACCGGCTCGAGCCGTGGAGCCCCGGCCCGCGGGTTGTATTAAATGCCGCTGCTAGCCCATTGATGCAAAACGCAAAAGCGCCGCCCGACGGGGGCGGCGCATTCACTTCCGATCGCAATAATCTGCCGATTGCGGAAAACTGAACCGAATTCGACAACTACTTTTTCTTGGCAGCCGCCTTAGGCTTTGCAGCAGCGGCCCTCGGCTTGGCGCGCTCAACGACGGCTGCCTTCGCCTTAGCGGCGGCGGGAGCAACGAATTTACCGGTCGAGCGGGCCTTTGGGGCGCTCTTGGTGGAAGCTTTAGCCATGTCGAACCTCATCGATCTGGATTTCGAACGCAAGCGTCGCAACCACGCGCAGTACAACGAGCAGCACGAACCCGAAATGTGGTGCTGCGAATGCGGCTGTATCACATTCTATCAATGGTCGACGGGCGCTATTCAGTGCGCGGCATGCAAAGCTGTGCAGAACGGTTTCGAGTCGCCCTCGCTGCCTTCAACCTGACATGTCGGCTACCTACCGGCGCTAGGCTTAATATCGGAACACAAGCGGAATATAACGAGAACATTTAGTTGACTTTAGGGCGGTTCGAGCCTATATGTAAGGGCCGTAGGCAGGATAGCCCCGATGGCCGAGCACCCTGAGTTCGAAGCCCCGATCTCGCGGCAGATTTGGGATCTCAAGTACCGCTTCGTCGCGCCCGACGGCAGGCCGATCGATTCGAAATTCGACGACACGCTCTGGCGAGTCGCCCGTGCCGCCGCCGCGCCGGAGAAGGGCGGTAAGCGGGCGCGCGAGGCGTGGGCTTCCCGCTTTCACGAGGCAATGGGCGATCTCGGGTTCCTGCCGGCCGGGCGCATTCTCGCCGGCGCCGGCACCGGCCGCGCCGTGACGCTTTTCAATTGCTTCGTTCTCGGCCGCATCGAGGATGACCTCAGCGCCATCTTCGACGGCGTGAAGGACGCCGCGCTGACCATGCAGCAGGGCGGCGGCATCGGCCATGATTTCTCGACCTTGCGTCCCCGGGGCGCGCGCGTCGCCTCCATCGGCGCCGACGCATCGGGTCCGGTCAGCTTCATGGGCGTTTGGGACGCCATGTGCCGCACCATCATGTCGGCCGGACAGCGCCGTGGCGCGATGATGGCGACGCTGCGCTGCGACCACCCCGACATAGAGGATTTCATCGCCGCCAAGGCGGACGCGGGCCAACTGCGCAACTTCAATCTGTCCGTGCTCGTCACCGACGCTTTCCTCGCCGCCGTACGCGAGGATGCCGCGTGGGAGCTGAAATTCGATGGCAAGGTCTACCGCACCGTTCAAGCGCGCGCGCTTTGGGAACGGCTGATGCGCGCCACCTACGACTACGCCGAGCCCGGCGTCGTCTTCATCGACCGTGTCAATGCCCGCAACAACCTCGCCTACTGCGAGGAGATCCACGCCACCAACCCTTGCGGCGAGCAGCCGCTGCCGCCCTATGGCGCCTGCCTGCTCGGCTCGATCAACCTCGCACGGCTCATCGACCGGCCGTTTACGGAAGGCGCACGCATCGACCTGGCGAGGCTTGCCGAGCGCGTGAAGGTGGCGGTGCGCTTCCTCGACAACGTCATCGACATCTCCAACTATCCGCTGCCGGCGCAGAGGCACGAAGCCTTGGCGAAGCGGCGCATCGGCCTCGGCATCACCGGCCTCGCCGACGCGCTCATCTTCTCGGGCCTTCGCTACGGCACACCCGAGGCGGCGAAGGTCGCGGGCAGCTGGATGGCAGCCATTCAGAACGCGGCCTACGCGGCGAGCGCGGAACTGGCCGCGGAGAAGGGGTCTTTCCCGCTCTATGACGCTGAGAAGTTCCTCGCCAGCCCCAACGTCGCGAAGCTGGATGAGCCCGTGCGCGAGGCGATCCGCCGCCACGGCATCCGCAACGGCTGCCTCACGTCGATTGCGCCGACCGGCACCATCTCGCTGCTGGCCGGCAACGTCTCCTCGGGCATCGAGCCGGTGTTCGATTACCGCTTCACGCGGCGCCTGCTCGCCCGCGACGGCACTGCGCATGCCGAAACCGTCGAGGACTACGCCCACGCGGTCTTCCGCCGCGCGTTCGGCACCACGAAGGCGCTGCCCGATACCTTCGTGCGCGCGGCCGACCTCACGCCGGCCGAGCATCTTGCCATGCAGGCGACGCTGCAGCCGTACGTCGACAGCGCCATCTCCAAGACGATCAACTGCCCGGAGGGAATAAGCTTCGATGCGTTCGCGAGCGTCTATCTCGAGGCCCACGCCCTCGGCCTCAAGGGCTGCACCACCTACCGGCCGAACCCCGTGACCGGAGCGGTGCTGCAGTCCGTTCCCGAGCCAGCTCAAGAGGCGCCCCCAGCCGGCAAGATGCCCGCGAAGCCGAAGCCGGCGGAAGCGGCGGTACCGGCGGAGCGATCGGGCGTCGTCTACATGGCGCCGCCCCTCGAGCGCGAGGGCGTGCTCGCCGGCTTCACGTACAAGCTCAAGTGGCCCGGCAGCGACCACGCCATCTACGTCACCATCAACGATATCGAGCAGGGTGGCCGGCGCCGCCCGTTCGAGATCTTCATCAACACGCGCAACCTCGAGCACTACGCGTGGACCGTGGCGCTGACGCGCATGATCAGCGCCGTGTTCCGCCGCGGCGGCGACGTGACCTTCGTCGCCGACGAGTTGAAGGCGGTTTTCGATCCGCAGGGCGGCCATTGGGTCTCGGGGCGCTACGTGCCGAGCCTCCTCGCCGCCATCGGCGAGGTGATCGAGACGCACATGCGGCGAACCGGGTTTCTGCAATCGGAAGCCGACGCCGAGGTGGAGTTGCCGCTGGCGCACGTCCACGGGCAAGAGGAAGCGACGCACGCACGCTCGCCGGGCGATGGTCCGCGCGGCCGACCGCTCAAACTGTGCCCGCGCTGCTCGTCGGCAAACTACACGCAGCGGGAAGGTTGCTGGGTTTGCGACACCTGCGGATTCTCACGCTGCGGCTAGCGTTTAGACCTCGACAAGAGGGGCGATGTGGCCGCCGCGACATGCCGCAACGTTGCGTTCACTTTGCCGCAAAAACACTGAGATGGAGCCACAATTCGGCTCGAAACCACGGGCAACGTTAAGCAATGGGGCATAGGCTGGCACGAAACAATAAAGGCGTCGAACAGAGCGCGGGGCGTAAACCCGCGAAGGGATCTGCAGTAATGGTTGCGCGTATCATCGAGCTCGCCGTGTACAGGGCGCAGCGCACCCTCGCCCAGGAAGAGATGGCCCAGCGCTCCGCCCGGGCCAACGAGGCCACCCATTTCCATTTCTGGACCGGGGCTTCCGGCAAGCGCTACGTGCACAGCGTCTACGACCTCGTCGAATGCCCGCCGCTGCCGGCGTCCAACTACGTCCTCGTCCGCCGCAACATGCACGGCCGGCCCGAGGCGCTGTCGGTCGGCCGCGTCAACAGCGGCGCACCGTCCTTGAACCTCGCCGAAATCCGCCGTCGCGGCGCCGAGCTCGGGGCCACCGAGGTGCACGTCCACCTGCTGGCCGACAACGCCAAGCTCGGCAAGCTGGTCGAGTTCGACCTGCGCACCGGCCAGATCGAGGCGGACATGGCGCGCTTCGCCGGCCGCCGGGCACACTGAGCCCGGCTGCCCGCCTACCGACCCCGCATCAAAAATCGTCTGCCGTCAGGATCGTGCGGTACCCGAAGCGGTTCATGTCCTCGGCGCGCAATGCCGGCGCCGACGCAGGCGTCCTGCTGAACACGCGCACCATCGACTTCGCCGTCGCCCGCGTATGCCGGTCGCCGGGGCCGCGCGTCGCCAGCGTCCCGACCAGCGTCTGCAAACGCTCCAGCTCCCGCTCGCGGATGCCGAGCATCTTCAAGTGCGCCAGCGTGCTCGCCAAGTAATCGATGTTGTTGCCCGAGCGGCCCAGCCCGCCGCGCACATAGTGCGCCTGCGCGGCGAGGGGAAGCTGCCCCGCATAGCTCGGATGCGCGCGCTCGACGAGGAACGCCAGCGCCGGGACATCCGGCCGCGCACCGCCGAGTAGCGTGATCGGCACCATCGCTTCGCGATAGACACTGCCGACCTGCTCGCGCTCGCGCAGGTAGCGCAGCGTGGCGCGCGCGTTGCCGGCAGAGACACGGAACGCCAGGCCCTCGCACGCGCCGCCACGATCGAGGCCCAGCACCAGGCCGGGTCGCTGCGACGAGCCGCGGTGATAGCGCGAGTAGATGCACAGACTGCGGCGCCAGCCGACAAGCCGCGCGTGCACGGTCTCCTCGGCCTCGAACCCGGGGCGCCACATGAGCGAGCCATAGGCAAACACCCAGAGATCGCCGCTGCCCGTCATGGCTATTTGCGTACTCCGCCTTTCGCCTCGGCCGCGGCGCCGCCGGGCGACGTGCCGTGCGCACGCCCGAAGTCGGGTGCCGGCGTATCCTGGCCGGCGGCGACGATGCCGCGGCGGATGGCGCGCGCCTCGGCGAAGCGCCGGTGCAGGACATCACCGTCGCCGGCGTCGATGGCAGCCTTCAGCTCGGCGAGATCGTCGGAGAAGCGGCGCAGCATCTCCATCACCGCTTCCTTGTTGTTGAGGAAGATGTCGCGCCACATCGTCGGGTCGGACGCGGCGATGCGCGTGAAGTCGCGGAAGCCGCCGGCCGAGAACTTGATGACCTCGGTGTCCGTCACCCGCTCGAGATGCTCGGCGGTGTTGACGATGTTGAAAGCGATGAGATGCGGCAGGTGGCTGGTGATCGCCAGCACCATGTCGTGATGCTGGGCGCCCATGATCTCGACTTTGGCCCCCAGCGCCTCCCAGAAGGCCTTGAGCTTGTCGACGGCCTTGGCGTCGACCTCCGGCTCGGGCGTGAGAATGGTCCAGCGGCCGTCGAACAGCTCCGCGAAGCCCGCCTCGGGGCCGGACTGCTCGGTGCCGGCAATCGGATGACCGGGGACGAAGTGCACGCCGGCCGGAACGTGCGGAGCCATGTCGCGCACCACCGCCGCCTTGACCGAGCCGACGTCCGTCAGAATGGCACCAGGCTTCAGATGGGGCGCTATCTCGGCGGTGAGCGGGCCGCAGGCGCCGACGGGCACGCTGAGGATGACGAGATCGGCGCCGGCAACCGCTTCGGCCGCGCTGTCGAAGCCCTCGTCGATGAGGCCGAGCTTCAGCGCCGTGTCGACTGTCGAGCGCGTGCGCGCGCTGCCGACGATCTCTCGAGCGAGACCGGCGCGCCGCGCCCCGTGGCTGATCGACGAGCCGATCAGGCCGATACCGATCAGCGCCACGCGCTCGAATATTGGGCCGCTCATGCGTCGCGCCCTCCGCGGAAGGCGGCCAGCGCATCGACGACCGCGCGGTTGTCGGCCTCGGTGCCGATGGTCACGCGCAAGCAGTCGGGCAGCCCATAGGCCGCCACCTTGCGCACGATGATGGCGCGCTCCTTGAGGAACCTGTCGGCGGCGTCGGCGGTCTTGCCGCCGTCCTTGGCAAAGTGCACGAGGATGAAATTGGCAACGCTCGGCGTCACTTTGAGCCCGAGTGCCTCGATCTCGCTGCTGAGCCACGGCATCCAGCGCTCGTTGTGAGCGGCGGATGCCTCCTCGTGCGCCGCATCGGCGATAGCGGCAGCCCCGGCGGCCATGGCCGGCACCGATACGTTGAACGGGCCGCGAATGCGGTTCAGCACATCGGCGACCGCCTCCGGACAATAGGCCCAGCCGAGGCGAAGCCCGGCGAGCCCGTGAATTTTCGAGAACGTGCGCGTCATTACCGTGTTGGGCGTGGTGGCGACGAGCTCGATGCCGGCCTCGTAGTCGTTGCGGCGCACGTACTCGGCATAGGCCGCGTCCAGCACGAGGAGCACGTTCGAGGGGAGCTGCGCCCGCAGCGCGCGCACCTCGTCGAACGAGATGTATGTCCCCGTCGGGTTGTTGGGATTGGCCAGGAACACGACCTTGGTCCGTTCCGTCACCCGGGACAGAATCTCGTTGATGTCGGTGCGATAGTCGCGCTCTGGCGCCACAACCGGGGTCGCCCCGTTGGCCAGCACGATGATGCGGTAGAGAAGGAAGCCGTGCTCGGTGAAGATCGCCTCGTCGCCCGGTCCCAGGTAGGCATGCGCCAGCATGGTCAGCAGCTCATCGGAGCCCGCGCCGCAGACGATGCGCGCCGGATTGAGGCCGTACCGCGCGGCAATGGCGGCCCGCAACGCCGTCGCGGCTCCGTCCGGGTAGCGTTCCAACTCACCCGCGACCTCGCGGAATGCGGCGACGGCCTTGGGGCTCGGACCGAGCGGCGTCTCGTTGGACGAAAGCTTGATCGGCTTCAGGCCAGCCGGGAGCCGGCTCTCTCCGGGAACGTAGGCTTCGATATCGAGAATGCCCGCTTTGGGCTGGGGTAGCGCGGTGGCCATAAGAGCTTCGTCCGAGTGCGTTTTGCCCGTCTAAGCGCGGGCGCGGCAAGTGATACAGAGCCGGGCAGTCGAAGGCAAAGCCTAACGGTCAGCCGGCGGTGCCGGCATATCGTATGCAGCGCCCGTGATATGCTTGCCGGCCGGCGGCAGAAGCGTACTCTGCCAGTAGGGCCACGCGGGGGGACGCGCACATGAGATGGGAAGCCAATAGGGCGGTCTTTACGCTGTCGCGCATCAAGATCCTCGCCTATGCCTGCCTCGGCGCCGCTATCGCAGCATTCAGCTTTTGGCTCTGGAGGCAGGGCGTCGTGCCGGAAGGCAGCTTCAAGGAGCTCGTGCTGCTGATCGGCGGGCCATTGTTCGGGCTTGCGACGATTGCCATACTCTCCTCTCTGTTCGGCGAGAGCGAAACGCTGATCGTCGACAGGCAAGGCATCCTCGACCGGCGGATCAGCGATACGCGGCTCCCGTGGTCGATGATTTCAGACCTTTGCGTGCAGGGCGCCCACCGCCAGAGCTGGCTGGCGGTCGATCTCGCCCCGCATTTCGAGGCGGCGCTGCGCAAGACGAAGCGGGCCCAGTACACGGGCGCCGTCAACCGCGCGTTCGGCTTTCCCGGCGTCACGATAGGCGTGCAGGGCCTCGACGGCAGGTTCGAGGACCTTTTGCAAGCGGTTGAGCGCTTCTCGCCGCAAGAGGAAATGCACTAAGGCGGCGGGGCGCCACTTGACGCAGCCGCGGCGCTCCCGATATGTCGATCGGACACGTCGTGGTGATTTGGCCGGCCGGCTTGCAACCACGTTAAATAAGTCGCTAAAGATGGCCGCGCACACCCGGTTAGCGGATGGGCGGCCATAGGGCCGCGGTCCGGCCGGGTTTTTTCATGCCCACGCGACAGCGCGGGGCTGGGAGCACACACAGGCGATGCCAGCGCATCCGAATGCAGCGGACGCCGGAGCCGACAACGGACGCGGCCTGCGGTTCGCCGAGGCCAACAATCCGTCGAGCAAGCTGCTGCGCTTGCCGGAGAGCGAGCCGCTGCGGCTCGCCTGCGACCAGTTGCTGGCGCCGATCTCCATTGCCTACGAGACCTATGGCGAGCTCAACGCCGACAAGTCGAACGCCATCCTCATCTGCCACGCGCTGACGCTCGACCAGTACGTCGCCTCCACCAACCCCGTGACCAAGAAGCCCGGCTGGTGGTCGACCCTCGTCGGTTCCGGCAAGCCGATCGACACCGATCGGTTCTTCGTCATCTGCCCGAACATCCTCGGCGGCTGTATGGGCTCCACCGGCCCAGCCTCCATCGATCCGGCGACCGGCAAGCCCTACGGCCTCGGCTTCCCGATGATCACCATCGGCGACATGGTCAACGCCCAGGTCCGGCTGATCGACCACCTGGGCATCGATCAGCTCTTCAGCGTCATCGGCGGCTCGATGGGCGGCATGCAGGTGCTGGAATGGGCGGCGAGCCATTCGCAGCGCGTCTTTTCCGCCGTGCCGATCGCCACCGCCGCGTGGCACTCGTCGCAGAACATCGCCTTCCACGAGGTCGGGCGTCAGGCCGTGATGGCCGATCCCGACTGGTGCGGCGGCGACTATCATGCCTTCGGCAAGGTGCCGCGCAACGGGCTGGCGGTGGCGCGCATGGCGGCGCACATCACCTATCTTTCCGAGGAAGCGCTGCACCGGAAATTCGGGCGCAATCTGCAGGAGCGCTCGAAGGTGACGTTCTCGTTCAGCGCCGACTTCCAGGTGGAAAGCTACCTGCGCCACCAGGGATCGACGTTCGTCGACCGCTTCGACCCCAACAGCTATCTCTACATCACGCGGGCGATGGACTATTTCGACCTCGCGGCCGAGCACGACGACGTCCTGGCGAACGCCTTCCGCGGCACCAAAACCCGCTTCTGCGTCGTCTCCTTCACCAGCGACTGGCTCTATCCGACGCGCGAGAGCCGGGAAATCGTCCACGCGCTCAACGCGGTGGCGGCCAACGTCTCGTTCGTCGAGATCGAAAGCAACAACGGCCACGACGCCTTCCTGCTTGAGGAGCCTGAATTCTCCGCCACCGTTCGCGGCTTCCTGAGTGCAGCCGGCAAGCGGCGCGGGCTGGCGGGTTAAGGGCCAAAATGCAAAAGCCACTGGTTCCGGGCGAGCATCGCGTAGACCACCTGCTCATCGCCGAGCTGGTCGAGCCGGGCTCGCGCGTCCTCGACGTCGGCTGCGGCGACGGCGCCCTGCTGCAGTTGCTCACCGAGACGAAATCGACCGACGGGCGGGGGATGGAGCTGTCCCGCGAGCGCGTCAACGCCTGTGTGATGCGCGGGCTGTCGGTGATCCAGGGCGATGCCGACCGGGATCTCGCGGATTACCCGGACCAGGCTTTCGACTATGCGATACTAAGCCTCACCATTCAGGCGACCCGCTACCCCAAAACGGTGCTGGAGAACCTGCTGCGCATCGGCCGGCGCGCCATCGTGTCGTTTCCGAACTTCGGCCATTGGCGGGTCCGCTTCGATCTGCTGTTCAACGGGCGGATGCCGCGGACCGAGAACCTGCCGGAAACCTGGTATGCCAGCCCCAACGCGCATCTTTGTACCATCAAGGACTTCGCCGACCTCGTGGCGCAGATGAACGCGGAGGTGGAAGAAGCCGTGGCGTTCAACACGTCCGGCCAGCGACTGCCCATCCGGCATTCCATCTCGCTGCAGAACCTTTTCGGCGAGAAGGCCGTGTTCCTTTTGCGCGGAAGACGCGGGCAGTAACCTTTGGGGCGGGGCGAAACCTGCGCGGTTTCGCCATACCCTCAATGTTTCCGGCGCTTTCTTGACACCCCATAGGGCCGTCACTATGGTGCGCGCCGTTGATAAAACCTGCCGTTTTCGTAAGCCTCGAAAGCACCAGCCGCCGGTTAGAGCCATGTCCTCCGAAGGGAAGAACCCGACCCAGGGACGTGGCGAACTCAGCCCGGAGGAGCGCGAGGCTTTCCGACAGCGATCAGAGGCGATCGGTCAACGGCTCAATGCGGCTAAGACACGCCGCGAGCCGGAGCGCCGCTCGTCTGCCGGCACGGTGAACGGCGCCGCCTTCGCGAAGGCGTTCCGGTTCGCCGCCGAGCTTCTGGTCGGGGTCGGGTTCGGCGGGTTCGTCGGGTGGGCGATCGATCGCCAGCTCGGCACGGGGCCCTGGCTCTTGGTCCTGTTCGTGATACTCGGCTTCGCTGCCGGGATGACGAACGTGATCCGGTCGGCGCAGGAAGAGCAACGCAAGCAGCAAGCATCGCAGCTTGCTTCGCCGTCCGTTGAGGACGACGAGGACGACAGGTAGGGGAACGGACCTTGGCTGCAGAAGGCGCGCATGGGGCGACACACGGCCCGATGCAACAGTTCGAGATCAAGCGGCTCATCCCGATCGATTTGTTCGGGTACGACGTGTCGTTCACCAACGCGTCGCTATTCATGGTGATCGCGCTGGCGATCATCCCGCTCTTCTATCTCGTCGCGATGAACCGCCGCGCTCTGGTGCCGGGACGCCTGCAGTCCACGGCCGAGCTCAGCTACGAGTTCATCGCCAACATGGTGCGTGACATCGTGGGCGAAGGCGGGATGAAATACTTCCCGTGGATCTTCACGATCTTCATGTTCATTCTCGTCCTGAACCTTTTGGGCCTGCTGCCCTACTCGTTCACGGTCACGAGCCACATCATCGTCACCTTCGCGCTCGCCGCCATGGTCTGGCTGATCATTACCGCGATCGGCTTCGTCAACCACGGCCCCGGCTTCCTCAAGCTGTTCGTTCCCGATGGCGTGCCCTGGTGGCTGCTCCCGATCATCGTCGTGATCGAGGTCATCTCCTATCTCATCCGGCCGATCAGCCATTCGGTGCGTCTGTTCGCCAACATGATGGCGGGCCACGCCATGCTGAAGGTGTTCGCCGGCTTCGTCATCGGCCTCGGCCTGCTGGGCGGCTGGGCACCTCTGGTGTTCCTCGTCGGCTTCACCGGCCTCGAGCTCGTCGTGGCATTCCTGCAGGCGTTCATCTTCACGGTGCTGACCTGCATCTACCTCAACGACGCGGTGAACATGCACCATCACTGAGCGCTATGAAGGTCGGGCTTCGAGCGCTCAGCTCCCTGGTCCGGATTTCATCGTAACGAACCCTAAGTTCAAAAACTAAAACCCGAATGGAGACGACCACTATGGATCCTCAGGCAGCAAAGTTCATCGGCGCCGGCCTCGCCTGCTTCGCGCTCATCGGCGCCGGTGTCGGCATCGGCAACATCTTCGGCAACTACCTGTCGGGCGCGCTGCGCAATCCGTCGGCCGCTCCGGGTCAGTTCACCAACCTGCTCATCGGCTTCGCGCTTTGCGAGGCGACCGGCCTGTTCGGCCTGTTGATCGCGCTGATGATCCTGTTCGCCTGATCTCGCTTAGGCGCGACGGCGCGAGGAGGACAAAATGATCGCAGCTCTTCAAGCGTTGGCCGTGGCGGCAGTCGCCTCGGCTGCGCATGAGCAAAAGGCCGGTGGTCTGCCGCAGCTCAATCCGGCGGATTTTGCCCCGCAGCTCGCCTGGCTGGCGATCACGTTTGTCCTGCTCTACCTCGTGCTGTCGCGCGTTACGCTGCCGCGTATCGGCGAGGTGCTCGAGGAGCGCCGCGATCGCGTGCAGCGCGATCTCGAGGCCGCCGAGCGTTTCAAGTCAGATACCGATGCCGCCCTCGTAGCTTACGAGAAGGCGCTGAGCGATGCGCGCCAGCGCGCATCCTCGATGGCCAAGGAGGTCCGCGACCGCCTCACCTCCGATACGGAGAAGGAGCGCGCGCGGGTCGAGGGCGACCTGACCTCGAAGCTCGCCGACGCCGAAGCGCGCATTTCGGCTACCAAGAACAAGGCGCTGGCAAGCGTCGACGAGATTGCCGCCGAGACCGCCAGCGCGGTCGTCGGCAAACTGCTCGGCGAGGAGGTCAGCCCCGCCGAGGTCAAGAAGGTCATGCAGCCCGCTGCCGAGTGAGGACGACCGATGCATTTCGATTTGGCCGACCCCGCTTTCTGGGTGATGATCGCGTTCTTCGCGTTCGTCGGGCTCATTCTCTACTACAAGGTGCCGCGCACCATCGGTAAGGCGCTCGACGCGCGCGCCGATGCTATCCGCCACGAATTGGACGATGCGCGCCGCCTGCGCGACGAGGCCCAGTCGCTCCTCGCCGACTACAAGCGCAAGAGCCTCGAAGCCGAGAACGAGGCCAAGGAGATCCTGGAGCAGGCCAAGCGCGAGGCCGAGGCGCTGACCGCCCAGACCCGCAAGGCGCTGCAGGAATCGGTCGAGCGCCGCACCAAGGCGGCGGAAGAGAAGATCGCCCGCGCCGAGGCCCAGGCCATCGCCGAGGTGCGCTCCTCGGCGGTCGACAACGCCATCGCGGCGGCAGAGAAGATCCTGAAGTCGAAGGCCTCCGAGGCGACCACCGCGGCGAGCCTCGTCGAGCAGGGCCTCAAGGAGCTTGGCGGCAAGCTGAACTGAGCCGCGGCGGCAGCCTCTTCCGATAACGCGATAGAACAGGCGGCGTCCGCCTACTGCGGCTGGCCGCAGCGCTTGCCGCGCCCCGGGCATTGCGGCTGCCCCAGCAAGCGCGTCGTCTCGACGCGCAGCTTTTCCAGCTCGCCCCCACCTGCCTCCGATACGATGTTCCGGCTCTCGGACGGATCGTTGCTCAGATCGAAAAGCTCCTCGCTGATCCGCTGATCGTAGTTCGCGCACCGGATATATTTGCGGAACGCCGTCGACGACCACTGCACGGCGGCCGCGCACGGCCGCTGCCGATAGCTCGTCTGATGCCACGTCACGCGCGGCGCCATGGGGCTGAGCAGCGACACGCCGTCCCAGCTGCTGGGGATCGGCAGGCCGAGCCGGTCGAGGACTGTCGGCGCAATGTCGATCTGCGCTGCGAACGGCCGCCCGCGGTACCGATCGGCATCCTCGTCGTAGATCAGCAGCGGGACGCGCATGTCCGTCTGGTAGAGCGAGCGTCCGTGTGAAAGGTAGCCGCGCTCGCCGCTGCTCTCTCCGTGATCGCTGCTGAAGACCACGATGCTGTTGTCGAGATAGCCCTTCTCCTTCAGCACCGCGAATATGGACTGCACCATCGCGTCGGCCTGCAGGATGCCGTTGTCATAGCGATTGACGATCGCCTCCTCTTCCTGCGCCGTGAACGGCGGAAAGAGCGGCACGTCATGCGCGTCGTACCCAGCCGGTATCTTGCGGTTGCGCGTAGCGGCGAGCTGTATGTCGTCCAGCACCGGCTGGAAGCGCTGATACTCGGGAAGCTTGGCGCCGATCCGGTGGCTGGACATCAGAAAGAAAAAGAAGAAGCGCGGCTGCCCGTCGAAGCGCGCGACGTTCCTGAAATCGGCGATCGTCTCCCGATCGTCCAGGTCGTTGCTGCATGACCGCGCGGCGCAGTCGCGCATGTCGTCGATGTCATCACCGTAGAACTCCCACAGATAGCGCCATCCCCGATGATCGCCGGAGAGGTAGTAGCTGACGCGGTAGCCCGCCCGCTTCAGAGTCGAGTTGAGCTTGAAGTTGTGGCGCGACAGCTTGCTGTAGGGGACGCTCGCCAGCATGCTGGCGATGCCGCAATAGGACGCCGAGCAGGTCGACAGCACCATATCGGCGGGAGCCGCGCGCTGTTGCGCAACGAGACCGGAGAGAAACGGCGTCGTGTGACGTCCATAGCCGTAGACGTCGAGGTGATCCGCGCGGATGGAGTCCGAGAGGATGATCACGACGTTCTTGCGCGTGCCGCTTCTCTTCATGACCGGATAGCTGCGCTCGTCCAGCGCCGCGGCAAGTGCGGCAGCGCGCTGGTCGACGGTCCAATCGCTGAAGCTTCGCGACGGCGCGACGCCGAAGAAATCCAGCAGCGGCTCGCCCTTCGTCGCCTGCGGCGCGTAGACGGCGAGCGCCACGGCGAATACGGCAGACCCCGCCAGCGCGGCAAGGGGATGCAGCAACGACATGCGCCAGCCTCGGTGCCGTACGCCCGCCGCGGCACGCAGCAGCATCAGCCACACACCCGCGACTATGAGTAGAAAGACGCCGGCAGCGCCCGGCAGGATGTAGCGCGCCAGAGCCAAATCCTTTCCGGCGCCGAGGAACTGGAGCGCCGGCTCCGGATTGGCCAGCGCAGACGCGACCACGTGATAGGTGAGGTTGTCGTCCCAGAACTGGTTCGAGAAGAAGCTGCCGACGTAGACCAGCGTGAACAGCACCGATTGCAGGGCAGCGAGGCTAGCGACGACGGGCAGCACGATGCGTGAGCCTGACCCGAACGTGCACGCGAGCAGCTGACCGACCAGCACGACCGACGCCAATGCACCGGCGGTGAGCAGCGCGGCGAGAAGAATACCGCCTGCGGTCAGGCCGAAGGTCCCGCGGTTCAGGGTGAGAAAGGCGACCGGCAACAGAGCGAGCGACACCGCGCACAGAACCGCAACCGGCACCGCCGCCCCACGCAACCAGCGCATGAAAGCTCCCGCTTCTCGTCGCGATCTAAAGGATCGCAACCTCTCGCTTTCGGCAGCGGCTAGCCGGCACCCTTGGCGTTCTGGTCAAAGCCCACGAAGACCTCGAACTCGCCAGGCCGGCTGCCTTCCGGAATATCGAAGGTGATGGTTCGGACAGTCGAGAAATATGCAATTGGGTTGTCGATGGCGACCGTAGCATCGACGCTGACCGTGTCGCCCGTTACACGCGCGCGCTTGGCGTCGGTGACCGTCACGTTGATCGGCATCCGCAGGGTTCCCGCGTGGCCGCGCGGGCCGAGCAGGATGCGGCCGGAAAATCCGTAGCGCACCGTCACCCGGCCGGGCTCGATCTGGCATTCGCGCGCCGTCTTCGTGATCTCGCCGCGATGCATGATGGCGAGGCCGTCGCCGGCGCGGCCGTCCTCGTAGATGGTCAGGTGGCCGCCGTGTGGCGAGATCGTGAGCCGCGGGCAGCCGGCGGCGACCTCACCGACGGGCGAGGACATCGCGACGTCCTGCTTGGCGGCCGACAAAAGCTGCTCCTCGCTGACACCCTGTGCCGGCGGCGCCGGAGTCGACGAGCTACCGAAGATGCCGCCGCCGAGGCCGGAGGTGAGGGAGGATATGCCGCACCCGGTGAGAAGGGTTAACAGTCCGCAGGCACACAGGCAGGCGCCCGTGCGCGCAACTTTGGTTGCGGACTGCCTCATCACGCTCTGGCTCGACCCCTCGCAGGCCCCTCTTGTCATGCCGCACTTTGCCAAACCCCTAGGCCGGCGGCGGAGGCTTCCTGTATTGTCGTTACCCAAGCCTAGCACCCCCAGCCACCCCCAACCAAGCACCTTGCGCTGCAAGATCACTTGGGTAGACAGAGAAACGATGTCCGTCGCCTCTCAAAAATCAACGTCGCACGCGCGGCCCCCGCTCACCGTTTACCTTGCGGCCCCGCGCGGCTTTTGCGCCGGTGTCGACCGAGCCATTCAAATCGTCGAACTGGCTTTGGCGAAGTACGGGGCGCCCGTCTACGTCCGGCACGAGATCGTGCACAATCGATTTGTCGTTGATTCCCTGCGAGCCAAAGGTGCCGTTTTTGTGGAGGAATTGGACGACATACCAGAGACCGACCAGCCCGTGATCTTTTCGGCACACGGGGTGGCCAAGTCGGTCCCGGCGGCGGCCCGTTCCCGCAACCTTTTCGTGCTCGATGCCACCTGTCCCCTGGTTTCCAAGGTTCACATCGAGGCCGGCCGCCACCACGAGGAGGGCCTGCATATCCTCCTCATCGGCCACGGCGGCCATCCGGAGGTCGTCGGCACGATGGGCCAGCTCCCCGAGGGTGCCGTGAGCCTGATCGAGACGGCGGAGGACGCCGAGCGCTTCGTGCCGGCCGACGCTGCGAAGCTCGCCTTCGTCACGCAGACCACCCTGTCGGTGGACGACACCGCGGCCATCGTCGGCATCCTGCGCCGGCGCTTTCCGCACATCGTCGGGCCGCACAAGGAGGACATCTGCTACGCGACGACGAACCGCCAGGCTGCCGTGAAGGCCATCGCGCCGAAGATCGGCTGCCTGCTCGTGGTCGGTAGCCCGCAAAGCTCAAATTCGCTGCGGCTCGTCGAAGTGGCCCAGCGCGCGGGCTGCCCGGCCGCAAGCCTCATCGAAGGCGCGCGCGACATTCCCTGGTCCACCATAGACGGCTTGGCGAGCGTCGGTATAACGGCTGGCGCATCGGCGCCGGAAACGTTAGTCGAGGAGGTCATCGAGGCGTTTCGCGCACGCTTCGACGTGAAGGTCGAGACCGTGACGACCGCGCAGGAGCGCATCGCCTTCAACGTGCCGCGCGAGTTGCGTCCCGCCTCCACCGTCAGCTAATCCCTCCGACCGCACCCGGCGATAAAATGGCAGTCTACACCGAGGTCAGTGACGAGGAGCTGGCGGGCTTCATCGCCGGCTATGGCTTGGGCGAGCTGCTGTCGTTCAAGGGCATCGCCGAGGGCGTCGAGAACACCAACTACATCGTCCATACGTCGAAGGGCCCGTTCATCCTGACGCTCTATGAAAAGCGCGTCGAGGCGGCGGACCTCCCCTTCTATCTCGGGCTGATGGAGCATCTCGCCGAGCATGGCGTCACCTGCCCGACACCGGTGCGCGACCAGCACGGCAGGAACCTCAATCAGCTCGCCGGACGCCCCGCGGCGCTGGTCACCTTCCTCGAAGGATTTTGGGTGCGCCGTGCGACCGCCGCGCACTGTGCCGCGGTAGGCCGCGCGCTGGCGGAGCTGCATCTCGGCGGCGATGGCTTCGCCCTGCGGCGAGCAAACGCGCTCGGGCTCTCCGGCTGGCGTCCGCTGTACGATCGCCTGGCCTCGCGTGCCGACGAGATCGCGCCCGACCTCGCGCAACTCGTCGAGGCGGAGCTGGCGTTCCTCGAGGCCGATTGGCCGCGCGACCTGCCCGAGGGCATTATCCACGCCGATCTCTTTCCGGATAACGTGTTCTTCCTCGGCAGCCGGCTGAGCGGGCTCATCGACTTCTACTTCGCCTGCAACGACTTCTTCGCCTACGACGTCGCCGTCTGCCTCAACGCCTGGTGCTTCGAGAAAGACATGTCGTTCAATATCACCAAAGGGCGGGCCTTCCTGCGTGGATACGAGGAGGTGCGCAAGCTCACGCCCGCCGAGCGCGCAGCCATGCCCACGCTGGCCCGCGGAGCGGCGCTTCGCTTTCTGCTGACGCGTGCCTACGACTGGCTGAACACACCGAAGAACGCCCTCGTCAGCCCCAAAAACCCCATCGAGTACATGCGCCGGCTGCGCTTCCACCAGGGTGTGCGCTCGATCGCCGAGTACGGACTGAACGGAGCTGCGACGTGAGCGAGCAACCACCCGTTGTCATCTACACCGACGGCGCGTGCTCGGGGAATCCGGGACCGGGAGGCTGGGGCGCGATCCTCACCTACGGCGACAAGTGCAAGGAGATCTCGGGCGGCGAAGCGCTGACGACCAACAACCGCATGGAGCTGATGGCCGCCATCTCGGCGCTTGAGGCCCTCAAGCGTCCAAGCCGGGTCGAGCTGCACACCGACAGCGTCTACGTGAAGAACGGGATCACAAGCTGGATCCACGGCTGGAAGCGCAACGGATGGCGCACCGCCGACAAGAAGCCGGTGAAGAACGCCGAGCTTTGGCAGCGGCTGGATGAGGCGCGGCGCGTTCACGACATCGACTGGCGATGGATCAAAGGCCACGCCGGTCATGCGGAAAACGAGCGCGCCGACGAGCTGGCGCGCCACGCCATGGCCGACTTCAAGCCAGCGAAGAAAAAGCGCGCGGAATAGCGGCAATCATTCCTGCAGCCGGCCTGTTACAGCGAGCGGTCGATCATCGAGCACAGAGTCGCGGCGCTCGACTTGTCGTGCTGGGGCGGTGAATCGTCGATGTTCAGAACCTTCACCACGCCGTTCTCGACCAGCATCGCGTAGCGCTTGGACCGCACGCCGAGGCCGAACTGGGACAGGTCGATGTCGAGGCCGATCTTCCTGGCGAAGTCGCCGTTGCCGTCGGCAAGCATTTCAATCTTGCCGTTGGCGCCCGTTGCCTTGGCGAACTGCGCCAGAACGAAGGCATCGTTGACAGCGGTGCAGGCGATGGTGTCGACGCCCTTGGCCTTCAGCTCGTCGACGCGCGATACGAAGCCGGGAACGTGCTGCTGCTGGCAGGTCGGCGTGAACGCGCCGGGCACCGCGAACAGCGCCACTTTCTTGCCGGCGAAAACGTCGTCGGTCGATTTCTTTGCCGGCCCCTCGGCCGTCATTACCGTGAAATCCGCGGCGGGAAGCTTGTCGCCAACCTTAATGGTCATTGTTCACCTCTTGCGGGAAATGGCTTACGGCGAGCCGGCGGGCGTCTCGCTTACTGCAGTGGGAAGCTGGCCTCCGACTGGCCCTTATCGGAAACGATCGTCGCCTTGAGCTGCTTGCCCTTGAGCGCCGCCAGATCGACATCCTTGCTGAGATCGATCTCGAAGGTCACAGCACCTTTACCATCATCGGCCGTCTTTTTGGGCAGCGGCACGTACAGTCCGTCGGGCGCTTCCACGAATGCGTCGGCATGCTCGGCACCGCCGGGAAATTCCGTCTCGAGTAGCACATGCGGCTTGGCCGCGGCCAGATCGACGACGGCACGCTTGAGCAGGGGATCGTTCTCGCGCCGGCCGTCCGGCGGCGCCGGTATCGTCGCCATAGCCGCGATCAGCTCGTCGGACATCGCCGTGTCCGGCGGAACCGTCACCGACAGCTTCGCCTGGGCGGGAATGCAGATGTCCTTGCAGACGCCGTAGTCGATCGCGACGTCGAGGTCGATCGGCTGCGAGGGATCTTTCGCTTTCAGCCGGACGGGAAACGTCACGCTGCTCTTGTAGCCGACCGTGTCGCCGGACGAGTCCGAGAAGCGCATGGGGGCGGGGTAGAGCACCTGCGCGCTCTCCAGATTCTTCGATCCCGACCAGTCGAACGCCGGCGGCACGCCCCCCGCATCTCCTGGCGTGCGCCAATATGTTTTCCAGCCCTCGGGGAGTTGCAGCTCCACGCCGACAAGACCGCCGCCGCCGACAAGGCGTGCGCGCGACTTCTGCGCCTCGACCCACGGGGATTCGACCTCGGCCGCGAGCGAGCTCGCCGCTGCAACGATCAACCCGACGCTGCAAAGCGCAATGGGCGCCAAAGCGAAGCTGCGCATCTTTGAGTGTTCTCCGGTAACGGCCGCGGGCGTTGCACCGCGTTGTAGCCTCTTGCCGCCGCTGCGCAAATGACAGGCTCGTAACAAATTAGCTTACTTACCCGATATGGCAGTGCACACCGGCGACCGCTATTTGACGGCTTCACATGCGGGCCCCGCCCAAGATAGTCTCGCACCATGATGAATGCTCGATCCGGCCTTCCCCGCCCTGCGGACGGCTACCTTGACGGCCAGCTTCTCGTCGCGATGCCGGTCATGTCGGACCCGCGCTTCGCGCGCTCGGTCATCTACATGTGCGCTCATTCCGAGGATGGCGCCATGGGCCTGATCATCAACCAGCGTGCCTCGCACATCTCGTTCCCGGATTTGCTGGAACGCCTCGGCATCCTGTCCGCCGACGACGAAGACGGCATAACCGAGGTCGACAACCTTTCAATTCACGTCGGCGGACCGGTGGAAACCGGCCGCGGCTTCGTCCTGCACAGCGCCGATTATTTCGTCGACGACTCGACGCTGCCGATCGAGGACGGCGTCTGCCTCACGGCGACGGTCGACATCCTGCGCGCCATAGCCTCGGGGCAGGGCCCAAACCGGGCGCTGCTGGCGCTCGGCTACGCGGGTTGGTCGCCCGGTCAGCTCGAGAGCGAGATCCAGGCCAATGGCTGGCTCAACTGTCCGGCTGATCCGGATCTGATCTTCGATCCAAACCTCGAGGGCAAGTATGCGCGCGCCCTCGCCAAGATCGGCATCGATCCCTCGCATCTCGTCAGCGACGCCGGTCACGCCTAGCACCCGGCGGCTGCCACCCATCCGTTGATAGCGCCAACTGGGACGAAGCCTCAGACGTCGCCGCGCGTCTTTGCGGGCGGTGCGCCGGCGACCTGCTGCTCGAACTCGAGTGGCGGGGCTTCGCCGCGCGGCGGCCACGGCACGCCGGCGAGCTTGGCGAGACTTTCAGCCATTGCCGGCGGCAGACCGGCGAAGTCCGGCGTCTGCGGCTTGCGCGGTCCCGGCCGTGCTCCATTGCCTGCGCCGTTGGGCATGCCCTGCGAGGGCGCGCTGTGCGCCGGCGGCTGATGCGGGGCGACGTGCGGCTGCCGCGGTTGCTGCATGGCGTGCTGCTGCGGCGCCGGCGGGAACGGCGGCGCGCCGAACTGCGGCGGCGGCAGCTCGTGGTCCATCGGCAGCGAGAACGGGTCGGCGTGTCCATCGTGGCCGTGATCAGGCGCTAGGCCGCCGGGCAACTGCGCAGGATGCATCGGCTCGCCGAACGCCTCCATGGGCGGATGCCCGCCGTTGAAGGGCGGCATCGGCGCGGGCGGATCCAGCTCGTGCGGCAGCGGAGCCGGTCCGTTCATATCCGGCGCGGGCGGGGGCGCGAAGTGCTCGACGTGGAGCGGCGGAGGCGCAGCGCCATTCGGCAGCCCGTCGTCATCGAACGCGGAATCCGCAACGAACTGCGGCGGCATCGGCGGGTGGTCGTCGATCGGCGGCGGCGCGCCGAAATCCATAGGTGCCCCATTGACGTGCGGCGGGGCGAAATCCGTGCCGCCGTTGGCACGCGGATTATGCGGCGGCGGCACAGGATGCAGCCCAGCCTGGGCGTGCGAGCCGTTGGTGATCGGGCGTGGCGGTTGCGGCGGCGTGCTCCCATCCGCCGGCTGCCGGGTCATGCGCCCGAGGACGGTGTTGCGCGACCGCGGACGCACGGTGCTGGCGGGAAGGGAGGCGGGCGGCATTGCCGCTACGGGAGGCGGCAGCGCGGCGGGCGGCGGCAGCATATCCTGCGGTGCGCCGGCACCATTAGCCGGCCCGTGGTCGGCCGCACCGTTGGTCTTCTTCGGGCGCTGCTTGCCCTTCGCCGTCTTGGCACGGAATAGACCGCGCGGGCGCAGCTTGTGTTCGGCGTTCCGCACCATCTTCAGGAGCTGCAGCACGTCGCGATCCGACATCGGCTCGCCGTAGTAGAAGCCCTGCGCGTACTGGCAGCTTATCGAGCGCAGGAACGCGACGTCCTCGGCATTTTCGACGCCCTCGGCGACGACGCTTTTGCCGAGCTCGTGCCCGAGCGCCACGATCGAGCGCACGATGGCGGAGCCCGCACCGCCGCTGTCACCGCTCGCCTGCACGAGCGCACGGTCGACCTTGATGGTGTCGAAGGGGAACCGCTGCAGATACGCGAGCGAGGAATAGCCCGTGCCGAAATCGTCGAGCGCCAGCTCGGCGCCGGCGCCACGCAGCCACTCGAGGATTTCCGTCGCCTGCTCAGGGTTCTCCATCACCAGGCTCTCGGTGATCTCGAGCCGCAGCGAGCCCTTCGGCACGATGTTGCGGCCGAGGATGTGACGGATCTCCTGGATGAGGTTCTGGCGGAAGATCTGCCGGCTCGAAATGTTCACCGACACGAACAGCGGCCGTTCCTCGCGCGGCAGCTCGCGCTGCCAGCGCGCCGCCTCATGCGCTGCCCGCAGCAGCACGTGCGATCCGAGGCGCACGATGAGGTCCGACTGCTCGGCGATGGGGATGAAGTCGGCCGGGCTCATCATGCCGCGCTTGGGATGCTCCCAGCGAACCAGCGCCTCGAAGCCGGCCAGCTCCTCGGTCGGCAGGTAGATGATCGGCTGGTAGAGCACCTTGATCTGGTTCTTCGCCAGCGCCTTGCGCAGGTCGCTTTCCAGCGCCACGCGCTCGTCGCGGTCGGCGCGCATCTCGGGGCGGAATATCTCGATGCGATCGGCGCCGCCCCGCTTGGCACGGTACATGGCGATCTCGGCCTCCTTGTAGAGGTCGAGGTGCGTCGGCGTCTGGCCGTCGTAGACGGCAATGCCGATCGAGCCGGTGAGCACGATCTCCTGCCCGGCGATCTTGATAGGCGCGCGCAGCGAGCGGCGCGCCCGTTCGGCGAGACCGGCGAGATCCTGCGGGCTCTGCTCGGAAACAAGCAGGATGGCGAACTGATCGCCGCCGACGCGGGCCAGCGTATCCTGCTCGCCGAGATGGCTCTGCAGCCGGCGCGCCACGGTCAGCAGCAGGCTGTCGCCGACGACCAGTCCGAACGAGACGTTGACGCTCTTGAACTTGTCGATGTCGATGAAGATGACGCTGGGGCGAACGCCGTTCTCGTTCTTCGCCCGGCTGACGGCAACGCCGAGCCGGTCGAGCACCAGCTCGCGGTTCGGCAACCCGGTCAGGCTGTCGTGCACCGCATCGTGCAGCAGCCGCTCATGAGCACGCTTGGCATCCGTCACGTCGCGGACAAGGCCGACGCAGCGCATGGCGCGCGCGTCGGCGTTGGGCACGCTCGCGGCCTCCAGCTCGAACCAGCGGTAGCTGTTGTCCGTATGGCGCATGCGGAAGTCGGTACGGATGCGCGCCCAGGTTCGCTCCTGGATGGACCACAGGATCATGCGGAAGCGTTCGCGATCCGATGGATGCAAGTGCTTTGAGAAGTCCTCGACCTTGGTGCACAGCTCGCCGGCGTTCAGTCCCAGCGAGGCTTCGATGGCCGGACTGACCTTGATCTCGTCGCGCCGCGCGTTCCATTCCCACACGGCCGAGCCGGCGCCGTCGACCGCCAGGGCCCGCAGTTGCAGCTCGCTCGGCGCCGCGCCGAACAGCGGCTCCAGCGACTTGAAGGCGAACTGGGTCACCGTAAAGCCGATGAGGATCAGGATCAGCACCAAACCGGAGACGAGACCCTGCACGGCGGCGTCGCCCTGCAAGCGCCCGGTCAGCACCATCGCCGCACCGAATATCCAGATGAGGAACAGAATCCACGTCGGGATCAGCGACAGCGCGCGATCCTGCCCGCGCAGCGCCAGGAAAAGCGCGAAGGCACCTCCCGCACCGCCGATGATGAGGAACGACAGGCGCGCGAACGTCGATGCCAGCCGCGGGTCGATGACCGCCACGGCAACGAGCGTGAGCTGCGCGATGATCCACACGGTGAACAGCATGCGTATGAGGCCGTGCCAGAACGCGATGCGCAGAAACACCGACACGAAAATGACGAGGCTGGCCGCCACGGCCGATTCACTAGCCGCGCGGTAAACCGCGTTGTCCTCCGGTTTGAGCTGGAAAAGCTTATGGAAGAAGCCGAAGTCGACGCACAGGTACGCCAGCACGCACCACGAGACGAGTGCGGCACTGGGGAATATAGCCTTGTGATTGGCGGCGAAGATCGCCGTCAGGAAGATGGCGAGCAGGCCCGTAAGGCCCAGCAGGATGCCGTTCATCAGCAGCCTGTCGCGCGAGTAGAGCTCGAACTCCAGCGGCTTCCAGAGGTAGACGCGAGCCAGCCTGTCCGACGAGAGCTCGACGACGTAGGTGACTGTCTGGCCGGGCTCGATGGTGACACGGAAAATGTCGGCGCGATCGCTCTTGATGCGCTCGGGGACGAAACCCATCGACGGGGTCACCGCCTCGATGCGCTGCGCATCGAGATCGGGCCAAACCGCGCCGGAGCCGACGACGCTGTACCGCGCCGCCGTAAGCCAGCGCTCGATCGGCTTGTCGGTGGTGTTGGTGAGCGCGAAGACGAGCCAGTTGGGGCTCGTGCCCGGCGTCTTGGCCGTGACGGAGATGCGTCCCGTCATGCCGTCGGCCGCGGCCGCCGTCTCGACCTGCAGGCTGTCGCCGCGCGAATCGTAGAACTCGCCCCGCGTCGTGACCTCGATACGGTCCTGCTCGGGATCGATGACAATCGGCTTCAGCGCCATTGCGCGTCCCGGCAGCGCGACGAGCATCATGAGGACGGCGAGAAGCAGAAATCCCCTGCCACCGGCGATGGTGCCGAACGATCCGGCCGGGATTCTGCTGCTGGCTGCCTTCATGCGGCGGGGGCCTCCGCAACGGTGCCGGTGCGGGCGTCGTCGCTCAACAGCGCATGCAGGACGTGGTCTTCCCAAACGCCGTTGATCTTCAGCAGACGGCGCGCGAAACCCTCGCGGCGGAAGCCGTTATGCTCCAGAACGCGGATCGACGGCGCATTGTTGGGCATCGTCGCCGCTTCCAGGCGATGCAGGTGCAGCGTGTCGAACGCGAAGCCGACCGCGGCGCGCACCGCCTCCGTCATGTACCCGCGACAGGCGAACGGCCTGCCGATCCAGTAGCCGAGCACGGCCGCCTGCGTTACGCCGCGGCGCACATTGGAGACGGTCAGCCCGCCGACGAGCCGATCGTCCGCATCGGCAAAGATCAGGAAGGCGTAGCCGAGGTCCTCGCGGGCCTCGCGCTGATAGTGGCGCACGCGGCGTCGGTAAGCACTGCGCGACAGCTCATCGCGCTGCCACACCGGCTCCCAGGGCGTCAGGTGATCGCGGCTCAGGGCGCGCAGCTCGGCCCAGGGGGCGTAGTCGGCCATCATCGGCGCGCGCAGCCACACGTTCTCGCCGCGCAGCGTCAGCGCGCTTTCGAGCCCGGTAGCGGATCGCAGGAATGCCATTGGCCGCTATTCCCCCGTGGCGCTAGGCGCGCGCCATCTCTGCCGTGCGCTC